>Ga0209322_10002456_pt1 | contig 10554 bp, 4 predicted proteins | sample Rifsed19ft1_FD_184013 | JGI IMG/M metagenome (GOLD analysis project Ga0209322, IMG submission 184013) | Soil microbial communities from Rifle, Colorado, USA - sediment 19ft 1 (version 2) | ecosystem: Environmental > Terrestrial > Deep subsurface > Rock core/Sediment | place: Rifle, Colorado...
GCCCCCCCCGCGCGAGCCCGGGGATTCGGGGAATTCGCGCGCCGGTTCTCGATCGCGTTCCAGGACCGCGACGACCTGCTCGGCTCCGGCGTCGTGCGATCCCGGATCGGGGGCTCGAGGGAGGGCGACATCGCGCAGGGGAAGCGGACCCGGTTGTTCGCAATCGCCACGGCGGGGATGCCGGCGTCCGAACGGAAGCGATTCCTCGGGTCGTATGGGAAGGGCACGCGGACCACCGCCGAAGACGTGCGGTTCGTGAGGGAGGCGTTCCGTGAGCACGCGCTCGCCCGGATGATGGAACGGATCGAGGAGAACGTCTCCGCCGCGGTCGAGGCCCTCCGGCGCTCGACTCCCGCGGAGCCCTACGGTTCGACCCTCCAGGCGCTCGCGCGGGCGCAGCTCACCCGCGAGAGCTGATCACGCGTCCTCCACGCCGCGCTCCGTGAGACGGAACTTCACGCTGTCCCCCTCTGCCAAGTGGCGGTGTTTCACCCGGATCGCGCGCCGGAACGCAGGGCCCGCCTTTTCGAGCCGGACGAGCGTTTTGCAGTTGTGCGCGAGCATGTGCCCGCCGAGGGGTTCGATCGTGTCCCTCTCGATATCCGTGTACACCTGCGACGTCAGGATCACGGGGATGAGCGACTTCCGGGATGCCCGGAGGAGGCGCGCGACCTGGCGGGCGAGGGAGCGGCGGTCCTCCGGGTCGTCGTCCCGGAGCGTCAAGCGGTAGTGCATCGTCACGCTGTCCACGACGATCAGCCCGATGTCCGGCGACTGGTCCACCATCCGCACGGCTTGGCCGATCAGCTTCTCCTGCTCTTCGTTGCTGTACGGCTCCGAGAACAGGATCCGGGCGGCGACCGCGTCGAAGTCGTCCCCGCACATCTGGTGCAGGCGCTCGAGGGACACCCCCTCCGTGTCGATGTAGACCACGCGCTTCTCCCCGCGCGCGACGTTCCGGGCGACCTGGAGGCAGACGTTCGTCTTCCCCGAGCCCGCCACCCCGTATAGGAGCGTGAGGCACCCGGTCTCCACGCCCCCGCCAAGGAGCTCGTCGAGGGCGCGGCATCCGGTGGGGGCGGAGTCCATGGGCGGAGAACTGACCGCTCCGGATGAGGATTTCGCCGTTCAACAAGAATCGCACCTCCTGATTGCGGGGAGCGTCGTCCCGAGCAACGGGCGCCCGCCGAAGAGTCCTCGCCCGGAGGGCCACGCCTCTGCCAGGGCGCCGTCCGGGCTGTCGGGACGTCGACCATGGCCTGCAAGGTCCGGGATAGCATGTCCCGCCGAGAGGACGCTCCAAGGCGGGTGCCAACCGGAGGCCCTGGGTCGGCGGGCGGGCCCGTGAAGGGACAGTTCCACATGGGCCTTAATATAGGGTTCTCCATAGACAGGCCCGGGGTTGTGCCTGGGGCGGGGATTCACGCGCCGAGAAGCGCGACGGAAACGGATCATCGAACGCTACGGTGCGTTTTGGTCTGAATTCTCTATGAGTTCCGCCGAAGGCGCCACCTAGCCTTTGAATGAGGGGGTAGACCATGGAGCGAAGCGCGGCGCGTGCGGCTTGGGCTGCCACTGCGGGCTCCTCAGTGTATGCTCCCTTTGGAGGGGACTGAGATGAAGAATTGGCGGAAAATGGTGGGGGCCTTGTGCATCGTCCTCGCGATGGTGCTCGGGGCGTTCGCCGGCTTCGCGTATGCGCGAAACGCCGGGATTGTGGGTGCGTCTCCGGGAGCGGGGACGCGAGACGCAGGGGGCGCGTCGGGACCGATCGCGTTCTCTGAGGAAACGCCGGAGACTCCTGCGAGCTCCGGAGACACGAGTCTGGCCAGCTCCGACTCGGTCGTCGCGTCGGACGGGCAGGATGTGGCCCGGAAGGTGTCCGCCGCCGAGCTGCGGCAGGCGGTCCGAGACGGCCTGTACAACGTGCAGACGGACGACGGGATGATCACGGCGACGGAATCGACCCCGTCGACGCGGTACTCCGGTCCGGGCGTTTCTGCCGGTGGGCCTTACGGAGGCACGACCACGTTCGAGGGCGGCCCCGCGATCACGTTCACCGTGACGACGGCCGACACGAACCTGGTGCTCTTCCGGTGGGACTTCAACAACGACGGGGTGTTCGACTGGCCCGACCAGACCGGAGGCGGCACGCTGGGGATCTGGAGCCTGGAGACCTCGGTGGTCCGAACCCTCAATGACAACTTCTATGGCCCTGTCACGGTGCAAGGCTGGGACGGCTACTCCGTGATCATCACGATCAGCCAGGGGATCAACTTCTCGGGCACCAGTCCCTACTGGTACGTCTTCCCGGCCAGCTCGGGGTTTGAGTTCACCCCGAAGAATGACCTCCGGGTGGACCGGCTCTACTGGTACCAGTGGTTCAGCATGAGCGCGTACGGAGCGAGCGTCCGAATCTGGGACACGGTGACCGAGGCGACGATCGCGCAGTGCACGCCGCCGTTCACGACCTTCTCGTGGGTGTTCTGCACGCTCTCGACGCCGGTCACGGTGATCGCCGGGCAGAAGTACCGGATCGCGGAGCACAAGAGCGTCGACTACTTCCCGTACTGGATGGGCTTCTACGGCCCGCCCGGAACATTGCCGCCGTACAGCCCGCCGGTGCCGACGAAGATCACGGTTGGCAACTTCTTCTACCGGTGGGGTCCCTCGTTCGGCGGACCCATCAACGCGTATCCCAACACGGACGGAGGGTCGAACGTCATCATGATGGTCGACTTCCGCTGGACGGAGACCCTGATCAGGCCGGATGCGGCGCAGGGGTCCTCGTTGCTCCAGGTGATGAACGTCGCACCCACCGTGGCCGATGTGTCTCAGGACCCGACACCCGGGCTCGAGGGGAGCCCCGTCGAACTGTTCGCGAAATTCGAGGATCCGGGCTTGGACGACACGTGGGAGTACCGCTGGCGATTCGAGAACGGAGAGGTCTCGAACTGGCGGTCCGTTGACAAGATGAGTGGCGGCGCGCGCGTACTCTTCTTGGACACGTACGGCCCACAAGGACCCGGGCTGAGCGACGCCGTACGGGATCTGTGCGGGACGTTCTGCGTGAAGTGGGATCGGATGGACTGGGGGCCGACGGGACAGAATCGGGTGCCCAGTCTGGACGAGCTGACGCCCTACGACGTCCTCGTCTTGGGCGTGAACTACTTCCACTACAACGGCGGACCCATGGGAGACGTGCTCGCGGACTACATGGACGCGGCGGGTTCCACCGGAGGCGGTGTCATCCTGGCGCAGGGCGCCCTGGACAGCGCGTTCGGGTGCGACGCCGGCATCTGTGGCCGGTTCGACGACGAGGGATACAGCCCCGTCCCGCGGGACTATATCTACGGGCCGTCGGGGAGCATGGGCGCGATCTACGAGCCCCTGCACACGTTGATGGACGGCGTGGCCTCGATGAGCACGCTCGGACTCGCGGGCACGATCTACGACACGAACGATGGTGCCTCGCGGATCGTCGACTGGAACGACGGTCGGGTGCTCGGCGCGACGAACACGAACCCCATCGTGGAGAACGGCGCCCGATCTGTGGCGCTGAACTTCTTCCCGGTCGCGGGCTACACGGGCGGCGACTTCCGGCAGATGATGGCGAACGCGGTCCGATGGGCGTCGCGGCAGGTCGAGCCTGAGCTGAAGACGATGCCGATCACGCTGAACGCGTACCCCAAGACCTTCGTGGACGACAACCCGACGACGACCCCCGAGGACACGTACCCCGTGTGGGTCGATGTCCGGGACGACGACCACGGCAAGATCCAGGTCACGAGCACGTCCGCCAAGACCTTCAACGACTTCCAGGTCACGGCGCAGTGCACGCCGGGCGCCTACTACCTGCGGCAGACGTTCCCGCCGGGATGGAGTTCGAGTCCGAACCCCTACGGCTGGGCGTGTGGCGCGAACGCGTACGGTCAGGGCCGCAGTCCGTTCATCTTCTACTACTTCAACGACCCCAACTACGGGACGGGCGACGGGAACTCGTTCCTGTACACGCCGACGACGTACGATTTCAGCACGCACGTCGGCGTCCAGATCAACTACTACCACTACTGGAACGCGAACTATCCCAGCGGATCGTCCGACGGATACATCCAGGCGTCCACCGACGGTGGCGCGACCTGGATCACGTTGCGCGAATACCACTGGAACAACCCCTCGTCCGACCAGGGGAACCGCATGCTAGAGAGCACCGCCGTGGGCGGGGCACCGAGCGTCCGGTTCCGGTTCTACTACGTGAGCAACGACGACTGGTGGTGGGCGATGGACAACGTCCGCGTCACCGGCGTGAACGGCTACGTCATGGAAGGCCTGGGCTCGGCGGAGGGCACCGTGGTCATCGCGAACGTGGCTCCGGGCGGGGGCGGCGGGTTCGACTCCGCCTTGCGGAACGAGGCGGAGTCCCTGCTGTTCGACGGGTTCGAGATCGTCGACCCGGCGCTCACGGAGCCGACGGAGTGGTTCGCGTACGCGTGGGACTTCGACGACACGACGCCGGTCGCATGGCGCTACGTCGGGACCCTCGCGCCGCCGAAGCTGGACATCTTGGTCCTCCAGACCTTGTGCCCGGTCGGCGACGGCTGCAGCATCTTCCAGGCGCTCAAGAGCGCGCTGCTCGCGCAGGACGACGTCGGGACCGTGACCTCGTTCAACTTCTACCAGGGAGCGACGTATCCCACCCCAACGCTCGACTACATGCTCACCGGCAACGGCGGCGATCCGTTCGACGTGATCATGCTCGGCATCAACTACTTCGTCTTCAACGATCCCGTCCGAAGGGCGATCGGGAACAACCTGGCGAACTACCTGGACACCGTGGGGGCAAACGGCGGCGTCCTGACGTTCGTCGGGACCCACAGCACGTACTTCGGCCTCCCGGTCGACATCCTGGGACGGTACATCGAGGACGACTACGGTGCGTTCGAGTCCGCCGCGCTCGGCGGGCCCGCGACGGGGCTGCACCTCATGGAACCCGACCACGACTTCTTCTTCAACACGGGCACGTCGGTGAACAGCCTGTACGTGGCGGACGGGGAGCACGACCTGACGGAGGGCGGCGGCGGAAACGCGGCCGGCCGGAACGGGCAGCTCCTCGCGCACTGGGCGAGCTCCATGTACACGGCGATCGGCGTGAAGGAGCTGGCGAACGGGGCGCGGACCGGGCACATCGGCGCATTCATGCAGCCGGCCGGTTCGGACTACCCGATGCTGCTCCGGAACGCGATCGGTTGGGTCTCCGGCGGTCTCCCGACCCCGAAGATCCCCGCGTTCGACCACCCGTACGGGGACAACGGGATCTACACGGTGGACTTCATCGCCATCGATGACGACATGGGATTCGTGTGGGACGACGCGGCCGGCGCACCGGTCGCGGTCCCCGGCTTCCAGACCGCGATGAGCCACCGGTACATCGAGGTCGCGATCGACAACGTCGACCCGACCCTCGCGCCGGGCACGATCGAGGCGTTCGTCGCCACGGAGTTCTGCGTGCGGATTCGGGGCACGGTGGGCAACACGGTGACGGCGTCGATCTACATCGACGGCGTGCTGTCCGTGACCGTGACCGCGACCCGCCAGGTCGAGCCGGACGACGACGATGACGACGACGGCGTGGGAGGCTCGCCGACGGACGACGACGATGACGACGACATGCGCCCGACCGTGAAGTGCGGAATCGGGAAGGTCGACGTCACGGCGCCGCACACGTACGACGCGACGCTCGACTACTCGGCCCCGAACGGAGGCGGAAACCCGACTCGCCTGACGATCGAATCGTGGCGGGGCGGCGACGGGGCCCGGTCGTTCTCCTACAACTTCGTGTCCGGCGGGCCGACCCAGGTCGCCCAGCCGCTGCCGACCCTGAAGCGCGACCTGCTCCGCTCGGGGGCGGTCGTGGACTTCGTCGCGGAAGCCGTCGACCCCGGCACGGACGACATCGTGTTCTTCTGGGACTGGGGCCCGAGGGCCTCCGGATCCGGCGGCGACGATGACGACGACGGCACCGGGAGCCAGCCCTGGCGGAGGAGCAACGCGGCGAACACGGCGCAGACGATCCACGTGCACCACAACGACGGAAGCCTGCCCACGGACGGCGTCATGGACAGCGCGCACTACCTCGGGTTCAGCGAGCCGTACTTCGACCGGCCGACGAACGACGAGCGGAGCGCGATGGGCACGACGTTCTTCCGGGTGCGGGACACGGCGGTCCACTCGTTCGGCTCGTGGGACGACGACGATGACGACGACGACGGCGTGGGCGGGTCGCCGACGGACGGGGGCTCGCAGCCGGTGCTCGTCTTCTACGTCCTGCTGATCGTCCTCGACGACGACAACAACCGCGGGTACGCGTCGGACTTCCACCACGACGGGATCGACATCGAGTACATCTTCCTGGACTTCCGATAGGCGGTCCGGGGGCGGAGAACCGAGGGGCGGCAGCGCCCCTCCCTTTCCATTTTCCCTTTTCTCGAAGGTTGCCAGTCATCCAGAAGGCTCGACGCATCGCATGCCCAGACGGTCGAGGGCAGTTCCGGCTCTGCGGCGGTCGCCGCATTTGAACTCTCAAGGGCGGAAGGCTGATAAGGAATCGAGGGTTTTCGATCCGCGTCATTCAGGATTGAAACGACCTCTCCCGCGAGGGGAAAAAGAGGGGGGGCGGAACGAGGTCGGGATTAGCGCACCCGTCCGCCCGCCTCAGAACGAGTTCATCCTGACTCGGCTACCACCCCGCGACAGAAGCTCCATTCAATCCCCAGCGCTGCAGGTTGGAAAGGGCGCGCCAGCGAAGGGGCCAGGGGACGCACACCCGAGTTTCTCCCTCCGAAAGCGATGCCCGGATCCTCGCCTGCGCCTCGGGGGCGTCCACTTCCCGCTCGAGGAGGACGATTATGCGCACATGGCGGCTCCCATTCGTCGCGAGTAGGTCGGGCGGGCGTACCCGGTGCCTAGCTGCCGCAGGAGCCCAGGATACGGTGAAGCCTTCTTGCGAGAGAAGGCCCCGACAGAGGTCCAGCGCTTCCCGCCGTTCATTCTCCACGGTTCCACCCTCGGGGTGAACCAAAGCCGCCGAACCCCTCATGGACCCGGGTTCTCGAGGCCAGATTTAAGACTCGTGTGGAACTGTCCCCTACACCATGGTCCGCCAGACCCTGCCCGATCTCTGCCTTGTCTATCTCCTCGACCGGACCGGCATCTCTTCGAACCACCCGGCGGTCGGGGCGCTTACTCAGGATCGTATCGCGGAGGCGTTTGCCGTGACTCGTGCGAACGTGTCCAGGGCCATGGGGAAGCTGGAAGCGAGGGGGTTTGTCCGGATCGGGAAGGTGCACGTTCCAGGCGCGGGCCGCTTGCGCGTCGCGTACTTTCTGACAGACGCGGGAAACCGTCGCGCGAAAGAAGTCCGCCACCGTCTGGAGGAACTCCGAATCCAGATCGTGGACTTTGAGGGTCACACTGCGCAGCGGCCACTTTTCGAGGCCGTTGCCAAGCTTCCACGGAGGACGAAACTCTCCGATCTGCTCGCGGCCATCGAGCAGGGCCAGCTTGACTTGCGTCGGTTTGCCGACCGCCAGACTCGGATGCACGGAGGGCTCAATTTCGACGTGAGCGAGGCCATCGTCTCGCCCCATTTCCGGGGACGGACCGATGCGCTGCTCCGGCTCGACGCGTTCCTCCGGGAGGACGCCGCTCGAGTCTTCCTCCTACTTGGCCTCCCGGGCATCGGCAAGACCGCCTTGGCCTCGCGATGGGTGGACAGTCTCAAGGGGCGGGTCCATGTGATGTGGCGCCGTCTTCGCTCGACCAGATCGCCGCGCGATCTCCTCGAGCACCTCGCTGCGATGCTGCACGCGGCGGGGAAACCCGCGTTGTCCCTGAGCCTCCAGCGTCCTCAGGGCGTCAAGGACGACGAGTCGGTTCGAATCCTCACTCGCGACCTCGCGACGGTTCGTGCCTTGATCGTGTTCGACAACCTGCCTCAGGCGTCTCCCGAGGTTGAGAGCATCGTCGCGGCGATCTGCGCCACTCCGCCGGGCCGGACGGGAGCGAAGGTCCTCCTCACGGGGAGGCAGCGTCCCAAATTCCTTCGAGCGGAGGGAACGGCGCGAGGTTGGGTGGTAGAGCTGACCCTGGACGACCTCACACCTTCCGAAGCCGAGGACGTTCTGGCTGCCCTCGGCGTGGAACGCTCGCGGTGGCCGGAGATTTCGGCGCGCTGCGGCGGCCATCCGCTCTCACTCGAGCTCGCGAGCGCGCAAGGGATCACCCCAGACTCAGTGCGCCGGACCTGCGTCGAGTTGATCTCGGAAGAGGCATTGCCCGGTCTCAGCGGGGCGGACCTCGAGGCCCTCAGCCTGGCCGCGATCCTCGAGACCCCCGCCCCCAGGGAGCTGCTGGGGCCGCCTGCGGCGGCTCTGCTGCGCCGATGCCTTCTTCGCGAGACGCATGATGGGCGTTTGGGCATTCATGATCTTGTCCGGGAGGCGGTAATTCGGGGCCTTTCCCCGGAGAAGCTCCATCGGCTTCACCACCGGGCCGCGGAGGTATTCGCCCGGGGGTCGTCGGCGACGGAATGGTTCGCGGCGCTCCGACATTACGTGGCGGCCGGGGAGCTCCGCAAGGCGGCGCTCGTCACGTCGGAGCGTGGACCCTCCTTGATCGACGCTGGGCTTGCGACGGGATTGGTCCGGGTCCTCGATGATCTGACGCCGCCTTCGGTTCGTGGTCAGCTTTCCATGCGGGTCCATCTTCTGCGAGGCCAGGCGCTATTCGCCCTCGGGCAATGGTCGAGCGCCGTTCGGGCCTACGAAATGGTCGCGGAGGCTAGAGACCCGACGGTCGTCGCGGAGGGATTACTCGGACGGGGAAAGGCGGAGGTGCAACGACGTTCTCGGCTCGCGCTCCCTCTCCTCATCGAGGCGCGCAACCGCCTGGAGCGCCTCGGGCTCCTTCGCATGGTGGCCGAGACCGAGTACTGGATTGGGGGCGTACATGAGCACGCCGGACGCCTCGACAAGGCCCGGGAGGCCTTCGAGCGGGGTCGGGCGATCGCATTCGACGTGGGGGATCGTCGATGGGAGGGATTGTGCACCTACGGCATCGGGCGGTGCCGCTCCCAGGCGGGTGACTTTGAGGGTGCGGTTTCCGAGGAGAGGGGGGCTCTTCGACAATTGGAAAGGGAGGGGCGAGGTCTCGATATCGCAAAAGTGTGCGCCGGCCTGGGCGGGAATCTCCTCGAGCTCCGACGGACCGAGGAGGCCGAGGTCCACCTTACGCGTGCCGTCGAGGAGGCCCGGGCGGCTTCCGGTCTAAGCGAGCTCGCCTCAAGCCTGTACAACTTGGCGGTCGTTCGGCGTCAGCAAGGGCGGCTGCAGGACATGCTCGCGCTCCTGGACGAGGCGATGCCACTCTATGAGAGCCTTGAGCAGTACGATTGGGCGGCGCAGACCGCCGCGTGGGCCGCCATGTGCGCGTGGAGCCTCGACCTTCCGGAGGTAGCGGACTCCCATCGAGACAATGCGATGAGATTCCTTGCGAAGACGAAGGAACCGGCGCTACGGGTGCGCGTTCTGCGGAGTCTGGCCCGGGCCGCGAAGCTCGTGGGGAGAATGGCCGACGCTCGTCGCTATCTAGAGCGGGCAATCGCCGAGGCTCGGGCGGCCCGTCTGCGACAGATGGTCAATAAGCTCGATGCTGAGCGACGCGCGATCGCTTAACGGGAGCACATCGCGGGGATGGAAAGGGCCGACAAGTGTCCGTCGTTATAGGCGGCCTCGACGAGGAACTCATAGGTCATCGCGTCCTCAAGTTCGGGGATGGTGAACTCGACCGTGAGTATGAGTTCCTCATTCGCTCTCACAAGGAACGGATTACCTTCCTCCCGCAGGTAGACGTTATAACCCGCGAGGTGGGAATCCGCAACGGCCTCCCAGGAGATCCTCACCGCGGAGTCTAGGCAAGTCGCTTCCACGAACATGGGTTCGGCGTGGCCCGCTTCCTCATCGGCCCCTCCCGGAGCGAATCCAAGGAGGACGAGGGCCAGCACTAGGAGGCTTGCCGCGATGGTGATCGTCCCTGTGCCAATCCAGCGCACGGTCCGAGAAGGGTCCGTCGGCGTATAAAGCTAGGGGAACCGAAGACAGGGCGCCGACGGGGACGACTGCAACCCCCTGATGTGCGGTAACGCGTGCTAGTCCTTGTCCCGCTAAGCCTATATATCGCCAGATCCTTGTGCATTCGGGGTTGTCCGGGGCGGAAGAATGGTGCGCTCTGTGGCGGGGGAGACGTAAGCTCGTTTCCTAGGGAGGGGACCCTCCGCGCCAGGAGTCCCGTGCGCCGTTCCGTAGAGCCTCAGAACGAGGGGAACTATGAGAGACTGGCGTAAGGCCATCGGTGCCCTGTGCATCGTCTTCGCGATGGTGCTCGGGGCGTTCGCCGGCTTCGCGTATGCGCGAAATGCCGGCATTGTGGGTGCGTCTCCGGGAGCGGGGACGCGAGACGCAGGGGGCGCGTCGGGACCGATCGCGTTCTCTGAGGAAA
>Ga0209322_10002465_pt1 | contig 10542 bp, 11 predicted proteins | sample Rifsed19ft1_FD_184013 | JGI IMG/M metagenome (GOLD analysis project Ga0209322, IMG submission 184013) | Soil microbial communities from Rifle, Colorado, USA - sediment 19ft 1 (version 2) | ecosystem: Environmental > Terrestrial > Deep subsurface > Rock core/Sediment | place: Rifle, Colorado...
GGATCTATCGCCAGGCGAGCGAATCCGCGATTCCTCATGTAGCGCGCGCGATCCGTGACGGACTCGCACCCGAGATCGGAGACGAGGATCGAGGCGTGCTGCTGGTGCCGATCGACTCTGAGGAGCGTATCGCAGATCTAATTGTGGAAGCATTTGTCGCGCGCATGGCACTACCGCACGCGACGCATCGCCCGTTCGTGCGCGAGGAAGTGACCGTGATCTCACCTCAGCGTGTCGGCGTGCTCGGAACGGAAGAACTGAATCGGCGGATCCAGGCCGAGGTGAATCCGGGTGCAGGTGGCGTGTTCGTCGGCGCCGGCGGGTGCGTGCGCAACGGGGATCGCGTGATTCACAAGAAAAATAATTACAAACTTCGCAATACCAATGGGGCTGAGGTCGGTGTCGTGAACGGCGAAATCGGCATCGTGACTCACGCCGACTTCGGGAATCGAACGCAGACGATTCTCGTCAATTTTGGCGGCGATAAAGTGATCGTGTACCCGAAAGAATCGGTGCGCGAACTGCAACTCGCTTACGCGCTTACCGTACACTCGACACAGGGATCGCAATTTCCGTGTGTCATAATGCCGATTCACGCGATGCACACGTGGATGCTGACACGCGCATTGCTCTATACCGGTATCACGAGAGCTTCAGAGTTCGCGCTTTTGATTGGCGATCCAACGATGCTCGGAAAAGCTGCTCGCAACACGCACGGATCGCAGCGCCAAACGACGCTCGCCGAAGCTCTGCGAGGGTGCGCGTGATGACACGTGGTATCGATGCGATGACGCGCGATCGAATTGTCACGATCGCGCGTCGCGAGCCCGAGCTGACGATCTCAGCGATCGCCGCGAGATTCGCGCTTTCCCGCGGCACCGTGCACGCGATCCTAAAAGCTGTCGGTCTCGCAGGTGCACGACGAAAGGCGAGGTCCCGATGAGCTTGCGCGATGATCGATATCCGCTCGGCGAACGCGGCGAGTATCCCGTGCGTCTCGTGCGTGCAGACGCCCGAGATATCGCACGCTCGATCCCCGGCGCTCACGCGCGAGGCACAGCCCTCTCGTGCACGTGGGATCTCGCGGCGTGCTTGGATCCACAATCGATCGTGGCTGCGCTTGCAGATCCACGGTCAGTTGTAAAGCTACAGCATCCGACAGACTACGCAGGAATAGAGCGCTTCAGCGCGCTTAAAATTGGTGCGAAACTACGACCATACCAGCGTGAGGGTGTGGCGTTTTTGGCAGCACGAGCCTATGCGCTGTGCTGCGACGAGATGCGACTAGGCAAGACCGTCGAAGCGATCGCGGCTGCCGTGCTCACGGGTGCGGATCGAGTCGTCGTGATTCCGCCTGCGAGCGTACGATTGCAGTGGGCCAGTGAGATCCAAACGTGGACCGGAGATCGTGCGCTTTTACTTTACGGTCGCGCGGGCACCGAAGCTCGTTGGTGGCCGTCCCGCAAGCTCGTGATCGACATTGATGCGGCGTTAATCGAAGCACGATGGATTGTCGTGAATCCCGATATCTTGATCCCGCAGTCGCGTACTGACGCCGCAGGCCGAAGTTACATCGATCCTGAGCTGTGTGGTTGGGGGCCGATCCTGACACAACATAAAATCGATCTCGTGATTATCGACGAGATTCATCGCATGCGCGGCTGGCGATCAAAATCTGAAGCCGCGTCGAAAGCCGAAGTTGTGCGGCGGTTGCTAGATCCCGTAAGAGTCGTGTGGGGGCTGACAGGCACACCAATCATGGCGCACGTGCGAGACCTTTGGCTACAGTTGCAGCTAGTCGCGAAGTGCTGGGGCGAGAAGCCATTCACTTTCCACGCGCGGTATTGTGGGGGCGGGCATCGACAGATCGATACCGGCAACGGCGGATCGGTACGCGCCTGGTACGATGCGGGCGAGTCGAATCTCGGCGAGCTCGTGGCGCGTCTGCGCTGGATCCGGATTCAGCGATCGCAGCATGATGTGATCGCGGACCTGCCACTGAAAACACGCACCGTGCGCTGGCTCGATGCCAACACTATGCGTGGGGAGCTCGCGAGATCGAATGATCTTAAGTCGCGGCTGTATCGCGCACTGGCGAAGCTCGCACCTGTGAAGATTGAGGCATGCCTCGAAACCGTTGTCGAGGAGCTGGAACACGGATCTCGTGTGATCGTGTTCACGAAAATGGAGCGCACCGCGGCGCTGTTTCGTGACGCACTCGCAAAACACGCGGCAAAGAGTGCGGCTGGTGCTGCGCTTCGAGCCCGCGATCTCCGCACGTGGATCGTGACAGGCGAGACGACGCCAAACGCCGAAACGCGGTACACACTTGGTGCTGAATTTCGGCGGCACACTGGAGCTGCCTGCTGGATCGGCACGATTGACGCGTGCGCCGAGGGCCTAGATCTCTCAGGCGCGATGAGCGTGTATTTTCTCGAGGTGGCGCACGAGCCGTATAAGGTGCGCCAAGCCGAGATGCGCGCGTTCTTGCCGGGTGCGACGCGCGGACTTGCGATCTACTACTACGGCGTGCGTGACTCCGTAGATGAATCGTGGATTTCAAAACTCGTACCGCGACTGGAAAAGCTCGATGCGATCGCTGGTGACAGTGATGGAATCGATCTCGCAAACACGCTTCGGGGCGAGCTCGCAGAAATTTCCGCCGCTGAGATCCTCGCAGATCTCACGGCGCACATTGAAGGAGAAAAGTATGGCATGGAAAACGGCAAATGAGACGCAGCGAGCAGCGTATATCGCGCTGCTCGCGATTGACGATCCCGACGCTGAGATCGAGACCGTGCGCCGCTGGCTTGAAATCATGCACCACGAGGCTCGTCGAGAGCTCGTGACAGCGTTGTTTATTAATCTGTGCCGCGAGCAAGCCTCGTGCACGATCACGTGCGCCGAGGCGCTAATTGCGGCGGCTAGTGCGCTATTGAAGGATGCAAAAGTATGAGCGCGCAGAGAAACTCACGAGAACCGCGCAAGCCTCAGCTCCGCGATACGCGCTTCGGGATCGGGCGCTGCAACGGACGCACCGTGCAGATCGAGCTTGAGGTCACGCGTGGAACACATCGAGCATCATTGATCGTCGGTATCGTCACAGTGGTAATCGTAGCGGTCGCAATCGCAATCGCAATCGCAGTTGCAAGAGGATAAGCTTCAATGGCAAAGAAACAAAAACCAATCTCAATTCTTGATCGGCTCGCGGTGTTCGTGAGCCAAGATTCGACGCGGCCGAACATCATGCATGTGGTCGTCGAAGCGCACCGGGCGTGGGCCACCGACGGGCACCGTGCCCACATCCTCGGGCACACACAAGGTCTCCCGCCGGGATGTTATCTCGACGGCGTGCGCATTATCTCGGCGTCGGAAATGAAAATGCCAAACATCGACGACGTCATGCCGGACGCCGAAACACCCGTACGCCACACGATCTCAGCCGCGATACTTGCGGATATTCGCGAGCTCGTGGCGCTCGTGCGACCGCGGACTGAAATCTCGCTAAAACTCGGGACAGACGGAGCTAGCGTCGTGGTCGGAGGCCGATTCACTTGCTGCCTTGACGACGCGCCTCAAGCTAAGCTCAACATCAATCTGTGCTATTTGCTCGAGGCTCTCGATGATCTCGACGTGATCGACGAATTTGAGATCCGCGCCGAAAGCGCGACAGGACCACAGCGAATCGACCGCGCTGGCAACATCGCTGTGATTATGCCGAAGCTGTGATCTGCTTCGGAGATCGATCTCGCCGAGAAAGAAAAGAAAAATGACAAGCTGGAACAGTGCGCAAATTGCGCGCATCAATGCGCTCGTAAACGATCCAAACGTGACGCTCGCGTTCTACTGCTCAGACCAACACGGCAGACCTGCGAATGGAGGATCGAAAGATCCAAAATGGACGTGTTTCTCAGGAGCTGTACACGAAGTCACAGGTCCGTTGCAAATATGCAAAAACGCGCTGCATGCGACGTTCGAGCCGCATCGTTGGCTAGGATCTCGCGTATGGATTGTCGCGTTGTCACGGTTTGTCGTGTGCACTACAACAAAACTGGGTGCGCTACGTCGAGAGGTTATCGGCGAGATATTACCTGAAGATTGCGTGTCCGCATCCGTAGGCGCGCGATTTGGTCTACGCGATCTCCGTGGAGCGAATCTCGAGTGCGTGAATCTTTCTGGTGCGTGCCTTATAGAAGCTGACTTCTCCGGAGCCCGCTGTGCCAAGTCCACGCTTACTCGAGCCAATCTCGCCCGGGCTAATCTTTCTGGCGCTGACTTTACTGGCGCCAATCTCATTGGCGCTTGTCTTATTGGTGCTTGTCTTATCAGAACCAATCTTACCGGCGCTTGCAGCGTCAGAGCCAACCTCTCTAGAGCCGATCTTTCTGGAGCCTGCCTTATCAGAGCCGACCTCTCTAGAGCCGATCTCTCTGGAGCCTGCCTTATCAGAGCCGACCTCTCTAGAGCCGTTCTCTCTAGAGCCTGCCTTATCGGAGCCAACCTCTCTGGAGCCGATCTTACTGGAGCCTGCCTTATCGGAGCCAACCTCTCTAGAGCCGATCTTACTGGAGCCACGCTCGCCCGGGCTAACCTCACCGAAGTTGCGCTCTACCGAGCGAATCTCGCAGAAGCTGACCTCTCTGGAGTCGATCTCACTAATGTCGATCTTGTGGGGGTGGATCTCGGTGACTGGGTACGTGGTGAAGACAGATTCGCAAAGAGGCGCGCATGAAACTTCTCGACAAGTCGATCTCACCGAAATCAATAGACCCAGGCGGCGCATCACTTCGTGGCACGTCGAGACTTTCGATCGCGGCAGAGTGCGAGCTAAAGTGGGCGCTACGCTATAGGCTCGGACTTCGCGCACGGCCGAAATCTCACGACCTCGACAAGACCGTAGGGTCACTCGTGCATCTTTTGCTCTGTTATCACTACGCTGAACGTATGCTCGAGCCTCCTGCGTGGTTCTTTGAGCGTCCGTTGGATCGTGAGATCAATCGTGTAGCTACAGGACAGCCTCAAGCGATTGCGACAGCGCAAGAGTGTGTTGATGCCTATCGCCGATTCTACGCGAGCGAATCGGACCGATCGGTTGCGGTCGAGCACGAGATCGTGGTGACGCTTGGCGAGCTCGATCCCGCGTGTCCGGCAGCGCTTCGCGACGAGATCGTGACTGGGCGCTTCGATCGGATCTACGAGCACGGTGGAGCGCTCATTGCCGACGACTACAAAACGCAAGCGAGTAAAGGCGCGAGGCTCTACGCATTCGACGCACAACGCTGGAGCGTGAATCGCCAAGCTCTGCTCTATTTATATTTGCTTCGAATCGCATTTCCAGCGCGCGAAGTCGCGGGCTTCGTAATTCGCCAAATCAAACAGTATCCACCTTTTGATTTCAAGCGCCACGTGATTCCAATCGATACCCAGGCGTATGCTGCGCTGCCCGCAATCGTGACCGCTGCTGTGCGCCGCGAGGTCGAGCTGGCGCGCGAGCTCGAACGGCGCAAACCGCGACGCACGGGCATCATGGTCGATGCTTGTCACGCGTACAATCGACACTGCGAATTCTACGACCTTTGCTACGCCGAATCGGCAGAAGAGCGAGATCGCGTGCAGCGAAACGACTTCGAGGGTGCTTGACACGCAAACACGATTAGCTAGACAAGCGAAACGGAAGAGAGAGAACGACGTGAATATTGACGACCTAATCACCAAACCTCGGGACGTGCGCGCAGATGCAGTCGCACTCAACTTTTTCGGCCAGACGAAGACTGGCAAGACGACGGAGGTTGCAAAAGCATTTTCCGATTACCTGTGGATCGTGACCTCACCAACGATTCTTGCGCCCTATTACGACTGGTTCGCGACTAATCGTGCCGAGGCTACGGCCGCGAGAAACAGAGTGCCAGTTGCGACGATATATTTGCCTGAGCGCGATCCAGCAGATCCATGCAAGCCATTCAGGCAGCGCCAATGGATGATCGACTTCTTGGTCCAGTGGTCGCTGGATTGTCGTGATGGCAAAGCGAAGTTCCCGGGTCTCGTGATCGACGAGCTGTCCACGTACGCCGATCGTGTGTGGCCAGAATTCCTCGAGGCTGCTGGTGGGCGTAAAGGCATGTTTCGCGCGGTTGCGGAATACGTAGAACACTTTCGCTTTTTTTGCCAGATTCCGCGCACGCCGTGGGGTCGTGATTTAATCACGATCTCACACAAAGCTGACGCGAAGTACGACAACGACGAGGACTCACCGACGCGCGGAAAATTTCGGCATCCGGCGGGCCCAAAGTTCGCGATCGGCTCAGTCGTGCGCGACGTGTGCCAAGAGTTCGACGGCGTGATCGAGGCTGCGTTGGATGGCGTTGGTGATCGCTCATGGATCACAATCGGCAACGACATTACTTACCGCGGATTCAGGCGATTCGCGCTCGATGGCGTGCCGATCAAAGACAGTGAACCGTTCGGTTTTCCGTCGCGAATTCGCAAAGCACTCGACGGCGCACGCGAAAAGAAAGCGAGGGCCTGATGCTTGTAACGCACGAACAATTGCCTGAGACGTGGGCCGTGGTGTACGACGCGCCGTGCTACTTGGTATCGTCACTTGGTCGCATGCACTCCTCATTGCGCCTCGGCAAGATGCTGCGCCCGACTGTGACGTCAAAAGGTTTTGCTGTCGTGACGATTGTGGATCCTGCTGACCCCTCACGGCACAGCGTTGAGCTTGTGCATCGAATTGTCGCTGAGGCGTTCCTTGGACGCGTGCGCGGTAAGATCGTACGGCATCGGAATGGCAACAAGCTCGACAACCGCGCTGTAAACCTGGAACTCATCAGCGTGCAGAAGTAATCTAGCGGGCGCAACCGCTCGCTATAACCGCGGTTAAAACCGCACTCAACAAGGAGCTGAGACAATGGCAAATAACAATATTCCGCAAATCACGTTCGACGGCGCAGATCGGTGGACGCCGCAAGGTGGAAGACGCAACGATCTGCTCTCGCACAATGGCTACTTCAAATCTGAGATTGCGAGCGTCGAAGTGGAGCAATCCAAGAGCGAGACAAAGAACTGGCAATTCGTCGTCAGGCACGTGATCCGAGACGAGGACAATTTGGGCAAGACGGTGCACGGCTATTATCCGTTCACTGGACTCGTGGCGAAAGGCAAGAGCGAGGGCCAGCCGAACGTACTCCGTGTGTACGATCTGCTGTTCTCGACCGGCGCGACGAAGGATCAAATTGCGGCGCTCAAAGGCAAGTCACTTGATCCGGCGACGTTTGCGGCGAAGCTCGTCGGCAAGCTGAGTTTCATCTACTGCGTGGCCGACGAATGGGAGGGTCGCTTTTCGAGTAAGCCCAGTCCACTAGTGGCGAGCTCCGGAACGGCCGAAAATCGTTATCTTCAAGCGATCGCGACAAACTCACACCGCGATCCTCTGCCCGAGGTTGCGCGTGCACAGCTCGCGGGCGGAACTGCGACGAAACCGGCGAGCACGTCGAATGGATCGATGACGGCTCAGGCACCCGCCGTACCGCCAACCAGCGCAACGGATTTGTTTTAGTAGCGTAAGTTGCGCGCGGATCGTAAATCCGCGCGCTGTGCGCCTGGTCGTAGGACTGCCGTGGGTGTTCTCTCTCTCCTTCCTCCCACGGTATCAGGTGCGATTCCTGACGGACGCTTTTGTGCTTGAGGATCTCGATTTCACGCCTCTGCAATCCGCCGAGGCTGCGCACGCAAGAGCAGTCGCGACAGGCGCGCGGTGCTCTGAGTGCCCGCTATATGGTTGTCGCAAAGGACCCGTGCTCGCTGAGCTGCCGACGGACACAACAAGTGGCATCGTGATCGTGGGCGCATATCCACAAGATGAAGATGTGAGCCGCGGGCGTCCGCTCGTAGGTCGTGTCGGCGAATTTGTAGGCCTAGCGCTGCTCACTGAGCACGTGACCCGAACGTCGTGCGCCGCAACTAGCGTGATCAAATGCCAGCCACCAGACGACTATGAAAAGTTGGCGCGTAAATGGAAGCGTGCTGGTGTGTGCGACCCCGTAGAATGCTGCGCGCCGTCGTTTTATCACGATCTCGAAGCCGCAAAGGGTCGCACAATTCTCACGCTCGGTGCATTAGCGCTCGAAGCTGTTGCGAGGCTCTACCAAATTCCAGTTGGCAAAGCTGAGCGCCGAGAGACGAAGCGACGTGGCCTAGCAAAAATCAAAGCGCAGCGAGGTCACCCATTCATCCTGCCCGATAATCGCGTGCTTATGCCCGCGCTCTTGCCCTCGACAACGATGCACCGCGATCAAGCGTATATGCTAGAGCCGACACGGCGTGACATTCGACGTGCTGCACAAATCGCGAAACGTGGGCACGCGCTCAATTTTGTCGATGGCCGTTATTTGTTACGCCCGACGCTTGAAGATGTGATCGCGTGGATCTCTCAGGCTCTCGAGATCCGCGTCAAGTTGATGGTTGACATCGAGACGAATGGAAAATCACGTGACGCCTTGATTCGCTGCGTTGGTCTTGGGTATCGCGATTCTGCAAACGTCGTGCAGGTGATCGTGATTCCGCTGCACGTGTACGGTGGCACAGCTTATTGGCAACCACACGAACAGCCGCAAGCCGAACATTGGATTCGTCGCGCGCTCACGGAGCTCGTCTCTCAGTTTGCCTACGGTCAATTCGATACCGCGCGCTTGATTCGTGAAGACCTCTATTCACCATCGAAGCCGTGGGCGGATCTCCTAGTGGCGCATCACAACACGCGTGACAACGACACGCCGCACTCGGTCGCGTTCGTGACTTCGCGACTCGAGATGGATTGGCCACTGCACAAAAACGACATTGACCTAAAGGACGCAGAAGGAATCGATAACGACGAGAACTTGTGGCTCTATAATGCGCGTGACGTGATGGGACAGATTCTCGGGCTCGAGCTCGTGAAGACGTGGATCAACCTCGACGCGACCACGAAACAAAACGATCTTGATCATCGTAAGGTGATTCTCGCGCGTGACATGGGCGAGCGCGGGTGCGTGATTGATCTCGCCGAGAAACAACGGTTGCACGATGTTTTTACCGCGCGCGAGGCCGAGCTCCTCGCTTCAATGCGCCGCACAACAGGAATCGCAGCACTCAATCCAAATTCACGTAATCAAGTCGCCGATTGGATCTACGGCACGAAGCACCTTACACCAGCACTCGCGACCGGCGGTTTGGAATGGGAAGAAGGTGAAGACGCGGCGGTTTCGATTCCTGCGTTCCTCGCGCTCTACGACTCGGCGACCGAAGCCGATGTGATTCAGTTTCTCGACGACTGGATTATGTTTCGCAGCGTGATGAAATTGCGCTCATCGAACGTGGACAATCTTCAGCTTGTGTTTGATGTACCGTGGCCCGAGCTCGCGCGCGTGCATCCAAACTTTAACGCGCACGTCGTGCCTAGCGGGCGATTCTCGTGCTCCGAGCCGAACGTACAGCAGTGGGCGTCACGTGGTGTCGAGAACATGTGGAAGATGCTCGTCGCGCCTCCCGGGCACGTGTACGTGGCCGCGGATTTCGACCAGATCGAGGTGCGAATCTACGCGGCTGAGAGCGGTGATCGCCATATGCGCAAGGCGATCCTTGATGGACTCGATCCGCACGCGCTCAACTTCGCGACGATGATCGCGCGCTCTGAAACCGAGCTCCAAAATACGTATCAACAGATCGTCGCGTGGAAGAAATCACACGACAAAACGCTACAAACCAAAGCGAAGTACCTGCGTACGATCGCGAAGCGTCTCGCGTTCTTGATCTTCTACGGTGGCCGCAAGGCCAAGCTGTTCTCAACGATGCGTGGTGATCGAGACAAGGCGACAGGTAGGCGCTCGTTCGCAGATCTGAAACCGGCGCAAGTCGAAGCGTGGTTCGAAAACTTTCTCGCTGCGCATCCTGAGCTTCAGCCGTGGCAACAACGCGTGCTAAATTTCGTAGCGCTCCATCGCTATTCGGTAGAGCGCGTCGGCGGACGTAAGCGCTGGTTTCTTGACGGCGCGGGAAACGACGCTGTGAATCACACGATTCAAGGTGCCGCTGCCGCAATTTGCGATCGTGCGATTCTTGAAATCGACGCAGACTTACGCAAGCTCGCGTGGTCTCGATGGAGCGGCGTTAATCTACAGATTCACGATTCAATCGCAGCAGTCGTGCCCGAGGATCGCGTCGAGGAAACGAAAGTAATCTTCGCGCGCGCAATGACGCAGCAAATCGACGATATACCAATAACCGCTGAAGTGGGCGCCGCAAGGTGTCTCGCGGACGCTTAACAGAGGAGAGAAAATGCTTCACCAATTCGCGCTGCCTCTTGATCTGACCGACAAGTCAGCATCGCGAGAGGACGACAAGATAACAACCGAGCGTAGGCGCACACAAGCAAACAAGGTGCTGCGCTCATCCATAACATCAGAGTGGTACACGCCGCCGGAAGTGATTGATCGCGTGCGCAAGTCATTCGATGATGGGCCGATTGCATTAGATCCGTGCTCGAACGAGCTCGCAAATCAAGTC
>Ga0209322_10002477_pt1 | contig 10512 bp, 9 predicted proteins | sample Rifsed19ft1_FD_184013 | JGI IMG/M metagenome (GOLD analysis project Ga0209322, IMG submission 184013) | Soil microbial communities from Rifle, Colorado, USA - sediment 19ft 1 (version 2) | ecosystem: Environmental > Terrestrial > Deep subsurface > Rock core/Sediment | place: Rifle, Colorado...
GATCTCGTTCGCCCGCGCGCTGCTGGCCGATCCGCGCATCTTGATCCTGGACGAGGCTACGTCGAGCGTCGATACGCAGACGGAGAAGAGGATTCAGGCTGCGCTGGCGGCGCTGCTGCAAGGTCGCACCGCATTCGTCATCGCGCATCGCTTGAGCACGATCGTCAAAGCCGATCTGATTCTGGTCATCGATGGTGGCCAGATCGTCGAGCGCGGCACGCACCACGAGCTGCTGGCGCAACGCGGTCGCTACTATGACCTGTACACGCTGGCGTTTGAGGAGAGGTAGGTCGTCAACGGATGAGAAGCGGACAAGCGGATAAAAACGGAGGGCGCTCGCTTCCGCCGGATTACTCACACCGCATCTGCAAACACCGCACGCCCTGCCCGAAGGGGAGCGCTACGCGCCGGGGGCGCGCAGGCGGGGTGGGTGCAGGTGTCCGCCGCGAGCGTTGTGGTTAGGGGAAGATGTCGCCTTCGTCGTGCTTGCGCTGGCGGCCTTCAAGCCCGTGGGCGATAAAGACAATGGCGGCCGTGATGCTAAGAAAAATAATCAACCCATTGGCCGCTGGCATGGTCATCGTCATGCTGAAGAGCCCGGCCCAGCCGAGGATCAAGTAAGCGGTTGCTAGACGAATGCGGATATTGCGATCCAGTTCCCGCCAGCCGCGTCCGAGCAATATCCATGCGCCGGTCACTCCGCCCAGCACGACCCAGAAGAGCGTCGCCATTCCGATCATGGGTCGAATACCACTCAGGGGTCCCCAACCTTGCTCGATAGTGGAGATGATGATCGTAAGGATGCTGCCCGCGCCAAAGCATAGCAGCCCGTACCACCGCCCGAGTGAAATGGGATGCTTGTCGTTCATGTCGAACCTCCATGTTCTCACGCCGCGCCGTTCAGCACGGCCTTGACGCGCTTTTCGACCGACTCATCTTGATACAGCATGATGTTGCGCTGGATGAATCTCTTGAGCAGTTCTTCGCCCAAGTCGCTCAGTCGGTAATACTTTCTCGGCGGGCCTTGCGGCGATTCCTCCCAGTAACTCGACACGATCTTCATGCCCTCAAAGCGCTTGAGCGCGCGATAGATGCTTTGATCGTCGGCGGCGATCGTCTCGTTGCTGGCCTTCGCCACCGCGGCCGACAACTCGAAGGCGTAGCATGGCTGCTCGTGCAGCAGCAAGAGCAGCCAGAAGGTCAGCAGTCCCTTCTTGTAGGCTTCTTCCCACTGCTCAAGGAGATCATCGACCGTTGAGTGAGTCATCTGGTTTTCTCGCTATTCCACATCAGGTAGAATAGCATGAGATCGAATCGATGTCAAGCATTTCGAGATCATCGCACCAGCGGCCAAATCCGCACAACCGGCGTGAGAACCATACCAGAAGGGAGGAAGGCCGATCGCGTTCGCTGAATGTGCCGTAAGGTAGTTGCAATGCGAGCGCAACTCAACTCGACCACCCTTTTATGGCCGTGTTATGCCGGGTGGCGTAGACTGCTTACGCTATCCCTGGAACGGCGAGGTCGATCGATGACACAATGGGAATATTGTGAGCTGCGCTGGCAGGTTTCGTCGCGCTATGACATGGTGAGGCCCTCGGTCGTGTTTTATCGCGATCCGACCAGGCCGTGGTCGCCCCTGGACGGGACGCCGGAGCAGTTAGCGCTCAAACTGGGCTGGGATGGCTGGGAACTGGTATCTGTCCTATCGTATGAAGGCACGGGCGCGGCGAATGGCCCCGAAGTGCATTGGTATTTTAAGCGTCCACTCAATGGAAACGGGCGCACGCCCGCCACTTCCGGCCAGGCAGCCGGAAATGGGACGGACAAAGCCCGCTAACCGGAACCACTCACACTCTGAGCGCCGCGAGAAGCGGCGCTTTTTGTTTGGGTCGGGCAGTGAAACCTGCCTGTTGGGACATGACAATTATCACTCCCGCCTGCGCGGCGGTGTCGTTATACTGAACATGAAAACTCCAGAACCGGAGTGCCGACTTTAGGGGGAATCCATGCCGGCCCTGACAATCAACGATCGATATGTCGAAGTGCCCGAAGGGACGACGGTGCTACAGGCCGCGCGGCGAATCGGAATCACGATCCCGACGCTGTGCGATCATCCGGCGCTGACGCCTTATGGCGGTTGCCGCCTGTGCGTCGTCGAGGTCGCAGGCGCACGGTTTTCTCAAGCGGCCTGCACGCTTCGGGCGGCGGACAAGATGGTCGTCCGCACTGAGAGCGAGGCATTGGCCGAGTCGCGCCGCAACGTGCTGTCGCTGCTTCTCTCCACGTACCACGACGCGGGTTACTCGCCCGATCACCCTGATACCGAATTCGAGCGCTGGGTCAAGCAGTGTGATGCGAAGCCGCTCGACGGCGCAATGCTGGAGACGCGCTACAAAGTAGACAGCGACCCCAACCCGTTCGTGTGGGTCGATCTCAACAAGTGCATCCTGTGCAGCCGCTGCGTCCGGGCGTGCGCCGAGGTGCAAGGCCGATTCGTGTGGGGATTATTCGGGCGGGGTTACAACACGCGCATCGCGGCGGGCGCGAATGAGGCCATGCTCGAAGCGCGCTGCGAGTCGTGCGGCGCGTGTGCGGCCTTCTGCCCGACCGGCGCGCTCGACGATCGGATGTCGATCCAATTGGGTCGGCCCGACAAGCGAGTGACGACGACCTGCACGTACTGCGGCGTCGGCTGCCAGCTCGATTTGAACGTGAAGGGCAACCGCATTATCCGCGTGACATCGAACCCGGACGCGCCGGTGAATGGCATGGCGCTGTGCGTCAAGGGCCGGTATGGATATGACTTTGTGCATCACCCGGATCGATTGAAGAGGCCGAGGGTCAGGAAGTATTTGCTGGAAGGAGAGGGCAGGCGGCAGGCGGCGGGAGGCAGGGCGCAAGGGGCAGGAGGCAAGGGGCAGGAGACAGGGGGCAAGAGGCAAGAGGCAGGAGACACAGGAGACAGGGGAGAGTGGGTCGAGGTCGATTGGGACACGGCGCTGGACATCGCCGCGCGGAAGCTGCGTGAGGCGCGCGACGCGCACGGCGCGGACAGTGTCGGCGTGCTGGCCTCGGCCAAGTGCCTCAACGAGGAAAACTACCTGATGAACAAGTTCGCCCGGCAGGTGATCGGGACGAACAACATCGACCACTGCGCCCGGCTTTGACACAGCAGCACGGTGGCCGGTCTGGCCGCTTCCTTCGGCTCGGGCGCGATGTCCAATTCGATGGACGACGTGGTGGAGCACGCGCAGGCGATGCTGATCATCGGCTCGAACACGACCGAGCAGCACCCGGTGCTCGGCACGAAGATTCGACAGGCCGTGCTGCGTCGCCAGATGAAACTCGTCGTCGCCGATCCGCGCAAGATCGACATCGCCGAGTTTGCCGTGCTGCACCTGCGGCATCGGCCCGGCACCGACATAGCGCTCCTCAACGGGTTGATGCACATCATCCTGGAGAAGGGCTGGGAGGACAAGTCATTCATCGCCGAGCGCGCCGAGGGCTTTGAAGAGTTCAAGGCGACGGTGATGCAGTATCCGCCGGAGACAGTCGCCGAGATTACGCGCGTGCCGATCGAGAAACTATACAAGGCCGCCGAAATCCTGGCGACGAATAAGCCGATGGCTGTGATATGGGCGATGGGGATCACGCAGCACATCGTCGGCGTGCGCAATGTGATGGATCTGGCGAACCTGCAAATGCTGCTGGGCAACATGGGCGTGCCAGGCGGCGGCGTGAATCCGCTGCGCGGCCAGAACAACGTACAAGGCGCGTGTGACATGGGCGCGCTGCCGAATGTCTTCCCCGGTTACCAACCCGTGACGGACGCTAAGGTGCGCGAGAAGTTCGCAGCGGCATGGAGCCTGGAGAAGGATGAAGCCTTCATCTCTCATCCCTCATCTTTCATCCTTCCTGACAAGGTCGGCCTGACCGTCACCGAGATGATCCCCGGTATTCTCGACGGCAAGATTCACGCGCTGTACATTCTGGGCGAAGACCCGGTGATGAGCGACCCGGATAGCAGCCACGTCCGTCATTGCCTGGAGCAGTGCGACTTCATCGTCCTCCAGGAAATCTTCCCGTCGGAAACGTCGAAGTATGCCGATGTACTGCTGCCCGGCGTATCGTTCGCCGAGAAGACGGGCACGTTCACCAACACGGAGCGACGCATCCAGATGGTGCGCAAGGCGATCGAGCCGGAAGGCGAGGCCCGTGAGGACTGGCGAATCATTGCGGACCTGGCGAGGTGGGTGCTGGCGGGAGGCGGGGAGCAAGCGGCAAGGAGCAGGAGGCAAGAGGCAGGAGGCAAGAGGCAGGAGGCAGGAGGCAAGAGGCAAGAGGCAGGAGGCAAGAGGCAGGAGGCAGGAGGCAAGAGGCAGGAGGCAGGAGGCAAGAGGCAGGAGGCAGGAGGGCCGTATTCCGTATGGACGTATGGGAGTACTGCGGAGATCATGGCTGAGATCAACGCGCTCACGCCCAGCTATGCCGGTGTCACGCACGAGCGGCTGGAGCGCGGCGAACGCTTGCTGTGGCCGGTGAAGAGCCTTGATCATCCAGGCACGCCGATCCTGCATGTCGGTCAGTTCACGCGCGGCAAGGGCAAGTTTGTGCCAATCGATCACATTCCGCCCGCCGAATTACCCGACGATGACTACCCCATGATCCTCAGCACGGGCCGCGTGCTGTACCATTGGCACGGCGGCGAGCTGACCCGTCGGGCACAGGGGCTGATGGCGGTCTACGGCCGGCCACGGATCGAAGTCAACCCGGACGACGCCGAGCACCTGGGCCTCAACGGCAGCCGGCGCGTGCGTGTCACCTCGCGGCGCGGCAGCATCGAGGCCGAAGCGTGGGTGACCGATCGCGTGCCGCCGGGCATGGTGTATGCCAACTTCCACTTCCCGGAGGCGAATGCCAACGAGCTGACGATCGCCGCGCTCGACCCGGTAGCCAAGATTCCAGAATACAAGGTCTGCGCAGTCAAAGTCGAGGCTGTCAGACACTGAAAGGACTAACCGCAGAGGCCGCAGAGGGCGCAGAGTTTTCAGGAGGTCTCTGCGCTCTCTGCGGTCTTTGCGATGAAATGGCCGGTTGCGGTGACGGATGGGCCGGTGCTACAATGTAGCGCGCTTCAAATCCTCAAGCCACGAGGAGGGCGCCGTGTATCGGAACATCGTGATCCCCCTGGATGGATCCACATTGGCCGAGCAAGCCTTGCCGTATGTCAAAGACTTACTTCAGGGTCGCGCGGCGGCGGTGTATCTCATCTCTGTTGCGCCGCTGGCGACCGTGGCGACACCCGCCGCGCCGGTTCGCATGTACCCGCTCGTCGTCAGCCGAACCGACTTCGAAACGCAGGTGCAGGAGCGCGACCGCATCGAAGAGGAATTGCGCAATTACCTGCATGGTATCGCACTCGCTTTGGCGCACGGCAGCGTGACTGCGAAAGTCGAAGTGCGCTTCGGCGAGCCGGCGGAGGAAATCATCGCTTTTGCCGAAGACGTGCAAGCCGACCTGATCGCCATGTGCACGCATGGCCGCACCGGCCTGGCGCGATGGGCGTATGGCAGCGTCGCCGAGAAAGTGATGCGACACGCGCACTGCCCCATTTTACTGGTGCGCGCGCGGCAGAAATGAGTTTGAACCGCAGTGGGCGCAGAGAAAGAGGGACTCTCTGCGTCCGCCTGCCCTGCGTCTTTTTGCGGGGTTGCGCTCTCTGCGGTGAACTCGGAGCCTGTCTGAAAAGTGGCTTGCGCGAATCGGAACGCCGACTTTAGTCGGCGCTTTGACCGGCTAAAGCCGGTCTTCCGATGCTTTTCAGACAGCCTCTCAGAGGGGAGGCATGATGAATATTGGTGTGCCGCGCGAGCGGCGACCGAATGAATATCGCGTGGGGTTGACGCCGGCCGGAGTCGAATTGCTGACTGCCGGTGGGCACACGTGCTACGTGGAGAAAGAAGCCGGCAAAGGCGCCGGTTTCTCGGATGTCGATTACGAGCGCGCGGGGGCGCGCATCGTGTACTCGCCCGAAGAGGCCTACGGCCGCGCGGACCTGGTCCTTAAAGTCGTGCGGCCGACGGCTGAGGAAGTGGATTGGCTGCGCGACGGCTGCACGTTGCTGGGCTTCCTGCACCTGGCCGCCGGTCGACGAGAGCGCGTGGAGGATCTCCTGATCAAGCGAATCACGGCGATCGCCTACGAGACGATCCAGAATGACGATGGCACGCTGCCGGTCTTGAAGCCGCTCAGCCAGGCGGCGGGCCGTATGGCCCCCCAGGTCGCCGCCACACTACTGCAGAATGATCGGGGCGGCAAAGGCATCTTGTTGGGAGGCGTGCCCGGCGTCCCGCCCGCCGAGGTAGTGATCATCGGCGCGGGCACAGTCGGATCGGCTGCCGCACGCGCTTTTCTCAGCGCGGGTGCCAGCGTGTACGTGCTCGATCGCGATCTCACCCGCTTGCAGCAACTGGATGCGATGTACGATCCCGGCTCCCGATTGGTGACGATGGTCTCCCACTCGTTCAATCTGCGCAAGGTGATGAAGTTTGCCGACGTGGTAGTCGGGGCCGTGCTCCAACCCGGCGCGCGCGCGCCAATGCTGGTCACGCGCGAAATGGTGCGGACCATGAAGCCGCGTTCCGTGATCATGGACATCTCCATCGACCAGGGCGGCTGTGTCGAGACCAGCCGGCCCACGACGCACCGCGATCCGACCTTCATCGAGGAGAATGTGACTCACTACTGCGTGCCAAACATGACTTCGGTCGTGGCGCGCACGGCGACGCACGCCCTCAACAATGCCGCGTGGCCCTTCATCTACGAGATCGCCATGAGCGGACTTGATGCGACGCTGGCCGGGCATCCCGAACTGCGACGCGGCGTCGCCACGCACGACGGCAAGATCGTCAATCCAGTGCTGGTGTCTTCGCTTAACCTGGCGGAGGCGTAGCCCCCATGAACTGGATGGACACTTACCGCCGCAAGATCGCCACGCCGGAGCAGGCCGCTGCCGCGATCCAATCGGGCCAGCGGTTGTTCCTCACCGGCAATTGCTCCGTGCCGCAGAAAGTGCTGGCGGCGCTCGTGGCGCGCGCGTCCGAACTGCGCGACGTGGAGATCGTGCAGGTGTTGACCGTCGGCGGCGCTGACTACGTCGCACCGGAGATGCAGGGCCACCTGCGCGTCAACACGCTGTTCATCAGCGACAACGTGCGGCAGGCCGTCAACGATGGCCGCGCCGATTTCACGCCGTGCTTCCTGTCCGAAATTCCCGGCCTGTTCAAGCACGGCTACCTGCCGCTCGACCTGGCGCTGATTCACGTCACGCCGCCCGACGAACACGGCTTCTGCTCGTTCGGCGTCGAGGTCGGCGTGACCAAGACGGCGGCGCAGGCGGCCCAAACCGTCGTCGCCGAAGTCAACCCGAACATGCCGCGCACGCTGGGCGACTCGTTCCTCCACGTCTCGAAGATCGATTACATTGTGCCGGTCGATTACGAGCTGCCGGAACTGCCGATGGGCGATCCCACCGACCTGGCGCAGCGCATCGCCGCGCACATTGCAGGCTTGATCCCTGACGGCGCGACGCTTCAGACCGGTATCGGCGGCATCCCCGATGCCGTGCTGCGCTTGTTGACTAACCACAAGCATCTGGGTGTCCATACCGAGTTGTTCTCGGACGGCGTGATCGATCTGGTGCGCAGCGGCGTGATCGACGGGGAGCTGAAGTCGCTGCATCCGGGCAAGATCGTCGCCGGGTTCATGATTGGCACCCGTCGATTGTACGAGTTCGCCCACGACAATCCGATCGTCGAGCTGCATCCCAGCGAGTACGTCAACGACCCGTTCGTGATTGCCCAAAACGATCGCATGGTGGCGATCAACTCGGCGCTCGAAGTCGACCTGACCGGGCAGGTGTGCTCGGACAGCATCGGCACGCGGTTGTACAGCGGCGTCGGCGGGCAAGTCGATTTTATCTACGGCGCGTCACGCAGCAAGGGCGGCATTCCGATCATCGCCTTGCCCTCCACGGCCGTCGTCAAGGGGAACCTCCTCAGCAAAATCGCGCCCACGCTCAAGCTCGGCGCGGGCGTGGTGACCACGCGCAATCACGTCCATTACATCGTCACGGAATACGGCGTGGCCGACCTGTATGCCAAGACGATTCGCCAGCGCGCGCGTTCCCTGATCGACATCGCCGCGCCGGAGTTCCGTGCCGAGCTGGAGCAGAAAGCGATCGAATTGCGTTACTTGTGATGGAGCCGCCAGGGGACACAACGTGTTGCCGCCGCCCGTGAGCCGCCGGCGCGGCGAGGCCGACCACGACGGCGGCGTTGCCTGAATCGCAATGCAACTGAAATGGTCTGGAAAGACCATCGGTTGCTCCGGCAACACGCCGCACACCCGATTCACACTTCCGCGTGTTACACTGCGATAGTTGCACATCAACGGCTTCCATCGCAGTCCTCATAATTTGCTCATCCCTTGAGCCAATGATGTGCCGAACACTACTGACGCTCGTGCAGAGCACCAGGGTGTGCTCGTCTCCCGCCTAGCGCGCCCCCGGTGCTTCGCACCGGACAGGGCGTGATCGCCCACCGGCTGGAGACCTGCGGCGCGAGTTGCCCCCTACGCTGCGCCAGGGGGTGGTTCCCAAAGCCTGCGCGCCCAACGAGGCCCCGCACCTGTTCTGGACATCAGTAACTATTGAAAGGGCGGCGATGACTCTTGAACTCGATCTCGGAAAGCAAGAAGGCATTTCGTGTGGGGACGTGCCGGCCGCGACCACGCGCTCCTCGTGGCGTGCCGAGCTCCATGAGGTGCTGTCCACGCCGAGCACCAGTTCTATCGATCCGACCGCGTACGACACGGCCTGGGCGGCGCGTGTGCCCGATCGACACAACCCCGATCGACCAGCCTTTCCAGACGCGCTCGATTGGCTCCTGGCGAATCAGCATACCGATGGCAGTTGGGGAGCGTGCCTGCACTATTATCACGATCGGCTGATTTCGACGCTCATCGGCGCGTTGACCCTGTCGTATTGGAGTGAGCGATTGGGCAGTGGTATCTGGTCGGACCGTCTGGAAGCCGCGCAGCGTGCCATCTGGCACAACCTGGCCGGCCTTCAGATCGACCCCTACGATCTGATCGGCTCCGAGCTCATCTTGCCGACCCTCTTGGATGAAGCCCGAAGCCAGCGGCTGCATCTCCCTTACAATTCGTTCGCGAAGATCGGGCGCATGCGGCAGGCCAAACTGGAGTTGATCCCGCCCGAGTTGATCTACACCCGCACCGTCTCGACGATTTTCAGCGCCGAGTTCCTGGGCAACCGCCTGGACGTGCACCGCGTCAACGGCCTGCAGGATGCTAACGGGTCGATTGCCTCTTCACCCTCGGCGACGGCATACTATCTGCTGAAGGATCCGGACAACCTGCTGGCGCGCGATTATCTCATCGGCGTGCTGTCTCGCCACGGCGGCGCGGCTCCGGCGGTCGATCCGATCGACGTGTTCGAGCCGGCCTGGCTGCTGTTTCACGCGGCGCTGGTGTGGCCCGATTCGTCTGAAGTGGCTTCCGCCATCCGGCCGCACGTGGCCGCGCTGGCCGAGGAGTTCGAGCGCAAACACGGCGCAGGATACAACTCGTATTTCGCCGTGCCCGATCTGGACGGCACGTCCATGGTCTTCCGCGTGCTGGCCTGGGCCGGGCTAAATCCTGATCCGGCGACATTGGCGCAGTTCGAGACCGACGATCATTTCCGGTGCTTTCCGTACGAGCGCAATCCGTCGATCAGCGCGCACATGCACCTGCTCGACGCGCTGCACGCCGCGCCTCGCTTCGCCGATCGCGATCGGATGATCCGAAAGGTGCGGGGCTTTCTGGAGCGCTCGCGCACGCTGCAGACCTTCTGGTTTGACAAGTGGCACGCCTCGCCGTACTACACGACGGCGCACGCCGTTATCGCACTGCGTGAGACGTGCTGCCTGGCCGATGACGCGGTGTACTGGATGGTCAACACGCAAAACGCCGATGGATCGTGGGGCTACTACGAAACGCCTACGGCAGAGGAAACGGCTTACTGCGTGCAGGCGCTGTCGGCTTATTTGCGCTATGGCACGACAGTGGATGTTGAGGAAACGATCCAACGGGGAGTGGACTACCTGATTCGCTCCGCTGAACGCGAGCGAGTGTCGTACACGCCGTTGTGGATCGGGAAGAGCCTGTACACGCCGCGCCGGGTCGTTCACGCCGCGGTGTTGAGCGCGTTGGCGATGGCGGAGTCGATCGGCCTGGGCCAACACGAGCTTACGGCTCACCGGGTGCACCTGCCCAGTCGAATACCCGCGCGGGTGCGGGTTACCAGGTGATCGGCGCTTCACAACACAACGAGGGCGAACCATACGGCTCGCCCTCGTTTCGTTAGAGGCTGTCTGAAAACCTCAAAATACGGTGCTCTGTCCACCGCGTCCTCGCGGTGGACGCCCGCGAGACGCGGGCTTCGAGCAA
>Ga0209322_10002488_pt1 | contig 10492 bp, 10 predicted proteins | sample Rifsed19ft1_FD_184013 | JGI IMG/M metagenome (GOLD analysis project Ga0209322, IMG submission 184013) | Soil microbial communities from Rifle, Colorado, USA - sediment 19ft 1 (version 2) | ecosystem: Environmental > Terrestrial > Deep subsurface > Rock core/Sediment | place: Rifle, Colorado...
GACTCGACCTTCATACAGCGCGCGGCCGATGATGACGCCTGCAAGGCCGGCCTCGCGCGCACGATGCACATCTTCGATGGAAGCGACGCCGCCGGAGGCGATGATCGACAGACCCGTTTCATCCGCCATGCGCCGGGACGCGGCGACATTCACGCCCGGTCCAACGCCGTCGCGTGCAATGTCGGTGAACACGGCTGTCACGACGCCCATACTCCCTAACTGCTTTCCCAAAACGATCGGATCGATGCCCGCATCTGTCCCCCATCCGCGCACGCGCACCCGACCGTCGCGCGCGTCGATGCCCGCGCCGACGCGATCCGGCCCGAAGCGCGCAATCGCCTCGCGCACTAAGTCGGCATTCTCAACCGCAACCGTGCCGAGAATGACACGCGCCGCGCCCATCGACAAGGCCTGCTCCACATCGCTCATCGCGCGCAAGCCGCCGCCGAACTGCACCCGCGCGCCGGTGGCGAGGATGTCGCGCAGCGCGAGCGCATTCGCCTGCCCGGCTTCGCCGAATGCGCCGTCGAGGTTCACCACGTGCAGCCACGTCGCGCCGTCGGCCAGCCAGCGTCGCGCGACCTCGGCGGGATCGTCAGCATACACCGTCTGCCGCGCCGGGTCGCCCTGCGCCAGCCGCACGACCTTCCCGCCACGCAAGTCGATTGCCGGGTACACCACAAAGTCCGTCATTGCGCTATAGCCCATTGTTTAACCGCAGAGCACGCGGAGATCGCGGAGGGCGGATTTGTATTTCCTCTGCGTCCTCTGCGTTCTCCGCGGTGAAAACCAATCAGCCATATTCCACGAAGTTGCGCAGGATTGTCAGCCCCACGCGCTGGCTCTTTTCGGGATGGAACTGCGCGCCGTACAGCCGCCCGCGCCCGACGACTGACGAATAGCGCGCGCCATACTCCGTGAACGCGAGCGTGTCGGCAGGCTGCGCGTCGCAATAATACCCGTGATTGAAGTAAGCATACGCGCCCGGCTCCAGGCCGTTCAGCAGCAAGTTAGAGGCATCTCCAGATGCCGACGAAGCCGAAGGCGACGGCCAGATTTGATTCCACCCCGTCTGCGGGATTTTGAGTTCACTCGACTCGAAGCGTCGAACGCGACCGGGCAACAGACCCAATCCCACGTGCCGACCATGCTCTTCGCTCTCTTCAAACAGCACCTGCATACCGACGCAGATGCCCAGCAGTGGCGTTCCACACGCGATGACTTGCTTCACAACATCGATCAACCCGCGCTCGCGCAGGCCGACCATGCCATCGCCGAACGCGCCGACGCCGGGCAGCACCACCTTCTCCGCCGACAAGATCACGTCCGCATCCGAAGTCAGCCGCACATCCGCACCGACCGCCGCCAGCGCCTTCTCTACCGACCGCAAGTTCCCCAGGCCATAGTCAATCAACGCAATCATGATCAAATCCCTTTCGGGACGCGGACACCTGCACCCACCCCGCCTGCGCGCCCCCGGCGCTCCGCGCCGGAAAGGGCGTGCGGTGTTTGCAGGTGCGGTGTGAACACGGATTCACGCTGATTGACGAATCCGTGTTTTCCGCGTTCGTCCGTGTCCTATAACTTCCCCTTAGTGCTCGGAACTAAGCCCGCACGGCGCGGATCGATCTGCGTCGCGATGTCGAGCGCGCGGCCCAACGCCTTGAACAGCGCCTCGGCCTGATGGTGATCGTCGCGCCCGTACAAGACTCGCACGTGCACGTTCGCCCGCGCAGTCACTGCCAGCGACTCGAAGAAGTGCGCGATCAGGCTCGTCGGCAGCTGGCCGATGATCGGCGCGCGCCATTCGGCCTGCACGACGGCATACGGGCGGCCCGACAAATCGATGGCGACGAACGCAAGCGACTCGTCCATCGGCACATAGGCCGATCCGATGCGCACGATGCCTTTCCGATCGCCCAATGCCTCGTCGAGCGCCTGCCCCAGAACGAGCGCGCAGTCTTCGACGGTATGATGTGCATCGACGTGCAAATCGCCGCGCGCCGTGAGCGTCAGGTCGAACAGGCCATGCACGGCGACGTGGCTCAGCAGGTGATCGAGAAAGCCGATACCGGTCTGAACCTCATGCTGACCACTGCCATCCAGGTTCAGGCTGATCCGAACGTCGGTCTCGTTCGTCTGTCGATGGACTTCGGCTGTTCGCATACACATTCCCTCCTTGATCGGCGAACACACACTTGCACCGCGCTTGTCCCTTCGGGACAGCGCAAGTGCAAGTGTGCGGTGCAGTGCTCCCGTCTACACGAATCTACGCAAATAATTCGTGAGGATTCGTGTAGATTCGTGGATCACATCCTCCGCAGTGCGGACAGCAGCGCATCTGTGTGCTCCGGCTTGCCGACGCTGACGCGGATGTGATCGCGCAGGCCGGGCTTGTTGAAGTAGCGCACCAGGATACCGGCGCGGGCCAACTCGGCCTTCAGTTGCTTCGCATCGCGATCGACTACGCGGCACAGGATGAAGTTGCTGTGCGAAGGATACGGCTTGAGAAACGGAATGGTGCGTAGCCCGTCGAACAGCCGCTCGCGCTCGCTAACCAACCAACCAACTCGCACTATCAATTCATCCGCGTGTTGCAAAGAAACCGCCGCCGCCGTCGCCGCCGCGACCGATACGTTGTACGGCTGCTTGATTTTCCACAGGTGCGGCATCAACGCGGACGGGAATGCGCCGTAGCCGACACGCAGCCCGGCCAGTCCGGCCCACTTGCTGAACGTGCGCAGGACGATCAGATTCTCGTGGCGCGGCACATCGCCAAAACGACTGACGCCCGGCGGGGCAAACTCGACGTAGGCTTCGTCGAGCACGATCACGACCGGCAACGCGAGCAACCGCTCGAATGCCTCCGGCGGGATCAAGCCGCCGTCGGGATTGTTCGGCGACGTGAGGAACAACAGCTTGGGTCGCGCCTCCCGCACGGCTCGCTCGATGGCGTCCGTGTCAAGCGAGAAGTCGGGGCGTCGCGGGACGTTCACGACGCGCGCGGCATTCACGCCGGCATCGAAGGCATACATGCCGAACGTCGGCGGACAGTCGAGGATCGTGTCGCCCGGATCGAGGAACAGGCGCATGATCAGATCGATTAGCTCGTCCGCGCCCGACCCGGCCAGCAGATTCTCCATCGGCGCGCCAGTATACGTCGCCAGCGCCTGTCGCAGCGCGCGGCTTTCAGGATCGGGATAGATGTGCGCGAATGGCATGTGGGCCAGCGCCTCGCGCACGGCTGCGTGCGGGCCGTATGGATTCTCGTTCGCGTTGAGCTTGACGATCTCCTCCGGCGCGCGGCCCAGTTGCTGTGATAGCACCTCGAACGGCAAGATCGGCTCGTACGCTTCCATGTCGCGAATGTGGGGGCGAATCAGGCTCTGGGCATCAAGCATGGTTCTCCAATCTGACGAAGGACAAAAGACGAAGGACAGAAGACGAAGGACAAAAGACAAACGACGAAAGCGGGCTTCGTCATTGGTCATTGGTCATTCGTCGCTGGTCCTTGGTCATTCGTCATGGGTCGTTGGTCATTCGTCTTTCAGCCGCAGATGCGTGAGCCGTCAGCGATTCGGCGCGGGCCAGTTCGGCGGCCAACGGGCTGAGTGCGGCGCACGTCTCGGCATCGAGCGCGATGAGGCTGTTGATCTTCACGAAGTCGAGCACGTTGAGCGGCGAGGCGAAACGCGCCGTGCCACCGGTCGGCATGACGTGACTCGGGCCGGCCACGTAATCGCCCAGCACCTCGAACGAGCGCTCGCCGAAAAACAACCCGCCCGCGTTACGAATGCGCTCGGCCCACGCCCGCGGATCGGCGACGGACAGGCACAGGTGCTCCGGCGCATACTCGTCGGCCAGCGCGACCGCCGTCGCCAGGTCGGGTGTCAGAACGACGCCACTGCGATTCGCCAGCGACTGCGCGATGATCTCCGCACGCGACAGCGCCTCCATTTGCCGCGCAACCTCGACCTGAACCGCTTCGGCCAGCGCGCGATCGGGCGTGAGCAGAATCGCCGACGCCAGCGGATCGTGCTCGGCCTGTGCGAGCAGATCGGCGGCGACCCACGCCGGGTTCGCGGTCGCGTCGGCGACGACGACCGTTTCGGTCGGCCCGGCCAGCCCGTCCAGCCCGACGACGCCGAAGACCTGCTGTTTCGCCAGCGTCACGAACAGGTTGCCCGCGCCGACGATCTTATCGACCTGCGGCACGCTCTCGGTCCCGAAGGCCATCGCCGCGATCGCCTGCGCGCCACCGATCTGGAAGAGGTCGCTGACCTGACACAGGTGCGCGGCGGCCAGGATCGCCGGGTGCGGCCTGGGCGGCGTGCAGACGACGATCTGCTCCACACCCGCGACCTGCGCCGGAATCGCCGACATCAACAGCGACGACGGCAGCGGAGCCGATCCGCCCGGCACGTACACGCCCACGCGCCGGATCGGCGTGACGCGCTGGCCGAGCGTGCCGCCGAGGTCGTGCGTCGTCCACGACGCGATCGGCTGGCGCTGGTGGAACGCGCGGATACGATCGGCAGCCGCCGTCAGTGCCTGCCGCAGCAATTCGGGTAGAGCCTCAAATGCAGAGCGCATGTGATCAATCGGGATGCGGAACTGATCAACATTCACCTTATCGAGCGTTGCCGTCCAGCGGTGCAGGGCCGCATCGCCCTCTTCGCGCACCGATGCCAGGATGCGCGCGACGGCCTGCGGCGGTGTCAGCGCCTCGCCGAAGAGCCGTTCGAGCGACGCCAACAGCGCCGGCGGATAAGTTTCATCGCCTACCGGCATCCGGCGCAAAATAGTCTTGCGCGCTGTTTCGACATCATACAGTTTGATCATCGCCACATTCCCTCATTCCTCGTTCTGCATTCTTCATTCCTCGTTCTGCATTCTTCATTCCACATTCTGCATTCTTCATTCCACATTCTGCATTCTTCATTCCACATTCTGCATTCTTCATTTCACATTCTGCATTCTTCATTTCACATTCTGCATTCTTCATTTCACATTCTGCATTCTTCATTCATTCACCGCCTTCAGCATCGCCTTGTACGCCGCCGGCTCTTCTTCAAAGATATACGTCACCGGCGTGACGACGACGCCGCTCCCGCCGATAGCGCGCAACTCGGCGACAGCCTGCGCCAGTTGATCGCGCCGGACGATGATGTGGACGTCGTACCAATCGCCGCCTTCGCGCGTGACGACCGGCGCGATCGTCGGCCCCTGCAAGCCGCCGATTGTCTTCTGCGTGAACATCCGCTGCGCGATGGCTCGCGGCGACTCGCCGCGTATGTTGGCGAAGATCGACACGGTGACTGCCGCGCGCAAGTGCGCTTCGATGAATTCCAACAGCAGGCGAGCCATCGCCAGCACCTCGGGCCGCGTCTTAAGCACGCGCCGATTGGCGATCAGGCAAGCTTGCGAGTCGAGTATCCGGCCATCGTCCAGCGTGCGCAGGCGATTATCGCGCAGCGTCGTGCCCGTCGAGACAAGATCGATGATGAGGTCGGCGTAGCCAATCGCAGGCGCGACTTCCAGCGTGCCTTCGGCGTCGATGAGCTGGCTGTCGCTCAAGCCATGCCGGTCGAGGAACGCACGGCTGAGGTTGTGGAACTTCGTCGCGATGCGCAGCGGCCGGCCCACTTCCGCGCGCCGCGCCGCCAGATCGCGCATCGTGTGGATGTCTTCCCACGCCTCGGGCACAATCACGTTCAGCGAGCAAAAGCCGAAGCCTAATTCGCGATGCAGTGGCAAGAGGTCGCCGTTGTCGCCCCTGCGCTCGCAAACGGTATCCCAGCCGGTGATGCCGAAGTCGACGCTGCCATCGCGCACGCTCACGGCGATGTCGCCCGCGCGTTGAAACAGCACGGACAGGCCGGGCAGCGCCGGGATCGTCGCCTCGAACTGGCGTGGGTTTGGCTTGTAGACGCGCAAGCCGGCGTCGGCCAGGAAGTTGACCGAGTCGTCGGCCAGTCGGCCTTTGCTGGGCAGGGCCAATCGAATATCGATACGCTGAGTGGACACAGACTCCCTCCAGTTCTCAGTCGCTCAATTCACCACCAAGGCACAAAGGCACCAAGAATCTCCAAGTTTTCTTCGTGTTCCTTCGTGTCTTGGTGACTTGGTGGTTAGTTTTCAGATAGTCTCTTACCGCAGAGCGCACGGAGATCGCAGGCAGAAGCGTTGACGACCTCGGCGTTCTCCGCGTTCTCGGCGGTTAAACTAAAAAGCCTTCCCCGGTCAGAGGAAGGCTTTACGAGATGCGCGAAGTCGTTTACGCAGCCGCGTAAGACAGTCCTGACCGGGCCGAAGGCCGGTGGTGCGCATGGTGATGGTGGCGATAGGACTGGCGGCTGCCGTTCATGATGGCGCGATTCTACCACAGTTGATCGGCGGCGGCAAGTGCGTAACTCCTATCTCCGTGTCTCTGTGCCTCCGTGGTGAGACGTGAATAATCACCTTGCAGTTCGGCGCGGAGTTTGATACGATCACGCCATTCTTCCCACTTCCAGAGGTGACATGATCCGCGCACTGTATCGCACATCGGCAGGTGACATCCGCACCGACGTAAAGCCGGAAGACCTCGGCGCGGCGCTGCAAGACAAAGACGGCCTGTTGTGGGTCGATTTCGAGAGCACGCCGACCGAAGTCGATGAGCCGATTCTGACCAACACGTTTCACTTTCACCCCCTGGCGGTGGACGACGCGCTGCACGAATCGCACGTGCCGAAGGTGGACGACTGGGACGACTACCTGTATATCGTGCTGCACGCCGCGGCCTTCGACAAGGAAGCGGGCGATCACATCGACACCTACGAGCTCGACATCTTCCTGGGCCAAAACTACCTGGTCACGCATCACGAGTATCCCATCCCCGCCGTCGAAAAAGTGTGGGCCGCCTGCGAGCGCGAATCGCGCCACTGGCGCGAAGGCCCGGATCATCTATTGTACCGGGTCGCCGACGAAGTGGTGGCGAGTTACATGCCCGTCGTCGAGGACATGGATGATGCCATCGACACCATCGACAGTCAGATCTTCGACAGGCCTTCGCCCGGCACATTGCAGCGCATCTTCGCGCTCAAGCACGCGACGGTGCACCTGCGCCGCACGATCGCCCCGCAGCGCGAAGTGCTCAACAAGCTGGCGCGTGACGAGTACGATCTGATCGACCGCAAGGATCGCGTCTACTTCCGCGACGTGTACGATCACCTGGTGCGCCTGCACGACATCACCGAAGGCATGCGCGACCTGGCCGGCGGCGCGCTGGACACCTACCTGTCGGTTGTCAACAACCGCATGAACGACATCATGAAAACGCTGACCGTGGTCACCACGCTGTTCATGCCACTGACGTTCATCACCGGCTTTTTTGGCATGAACTTCTTTCAGTCCACCGAGCCGACGCTCGACCCGTGGACGAGCCTGGTCATGTTGATCATCACGCTGGCGATCATGGTCGTCCTGCCCATCAGCATGCTCATCTTCATCCGGCGGCGCGGGTGGCTGTGAGCACGACGAAAGACGAATGACCACAAACGCGGCCGTTCGTCTTTCGTCCTTCGTCTCATCTCATCGAAAGGTGAAAACTCTATGAACACCACCAACGGCTTCCTCTTCGGCACGGTCGGTTCGCCGATCAGCACACCGCCCCGACCCGGCGGCTCACCCGGCGGCATTCGGCGCATCGCCGAACTCGGCCTCGGCGCGCTCGAGCTGGCCTGGGTGCAATCGGTGCGCGTCAGCGACGAAACGTGCGCGGCGATCAAAAAGACCGCCCAGGACAGCGGCATCGCGTTGAGCGTCCACGCGCCGTACTTCATCAACCTCAACGCGCAGACCAAAGACTTGCTCAAGGCCGGGCTGGCGCGACTGCTCGCCGCCGCGCGTGCAGGCTACAAGGCCGGCGCGACCGACATCATTTTCCATCCCGGCTCGTACATGAAGCAAGACCCGGACAAGGTGTACCCCATCGCCCGCAAGCGATTGGCCGAAGTCGCCGATCAACTCCGCGCCGAGAAGGTGAGCGTGACGCTGCGGCCGGAGACGATGGGCAAAGGCGCGCTGCTCGGCACGCTGGAAGAGACGGTGCAACTGGCGCGCGACATCGACGGCGTGCTGCCGTGCATCGACTTCGCGCACCTGCACGCGCGCCCCGGCGACGGATCGTTCAACTCGTACGACGAGTTCAGCGCCGCGCTGAAGATCGTCGCCGCCGGGTTGGGCCAGCGGGGCCTATCATCGCTGCACATCCACCTGTCGGGCATCGACTACGGGCCGGGCGGCGAGAAGAAGCACCTCTCGCTGAAAGAAGCCGATTTGAAATATCGCGAACTCTTCCGCGCGCTGATCGACATCGGCGCGAGTGGGCGCATCTTGTGCGAAAGCCCGGTCATGGAAGACGACGCGCTGCTGATGCAGAAGACGTATCGCCGCTTGGCGGCAAAGAAAGGATGAGGGATGAAATATCTCTTGCACTAATCCACACTTTTTCCGCGAGGGGAGGCTTGTCATGGCTAATGCGGCACGGCAGGATTTGAGTGTGAGGACTAAGGCTTACGCGCTGAGGATTGTTCGATTGTACGTGGCATTGCCAAAGACGACTGTCGCGCAAGTCATCGGCAAGCAACTCCTGCGTTCAGGCACGTCTATTGGAGCGCATTATCGCGAGGCGCGACGGGCAAAGTCGGATGCGGACTTCATCAGCAAGATCGAGGGTGGCCTGCAGGAATTGGACGAGACTGCATACTGGATGGAACTGCTGATCGAAGCGGAGATCACGAAGAACGAACGATTGGCGAGTTTGCTCAAAGAAACCGAAGAATTGATCGCTATGTTTGTGACGATAGTCAAGAAAGTGAAAGGCAAAAGAAGGATGAAGGCGGAGGGATGAAGGATGAAGAAAGTCGACGCCGATCTTCATCCCTCATCCCTCATCCTTGAGGTCAAGGTGAATCGACAGAGAGAACTCGACTCTCTGCACACCGAGATTCGCTCCTGCCACAAGTGCCTCGACGCCGGGTATCCCATCGTGCCGGGCGGCGTGTTTTCGGGCAAGGTCGGCGCGCGGATCATGATCGTCGGCCAGGCCCCCGGCGTGACCGAGATTCAGGTGCTGCGACCGTTCAACGCCTCCGCCGGCCGGCGACTCTTTCAGTGGCTGCGCGAGGCGGGCTTCGACGAGGCTGACTTCCGCGCGCAGCAGTACATCAGCAGCGCCACCAAGTGCTACCCGGGCAAGATGCCCAACGGGCGCGGCGATCGTCGCCCCAGCCGCGAAGAGCAGGCGTTGTGCCGCGCGTATCTCGATCGGTCGCTGGCGATCATCCAGCCGGACGTCATCGTCCTCGTCGGCGGGCTGGCGATCGAGACGTTATTGGGCAAATTCAAACTTGAGCATATAATTGGCAGCGTGTTCGAGCGACCCGCGCCGTGGGACGACACGCAGACTGTCCGATACGTTCCCCTGCCCCATCCCAGCGGTGCGAGCGCCTGGACCAACTCCCCGGAGAATCAGAGACTCATCAAGAAAGCGATTCGTGCACTGGCACGCCTGAAACGTGAGTTGAATCTTTGATACCATCCACGAATAACTAGGGAGTGTTTGAAAAGGGTCGCGATTCACCGCCGAGGCACAGAGAACGCCGAGTTTTTCTAAAGACTTCTCTGCGCTCTCAGCGTCTCTGCGGTGCGAATTCGATTTGCCCTTCATGGATTGAACAAGGAGCAGGATGAACCGGCAGACAATGCTCGATTTGCTTCGGCGCAGTGGAGATGATCTGAAGCGATACGTGAGCGAGATTCCGCCCGACCGCCTGCACTGGCACGTTGATAACGAGTGGTCGGCGCACGAGACGCTGGCGCACGTCTGCGAGATCGAGCGGCACGTGTTCATCGTCCGCATGCAGCGCGTCGCCGCCGAGCATCAGCCCCTGCTCGAATACTTCGACGAAGTCGCCTGGCATGGCGAGCACTACGACCCGACCCAGTCCGTCGCCGACCTGCTGGCCGACTTCACCGGCGTGCGCGGGCGCGAGATCGCACTGCTCGAAGCGCAGCCCGACTGGAGCCGCTGGGGCTTGCACGAGAAGGCTCAGAAGCGCTATAGCCTGGAGTTCATCGCGCTGTACGCGCTGCACCACACCTGGGAGCACCTGAACCAGATTGCCAACACGCAGCTTGAGTACGAGTTGGCACAGCAAGGATGAAGGATGAGGGATGAAGATGCAGCCCTCGCCTGAAAGGTCACACATGCCTGAACCTGCCCGAACATTGCGAGACGCTTTCAATGCAGTGGATCCCGCGTTACCGCTGCCGCCGGATGATCCGCGCTACGTCGACTGCACCGACGTGCGCGGCGACGAAAACGCCATCCTCCATCTTTATCATGCGATCACCTGGGCCAATCGGCACACGCATCAACTCTTCACCGGCCATCGGGGGTGCGGCAAATCGACCGAGCTGCTGCGTCTCGAGGCGCGCCTGGAACAGG
>Ga0209322_10002491_pt1 | contig 10485 bp, 13 predicted proteins | sample Rifsed19ft1_FD_184013 | JGI IMG/M metagenome (GOLD analysis project Ga0209322, IMG submission 184013) | Soil microbial communities from Rifle, Colorado, USA - sediment 19ft 1 (version 2) | ecosystem: Environmental > Terrestrial > Deep subsurface > Rock core/Sediment | place: Rifle, Colorado...
TGTCATCCACCCAGGGGATTATTTCCTCGATCACAGCCTTTTCAAAGCCCTTTTCAAAGGGGTTGTGCAGGTTGTATTCTTCATACGGCATGACGATCAGAAACGGCGGCAGCTCGCCAGTGGTGATCAACCTGTCCGCTGCAGCGGGCATTCCCAGCCGCACCCATTGATCCTGGGTGTAACTTTGTCCGTGGAACATGTATACTACTGGATAACGGATTTGGGCCTGTGGATCATAACAAGGCGGTGTATACACGATAAACGGTACGGCTTTTCCGACCGATTCTGATTCAATGGACTGGTCAATCAGCGTGCTCTGGGTATCGGTGCAGCCGGGGTCAGTCGTTGCGGTTGGGGGGAGGGTTGGCAGCGGGCTGGGTGTGGCAGTTACCGGTTGGTAGGCTGTGCCGGTTGGCTGCGGCAATGCTTCGACAGGCGCCGCCAACGGCACCCACGGGGTACAGGCTGTCAGTATTAATAATAGGAAGCTGAAGCATACCCCCTGGCAGCAGCGCCCCCGCCATTTGGCTTGACGTCTCTCCATTGTTCCGATTATACTCGTGTCTGCCGGGGTGTAGCGCAGTTGGCAGCGCACCGCGTTTGGGACGCGGGGGTCGGCGGTTCGAGTCCGCCCACCCCGACCTTTATTGGGAAATCCATACTCATTCTCAAAGTCGACGGTGCACAAAATGGGATTTTTCTCACGCCAAAAGAACGCCGCAGCCGAATCCAAGAAATATGACGGAATGATCGAAGCCGTGCGCCGGAGCGCCGATGGGGAAATCGAGATCGCGCGTTTCTTCGAACGGCACGGTCCAACCTGGTCCGATCACATGTTGATCAAGCGTGACGACCTGGTCAAGCGTGTTAAAAAAGGCGAAAAATTTGTGATCGGCGAGCGCCTGGCTTACCTGGGCGGCACCTTTGATGTGTTTTCCAGGGTGCAGCTGACGAGCAATGGCGGCAAAGAAAAGCTGGTCACCAGTACAAGTCCGGATTCAAAAATCGAACTCCAAGAAGCGCCTCTATTCTGACCGCTGTAATCGCGGGCTGATCCCACTTAGAGCAAGAAATGGTCGAGCATTGACCTCTCCGCTGCTTTCCATCATCATTCCCGCTTACAACGAAGAAACCCGCCTGCCGGGTACCCTGGAGACCATCCAGGGTTTTTTGAGTCAGCAAAACTACTCAGCCGAGGTGCTGGTGGTCGAAAATGGCAGCAGCGACCGCACTCTGGAAATTGCCCAGGACTTCGCCAGCCGCAATCCGGCGATTCGAGCGCTGCATGAAGATCAGCGCGGCAAAGGGCGGGCGGTACGAACCGGTATGCTGGCGGCACAGGGAAAATACCGGTTCTTCGGCGACGCCGACCTTTCGATGCCCATTAGCGAAATCAACCGTTTCCTGCCGCCTCAGGTGCCAGACCCGCAGGTGGTGATTGCTTCAAGGGAAGTGCCGGGCGCAGTGCGTTACGGCGAACCGGAAATGCGGCACCTTTCGGGGCGGATATTTAATACCCTGGTGCGCTGGATCGCTCTGCCGGGGCTGCAGGATACCCAATGCGGCTTTAAGCTGTTCCGCGACGACGCAGCCGAAACGGTTTTCCGACGCCAGACGATCTTTGGCTGGACGTTCGATGTAGAGGTGTTGTACATCGCGCGCGTGCATGGATATACGATCACTGAAATCGGTGTGCCGTGGTATTACAACGCTGATTCCAAAGTACGTATGGCACAGGACGCCTGGGTGATGTTTCAGGATTTGGTGCGCATCCGCCGAAATGCACGGCGCGGAGTCTACGATGCGGCGCCTGCCAAAGGTTGAGGTCCCGAAGCACCCGGACCTGCGTTTTGAGGTCCAGGTGTGGGAAAGCGGGCTGTCTGCGGTAGCCGGACTGGACGAAGCCGGGCGCGGCGCCTGGGCCGGACCAGTCGCGGCGGGAGCAGTTATTTTACCGGCAGGTATGCCGGTGAAGGGGCTGCTCGAGCGGCTGCGCGGTGTGCGTGATTCCAAAGTGATGACCTCGCGTCAGCGGGCTGTGTGGGCAGAGCAGATTCGGTCAGCGGCGTTAGCCTGGGGGGTGGGCTTCGCCGAGTCACACGAGGTGGATGCTTTGGGAATTGTGCCAGCCACGCGTCTGGCGATGGAACGGGCGCTGACCGCCTGCAACAGCCCGGCGCAGCACCTGCTGGTGGATGCAGTTCGGCTGCCGGGGGTGGATATTCCTCAGCAGGCGTTGATCAAAGGGGATGCCAGATCATTGAGCATCGCGGCAGCCAGCGTGCTGGCAAAAACAGCGCGGGATGCGGTGATGATCGAGATGGAAGAAACCTTCCCGGGTTATGGGTTTGCCTTGAACAAAGGCTACGGGACGGCTATTCACCGCGCCGGGTTGGACGAGATCGGACCGTGCGCAATGCACCGCTTCAGCTTTACGCCGGTAAGGGAGCGCGTGTCTAGTGACCCGGTTTAGGTGTCAGGGGCGGGATAAATTTACCGGTCATAGCGAAGCGAGACGCGGTGTACCAACCGGCATAGGTTGTGCAAACCTTGCAGGCGAAAAATCAGCTATACTCAACGCAGGAAAAGTGTGCAATGAAGCGAGAATTAGTTTTAAGCATCCTTGCTACCCACCAGCTTGAGTTGCGAGAACGCGGCGTCAAAGACTTGGCGGTTTTCGGGTCAGTTGCCCGTGGCGAATCCACTGAATTCAGTGATGTTGACATCCTGGTTGAGTTCGATCGTCCAATTGGGCTATTCGAATTTGTGCGAATAAAGCTAAACCTCGAAAAATGGATTGGCTGCCCGGTTGATTTAGTCACGCCCGATGCGCTTCATCCAGCCCTGCGAGAACGAATTCTCAAGGAAGTCATCTATGTCCGCTAAATCTGCAGGTCGGGATTGGAAATTAAGAGTTTCTGATATTCTGACGTGCATTGAAAAAATAGAGGAATTCACCGCTGGGATGACATATGAAGCATTCAAAAATGATGCCAAGACGGTGGATGCGGTAATTCGAAATTTTGAAGTTATCGGCGAAGCGGCCGGATACATTCCCGAGTCTATCCAGGAACGTTACCCCGATCTGGGTTGGTTAGAAATGCGGGGAATGCGGAACATCATGATCCATGAGTATTTTGGCGTAAGTCTGCCAATTATTTGGCGAACCGTGACTCATGATTTGCCAGAGCTATCAGAGAAAATAAAGAAGTTGCTGGATTAGTTATTTGCAAACAGACTGCACCCTAAGGTGCAACGCACGGATATTTTACAGGCTCTTCACTAAATACAGCTCGCCGCAGTCAAAGCCGCGCGCCTGGTAGTAACGGCGGGTGCCGATGGCGGCAATGACCGCCATACGCCCAAAACCGTGTTCTTTGGCGATGCGTTCGGCTTCTTCCAGCAGGCGGGTACCCAAACCAACATGCTGCGCCGCGCCTTCCTGCCCGCCGCCTACCGGCAGCGATTGCCCGTAGACGTGCACCTCGCGGATCAAAGCTGCCCCGGTCAGGTCTGGCATTCCTGTCTCGGGCGCACCGGGTTGGGGCAGCGATAAGCGCAGGTAGCCGGCGATTTGGCTTTCGGGGGTCAAATAATGCAGGAAATGCTCCTCGGCGTACGCAGCCGGGTATGTCAGATCCTCCATGCGCAGCGTATCCGTATCGACTTTTTCGCCGCGCACCTCGCGGCAGCGGATGCAGCCGCAGGACTGCCCGCGGGCAGCCAACTCGGCCAGCGCGTCCTGACGCAGGCTGGTACGGCGATTGCCCTCCACCACGTGGGTGGACGGGATGTCACGAATGACACGGTTGACGCGGCAGTAAGCCGGGATGGAGAGCTTTACGTCGGCGATCAGCTGCACCAACTGTTCGGTGGTGTAGGGATGGTACTCGCCGCGCTGCCAGTACGCATACAGGTCAGAATTCTCGAGCAGCTGGCACGGATAAATTTTGATCTCGTCAGGGCAGTACCCCTGCCACAACTTTACGAAATCCTCGCGGTCCGATTCAGGGGTGGCGCCCAGCAAATTGGGCATCCAATGCAACACCACCTTGAAGCCGCCGGCACGCAGCAGCGCTGTGGCCTGAAGGGTCTCGGCTACCGTGTGCCCGCGCTGATTGAGTTCCAAAATACGGTCATCCAGCGACTGCGCACCCATCTGGACCTTGGTGACCCCCAGGTAGCGCAGCCAGGCCAGCTCTTTGGGCGTGATCTCGTCGGGGCGGGTTTCGATCACCAGGCCGACGTTGCGGTGGGCAGCGGTTTCGTTCAACTGTTGCGCGTCGGTCAGGCTGGCCGAATCGACCTCGTTCATGGCGTCGAAACAGCGCAGGACGAACCATTCCTGGTAGTCGCGGCGGTAAGAGGACCAGGTACCGCCAAGAATCAGCAGTTCAATCTTGTCGATCGGGTGGCCGTTCGCCAGGTAGGAATCCAGGCGCGAGCGCACCTGGGCATAGGGGTCAAAATCGTTTTGGAAGGCGCGCGCCGCGCCGGGTTCATCCGGCAGGTAGGATTTAGGCATGCGCACATCGGTCGGGCAGAAGATGCACTTGCCGGGGCAGGGATAGGGCTTGGTCAAGACGGTGACGGTAGTCACACCAGACAGGGTGCGCACCGGTTTCATGCGGATGCGCGCCAACAGGTCGGCGTCGGCAGCCCAGTCACCGCTGTCAACCAGGCTGTGATAGGCCGCCACCAACACCGACTTAGCCAGGTAGCCGCCGTCGGGAAGCGGGTGGCGCCGGATGGATTTGATCACATCCCGTCCGCCGCGGATTTCAGTGAGCACCGTGCGGGCGGTATCCTGATTTTCAGCGGTAATGGTTTTGTTTTTGGACCAATCAGTCATGGCAGAATAATACCATTATTGTGACAGCGGAAAATTCACGTACACTCCGCTCCGCCGGTTAGTAATTGGTAGTGCGGTCGATGTAGCCGCGTTCGCGCGCCTGCTTATCGCAATAGCGAAAAGTCACCACCGCGATCACCGCCGCCAATACGATCATACCGCCCAGGATCAATAACAATTGATCGTTGCTTATGGAGGACAGGGTCGGGAAGGCCTGCGCCACCGAGCCGACCAGCGAGCGTCTCAGCAACTCCAGCCAGTAGGTGATGGGCATGGCATATCCGAGCGGTCGCAGCCAGGCAGGCAGCACGTCCAGCGGGAAGACCGCGCCGCTGAAAAGGTACAATCCGCCCGCCCCCGCGTCGCCAAGATAGTCACCGTGACGCGCCAGCAGTAAAGTGACACCTGCCAGGGTCAAACCCATGAGGGCCAGGAGCACCACGCCCATGATCAGGCTGACGAAAAAGAGCAGCCAGTTCACTTCTGAAAGGACAATGGGGACATGCAGGAACAGCACGCCGAAAACGATGGTGATCAGCACGGAAAAACTGCCGGTGAGGAAGCGCGCCACTGCCCGGCCCATCAGGTAGAGCGGAATGCGGATGGGGGCAACATACATGTATTTGAGGGTGCGGTAATGCTCGCGGTCGTCGATCACCGCCCACGAGACGCCGGTCATGACCGCGCCGACATACATATAAAAAGCATTGCCAAGGTAGATATAGGGAAAGAGCGGGTCGACGAAGTTCCCATTGGTGATAATGCTGTACATCACCACCAGGATGGCGGCGCCGGCCAGCGGTTTGACGACCGAATAGACCGCAAACAGGAACGGGTCGGTCCAGTTTGATTCGATTTTCCAGCCCAGCCAGGCTGCGGTGCGGAAAGAGCGCATGTTCATGCGTTACCTCCGGCTCTCGGTCAGACGGCCTTCGCGGATCGCCAGGCTTTCCATTTTGGCCAGCATAATGCGGGCAGCCGCGATGAACACCACCGACAACCCAACCAGTATGCTGATTTCGGTCCGGACCGTCAAGAAACCGAGCAGCGCGCCGGACGGGAACACCAACTGCCGCATGGCGTCCAACCCCAGGGTCAACGGGATGATGGACGCCGCCGCTGCTACCCAAAAGTTGAAACTTTTAATGGGAAAGTAAAACCCGGCAGCCAGGTAGATGGGTTCCTGCGCCAGGTTGGCGATATGCCAGGCTTCCCGGCTGAGCAATAGGAAAAGCGAGGCAGCCATCATCCCCATGCCGTACAGGGCAGTCATGGCCAGGAAGAACACCAGCAGCAGCTGCCAGAAATCGCCAACGGCGTACTGGACCTTGAACGCCAGACTGCCCAACAGGATGATGCCAAGGGCACGCTGCGCGGTGGAAACCATGCCGCCCAGTGCCATGCCCAACAGGATGCCCATTAGATTGGCAGGCGACATAATGTACAGCGCCAGGTTGCCGGTTTCTTTTTCCCAGTACAACTGGCTGGACATACTCCACAGGATATTCATCCAAAAAGCCGTCATAGCGCCGCCAACCACCACAAAACCGATATATTCTTCGGGGGCCTTGAGGGCGCGATAGACGAACACATAGGCCGATACGGAGAGCATCGGCAGGAAAATTTCGAAGAACAGCCAGGACTTTTCGCGAGACATGCCAACCACGCGCGGGTAGGCGCGCCCCAGAATAGTCTGGACGAAAAGCCGCCAGCCGATGTTTTTTCTAATGGCCGTTTCCATTGCTGCCAGCCTTTTCTTCTTCCGCCATGCTGCGCCCAACCAGGGTGACGAATACATCTTCCAGGGTCGGCTCGCGTTTGGTCAGATTAAGGATAGTCACATCGCGAACGGTCAGGGCATTGACCACGGCACTCAACACCGATTCTTCTGCCAGAATAAACTCCAGTTTGGAGTGACCGTCCAACGGGGTGTGCAGCACTTTGCTGACGCCGGGCAGCTGCTCAAAGGCTGCTGTATCGTGCCCGTTCATGGCGCTGACGTCCAGGTTGAAGATGGCTTCCTGCTGCAGCTCGTGTTTGAGCGCTGCCGGCGTGTCACAGGCTAACACGCGCCCGCGGTTTATAATCGCCACCCGGTCGCACAGCTCGTCGGCTTCGACCATGGTGTGGGTGGTCAGCAGCAGGGTGCGACGCCGATCCTCATTAATCCAGCGGCGGACGAAAGCGCGCACATCGCGCGATGCGCCGACGTCCAGACCCAGGGTCGGTTCGTCAAGGAACAATACCTCGGGATGGGTCATGAAACCGCGAATGATATTCATCTTCTGGCGCAGTCCGGTCGAAAGGTCAGCCGATTTGGTGTTGGCGCGGTCGCTCAGTGTAAAAGCCGCCAGCAGTTCGTCGATATACCTGTAGGCTTCCGCCGATTGGATGCCGTAGAATTGAGAAAACATCCACAGGTTTTCGCGCACAGTCAACAGCCCGTACCCGGAAGATTCGCCGCCGGAGACCATGTTGATCAGCGGGCGGACTTTGATAGTCTCGCGGTGCACGTCAAAACCGGCCACTTTGGCCCAACCGGTGCTGGGTGCCAGCAGGGTGGTCAAAATCTTGATCAGGGTAGTCTTGCCGGCGCCATTAGGGCCAAGCAGCCCGAAAAGTTCGCCGCGCTGCACCTGCAAATTTACCCCGGACAGCGCGATTAATTCTTTGGGCTGGTCTTTTTTCTTTTTGTTTTCACGCAGGCGATAGACCCGCCCGAGACCTTCCGTCTCGATGGAATAGTCGATGGACATACAACCTCCACGGTTGAGCGTGGTAAACTCTCTAAGCAGCCCGAAACAGCAAAACAGAGCTATTCGGGACGTGTCTGGCGCAATCAAAGGGGCCGTGCAGCGGAATCAAACTACCGCTTAATGGCACATTCCCCCAGAAAATGTCTGCAACAGGACTTAGCCTGAAATTACGAAATCCGGACCGTCATGGATACACTCACCTTTCGACGCTTGCTACACCTTAATCAGGAATTTTACCAGAAATTCGGTCCGGCTTTCGCTGCAACCCGGCGAAGAATTCAACCCGGAGTGCGGCGGGTAATTCAGGGACTGCCGGTGGGAGGACGCCTGCTGGACCTTGGTTGCGGATCGGGTGCACTGGCACTAGAGCTGGATCGAATGTGGATCACGGGGTCCTACCTTGGTTTGGATTTCAGCGCAGAGCTGCTGGCTGAAGCACGAATGGCGCTGCGCAGCGCCACACCCGGCGGGGTGGACATCCGGTTTGCCCAAGCTGACCTGACCGGCGATGACTGGGTGAATCTGGCAGCGGCGGTGCCGGTAGATGCTGTGCTGGCTTTCGCCGTGCTGCATCACCTGCCGGATAGAGTAATGCGCCTGCGTGTGCTGCGGCAGGTGAATGAGCTGTTACCGGAAGGGGGAGTTTTTATCCATTCCGAGTGGCAGTTTCAGCATTCAGACAAGCTGATGGCGCGGCGTGTGCCGTGGGAAACGATCGGAATCGACGAAGCGCAGCTAGATGCCGGCGACACCTTGTTGGATTGGCGCTATGCGCTGTCCGATCAACCCGAACAGATAGGATTGCGCTATGTGCACCACTTTAGCCGCGAGGAATTGGCTGAGCTAGCTGCTCAAGCAGGATTCACAGTCGAAAGCGAATTTGAATCGGATGGGGACGGCGGGCGGCTGGGGCTGTACCAGTCCTGGCGGAAAAGGCCAGACACCGTTTAAGACGCGGGATTCCTCCCGTCCACCAACAAACCTGTACGAAAGGCCAGGGATAACGGCCGATTCGCGTGCTACCATGGAAGTGTAACAAACGGAGTTCTGTAATAAAACCGATTCGTCGGGTGGAGGGGGGAGCCATGGAATGGATTCCTGCATTCAAACTCGGTTTGTGGAACGCCTGGATTCTGATGCTGATCTATTTACTTCAACCATACCTGCTGATGTTGGTAGATAAAGCGGTCGGCCAGGGAGATGTTCTTAAGAAGATGGGCAGTGTGCCGACAGATCCAAGGGAGAAGCGGCTCAATCTGGTTTTCACGGCCATTTTATGGGTGATGCTGGCGTATTCGTTTTTTCTACCGCTGAAATTGGGAACGCCTTGGCTTTTTACAGGTCTGGTTGTATATCTTACAGGGTTGGCGATTCTGCTATCTACCATGGTGACAGCGTCTAGAGCGAAGCAGGGGCAGTTGTTCACGGGCGGGATGTACCGGATTTCGCGCCACCCGATGTATTTGGCTCAGTTGATGTTCTACCTCGGAGCGGGAATCTCCAGTGCTTCCTGGATTTTCCTGGTATTGGCAGCGGCCCTGGTGGGGATCATGCGCGAACAGGTCGAGTTTGAGGAAAAAGGGTGTGTTGAGCTATTCGGGTCTGCATACCGGGAATACATGCGTGTGACACCAAAATGGTTGGGGGTGCCAAAAGCAAAAGGTTTGGAGCAGGTTTAGCGGAACAGACCCGGATTAGCCAACAACTCGAGTGTGCGAGGATGATTGGCGTACACACCACGGTAGGATTCGGGCAGCAGCGCCGCGATGCGGCACATGATCTCGTCGGTTTGCTGCTGCATGACTTCCGCGCGATTTTCGCGCGGCACTGGCGGTAGAATCACCGGTTTACCAAATACCGCGGTGATGGTCGGTTTGCGGAAGGTGAGCATTTTTCCGGTGGCGGTATCAGAGCCGGCAATGCCGACCGGAACCACCGGCAAACCGGAGCGCTGCGCCAAAAGTACGGTGCCAGATTTGCCCTCAATCAAAGCATGGGTGTCGCTGCGGGTGCCTTCCGGGGCAATGCCGAGGGCTCTTCCGCTGCGCAGGACTTCCATCGACTGGCTGAAGGCTGCAAAATCGGCCTGGCTGCGATCGAGCCAGATACCGCCGGCAGCTTCAGCAAACCAGCGAAACAACGGATAATCCAGGTATTTATTGGCTATCAAGGCGGTTATGTCAGGACGCGCCGGGTTGACAAACAAAACCGGAATATCCAGCCGGCTGACATGATTGGTCGCCACGATCACGCCGCCTTCCCGCGGTAGATTTTCGGCCCCAATAAAAACTGTGTTGGTAAGGGCTTTGATGAGCCAATGGATGAACCGCTGGACCCGGTTGCGTTTCTCGCGTGAAGCCTGGGTGTCCAGGATGTTTCCAGTGCCTTCGGCATTCATCTTCTGATCGCTCATGGGGCGTCTGCTATTTCTGGCTGGTGATCATTCACCACCAAAGTCGGGCTTTCCCGAATTGGTCGGATCGGCGGTTCCATTCGGATCCACAACAGCTTCGTCGCCGGCAGATGCCAAAGCGTTGCTGGCAGCAACAGAATTCGCATTGGTTGGTCGGGGATCTGAAACTTGAGCCGCTATGGTTTCCACGCTGGCAGGCCTGGATCGCAAGCGGGCGTTGGCAAATAACAGTAGGCCCAGGTGAACGAATACCAAAGCGACGAGGACGACAATAGCGCCGGTTTCGACTGCCTGGGTCAAAAGCGCGCCTTCGACCGGAATTTGCAGCATGGGGCCAACACCCGTGAGCACACCGCTGGCGTTCCACAGGCCATGGAGCGTCACAGCCAGGATATACATGCCGATCATCCGCTTCCAATATTGGCGGGACTGCCAGAAAGAGGCCATGCCCCAACTGACCAGGC
>Ga0209322_10002493_pt1 | contig 10482 bp, 7 predicted proteins | sample Rifsed19ft1_FD_184013 | JGI IMG/M metagenome (GOLD analysis project Ga0209322, IMG submission 184013) | Soil microbial communities from Rifle, Colorado, USA - sediment 19ft 1 (version 2) | ecosystem: Environmental > Terrestrial > Deep subsurface > Rock core/Sediment | place: Rifle, Colorado...
CCCGATGTCGTCGGTCAGCCACCCACAAGTTTATTTATTACTTCGACGGCGCGTCGACAGGCGCGACACACTACTCTCGCGACGAAACACTGCAATCACGATCCCACTTGCCGCAACAACACCAACGACCGCGCTGCCAACGGATACGCCTCCCCCGCGGCATGTCGGCCGTTACGCGCGGTGTTGTCGGTGTCGACCGCCACTTCCCATGCGGCGCCGCCATTAAACAACGGCAACACGAACGGCGTCTGCTCGTGATGTGCATTCAACAGCAATAGAAAATTATCGTCGCGCAGTTGGCGACCGCGTTCGTCCTGTTCGGTTAACACGCCGGCGAGAAACAATCCCAGGGTGCGTGCGATCGGTTGGTGCCATTCGGTGTCGGTCATTTCTTGACCGTCTGGACGCAGCCACACGAGATCCTTCATGCCGGTTCCCTTAATCTCCTGGCCGCGGAAGAAATAGCGCCGGCGAAACGCCGGATGCTCGCGACGCAGCCGCAGCATGCGCTGCACGAACTCCAGGAATTCGCGCTCCTCGGCGTTCAAGTTCCAGCGCAGCCACGATAGTTCGCTGTCTTGGCAGTAGGCGTTATTGTTTCCCTGCTGGGTGTGACCGATCTCATCGCCGGCGAGCAACATCGGCACACCCTGCGACAAGAACAAGGTCGCCATGAAATTGCGTTTCTGCTTGGCGCGCAGGCGATTAATCGCGGGGTCCTCGGTCGGCCCTTCGGCGCCGTGGTTCCAACTCATGTTGTGATCGGCGCCGTCGCGGTTGTCCTCGCCATTGGCTTCGTTGTGCTTCTGGTCGTAACTGACCAAATCGGCGAGCGTAAACCCGTCGTGCGCCGTGATTAGATTAATGCTCGCGTAGGGCTTGCGCCCGCCGCCTTGATACAGATCGCTCGATCCGGTGAGGCGATACGCCAGTTCGCTGATCACACCTTCGTCGCCCTTCCAATAACTGCGCACCGAATCGCGATACTTACCGTTCCACTCGGTCCAGCCGATCGGGAAGTTGCCGACTTGATAGCCGCCTTCACCGAGATCCCAGGGCTCGGCGATGAGTTTGACCTGCGACAGCACCGGGTCTTGGTGAATGATGTCGAAGAACGCGCCGAGACGATCGACCGCGTGCAACTCGCGCGCTAACGCCGCGGCGAGATCGAAGCGGAACCCGTCGACATGCATCTCGAGCACCCAATAGCGCAAGCTGTCCATAATCAGTTGCAACACACGCGGGTGGCGCATGTTGAGCGTATTGCCGCAACCGGTATAGTCCATGTAGTAGCGCGGCTCGGTCCACAAACGGTAATACGCGGTGTTGTCGATCCCGCGAAACGACAGTGTCGGTCCTAATTGATTGCCTTCGGCGGTGTGGTTGTAGACCACGTCGAGGATGACCTCGATGCCGGCCGAGTGCAGGCGCTTTACCATGGTCTTGAATTCGTCGACACGACCGCTGGCGCTGTAGCGCAGATCCGGGGCGAAAAATCCGAGCGTGTTGTAGCCCCAGTAATTGCGCAGACCCTTGGTGATCAGTTGGCGCTCGTCGACGAATTCATGGATCGGCATCAGCTCGACCGCGGTCACGCCGAGCCGGCGCAGGTAATCGAGCATCGGCTCGCTCGCGAGTCCGGCGTAGGTACCACGTAGCGCCGCCGGTACGTCGGGATGCAATTTCGTGAAGCCTTTTACGTGCGCTTCATAGATGACGGTATCGTGCCACGGCGTACGCGGCGGACGATCTTCGCCCCACGTAAACGACGGATCGATGACGCGGCACTTGATCATGCCCGAGGCGTTATCGCGTCGATCGAACGAGAGGTCTTCGCGTTTCGAGCCAATGCGGTAACCGAAGTGCGCATCGCTCCACAAAATATCGCCGACGAAGGATTTCGCGTACGGGTCCACGAGCAACTTATGCGGATTGAACCGATGGCCTTCCAGCGGTTTGTACGGACCGAACACCCGGTAGGCATACACTTGCCCCGGCCGTGCCTCCGGTAGATAGCAATGCCACACCAAGTCGGTCTGCCAGCGCATCGCAATTTCCGCGAGCTGACGTTTTCCGTCCGGATCGAAAAGGCATAGACGCACTTCTACGGCATGCTCCGAGAAGATCGAAAAGTTCACGCCCTCCCCGTCCCAGGTCGCACCGAGCGGATAGGCCCGCCCGGGCCAAACGGTAGTGGGATCGCTCAGCAGATCGATGAATTCTGCGTTCTTGGTTTTGCGTTCTGGCATGAATCTCCGAACCACAATGCAGGTGCTGCTCGCGCGCGACTTTGCGGAGAGCAACGGTCACTAACGAATCCGATATCGACGCTTACACTACCCGCGCGGCGAATTGTCGCTCGCCTCCCCGAGCAACATTCGCGCGCGGTCGGCAACGACTTACTTATCGTCGGTGCTCACTTCCTTCCACCATCGGCTGAGTAACCCGGACGCCCATTTCTGCCCACCCAAGCCGAAGGCGAGCGCGAGCGCGAAGACCACGCCGGTCAGGATAATCAGGAACGCCTGCCGAATGATGTCGCCGCCGATGTTGATCTGATCAAGGGCGATCAGGATTACAAATATCATCACCGTGTAGCGCGCCAAGCGCCCGAACAACTCGGTGTCCTCCAGCTCGACGTTCTTGCCGTAGGTCTTAATCGCGGACTCGATGAACTTGGCGAAGTAGGTACCGAAGGCCAGGATCAATACCGCCACGATCACGCGCGGAATGAACAACGCGATTCTTCCGAACAGATCGGTGACATACCCCAAGCCCAAGGCATTGAAGGCCACTACCAGTGCCACGAATATCACCAGCCAATAGACGAGCACACCGAGAATGCCGACGGTGTCGGTCTTCACCCCGCCCTGGCTCAGCATGCCGTCAACGCCTGCCTTTTCCGTCAGCACATTCAGGTTCAAAGCCCGCAATCCCTTGATCACCGCAAACTTCAAAGCTTTGGCAACGAAAAAACCGATTACCAAAATAACGACCGCCAGGAGCAGCTTCGGCATGAAATCGCCAAGCTGCAAGAAGAACATCTTGACTGGCTCCAGCGCTGCGTTCACCTGATCCATACAGCCCTCCTATTGTTGAGTTGCTGCTCATTCGCATCATCACGAACGATGCGCCCCACGGACAACTGCACTAACCCGGAACTCGATTCACAATCGGAAAACGACCGCGATCCACGGCGGGAAGAACGTTCTCAATGAAGACGCGCCGGCGCCCGTCGTCCGCTGCCGGGCCGCTCGCGCGCGCCGCGCTCATACGGAAGCTCCCGGGGACTTCATGAAAACCACGCCGAGCGGCGGCACCGTCAGCGACAACGAATCGTTGCGACCATGCATCGGGATCGGCGCGGAATCGACGCCGCCGAAATTCCCGAACCCGGCGCCGCCGTAGTCCTTAGCGTCGCTATTCAACAGCTCGCACCACTGCCCGGCACGCGGGACACCGACGCGGAAATTCAGGCGCGGCACCGGCGTGAAATTACCGACGACGAGTATCTCGCTGTCACCATCGCGCCGCAGAAAACTCAGCGTCGACTGCTCGACGTCGTGACAATCGATCCATTCGAAACCGCCGACATCGTGGTCGCGGCTATGTAGCGCCGGTTCGGCTCGATAAATCCGATTCAAATCGCGTACTAGGCTGCGCAAGCCCGCGTGGCGCGGATCCTCCAGCAAATGCCAATCGAGGCTGGCATCGTGATTCCACTCGCGGCGCTGGCCGAATTCTCCGCCCATGAACAGCAGCTTCTTGCCGGGATGGGCGTACATATAGCCGAACAGCGCGCGCAACTGCGCGAGCTTGCGCCAGTCATCGCCCGGCATTTTGCCGTAGAGCGATCCCTTGCCGTGCACGACTTCGTCGTGCGACAGCGGTAGCAGGAAGTTTTCGGAAAACGCGTACATGATGCTGAAGCTGAGCTGGTCGTGGTGATAGCGCCGATACACCGGATCGACAGAAAAATACTTGAGCGTGTCGTGCATCCAGCCCATGTTCCATTTGTAACCGAAACCGAGCCCGCCCAGATGCGTCGGGCGCGTCACCATCGGCCAAGCGGTCGACTCCTCGGCGATCATTTGAATATCGGGCTGCTCGCGATAGGCCATGCGATTCAGTTCTTGCAGGAAGGCAACCGCTTCGAGATTTTCCCGGCCGCCGTATTGATTTGGTACCCACTCGCCTTGGCGTCGAGCGTAGTCGAGGTAGAGCATGGAGGCGACCGCATCGACCCGTATCCCGTCGATGTGGTAGACGTTCAACCAAAACGCGGCGCTGCTCAATAAGAAGGAACGCACTTCGGCGCGGCCGAAGTTGAAGATGTAGCTGTTCCACTCGGGGTGGAATCCCTGGCGCCGATCGGCGTGCTCGTACAAATGCGTGCCGTCGAAGTACGCGAGCCCGTGGCCGTCGCTCGGAAAATGCGACGGCACCCAGTCGAGAATTACGGCGATACCGCGCTGGTGCAGCTTATCGACGAGATACATAAAATCCTGCGGCGTGCCGTAGCGCGAGGTCGGAGCGAAGTAGCCGGTGGTTTGATAGCCCCAGGAACCGTAAAACGGATGCTCGGTGATAGGCATCAGTTCGACGTGAGTGTATCCCATGTCGGCCACGTACTCGGGCAGTTGCTCGGCCAGCTCGCGGTAGGTGAGCGATCGATTATTCTCTTCCGGCACGCGCCGCCACGAACCGAGATGCACTTCATAGATTGCCGTCGGTCGGTCGTGGCGATTGTGCTGCCCACGGCCTTTCATCCACTGCGCGTCACCCCAGTGGTAGTCGAGCGACCACAACACCGAGCCGGTCTTGCCGGCCTGCTCGAAATAAAACGCGTAGGGATCGGCCTTGTCGATCCGAAAACCATCCAGCCGCGAGACGACATGAAACTTGTAGAGCGCGCCGCGTTTTAACTCGAGAATAAATCCTTCCCACACGCCGCCGTCGTGTCCGTCGCTATGCAGTCGATGCTTGTCGGTATCCCAGCCGTTGAAATCGCCGATCACGCTCACGCCGGACGCATTCGGCGCCCACACGGCAAAGTACACGCCTGACACCTTATCGAGCGTCATCGCATGCGCGCCGAACTTTTCGTACAGGCGCGTGTGACTGCCCTGCTTCAGCAGGTAGCGATCGTAATCGGTGAAGCGGCTGGTGCGTCGCACGCTTCCCGACTTTTCGGTCATTAGCGTTCTCGACATAGGTAGTTTTATTGCGCGGCGGCAGACAAGCCCGCCATAAAGAACTATTGGAGACTAACGACTTTTCGCGCCGATGGCAAACCAATACCGCGTGTTGACAGATGAAAACAGCGTGGATCGATCAATGCGCGCGATTGTTTGTGCCAACGCACGCAAAAGAATTCGACCAGCTTGGAATATCGCGATGCAAAGATTGATTGGCGTCAAGGACGCCGAGCGCGATCTAGTTTGGAAAGTCTTGCGTGACCGAGGCGAACTACAAAGGGCGCCGGCTCCATCGCCATACACGCATTGCTATCGTTAACTATCGCGAACGCGTACTGCGCTTTGCTTCGCCGTCAACCGAATTGCGATTCTTGCTGCTGCGTCGATGATGTTTTTCCGCCGGCGTCGCGGGTACTACCGTCGCGTCGCATACCGTACTTGTGTAGCTTTTCGACCAAGGTCGTGCGTCGCAACTTCAGCAACTTCGCCGCGTGCGCCACCACACCGCCGGTGCGCGTCAGCGCTTGCGTAATCAAACTGTATTCGACGTTGTTTAAGTACTCTTTCAAATCCATTCCGCTCGGTGGCAAACTCGGGATCGGCAACACCGCTCCTTCCACCGTTTCCACCGACGTCGCGGCGCCGGGCGCCGCGTCGCGATACTGTGCCGGCAAATCTTCGACCGCCACGGTGTTGTTGCCGTGCAGAATGGTCAGGCGCTCGACCAAGTTGGCGAGCTCGCGCACGTTGCCGGGCCAAGCGTAACGCTGGAGGGCAATCATCGCGGTGGACGAGAAGCGCACCGCCATATCGCGCTCGCGGCGCAGTCGCGCATTCAACTCCGACACCAGCAACGGAACGTCTTCCGCGCGATCGCGCAGCGGCGGCATTTGAATGGGAAACACATTCAATCGATAGTACAAGTCGTCGCGAAAGCGCCGCTCTTGCACCTCTAGTTCGAGATTGCGATGGGTCGCGGCAATCAGGCGCACGTCGGTACGGATACTGCGGTTCCCGCCGACCCGCTCGAACACGCGTTCCTGAATCACGCGCAGCAGTTTGACTTGCATCGACAAGCTTAATTCGCCGATCTCATCCAGAAACAGCGTGCCACCGGCGGCCACTTCGAAGCGACCCTGGCGCGTGGCCACGGCACCGGTGAAGGCGCCCTTTTCGTGGCCGAACAATTCGCTTTCCAGCAGCTCGGTGGGAATGGCGCCGCAGTTCACCGCTATGAACGGCTGGCCGCGTCGCGGCGAATGATAGTGCAGATTGCGCGCGACCACTTCCTTGCCGGTACCGGACTCACCGAGAATCAACACCGTGGTATCGGTATGCGCGACCCGTTGGATCAACTGGCGCACGGCGCGCACGCCCTCGCTTTTGCCGACCAGGCTGCGGAACAGTTCCGGGTTGCGCCCGTTACCGACGTGTTGCGCGACGTGATCGAACGCCGCCTGCAACGCCGTGGCGAGCGTCGCTTGCTGCAGCGGCAGTTCAATCGCGCGCGCGAAGGTGTCCTTAATAGTCGTCAGATCGACCGCGATCGGTCGATCCTTGTCACTATATAGAATGATCGGGAGGTCGGGACGCTGCTCGCGCATCGCGTCGAACAGTCGGAGCTGTTCGACCGCTGTGGGACAGGGGCCGAGCAGAACAACATCGATTCCGGTATCGTCGCCGAGTTGATGGCGCCAATCGTCCGGGTGCGTTTTGTGAATTCGACCGAAGCCGAATGTGTCGAGCAAGCCTTTCAGTTGATGCCGCCGAACCTCATCGGCATCGACCACGACCAGTGTCTTGTCGGAGCAATCCAAGCTGTCCCCCTTCGCGTTCCATGACGTAAGCGTTACCCATTTAAACCACCGCAGTGCGCCGAACTCTTTGCACCCACCGGAAACCGGGTTCCGGCGATTCACTAATTAGTATAGATAGCGCGCGGTAACACGCGAGGTAGGGGTTACCCGGCGCGCGAACGGCGCCAGGGTTAGGGAATTTAGCTGGGGCTCAGTGCCCGCGGTGGTCCGCGGCCGCGGCAACACCGCGAGCCGCGAGGGTTTCCATCCGCGTGGGGTCGAGCAATCGCACTTGGCGACCGATGACCTCGATCAAGCCCTGCTCCTGGAACCGCGACATCAAACGGCTCACGGTTTCGAGTGCCAGGCCGAGGAAGTGACCGATGTCTTGACGCGACATAACCAGACTCAGGTCAGTTGCGGACAGCCCGAGGTTCGCCTGCCGCCGTGAGAAACTGGCCAAGAAAGTCGCGAGCCGCTCCTCGGCGGTCATACGACCGAGGATAATCAGCATGCGCTCGTCATCCTGGATTTCGCGGCTCATCACTGCGAGCAACTCATGCTGCAATCCCGGTATGACTTGCGCCAAATGCTCGAGCCGCTCGAACGGAACTTCGCAGACGTCCGAGGATTCGAGCGCCTCGGCGGTGCAATGATGTCGCTGCGAAGTGATCGCGTCGAAGCCGAGCACGTCGCTCGGCAGAAAGAATCCGGTGATGTGCACGCGCCCATCCTCGGTGACGGCGGTTGTCTTGAACGTCCCGCGGCGCACCGCATACAGCGCGCGCATCGAGTCGCCGGCGCGGTAGAGTGCCTCGCCTTTGCGAATCGTGCGGTACGGTTTGATCAGGTCATCGAGACGCTGTAAGTCGTTATCGCGCAGCCCGTGCGGCAAGCAGCGTTCGCGCCAGTTGCATTCTTTGCATCCCGCCTGCGGGTTTGACAAACTGATGATTCTCCCCGGTTGCCGCTGCGGCATTGATACGTAGACCTTATTGATTTAGTTAATTCGATTCCGGCGCGTACGCCCGCGGTTATTTAGCCAGCAACGCCGATGAATATCCAGCAAATTGTTCCGGTCCGCGCGCCACCGGCAACGGCATCGCTTTCTATTGTTTGAACAGACTTTCCGGTGGGGCGCACTCAGTGTTCGCCAGTGCATACAAACGATTCTGATCGAGCAAACGCACCTGGCGTCCGATCACCTCGATCAATCCTTGTTCCTGAAATCGAGAGAACAGCCGACTCACCGTCTCGAGCGCCAAGCCGAGGTAATATCCGATGTCCTGTCGCGACATGGCCAGGCTCAGGTCGGTCTCCGACCGACCTTGGCGAACCTGCCGTCGCGAAAGATTAAGGAAGAACGACGCCAGGCGTTCTTCGGCACTCATGCGCCCGAGCACCACCAGCATTTGCTCATCGCGCAGAATTGCGCGACTCATGATCTTCAGTAGTTGGTGTTGCAGCCCCGGCAGTTGCTGACTCAGCTCCTCCAGCCGCTCGTACGGAATTTCGCACACATCCGCGGTCTCGATCGCCTCGGCGGTACAAGGATGGTGGTCGGTCGCGATCGCGTCGAATCCGAGAATTTCGCCGGACAAGAAAAATCCGGTAACGTGCACGCGGCCGTCCTCCATCGCGCCCGAGGTCTTGAAGCTGCCGCGACGCACCGCAAACAGCGTGCGCAACGGATCGCCGGCCCGATACAAGATTTCCCCTTTCGGTATTGCCCGACGCCGTTTAACGATAGCGTCGATCTGCGCAATTTCCTGTTCGCCCAACCCGACCGGTAGACACAACTCCCGCAGATTGCAATCCTTGCAAGCGATCTTCAGGCTGGCAATCGAGATAATTTTTCCAGACGTTCCATGCGCCATCCGCGTCTCCGATGCTACGTTGCATGCGAGGTTAATCGACACGGTAAGCGTGTCGGAAACCAATTACCAGCGTTTTACCGCCGCACGTTAACGCCAGCTCAAAGCTTTGACCGCACAAATTAAAGGTTTCTCCTTTATCATAGCCACGACGACACAACTAAACTCGACAATTGTTACGGCCCGCCGCTGATCAAATGGCATGCGCGGTCGTTTAGAATCGTGAATAGCTAGATCGGGCGACGAAACATGCCGGACCAGACCTTCATGAACGACATTTCGCGCCACATTTGGGAAAGCAAGTATCGCTTTCGCGACGGCGCGGTTGTGCACGATCGCACACTCACCGATACCTGGCACCGTGTCGCGAACGCACTCGCCGCAATCGAACCTGACCCGGCCGCTTGGGAGCCACGCTTCTACGACGCGCTCGCGGATTTCAAATTTCTTCCCGGCGGGCGCATTCAAGCCGGCGCCGGTACCGATCGGCGCGTCACGCTGTTCAACTGCTTCGTGATGGGAACGTTCACCGACTCGATCGACGGCATCTTCGACGGCCTGAAGGAAGGCGCGCTCACGATGCAGCAAGGCGGCGGTGTCGGTTACGATTTTTCCACGCTACGCCCCCAAGGCAGCGTCGCCCACAGCGTCGGCGCGGTCGCGTCCGGGCCGGTGTCGTTCATGCAGATTTGGGATGCGATGTGCGCGACGTTACTTTCCACCGGCGCACGCCGCGGTGCGATGATGGCGACGCTGCGCTGCGATCATCCCGATATCGAAGCGTTTATCGAGGCCAAGCAATTTAGCAATCACTTGAGTCGCTTTAACCTGTCGGTGCTGGTCACCGACGAGTTCATGCAGGCGGTACGCGCGGATGATACCTGGGCGCTGGTGTTCCCGCTCGCCGATCCGACACAGTCCGTCGATCACATCGTGTCGCGCCGATGGTCCGGCGCCGCACTACCGGTGCCGTGCCAGATCGTGCGCCGCGTGCGTGCGCGTCAATTGTGGGAAAAATTGATGCGCGCCAACTATGACTATGCCGAACCCGGCGTAATATTCATCGACCGCATCAACCGCCTGAACAATCTCTGGTACCGCGAACAGATCTGTGCGACCAATCCCTGCGGCGAAATACCGCTGCCGCCCTACGGTGCCTGCAATCTCGGTTCGATTAACTTGGTTCGGTTCGTGCACGATCCGTTGACCGACGCGGCGCGCCTCGAAGTCGATCGCATTCGCGCGGTTACCGAAATAGCCGTGCGCATGATGGACAACGTCATCGACTTGTCGCGCTTCCCGCTGGAGCGCCAGGCCGAGCAAGCGCGCGGTGCGCGCCGCATCGGACTCGGCGTGACCGGACTCGCCGACGCGCTGATACTTTTGGGATTGCACTATGCGCGGGACGCGGCGCGGGTGCTTGCGGCCGAGATCATGGCGACGATTCGCGATACCGCTTACCGCACATCGATCGCGATTGCCCGCGAGAAAGGTCCGTTTCCTTTCTTCGACGCTCAACGTTATCTCGCCGGCGAGTACCTGCGCACACTGCCGCCGGATGTTCAGGAGAGTATTCGCCAGCACGGTATTCGCAACAGCCATCTGATCGCGATC
>Ga0209322_10002495_pt1 | contig 10475 bp, 10 predicted proteins | sample Rifsed19ft1_FD_184013 | JGI IMG/M metagenome (GOLD analysis project Ga0209322, IMG submission 184013) | Soil microbial communities from Rifle, Colorado, USA - sediment 19ft 1 (version 2) | ecosystem: Environmental > Terrestrial > Deep subsurface > Rock core/Sediment | place: Rifle, Colorado...
CCCTCTTCTCCTGGGATGAAACCGCCCGACTGACCCACGCGGCCTATGAAAAAGCGACGCAGTCGTCCCGAGCGAAGTCGAGCGACCTAAACAAATAATAATAATGAATATTGGATTTGACATCAACGAAGCCAACATTGGCCAGCGGGTCGGCGTCAATCAGGTTGCCTTTGCCGTCTTCAAGGCGACAGCGACCACCTTACCGCCGGGGGACCGAATCATCGCCCTCACCAAAGAGCGGCCCTTACCCGACCTGCCTTCTCCCTCAGAAAAATTAGCTTATGAAATCTTTGGCCCCAAGAAAATGTGGGTCCTCACCGGCTTGACCAAACGCTTGTTCTTCAATAAACCGAAAATCGACGTTCTGTTTTCGCCCAGTCACTACACGCCGCTTCTTTCGGCCGTCCCCTCGGTGATCTACCTCATGGATTTAAGTTACGAGCGTTTCGGCACCGACTACTTTACCGCCTACGACATCAACCAGCTCAAACGTTGGACCCCGCTTTCCATCAGGAAAGCCAAACGCATCCTGACCATTTCCGAGTTTAGTAAAAGTGAAATCGTCAACCTCTACCACACCAACCCCGATAAAATTTCCGTCGTCTATCCCGGCTTCGACCGTGATACCTATCACAGCAAGATCCCGATGACCAAACAAATTCAGGTTCGCAAGAAATACGGTATCTCGGGCAAGTACCTGCTTTACGTCGGCACCCTCCAGCCCCGGAAAAACCTCAACCGGCTCGTCGAAGCCTTTGCCAAATTGAAAAACAAACAAGTCAAGTTAGTCATCGGCGGCAAAAAGGGCTGGCTCTATGACCAGATCTTCGACCAAGTTAAAGGTTTAAAACTGGAAAACCGCGTTCTTTTCCTCGGTTTCGTTCCCAATGAAGATCTCCCGGGTCTGATCAAGGGCGCCGTTGCCTACGTCCTCCCGTCTCTCTACGAAGGCTTTGGCCTGCCTCCGGTCGAGGCCCAGGCGGTCGGCGTTCCTGTCGTCGTTAGCCGACTATCATCCCTGCCCGAAGTTGTCGGCACCTCCGGCATCTATATCGACGACCCCCATTCCGTCGACAGCATCAAAGAAGCTTTGGAGAAAGTCATCTTCCTGACAAAAAATGACCGCCAAGCGATCATCGAGGTTGGCAAGGAAAACACCAAGCGCTTCGACTGGGACCTTTCCGCCGCCAAACTCCTTTCCATTCTCCACCAGGTGGCCGGAAAGTAACAATAGTACTATAATCACCCCGCTCTCTAACAATTTATGTTTTCGTCCCGCATAGCGGGACAGAAAGGTTTGGTGTGTGATGTCAAAAACTGACGTCATGAGCCGTGGTCAAGGCTACGAATTTCTCAACTGTCTTGAAAGAGCCGGTTTTACGTCCGCGATGGCGCAATTGGTCATCAATAGTCCGAACAATCAAATCGCAAATGAACTGCACGCTTGGCTCGAGAAGAGGCTTGGGGCCGAGATGATTTCCTGGGGAGAAGCCATAGATGCTTTCGGTGATAGGGCCCTCTCTATCAGTATCGCCAAAGGCCTTCGGATCGAAGTTCCCAGCGCGTCATTCTATGCCACGGTTCCCTTGAGTCGTGCGGACAAAGAAAAGGTTAGCCGTAGAGGGTTGTTCATCGTTGCTATGCCCCCGATCTCGCTTATCAACCTCCAGCTGGCTAGCTACAGCTCCTACAGCTTCTTTTACGAACCCAACCGGGTCTTGTATCAAGACGATAGGTTCACCCGCACCGTAGCTCGTGCCGGTTATCATCTGATGTTTCCCACTTACCCGGTATCGGACTACAAAACATTTGCTGAGCAACTGAGCTTTTGCTCCCCAGATATGGACCCACCCTATGCGGTCGAAGTTGCTTATACCGCTATCGCCTGGCTGTTGGTCAGCAACCAGGTACTATTAACCGATTGGGTCCGTTGCGCAGATATGGGGCGCAGACAAGGCGATAATGTCGCCTTGAAACAGACGGCTGAGGGGAAAATCATCTTCAGTTTCTCTCACAGCAGCTCACGGACCGAGGCAAAGATGGCATGCGGCCGCTACCTACATCAATAGCCGCAACTAACAACTTACCCCGTCCCGCTGAGCGGGACGGGGTTTTCATTTATATCCCGCGCGAAAACGGTCTTGACTTCGGGTTATTTTTGGTATTCAATGGAGTCATGGTCAATACAAAAGATAGAGCTACTATCGTTGTTTATCAATCAAAAGATGGAGGGCTTGAAATTCAACCAAAGATCGAACAGGATTCGGTTTGGCTAACCCAAAAGTTAATGGCTGAACTTTTTGACGTCAACATAAGAACCATAAATGAACATTTGGTCAACATTTTTAGTACGAGAGAGCTTAACAAGACTTCAGTTATCCGGAATTTCCGGATAACTGCCGAGGACGGCAAGTCGTACAACACAAATCACTACAACCTCGATGCCATTATTTCCATTGGCTATAGAGTTAACTCAAAGGAAGCAACTCAGTTTCGTATCTGGGCCACAAGAATTCTCAAAGACCACCTACTAAAGGGATATACGGTCAATCAAAAGCTTCTTTTGTCACAGAAAAATAAGTTCAAAGAACTGCAAAACACTATCGACTATCTCGAGAATAAGGCTAAACATGATCTGCTTCGCAGTCAGGGCCTTGAGCTACTCTCACTTGTTCGAGACTACACCAGGTCTCTTAATCTTCTCGAGCAATATGACAACAAAAAATTTACGAAGAAAAAAGGCATTGGGGTTACAAAACCGCTGACCATTGATCTGGCCCAAAAGGTAATAGAGAACATCCGAGACAGCCTCTCCCAATCTGGAAAGAGTTTGGGAATGTTGGGTGTCGATACCGGCAAAAAACTCGATAGCATTATCAATAATCTTAATCAAACTTTCGCTGGAACCGACCTTTACCCCACGTTGGAAGAAAAAGCGGCCAATCTTCTTTATCTGACCATCAAAGATCACCCTTTCCTAGATGGTAACAAACGTGTTGGTTCGATGTTATTCATTACTTTTCTAGATCAAAATAGCTATCTATATCGACCCAGCGGGGAAAGAAAGATCAACGATAATGCGCTGGTTGCCTTGGCGCTTCTCGTCGCTGTTAGTCCGTCCGCGGAAAAGGAACTGATCATTGATTTAGTGAAAAGCTTAATTGCCTAAAAGTTTGGTAGAATCGAGTTAATGAGAATATCTAATCTCTCGATCGGCGGTGGGGGAATCCATTTTGTTGACAAGGATAACAAAAAGCTGGCCTACGGCACCGCCTTTGAAAAAATCTTTGTCCGTTTCTACAACTACTTTCTCGACGGGCAGCTTTATTTTCTCTGGGGAGTAGGCTACCTTCCCTTCCACTCGGTCAGAAACTTTTTCTACCGCCTCTGTGGTATGAAGATAGGCAAGGGCAGTACTCTCCATATGGGCGCCCGCTTCTATCTACCCGGGAAAATCACTATCGGTGAAGACAGCCTGGTGGGGGACCACGCTTTCCTTGACGGTCGGGCACCCCTAAGGATCGGCAGTCATGTCGATATTGCCAGCCAGGTCATGATCTACAACTCCGAGCATGACTTGACCGACGAAAGCATGAAGGCCATCGAAGAACCGGTTGAAATCGGTGACTACGTCTTCATCGGTCCCCGGGTGATCATTCTGCCCGGTGTTACTATCGGCCGCGGCGCGGTCGTGGCCGCCGGCGCCGTCGTCACCCGCGACGTCCCCGAAAAAGCGATCGTTGGCGGCGTCCCGGCCAAAGAAATCGGCCAACGGGAAATCAAGAATCTCAATTATCGCTTGGGCCGTCCCCGCCTTTTTCAATGAAAAACCTTTTAGTTATCGCTGCTTTCTTTGTTTACTTAGTCGGCCTACATTACTTGACCCTGCCGACCCCAACCCTGCCAGCCCTGGCTGACTCTGCCCGCTCGGATGAGCCTGGCGACACCGTCCAGAATCCCGACCAGGCCGCCTACTACACTTTTCGCAACAATCGCCCGTCAATTTTGGGTGAACTCCAGCAGAAGTTCTCCCTGCCTCCTCCTCTGGGTAAACTTTTGCAGTACCGTCTCAATTACCGCCCCGAAGAGGTCGGGGAATTCGTCCGCGATCAGCTTCGGAGTTACTATCTTGAAGAAGTCATCCACCCCTTGCGCGAAACAATGTTTATAAACGTTTTTGATCCCGCCCTTTCGCCCATGATCGACGGTTGGAGGCGGGAACAGGAGAAGATGTACCTTCACGGGCAGTATTACCCGATCAAGGTAACCCTGCGCCCGGTCTACTCCAGTGAGGCAGGACGGGTCATCGTCTGGACCCTAATGTTCCCCAGCCTCTACGCTGTCTATCTGTCCTTAAGACGCTCCCTGACATGAAAAATAAGATTGACCTTTCCGTCATTATCGTCAACTACAACACCAAGGAGATAACCCTGGCCTGTCTGACCTCACTTTATCAATTCACCTCGGGCATTGATTATGAAGTAATCGTTGTCGACAACGCTTCCTCCGACAGTTCGGTCGAAATGCTCTCCAAGTTCGAACCGGGGCACAAAAATTTCAAGCTCATCAGAAGCACCGCCAACATTGGTTTCGGCCCGGCCAACAATCTGGGGGCCAGGGAAGCGAAAGGGGAGTACCTTCTCTTCCTCAACTCCGACACGCTTTTTGTTGAAAATAACCTGCCCCACTGTCTCGCTGAAATTAAAAAAGACAAAAACATCGGTGTTTACAGCTGTAACTTAACCAACAAGGATGGCAGTCATCAACCATCGGGCGGCTATTTCCCCAACCTCGCGAGGCTCTTTGTCTGGCAGTTCTTTATCGACGACGTACCACCTTTTTCTCACCTCCTCAACTCGATTCACCCCCATGCATCCAGAAAAAAACCAGACTGGGTTACCGGCGCTTTCATGATCATTCCCGCGAAGACCTTTTGGCGCGCGGGTGGTTTTGACGAAAGGATCTTTATGTACACCGAAGAGACCGAACTCTGTTACCGGATCAAAAAGCTGGGCCAGAAAGTGATTCATGATTCCCACACCAGTATCATCCATCTTGGGGGAGCCTCGGGGGGGAGTTATCTGGCTCTGACCAAGGAGGTCGAAGGCCTGCTTTACTTCTGGCAGAAACACCAGCCTGTCTGGCAGCTGCCGCTAGTGAAACTTATCTTTTTTGCCGGTTCATTGCTAAGGTATGTCATTTTTGGGATAATCAAAGCCAATGCAACCGCCCGACAAGCCTATGGCCAGATTCTTCGCCTCCTTGCTTAAATATCTGACCGCGGCCATCTTTGTCTTTATCCCGCTCTATCCGAAATTCCCCTTGTTTTTCTTGCCTGGCTCTGCCGTTGCCATCCGGGCCGAAGACTTTCTCATCGCTACGACCGCTATTGTCCTGGCCGTCCACCTGATTCTTTCAAAGAAGATTAAACTACCCCCCCTCGGATTTCAGATCATCGTCTACCTGGCCGTCGGTGCCCTTTCGGTTCTGTCGGCAGTTCTGATCACCAAGAATGTCAACCCGTTGCTGGCCATCTTTCATTGGGGCAGGCGCCTGGAATACCTGCTGGTTTTCTTTTTTGTCTATTACGTCGGCCGGGAAAACCGGGGTTCGCGCCGTCTCCTTTTCGAGCTCATTCTACTGGTCCCGATCGGTGTTTTTCTCTATGGTCTGGCGCAAATTTTTGCCGCCGCCCCGGTCATTTCGACCATGAACAAAGAGTTTGCCAAGGGTATCGCCCTCACCCTCCAGCCCGGCGTCCAACTCTCCAGTACTTTCGCCGGTCACTACGACCTGGCCATCTATTTGGCTATGATTCTGGCTTATTTAGCTACCCTGCTGACCTTCAAACTCAAACGCCGTCACTGGTTTGGCCTATTAGCCGGCTTCGTTATTCTTCTTTGGCTCTTTACCCAGGCTGGCTCCCGGATTGCCATTTTCGGTCTCGTCTTTTCCGTCGCCTTGGTTTGTTCCCTGAGGCAGAAATTTAAATTGGCGCTTCTCTTGACTGCTTTGGTGGGGGCGAGCATCCTCACCAGCCCCAGTCTGCTGCTGCGCCTGGGCAATCTGTGGCGCGTTTTTCGGGCCCAGCTCCAATCAGCCGCAATAGTTGCCCCCGTTCACGCCGCTGAATCGACCGGCTTTTTAAGCGTTCTGGGTGATGAAGCTTTGCGCCCGATTCAGGAGGATCGCTCAACCAGTATCCGCTTTGACGTTGAATGGCCGCGGGCCCTGCGTTCTCTTTATAAAAATCCCTTTCTCGGCACCGGCTATTCTTCGATTTCCCTGGCGACCGACAACGAGTATCTCCGCGCTTTGGGGGAGACTGGTTTGCTCGGCTTTGTCGCTTTTGTTTCGATTCTTATCGCTCTGTTTCGCGGTCTGGTCTCCGGCTATCGCTCGGCCAAAGGCGACCTCGACCAGGCCATTACCCTCGGCGCTCTGGGCGTCTATGCCGTTTTTCTCATCTCCGCCTTCTTTCTCGACGTCTTTGAGGCCAGTAAAATTGCCATCATGTTCTGGGCCCTTACCGGATTAGCCATGAGCACCAAGTCATGAAGAATCACCCGTCATTGCGAGCGTACCCGCGTGGCAATCTATATAGATTGCTTCACTTCATTCGCAATGACAGGAAAATAGAAATATTGTTTTTGACGTTAATAGTAGTTCTGGCCCTGGTCTTGCGGCTTTACAAAATTGATAACCCCATCGCTGATTGGCATTCTTGGCGTCAGGCGGATACCGCTTCGGTTACCCGCGTCATGATCCAGGAGGGGATTGATCTCCTAACTCCCCGTTACCAGGATATCAGCAGTATTCCTTCGGGCCGGCCCAACCCCAACGGCTACCGGATGGTTGAGTGGCCACTCTACAATCTCCTCCATTTAGTCGTCTATCGCGCCAATCCTTCATTGGGGGTCGATCAAGCCGGTCGGCTGACCTCCGTCATGGCCTCACTCGTCTCCCTCGTTTTTCTCTATCTTATCGTCAGGAAACTTTCCGGTCGTTTGCCCGCTCTTCTGGCCGCTTTTCTTTTTGCCGCCCTGCCTTTCTCAATTTATTACAGCCGGGTCGTCCTCCCCGAACCGTTGATGACCACCCTCTTTCTCATCTCGTTTTATCTTTTTCTGGCCAACCGTCGTCCAACCCTAATCCTCTCGGCCATTTTTCTTGCCCTGGCTCTCCTGGTTAAACCTTACGCTCTCTTTTTCAGCTTGCCTTATCTCTACTGGTGGTGGATCAATCGCCAGCAGTCAAAGATTTCAATCTGGTGGTTAGTCCTATTTGGCATCATCGCCTTGACTCCTCTGGCCGCCTGGCGGATCTGGATCAAACAATTCCCGGAAGGGATTCCGGCCAGCGCCTGGCTCTACAATAACCTCGGTATTCGTCTTCGCCCCGCCTGGTTTAGGTGGCTTTTCGGCGTCCGCTACGGTAATTTAATCCTGGGTTACTGGGGCATTTTACCCTTCGGCCTGGGATTTCTCTCGCTCTCGAAAACCGCCGGCTGGATTTACCGCTTATTCCTCGTCGGCGTTATCGCTTACCTGGTTATCTTTGCCGGTGGCAATGTCCAGCACGATTACTACCAGGCGATCAGCCTGCCTTTCGTCGCCATTATCTTGGCGGTTGGCTTTTCCAAACTGATCAATCCCGAAAAGCAATTTAGCCGGATCAGCGGCGCCGCGATAGCTGTTTTTTGTTTAGGTCTGATGCTTGGTCTGTCCTGGTACGAAATCAAAGGCTATTACCAGATCAACAACCCGGCGATCGTCGCAGCGGGCCAGGCGGCTGACAAACTGCTTCCCAAAAATGCCAAAGTCATCGCCAGCTATAACGGCGACACCGCTTTTCTCTACCAAACCAACCGTTTCGGCTGGCCGGCCATTACCACCGACCTGAAAACCATGATCGGCGAAGCCAAGAACGTCTATTACGTCACCGTCAACTTTGATAGCGAAGCGAAGCGGATTCTGGCTGACCCCCACCACCAGGTGATTGAAAAAACGGACAAACTCCTCATTGTCAAACTATTTGCGAAATAGCAATGAAGATTCTCATGTTCACCCCCTATCTGCCTTACCCGGACTCTTCCGGCGGCCAGATTCGGACCCAAAACCTCTTGAAGCACCTCAAGCAAAACCACGAAATCACTCTCTTCTCTTTGATCAAATACCAGAAAGAGGAGCAATACGTTCCGATTCTGGAAAAAGAATTTTGTAAAAAAGTCCGCGTCTTTTATCGCCCCGAAAAACCTTGGATGTTTTCAAATATCATGCGGACCGGTTTTTCCACGAACCCCTTTTTGGTCGTCAGAAATTTTTCCCCGGAAGCTAAAAAAGCGGTTGAAGAGGAACTCAAAACCGGCAACTATGATCTTATTCACGCCGAGACGTTTTACGCCATGCCCCATATCCCCAAAACAAATCTGCCCGTCGTTCTCGTTGATCAAACGATCGAATACAAGGTTTATGATCATTACGTCAAACGGACTGCCCCCTTTCTTTTTCGACCCCTGCTGGCTATCGATGTTGCCAAATTGAAATTCTGGGAGAGATACTACTGGCGTCAGGCCGACAAAGTCATTGCCGTCAGTCAGAAAGATAAAGAGGAAATGCTGGCTGTCGAACCAAACATCGATGTGGAAATTGTCCCCAACGGAGTTAATCTCGATCTTTTTAAAAAAACTCAAAACTGGGCCAAAAAACCGCCGGTCATTCTGATCTCCAACAACTTCAAATGGCTCCAAAACATTGAAGCGGCCCAACTCCTTCTGGACGAGATTTTCCCATTGGTAAAAAAGGAAGTCCCGGATGCCCGGGTCATTGTTGTCGGCCAACACATTCCTGATAGCATCAAAAGATACGCCGGTAACGATATTGAAATCCGCTCTCTGAAAGAAGACGATATCGCCGGAACAACAAAGGCTTATGCCGAAGCGACAGTCTTTGCCTCGCCCGTAAAAGGGCCGGGTGGAACCCGTTTAAAAAACTTGGCGGCTATGGCCAGCCAACTGCCTATGGTTACCACATCCGTGGGTGTCGCCGGTTTGGGAGCAAAACCGGGACGCGATATTCTTGTCGGTGATGACTCAGAAACCTTTAGTCGGCAATTAATAAAGATCATGAAATCCCCTAAACTCGGGCAAGAATTGGGGGAGAATTCAAGGAAAATTGTCGAAGAAAGTTACGATTATGAGAAAATAGCCGAAAAGCTGTCCCAGATTTATTTGTCGTTGGCCAAAAAGAAATGAGAGAACCCGACCTTTCGATCATTATTGTTAACTACAACACCAAGGCTCTACTGGCCGACTGCCTCGCTTCGGTTTTTGCCGCCGCCGCGCCGAAAAATGGCCTGGAGGTTATCGTTGTCGACAACGCCAGCTCGGACGGCAGTCAGGCAATGGTCGCCGGCCAATTTAAACAAGTTAAATTGGTCAGGAACAAAGCCAATCTCGGTTTCGCCCGCGCCAATAACGAGGGTTACAAAGTGGCCAGGGGCAAATACCTTCTCTTTCTCAATTCCGATACCGTGGTCAAACGCTACAGTTTGGTCAAGCCCCTGAAGTTTCTCAAGAATCACCCCAAAGTTGGCGCCGTCACCATCAAACTCATCCTGGGGGACGGGACTCTCGATATTGATAACCACCGCGGCTTTCCGACCCCTTGGGCTTCATTTACCCACTTTTCCGGTCTCTCCAGGCTCTTTCCTCATTCCATTATCGCCAATCCCTACCATCTGGGTTTGAAAAAATTAAACCGGATCCATGCCATTCCCGTCGCCGCCGGTTCGTTTCTGCTGCTGCCCGCCAAGCTCTTTGACCAAATTGGTCGTTGGGACGAAAGCTACTTCTTTTATGGTGAAGACATTGATCTTTGTTATCGGATCAACGAAGCCGGCTACAAAATCATCTATTACCCCAAAGTCAGCACCCTCCACCTCAAGGGCGCCTCATCCGGACTGCGCCGGGAAACAGCCGCCATCGCCAAACCCGATCGGGCCACCCGGATCAGGGTCGCCCGGGCCTCCGTCGAGGCGATGAAAATCTTCTACGCCAAATTTTATGCCCAGAAATATCCCCGTCTCATCACCTGGTTTGTCCTTTCGGCAATAACTCTCAAAAGTTGGCTTCGGGTTCTTAAACATCAATTAACCTAAAAGACATGCGCATTGGTATCGACGCTCGCTACTGGGGAACCAAGGACACCGGCATCGGTCGCTATGTCCAAAACCTGGTTCTGAATTTGGCTAAAATCGACAAGGAAAATGACTACGTCATCTTTGGTGGAGAAGCAGTAAAAGTTGAAATCGAAAAATATCCTAACTTTAAATGGGTAAAGTTGGCCACCCGGCCCTATTCACTCACGGAACAGATCGTTAACCCGGGTATTTTTCTGAAGGAAAAACTGGATCTGCTCCACGTGCCCCATTTTAACGCGCCGGTTCTCTATCCCGCCAAGATGATTATCACCCTT
>Ga0209322_10002496_pt1 | contig 10474 bp, 12 predicted proteins | sample Rifsed19ft1_FD_184013 | JGI IMG/M metagenome (GOLD analysis project Ga0209322, IMG submission 184013) | Soil microbial communities from Rifle, Colorado, USA - sediment 19ft 1 (version 2) | ecosystem: Environmental > Terrestrial > Deep subsurface > Rock core/Sediment | place: Rifle, Colorado...
GGGCAGACCAGTCTGTAGTGCCGACCTTTCAACATGATCCCTTGTATTTACTGGATTAGCGGCTCGCCTACCCCTCGAATTGCGAAGGTCGGGTTAACAAAGATATGGCGTGGGCGTTTCCATTCTAAGGGCAAGTTCAAGCGATTTGGCCAAAGTCTTAAGTCAAATCCCTGTTGATACGGATGGCCTTTTACACCGCGAAAACGCTCAGAAAAGCGCTCGGTATAACAGTTATCGCAACCTTTACTAACTTTACTGCACCCTGTAACAGGATTCCAGGTTGTGTCAGTCCAATCAATATAACTTTTATAAGCCATTGCACACTCAAAATAATGATAAGTGCTTATGCCTTTGACACAGGCTTCACGAAAATTTTTTGCGTTATGTGAGATTTCTGCGTAGCGATACCGAGCAAAGTCTGAAAAGCAGCCATTGTCGTCTTTCGAAATTCAGGTTTTGGTACAAAAACATTATAACAAATTATACACCTGTTTCAAAGGGATAGGCACTTAATGATATAAGCGAGAAAAACCAACCAATAACTGGAGTAAGAACTTGATTTGGTATATCATTTTTAATTATATATGCAATATTACCTTTTCCCTTGACAACATTCATTATAGTCATTAAATTAAGTCTCTTTCTATAGTAAAATAATTTTTTGAATAATATCCGTTTCACTGTTATCCTTATACGAAAAGGGGCTGCCTAAAATGAAATTTCTGACTGAATACATGACCTTTAATACCAAAAAGCGTCGTGAGTTTATAAACATCACAAGAGACATTGATAAAGCGCTTCAGAAAAGTGGTATTAAAGAGGGCATGATTCTGGTCTCCGCCATGCATATAACGTCTGGAGTTTTTGTTAATGATGCCGAGCCAGGACTCCATCGGGATATCGAAGAGTGGCTCCTGAAGCTGATTCCAGAAGGCCATGATTACTACCATCACAGGACGGGCGAGGTAAATGGGGATGCACATCTCAGAAACCTTCTCATCGGACATCAGATAACCATACCAGTAACCGACGGGAAATTAGACCTCGGCCCCTGGCAAAAGGTATTTTATGCCGAATTCGACGGCCAGAGGAGCAAACGATTAGTTATTAAGGTTATGGGGGAATAATGTTGATTTTGGATTGCGGAATGTGGATTTCGGATTTGTTTTTAATTCCACAATCTGCAATCGTTCGACTGAGTGCTCACGACGAAGTCCGAAATCCTAAATAAGATTGCTCGCAAAGAGAGATTAACTATGTTAACAAACAAGGCATGTACAATGTCCGACAAAAAAATAAATGAAGAAGCGCCCTGCATCCTGGCCTGTCCGATACGGCAGGATGCCCGTGATTACGTTCAACTCATTGCCAGAGGGCGCTTCAGCGAGGCATACCGGTTGGTACGGGAGAGAAATCCTTTACCTTCGGCATGTGGCCGCATTTGTACCCATCCTTGCGAAACAAAATGCAGACGGAATAGCACCGAGTCTCCAATTGCAATTGCCTGGCTCAAACGATTTCTCGGTGACAATTTTTCAGAAGAAACCAGGAAAAATTTCACAGAAAAATACCCTGAAAAAATTGCCATCATTGGCGCAGGCCCCGCAGGACTTGCCGCAGCCAACGATTTAGCGCTTTTAGGCTATTCATGTACGATCTCTGAATCCAATCCCACGCCAGGCGGCATGCTTCGCATGGGTGTACCGCCCTATCGTCTCCCCAGAACGGCTATTGATAATGACGTTGAATTTATTAAAAAATTAGGGGTAGAAATTAAATACAATACAACTCTCGGTGTTGACATTACCTTTGACAGTTTAAAAAAGGAGGGTTTCTCCGCTATCTTTATCAGTGTCGGACTGCTCGAAAGCCGGATCCTGAATATTGAAGGAGTAACCCTCGATGGCGTACTCAAGGGTGTGTCCTTTTTACATGAAGTAAATACTACAGGAAACGCCGAAATTGGGAAGAATGTGCTGGTAATAGGCGGTGGCGCAGTAGCAATGGACTGCGCGCGAACAGCCCTGCGTCTGAAACCTGATAAAGTATCTGTTTCCTGTCTCGAATCCCGGAAGGAAATGCCGACAACTGATTTTGAAATCGAAGAGACAATCCATGAAGGAGCGATACTATACAACTCTGTTGGACCCAAACGTATCATCGGGAAGAATGGGAAGGTTGCCGGACTTGAAACCCTCAAAGTAAAATACGTCTTTGATGAACAAAAGCGCTTCAATCCGGCTTTTTATGAAGGTTCTGAATCCGTCATAGAAGCGGATACCATTATCCTTGCAATAGGGCAGGCATCGAATCTTTCATTCTTAAAAGGGCAGGAAAGTATCCAAGTCACACGAGGCGGCACTATCATCGTCAATCCAAATACCTTCAGCACAGCAGTGCATGGCATCTATGCGGGCGGTGATGTTGTGCTGGGCCGTGGAACCATGACCGAGGGCATGGCACAGGGCAAAAAGGCGGCGATTGCTATCCACAATGCCCTGAGAAATACGACACTAAAAGACGTGAAGTGGGATGATAAGCCTGCAGTACCTGATATTGTCACATCAAGAATCGCCCTTATCAAAAAAGAACAAAAACAGGACATGCCCACCATGCCTTCGGATAAAAGGCTGACTAACTTTGACGAGGTGGAGTTGGGTTTCTCCTTGAATACGGCAGTAAAAGAGGCGCAGCGGTGCATGAACTGCGGCGCCGGTGCTTTTGTGGACGACAACCTATGCGTTGGATGCCTCACCTGCGTGAGGACATGCCCTTTTGAAGTGCCTAAAATTACAAAGCGCGACACGACTGCGTACATCAACGGAGATTGCCAGTCATGCGGTCTCTGTATTGTAGAGTGTCCGGCAAAGGCCATAAGTTTTAAGACTTCTCTGGAAGACCGCGGCAAAGATGCGCTGGAGGCAGTTTTTAAAGATAAATATATCCAGGGGATAAAACCATTCATCATAAATTTTTATTGCCAATATAGCGCATATAATGAGGACGAAGCCGATACCGTAGACAATTTACTTTTCCCCCATGTCGGGAGAATAGGTGTGTTGGGACTGGGCAAGGTAGACCCATCGCTGTATTTAAAGGCGTTTGAACTGGGCGCACACGGAGTGCTGATAACTGCGTGCAAGGACGAGGAATGCCATTTCTGTAAAGAGAAGGAGTGGGTTGAAAGAAGGACGAAATATGCCACGCAGATGCTGAGCGGGTTGGGAATGGACACCAGAAGGTTTCAGACCCATTTTATCTCCTCGCAGAATGGCAGAGAAATTATTGACATTGCCTTCAAGATGGTAGAAGAACTACGGAATTTAGTATAAATTCTAAAAGGCGGGTGAAATATGATTTATAAATGGTTTTCGGCAGTTCTGTATTTAGCGTTTATCAATCTCGCTCTGGTCGTTCCAAACACATTTGCCGCTTCATGGACGCAAGAGACTGTAGACAGTGCTCTCGATGTAGGCTGGAATACCTCCCTGTCGCTTGATGCATCCGGTAATGCACACATCAGTTATTATGGTGCGACTCAAAGCGACCTCAAATATGCTACCAATGCCTCTGGCTCTTGGGTAACAACGGTGGCGGACCGTGCCGGGAATGTAGGGAAGAATACCGCCATAGCGCTCGACACATCAGGCAATGCATACATTAGCTATTACGATGCAACCAATGGCGACCTCAAATATGCCACCAATGCTACCGGCTCATGGGTAACAACAACGGTGGACGACGTCGGCGATGTGGGCTACGACACCTCCCTGGCGCTCAATACGTCAGGTAACGCATACATCAGTTATTACGACGCAACCAACGGCGACCTCAAGTACGCCACCAATAGTTCTGGCTCGTGGGTAACAACAACCGTTGACAGTAGTGAAGTCGTAGGATGGAATACCTCTCTGGCGCTCGATACGTCAGGCAATGCACATATCAGCTATTATGACGTGACTAACGGCGACCTTAAGTACGCCGCCAATGGTTCTGGCTCATGGGCAACAACGGCAGTGGATAGCAACGGTGACGTAGGCGGAAATACGTCCATAAAAATTGATACATCAGGCAACGCGCATATCAGCTATTATGACGTGACCAACGGCGATCTCAAGTACGCCACCAACACCTCTGGTTCATGGATAGCAGCAACAGTGGACAGCAATGGCGATGTAGGCTACTACACTTCCATAGCGCTCGACACGTCAGGCAACGCACATATCAGCTATTTTGATGCAACTAACGCCGACCTCAAATATGCCACGAATGCTACAGGCTCATGGGTAACGGCAACGGTGGACAGTGATGGAGAGGTAGGTTACTATACCTCCATAGTCCTCGACACAGCAGGTAACGCACATATCAGCTATTTTGATAATACGAACGGCGACCTCAAGTATGCCGTCAATTCAGCTCAATCTACGGAGTGCAATCCAGCGTCAATTGCTACATCACAGGGTAAGTTAACGATTAAAAACAAAGAGAGCGACGTTGTTAATGTTACCGTAAAGGAAAAAGACGGTTGTCTTGCAGAAGGTATAACGGTAAAGGTAAAAATAGACAAGGCTGGTATGAAAAAGATATCCGTTTCCCCAGAAGAAGGGGCTACCGATGCTAACGGTATGGTTGCATTTACCTTTACAGGTATCAAAAAAGGCAGCGCAAAGGTATCCTTTACCGCAGAGGGCTTGGTAAAGAAAATTACTGTGAAGGTTAAATGAAGGAAAAGATAAAATGATCGTAGCTGCATCAAAATCGTTTCAAGAAATCAAGCAGATGCTCTCCGGATTTAAGAAGGTCTGCGTCCTGGGATGTGGTTCGTGCGTAACGATTTGCCATACCGGCGGTGAAAAACAGGTCACAGAACTTGCCGCGCAACTCAGGCTTTCTGCCAAATTAGAAGGCAGGCAGGTTGAAGTCCTGGAAGATTCAACGCTTCGGCAATGCGAATGGGAATTTATTGATGATATTAAAGAAATCATCAAAGACTGTGACGCCATTCTCTCCATCGCCTGCGGTGTAGGCGTGCAGTACATGGCCGAAAGATTCCCGAAGATAAGGATTTTCCCCGGTGTAAATACCACCTTTATGGGTGGACCGACCGAACAGGGGGTTTTCTGGGAGAGGTGTGCCGGCTGCGGCAATTGCATTTTGGCGACAACCGGTGGATTGTGCCCTGTAAGCCGGTGTGCAAAGAGCCTTTTGAACGGGCCGTGCGGCGGTTCACAAAATGGAAAGTGTGAGGTCTCGCAGGAAACCCCGTGCGTGTGGAATCAGATATATGACCAATTGGACACCCAGCAGCTTTTAGCCACAATGGAGACCATTGTGCCACCCAAGGACTGGACCACCGGCATGGAAAACCATCCACGAAAGATGATTCTTGAACATTTGGTTATGAAAAAATAATTTATTTGGGACACAGATTTTACAGATATACACAGATGGTTTATCTTTTAACTTTTTATCCGGATAATCTACGTTTATCCGTGTCCAAAATTTCTTTACTATTAAATTATGATTGAAAACCCCTCTGACTTAAAATCTGGCAGCAACCTGGAAAAACTCCTTCGAGGCGGCCAGTTTGCCGTTACGGCAGAACTCGGCCCTCCGCGGGGAGCCGACCGTTCAGTAATTGAAAAAAAGGCCGCAATATTAAAAGGTTACGGAGACGCATTTAATATTACGGATTGCCAGACTGCCGTGGTGCGCATGTCCAGTATTGCCGCAGGTCGCATCGTTCTTGATGCGGGATTAGAACCGATCATCCAAATGACCTGCCGTGACAGGAACCGTATCGCCATCCAGAGTGACCTCCTGGGCGCCGCTGCGCTGGGTGCAAAAAACCTGTTGTGTCTCACAGGAGATCACCAGAAGTTTGGCGACCACCCTATGGCAAAAGGTGTCTTTGATATAGATTCTATCCAGCTTATCCAGATGGTAAAGATTCTTAGAGATGAAAAGAAATTCCAATCCGGCCAGGAATTGAAGACATCTGAGCCAAGATTCTTTATTGGCGCAGCCGAAAATCCCTTCGCTGACCCGTTTAAATTCCGTGCTATCAGGCTTGGTAAAAAAATTACTGCCGGCGCCGATTTCGTACAAACCCAGATTATTTACAACGTCAAAAAATTTAAAGAATGGATGAAGATGGTTGCCGACATGGGACTCCATGAAAAGGCGTTCATCCTGGCCGGTGTGGCGCCACTCAAGTCAGCCGGTATGGCCAAGCATATGAAACACAACGTACCCGGCATGGACGTCCCCGATGAGGTCATGAACCGCATGACAGCCGCATCAGCAGCCAAAAAAGGGAAAGAAGAAGGCATCAAGATATGTCTTGAGGTCATCGAGCAGGTAAGAGAAATCAAAGGCATAGCTGGCGTGCATATCATGGCTGTTGAATGGGAAGAAGCCGTCCCCGAAATTGTGCGGCAAGCGCAATTACACCCCAGACCCACCATATAAATCAGGACACCTCAAATCTAACAGTCATCACGATTCGGCATAATGTCGAATATTGTATCTTTATATCAGTCTCGCTGCCGCTTCACCAATAAATCCTGTCAAATTTCTTTTGACGGTCATTATGCTATTTGTTAGGATGCCGACAAGAGTGGAATAAAGATACAGTGAATGTGCTTGTATAAAAACTCAGAATTATAACCAAGAGAATAAAATGGAAACTACTTTACCTTTGGAAAAAATGTCTATTGAAGAAAATATCCGAACCATGGAAACTGTTTGGGATGATTTGTGTAGAAAAGCGGATAGTATATCGTCTCCCTCCTGGCATGAAGAAGTTTTGACTGAAAGAGAGGAAAGAATTAAAAAAGATGGCTAAATTATCCAGGAGGTTATTTTTATGAATACTATTCATTTAAAGGCTCATTATGATGGCGAAAAAATACTTTTAGATGAACCATTTAACATTGAACCGAATACAAAACTCATCGTAACCGTTTTGCAGAAGCACATGAATGAAGAGCGAGAAGACTGGATGGTAATTTCTCAAAAAGGCCTGGGGCAGGCTTATGGAAAGAATGAGCCGGAATATTCTGCGGATTTAATAAAAGAGGCGAATCCTGATTATGAAGGAAAGTAATGTAATTCTTGCTTCAATTCCACAGGCAGACGGGGGAAAGAAAAACAGGCCTGCAATAATTTTACGAGAATTGCCAACTTATGGCGATTTCCTTTTTTTATCTCACTCCCCAATAGAATAACCCTTTAAAATAAAAATTGAAAAAAGAGGTGGTAGTATGTTTGTGATCTCAGGACGTTGGTTTTTTGATTACGATATGTTTCTTCCAGTGGGTATTGTCGGTCTTGGGATAATCGGTTCGGTGGTGGACACCGCGGGATTCCTTACGTTTGCGGGCAGAAACCACAATAAGTCTGGAAACAATTAACATGTTCTGTAACTCCCATCCTACGGGATGAGAGAATTCTTTATCTATAACGTAACTACACCACATTTCAATCATCTCTTCCGCCTCAAGCAGGTGTCTTTCATCCCGTTCGATTCCGGCATCCCTCCACATAAGACTCTTTAGGGAGTTTCTAATATCATTCAAATCCAGCCAGCTAATCTTTGAACCGCCGATAGACTCATGAATGGGATAGGGTAACAATTCACGCCTGGTCTTTTGGATTGACTTACAGGCATCCGTCCCGGCCATATAACCAGTTACCAGCCCCTCGAGCAGAGAATTGCTGCCAAGCCGGTTTGCGCCATGCATTCCCGTACATGCCACTTCACCACAGGCATAGAGTTGTTTGATGGTAGTTCTGGCGAAACGGTCGGCCTTAATGCCTCCGATCATATAGTGGGCACTGGGACGCACGGGAATCAGGTCTTTAGCAATATCGATTCCAAAAGAGGCACAAATCTCTCTGATCCTGGGGAAGCGAGCGTACAGTCGTTTTTTCGGAATATGACGGACATCGACATACACATTCGTATGGTCGGTCTTTTGCATCTCTTGTAAAATGCTTTGACTTACGACATCTCTGGGCGCCAGTTCAGCCTGTGGATGATAATTGGGCATAAATCGTTCGCCATTTTTGTTTCTTAATATTCCTCCCTCCCCTCGTACTGTTTCTGTAATGAGGAACCGCACTGCTCCTGCAATATAGAGTGTTGTGGGATGAAACTGTACAAACTCCATATCCTGAAAGGCAGCGCCCGCCCTGTACGCCATTGCAAGTCCATCGCCGGTGGCCACGTCCGGGTTGGTCGTTTCACGGTATACCTGTCCGCATCCCCCTGTTGCCAGAATTGTACGCTTTGCCCAAATTAATACAATTCCTTTTTTGGCATGCCAGGTAACTGCGCCGTGACATACACCGTCTCTGGTAATGAGGTCGATGACGAAGGTATATTCAAAGGCTTTGATATTTTTGTTTTTTTCCGAAACACTGATAAGGGTATGCTCTACCTCTTTGCCTGTTGAATCGCCCTGGGCACGGATAATACGCGGAAAACTGTGGCCTCCTTCCTGGGTAAAGATTAAATGATTGCCTTTCCTGTCGAATGCTGCACCCCATTCAATCATTTCACGCACTCGTTTGGGGCCTTCGCTAATGATTGTTTTTACCGTAGCTTTATCGCACAATTCCTGTCCTGCATCCAAAGTATCTTTTATATGTTTTATTAAGGTATCTCTTTCAGATAAGACCACTGCAATTCCGCCCTGTGCATAGGCCGTATTATTTTCATCGACTTTTTCTTTCGTGACAACCAGCACCGAACCATGCTTTGCGGCCTGTATGGCTGCGCTGAGTCCCGCCACTCCGCTCCCGATGACCAGTACATCGGTAAAGACGTGAGAGGATGTATGGCTATCAAAGGAGACGAGATATTTTTTTGGCTCTGTTTGTTTTTTCACGGAACGGATTTTATCACTGAATCAAGTTCAGTACAAGCCTTAATAAATTGTTTTGCAAAGGGGCCTGATTTGTCTTGGTTTCACAGAGGAAAAAACACATTTTCTGTTTATTAATCGAGGCATATGACATATTATATTGATTGGTATAAATTTGTTTTTTAGAAGGAGGTTTGCTGATGGCAGAAAATTATTTGATTATTGGCAGCGGTCCATCCGGTATTACTGCAGCAGAAAATGTCCGTAATCTCGATAACAAGGGGGAAATTACGGTGATTTCAGAAGAAAGAGTCCCTATGTTTTACAGGCCCAGGATACCCGAATATGCAGTGGGAAAGGTCGAGATCGAAGAGATTATGGTAAAAAAGTTGGATTTCTACGAGCAAAATAGAATTAGACTCAGACTTGGAACGAGGGCGGTTAAGTTAGACAAAGAGAGAAAAGTCGTCGAGATCTCTGATGGCCAACGCTACGGATATGACAAACTCCTTATTGCGTCAGGAATCGCTCCAATAAAACCTTCGGTTCCAGGAGTGGAACTGAAGGGTATATTTACCATGCACGATTTAATCCAGGCTGATCAGGTGAGGGCATTTGCCAAAGAGGCGAGACAGGTAGTTGTTGTCGGTGGCGGGCTTTTAGGTATGGACATGGCGGAGGAGTTAAAAAGGATTGGTTTGGAGGTAAAGTTTCTGGTCAGGAGGCATGTCTTAGGTGAGCCCTTTTTTGACGAATACGGTTGCAAATTGATCCAGGAGGAATTTACTCGTTTGGGCGTGAATGTGCATACAAATGCGGAAGTTCAAGCATTTGAGGGCGTGGATAGCAAGTTAGCGAAGATTGTGACTCAGGATGGGAAGCAGATAGAATCTTCATTTTGTTTTCTTTCCATTGGTGCAGTACCTGCTGTCAATTGGCTTCGAGAAAGCGGACTTAAAATCGATAAAGGGGTTTTAGTGGATGGACGCCTTCAAAGCAGTGAAAAAGATATTTTTTCTGCTGGGAATTCTGCCCAAATCACCGATCCTGTTTCCAAAAAACAAATCGTTCAGACTAATTGGTTTAACGCCAGTACACAGGGTCGCATAGCCGGCAATAATATGGCTGGAGGTGAACCAATTAAATATACCGCAACAACCAATTACCTGAAGAAAGTAGGACAACTATCGTTTAACCTCATAGGCTGGGGTAATGCCACGGTAGAAATGGGGCAGAGAACTTACTTTAAAGGGGATAACCCCAGGGAATATGTTATGATTACCACAAGGGAAGGAGTCATTGTGGGTGCCGTCGTTTGCGGATTGCCAAAGATCGGCTTAAAATTAAAAGAGCAAATTGAGAAGCAAAAAGTGATTCCTGATTTGGAAAAGTTTATTAAACAAAAAGAAGGTAAATTAGATACGTTACTAAAGGTGCTATCGTAAGATTTACCGCTTGAATATCAATGAAAATGTTGTAGAATTCACCGTAAGTGCTTTGTGAAAGTACAATTTGCGATAGGCGAGGGGGTGTCTATTTATGAGAATAGTAATTACAGGCGGGGCAGGATTTATCGGTTCGCATCTGTGTGATTACTTAACAGA
>Ga0209322_10002497_pt1 | contig 10466 bp, 9 predicted proteins | sample Rifsed19ft1_FD_184013 | JGI IMG/M metagenome (GOLD analysis project Ga0209322, IMG submission 184013) | Soil microbial communities from Rifle, Colorado, USA - sediment 19ft 1 (version 2) | ecosystem: Environmental > Terrestrial > Deep subsurface > Rock core/Sediment | place: Rifle, Colorado...
GAAGGCGCTTCCAATGTAGTGAGATGTAGCGTGTGCTGGACCTCCCATGAAGAGGAAGCCTCCTCCTGGAGCCGCAGCCGCCGGTGCAAACCCGTAGATCACGATGCCGGCGATTAGTACCAGTATGCCGATTATCAAGTCGTTTTTCGATACCATTTTTCATCTGGTCCGACAAGCCCGGTTCCATCGTATTTAAGTCGATTCCAAAATCTACGACGGGGCAAAAGGTGGCTTAAGAGCCATCTCCGAGGTTTAGAGAGCTTCGAGTTGCTTCCTTATTTCCTCGTAGTCAGGCTCCTTGCTTGGATCTTCAGAAACCCACTTGTGACGCACCACACCGTTCGCATCCAGAATGAACACAGATCTCTTGGCCGTATTGTATCCCTTCAATCCAGCGAAATCCACTTGGACCACATCGTATTTCCTGATGGTTTCCCGAGTGTAGTCGCTCAGAAGTGGAAACTGAAGGTTGTTCGCGTCCGCGAAGCCCTTGTTCGCGAATGGATCATTCACACTTATCCCGACAACCTGCGCCCCCACGCCTTGGAGCATCTGCATCGAATCTCGAAACGTACACATCTCCCTCGTGCAGGCACCAGTGAAAGCTCCCGGGAAGAACGCTAGCAGAGTCTTCTTTCCAGAGAAGTCCTTCAAAGAACGCATTGTTTTGGCTTGGTCCGGAAGCTGGAAGTCGGGAGGTTTCTGACCGATCTCAACCGGCATTAGAACATCCTCACCAAGAGAAACGAAGCCCACAGATAACCGTTACCCGAGGAGGGTTTCCGAACGTGTGCTTTTGCTTGTCGATTCGGTAAATGGTTGGGAAAACCCGAAAGTGTTAGGAGATATGCACTAAAGAAGTGTTATGAGCTTCGCAACCACTCTTTCCCAATCGAACCTCTTCACGATGTTGTGGTAGTTGCTTTCGACTTTGTCGTGGAGGAATGCTCGGTAAATTCTGAATGCGATGCTCTTGGGCTCTTCGTTCAGGTCGAACATGTCGCATTCTATGTTGTCTCTAGCCAGTTCCTGAAAGGGTGGAATTCTTGAGCAGAATATCGGTTTTCGCGAAGCCCCTGCTTCTATGATCGGCAGGCCAAAGCCTTCTTCTCTGCTGGGAACAAAGACGAGATCTGCGATATTATAGACATCTGCAGTACTCCACCTTCTGATTTCATCACCTTCAAACTCTCTTGTGTGATTGATGAGCTTGTAGCAGAAGATTACGTTATCCTGCAGGCCTCGCTTCTCGACGATGTCCTGTAAATAGTCGAAGTATTCGGTGCCGGTCTCAGTTGCGACATGGTCAGGAGGGCCGGTGACTAGGAGCTTCATCTCCCTAGCCGCCCCCACAAGGTGCTTCAGTTCGTCAACGACTTGCAAGGCCAACTCGATGTTCTTTCTTGGAGTAACGCGAACTGGAAGAAGAATTATGTAATGGTCGAACTGGAGACCCAGCCTCTTCATCAATTTCTTGGTTGTTTCGTCGATCTTGATGTATTCTTCAATGTTTACTCCATTCGGTATTACTACGGCGTTGTCAATTTTGTATGGTTCCGAGAGCTGCCTGAGCTGTCTTGCTCGGAAATGGGTCGGAACGACATACGTCGTTCGCGGGTTCCGGTGATGCAGAAGATTGAACGGGAATCTTCCTAGATAGCTCTTCCACTCGTCTCTGAGAATCGCGCTGTCGTGGACCCAGTAAATCGTTTTCATTTTCGATTGGTCTGCCAACTCGTTGATCGCGGCTGTCGCGGCGAAATTGAAAGGCATCGATGGAATGTTGTGGATAATGCAGTTTCCAAGGCCCGCAAGAACTTCAGTGAGTTCCTGCTTGATTTCCTGCTTCAATCGAGAGAAACGCTCGCTCTCCTCTCTCTTTGAGAGGATCTCCTTCTGCACTTCAAGCACGCGCTCATTCGTTGGGGAGATCAGCGGAATCTCATGCTCAACAACATTCGGGTGTTTCATTCCACTCCCATCTCCGAATACTAGATCGATCTCATAGCCGGCTTGCGCAAGATACCTAGTGTGGTAGTCGATCACAATTTCGACTCCTCCTACTGCTTTGCCTGGGCCGGTGTAGTGGAGTATCCCGACGCGTTTGGCCATCGTCTTGTTCCTATCCGATTCAGCGTTTTTCCTCTTTTTCTTCCTCGGAGCGGGTGTACCAGTTCCAGAATTCCTCCGCTCTCTTTGCGGTCGCTTCAGCGGAGGCGAGCCATCCAAAACCCTCTTTTGCGACGCGATCCTTCAATCCCCAGCCCAGAGCTATCCCGAGCCCGACGGCTATGCCGATTGCCGTCCCCCACGCAATGGCTCTAGCGAACTCGTTCAGTATTGTGACATCGATCTTCATCGTGTTCAAGGCGATGACTGTGACGGTGAGGTAGAGCACGAGTTTGATTCCGATCGATAGTAGCGCCGCGAATTCGATCTTGGCTTCTCGACCAATCGCTCTAATCGCGTCACCCAAGAAGTCGACAACCAGAAACCCGAACAATAGAATGAGTATACCAGCGATGAAGTTTGGAAGGTACTGTACAACACTACTGATGAAGGCAGTCAGTCCGCTGATCTGCAGAGCATCTGCTGCCAAAAGAATCGCGACCAAGTACACGAACCATCGGGTCAGGAGTTCAAGAAACCTCGTCGGGGTAACCCCTGAGCGTTCCAACGCCTTTCCTGCAACCGTCCTCCGCAGCCTACTCGCAATCCCAGCTCTCTCGAGGAGCTTCGAAACCGCTTTCCCAAATAGCCGTCCGATCACCCAGCCGAGGACAAGTAGGACTGCAGCGAATACAACTCGCGGTGCATATTCAACTAAGATGGCCCAGAAGTCGCCAGGATAGAGAACTAAACCTGTTCACCCCTCAACCTCACAGACTCACGAGGCCTTCCTTTGAGAGGAGTTCCACAGTTGATATCGTCCCTCTCTTCCGTATAAATGACAATAGTTGTTCTCCTCTTTCGTGGTTCAAGATAGTCTTCCAGCTTGGCAACGACTTAGTCTCCGGCACGCTGTTGCTAGCGTGAGCTAGCTTTCTGAGTTCGTCTGCGTAGACGAGAACTTTTTGCCTGTCGCCCTCTGCATCTTTGAAGAAGTCTCGTCTGGCTTCGTGCTCGATCGCAACTTGTACCTCGGCTCGCTCATACATTTGTTGAGTTGTCGCAACCTCCTTCATAGCTTCAGCGACGTAATCATCGATCAGCTGCTGATCGAAGTTCACCTGGTCCTTAAGTTCTCTCATCATTAGCCCTATTATCTGTTTGACCATTTGTAGTATCGCTTTGTCGCTTTGCGGGAAGTGCTGAAACAGGCCGAGGTCCACTTGAGCGATTCTCTCAGACCATCCTGCTTTCCACAACTGAATGAGAATACCAATTTCCGCATCATAGCCTGGAGGGAACTCTATGCTTTCGAACAGGGTCTTCGCTCCTGCAAATTCCCCCGAAAGTGGATACCGAAGTTTCTCAAGGCCTTTGAGTGCCCCCCTCTTTGAGAGTGCCCTCATAAGAGGAATCACTAGTAACCTGGTCACGCGACCACCAAGCTTGTAGAAACCTTTCTCCGGAGAGTCAATGTTCACAGCCAACCGAGCATAGTGGGCCTTGGAATACAGAGTCGAGCGGTCTGCTTGTTTCCAGGTTTCTAGGATGGGCTTGAGGAGCGCAGCCAACTGCCAACCTTGAAAGTCTCTGATATCGCTATCTAGAAAGCAGATCACATCACCCGAGCAGAGAGCAGTAGCCAACCAAAGTGCCGCACCTTTCCCAGTCGTGAGCCCTTGCGGCACAAGACGAGTTGTGCGAAGAACTCTGTTGATCTCACCGTCCAACTGATGAATAACACGAACACCGAAGTCGTAGAGGCCGAGAACCGCTTTGTCTCTAAGCGCGCTGTACTTCTGAAGAAGCGCCACCTGATCATGGAATATGGACAGACTCCGATTCATGGTCGAAACGATGAGCCGGATGAGCGAGTCGTCGATTGCGCCGGAACCCTTCGTAGTTCCATCAATGATAAGGATCTCATCTACGACGCCTCTTCTGAGAAGCTGTCCTAGCTCGATTAGCTCAGCGCGCATAACCTCAAAGCGATAGCTCGAGAGTTCCTTGGGGTCTCGGAGGTACGTCGGAATGACCACAGAGACCGTGAACGGATGGCGGACCCCAAACTCGTCAACCGAACCGAGGGATTGCTCAAGCCTTTCAACCTCGTCTACTAGGGCAGCCCGTTTCCTGGCAGCTCTTCTCTCCACAAGTTCCAGAAGACCCCTTCTCAGAGGATACAGGACCTTTGACATCGTGATTCCACCCCCCGGGCGAATTGAACTAGGAAGATGAACTCCGCTTTCTCTGTTAAGTGATTCTACTGGCAGGCCAGCAAACATCGCAAGCTGGTCGGGACCGATCATATCCTACTTATTGCGATTTTTATCTTCAAGCCGCTCGACCTCGCGTCGCACGATTTTTTCCAGCTGAGCAAAGCTCGACACTCTGAATTTCGTGACAGCGTCAAGGGACCGGGTCCGAGGGCGATAAGCAACGGGCAGGTCAGCTTCCGTCATCACGCAAAAGTCAGAATCACCGTCTCCTACCGCAAGAGAGAAGTCCTTAGCACGTTTCAATCTCCTCAACAGGTCAAGTTTGCACACCGCAAACTCTCGACACCCCCCTACCCTCAAGCAGCAAGCCGGAGTCAACAGTCTGCCCGTGAGAATATCCCCTTCCATCTCAACGATGTGGCCGTGGACGAAATCCGCTCCAACCTTTTGAGCGAGCCTTTGAGCCAAAAATCCGTACGAGTCTGTTGCGATGGCAATTAGGAACTGCTTTCTCCCGAGAAACTCGAGAAAACTGTTGACGCCGTCGCTCAGAGGAATAGTGTCAAAAATCTCCTCAAGTCTTCGCTTCGGCTGCCCCTTGAAGAACTTCGCTATTTCCTCTCCAACGCGAAACGCAGGGAGCGAGGCTGAGACGTGATCAATCTCCAGCAGTTCTCGAGTGAGACCAAGAGATTCACATAACACGTCTATTGATCGCTCGCGAAGAATCGTCCCATCCATGTCGAGAATTGCGATCCCGCCCATCAATCATGCCCCCGGTGCTCTATGATGGCTTGTTCATACACCGCTTCGGTTCGCAGAGCCACCTCGTCCCAGGAGAACAATTCCTGCACTCGAGCTCGCGCCTTCCGCCCCATATCATGCCTTAACTTGGCGTCGCGGAGAAGCCGCACGATAGCCCCTGCCATCTCTTTCCAGTCGCGAGGTCGCACGAGCAAGCCGGTTGTGCGGTTCTCAACGACTTCAGGAAGCGCGCATGTTTCGAAGGCTACAACGGGCTTTCCAGCGGCTTGAGCTTCCGCAGGGGTGAGTCCAAAACCTTCCCAGAGACTGGGGTAGCAGAAGACATCGCAAGACGCGTAGAGCTGTGGAAGGATTCTGTCGGCGACGTAACCTGTGAAAATCGCGGCCTTTCTGACTTTAGCGTCTGAGAGGTATTGACCGATTCTCGGAGCGTCAAATCTTGAAGAGCCGGCAAACATGAATTTGGCGTTTGGAACTTCCTTCAGGACGCCAGGAATTCCCTGAAGCAGGAATTGGACACCCTTGTAAGGAGTCAGTCTTCCGATAAACATGACGAGGGGGTCGCTTCCTATCCCGTACATCTCCCTTACTTTTCGTCCGTCTGCTCTCGGGTTGAACCGTTCCAGGTCAACGCCATTGTAAATCACCTCTATCAACTGCTCCTCAATACGGTAGTTCCTAACCAGTTCTCGTTTGAGGAAGTGGCTCACTGCAATAATCTTGTCTAAGCCGAGTCTCAGAGAGAAATATGTCCCGACACGATGATCGATCATCTTGAGTTTCTGAAATGGGTTGTTCCAGAAACGTATGGGTGCGAATCCGTGATACGTGAAGACATGGGGCAATCCGCGAATCTTGTGTAACCAGTTTCCGGCGATAATGCTCGGATGATATTGAGTATGAACGAGGTCGAAATCTCTGACAGCCCGCACGATGGAGGCGGCAAATCCAAAGTGACGTATGAATGGCACGCCATCTAAGGTAAACTTGGTCTCATGTCCAATCCCTCTCAAAGTCTCGTCTTCAATGCTTCGGCTGAAGATATGCACTTCGTGGCCGAGTTTCAGCAGCCCCTTCGATAGCTCCCTAATATGAACCGCCTGACCTGACCCTCTATGAAGACTTGATCTCACGATGGCTATCTTCAATGAAGATCTTCCCAATCAGTAAATGTGCACGAGCTCGTTCTTCATGCGTTCAAAGTGAGTTGCATCATTCTCGACGACTGTCTCGGCTTCCTCGTTCGACATGTATGCTGTTTCGGAAACAAAAGAGGCGACTCTTCCAATCCAAACAGATCTCAGGCCTTCCAAGAGGGCTTCCCGAACAGTGTCATGTGATGTCTTGAACTTGGAAGCCACCTCGTATACTGTCTTGCACCAAATGGCTGTTGGAATCACGAGTTCCTCAGTGTCTGATGCAGCGAGGCTATCGAGCTGATGCCTAAGATCCTTGGAAAGCGTTGACTGGAACTCGCTCAGCTGGGCGTACGAGGTTCGAAACTGCTCAGCCATTCTGGTGGCGCTTGCGGCGACAGGCGTGGGGTCAATCCTTTCAACGCCATCTCGGCGCAGAGGTATCGGACCGCTTCCTTTGACTTTCCTCCAGGCAATCTCATATTCTTGCATGCAGGTGAAGGCTGATCCTGCTACTTCTCTGAACATTGAGGCTAGGTGGTCTGCTGGGTCTTTTGTGGCATGGATTTTTGCGCCGAGGTCCGCTTCTTCAACGACAAATCTCTCAGCCGCGGCCGAACTCGTGATGAATATGTCTATACCGAATCTTGGAACATACGGACTCTCCCAAAGACGGCTTTCGATCAACCGATTCACGAGTCTCCCAGAGAGCCCAAAGTCACCGCCGATGGGCTGCCTAATCCTTAATCCGTACAGGGCTCGCGTCAGAGGGTAGCATAACTGGTTGGTTATTGTACCATCATACTTGTGCCTGATGTACTTTGGAGTCATCAGGTCAACTCCGCTTAGCGTCGGTCCAATCAGCAGTTTGATCCATTCGGGTGTAATGCTCTGCAGATCAGAATCAACCATTGCAACGCTGTCTGCACCAACGCGAATTGCAGCTTCAAATATCGCCTTCACCGCGGTTCCCTTGCCCGAAACTCCCTGATACGCGAAGGTTATCAACTTCAGACCGCTCGGTATTTGGAGGTTGGACGCAACCTGCAAGGTTTCGTCCGTAGATCCCCCATCAGAGACGAGAACAAGACAATCCTTGTCGCCAAAATAGGTTGAGAGGCCTGAGGCAACCTGCGCTACCACGCGACCGATGGTCTTCACGCTATTGTATGAAGGAATTCCCACGACAATGTCTGCACTGCCAATCCTTGACAACGCTTCCTGGGCCTGAATGCTGAGAGCTTTCATCTCAGTCTCATGGTAACTTCCTCGGACTATAAACTGTCCTTCGCCCTTGGAGAAAGATACAGCTGAAGAAAATGGTGATGTTCACGCATCAAGCTCGCGCCCGGGCTCTCCACAAGTTGTTCAATTGACATCAGAGATGTGCGAGTGCGGAAAAGACTGATTTTACTAGGACGAGATGAGGCTGTGGGTGTAGGCTGTCAAGCCATGAACAAACTATCCTTGGATAAAGAGATCTACCAAGCTCAGCTCTGCAGCCCGCAGGCGAATTTCGCTACCGAAACTCAGTCGATTGAATACAGACGGGACCCGTTGACTGGTTTCCAGTGCAGAATCAATGTCAAACGTGTTCAAAGGACCAAGCAACTGACTAGAGACAGAAGGACTAGTACACAGAGCGTCGTGGAAACGACAAAGAGGAGCTGCAGTTTCTGCTCAGATAACGTCGACACTATGACGCCATGTTTCCCGGACGAAATTCTAGGAGAGAAGCGGCTAAGACATGGCTCAGCAATTCTATTTCCCAATCTCTACGCATTCGGAGAGCATCATGCTATCGCTCTATTCTCCGACGCACACAACCTTCCTCTCGACGAGTTCTCACCGAGGATCGTAGGTGACTGCCTGAAGCTGTGCGCGGATTTCCTGTCGCGTATTCACCGAAAGTATCCATTCATCAGGTATGGATCGATAAACTGGAACCACATGCCGCCTGCTGGAGCCAGTGTAGTTCATCCCCATCTCCAGGTGGTCGCTGATCGGAAACCAACCTGGTTTCAGCAAACGCTCATTCGTCTGAGCGAAGCGTACTATCAGAAGCACGGAAGCAATTACTGGAGCGACTTGATCGAGACCGAATGCGAATTACAGGACAGACTCATCCACAGGAGCAAATCTGGGACCTGGCTGGCGAGCTACGCGCCTTTCGGTAGCAATGAAGTATTGGGTGTGTTTCCTCAAGTATCTTCGATCACCGACATTGACAATGCAACTCTAGAAGGCATCTCCGTCGGGATCTCAAGAATCCTGAGAGGTTACCATGATATCGGGGTCGAAAGTCTTAACATGAGCCTGTTCTCCGGCCCAATGGATAGATCCTTGAACTGCTACGCATTGAATCTGAGGATTAATTCAAGGCCCAACATGGAACCATACTATACGAGCGACTGCGGTTTCATGGAAAGAATCCACCTCGAAAGCGTCATAGAGACAAGGCCCGAAGAAGTTGCCGAGAGATTGCGAAGTTGCTTCACGACAACAGAATGAACGCAAGCAAATTAGTGGACTACCTTGCGGCAAGTATAGTCATTTGGGCATTCCTGTTGTAGGTACCGGAGTTTTCTTTGACCTTGCGGCTCCAAGGGAGGTTATGATGGCTGTGAAAATAATAACCAGTAGGGTTACAGGGGGATAGAGCTCTGCATTGAGCAATCCGTACTGGGCGGGCAGAACTGATAAGACGGCCGCTGCCAGGCCACGCCCGTAGATTAGGGTCATTGTTCCTCTTTCCTTTGCCATTCCGCTCTTAACGGTTGACATTGACACGACCACTGATCTCGTTGCCAGGAGAAGTATCGAAAGTATAAGCGTCAACAGAATCAGGTCCAGTTTGCCGAACGTCACTATGAGGCCCAGATATACAAAGAAGAAAGCTTTCACCAAGAATACGATCTCAGCTTCAAGCCTTCGAAACGACCCATCTACGACTTCATTCCCTGGGCGCTTCAGAAGCGCGCGAATGCCAGCGGAATTGGCTAATACCATGCCGAACATTAAAGCGGAGATGGCTCCTGAGCCTCCCAAAGTTTCCGAAGCGAAATAGGTAAGGAAGATAGCGGCTAGGGTGACCATGTATCTGTAGGGTTCTTCAGCCAATTTAGGTAGGATACTTAGCCATACCAGTCCCGCCACTGCACCAAGTACGAGGCCTGTCGTAAACTTCGCCGATACGTCACGAACGAGGGCCTCCAAGGGAGGCATACCAGTCGATATGATTCCGATAAGCGTCAGCGCGCCAACGACGCAGAGGACATCGGTGATGCTGGATTCAAGTATCAAGGTTATTGAACCCTCCTCGCTTATTCCGAGTCGTCTGGCAACACCGATGACGATCACAGAACTACCTCCGCCTAGGATGCTTCCAAGCAAGGCACCCTCCAGTAGACGCAGTCCCATGAAGTACTTGGCGAAAAGCATCACAACCACGACATTGAACGCGAATCCAAAGACGGCGAGTGCGATCGCTCTCGGCGCTTGAGCAACCGCCTTGTGGATGCTCAAGCCCAACCCACCGTCGAAAAGTATTATGACAACTGCAAGAACCGCAAGGAACGGGGCGAGAGATTCAATCTGCTCAGCCCTTATCAAGCCCAATACAGGACCGACAGCGATACCGAGTAAAACGAGGAAGAGCATGTCCGGTATGCCTGTTCTCCTGAAGAGATAACTGCTAAGCGCCCCAATCACGATTATGACTGTGACGAGAAGGAATAGCAGAGTAGCGTCAGTCAAATCGTGAACACCTAAATGGTTCTGAGCGGGTCGCACCTTTGGCTGGACAAAGTCACCAACATAATAGATTTAGAACTTTGCAATACATCGTGCGGCGAAAGAGTTCACATGAACTTGCTTCCTCGCCGATTTCCATCTGCCAGACATTGTGGGAAGAGTTCTTGCTCCAATTCACGTACGGAATTCGGATCGTCTGATGGAAATATCTACCACCAGCGGCTGTATTCTGGGAAGGCAAGCATTGCCAGCCTTTCGGAAGCGAATCCTCTTCCCTGATGTCGGTCCCGGGGATAGCGGCCTATAACTCGATGAAATGTGATGCTTTGACTATTGCCAAGGTCGTTGTGAGATAGATTATGGCGACTATTGCATAGATAGCTACGTACTTAGAACGTGCGGACACCTATGATCGCAGAGACCACAGTTAATTCGAAGACTGTTGTCAAGCAGACGACGGGGCTGGCAGAAAACAAGACGAAAA
>Ga0209322_10002502_pt1 | contig 10449 bp, 4 predicted proteins | sample Rifsed19ft1_FD_184013 | JGI IMG/M metagenome (GOLD analysis project Ga0209322, IMG submission 184013) | Soil microbial communities from Rifle, Colorado, USA - sediment 19ft 1 (version 2) | ecosystem: Environmental > Terrestrial > Deep subsurface > Rock core/Sediment | place: Rifle, Colorado...
TACATAACTCTTTGCATGCAGGATTTCACCGTGATAATTATATATTCTGATCCCCCTCTTTAAGAGCCAACTGAAGAAGGCGCGCCCTGCATAGTGGGCCGGAGGGACATCACTCTTGCCTGAGAGGAGTAACTTCACAGTAACTCCCCTGCTTACAGCCTTCTCCAGAGTGTAGAGCATTCTTATGGTTGGGATAAAATATGCGGTAGTGATAAGTATATTATCCTTTGCATGGTTAATACTGTAATAGAGAAGCTTGCGGAACCTTCTTCTCCCCCTGGCTGATGAGGCAAATATGGGTATGGCAGAGAGTCCGTTACTTTGATGTGTGTCATTGTATTGGTATTGTGAGTTCGGGTTTATTGGTAAGGCAGGCAGTGAGGCAGGAAGTGATATGGGCTTTCCACCCATTGCCTCCCACGTCATCCGGAATGTCCGGAATAATTCGGATACAACGGGGCCTTCAAGTATAATACCTGTATCCCTCCATGGCTTTCGCTTATGCCTGAGATGAAATCCCCTGTATTCATTTCCTATATTAAAACCTCCGGTAATTGCCTTAATCCCGTCTATTATGATTAACTTCCTGTGATCTCTGCGGGTATAATGAAATGGTGATGACCATATGAATGGTCTGGAAGCCCTTATATTTACCCCTGCACTTGCCAGTTCATTCCAGAAGCTTTTAGGTGTCCACAATGAGCCAAAATGGTCATAGAGAATAAAGACTTTCACCCCTTCTTTTGCCTTTTTTCTGAGAAGGTCAGCTAATTCTATTCCTGTCTCATCATTCCGGAAGATGTAGAATTGCAGGGCGATAAGAGACTGAGCCTTTTCAATACTGCTGAAGATGGCTTTGAACGATTCCATCCCTTTGTAGAGGAGTGAAACAGTATTGCCATCTGCAAAGGTACTGCCGTAAATCCCTTCTATGGATGACTTATCAAAGGTTAATCCCATAATATAAATGATGGTTTAATGTTGAATCCCTCAGAACTCCCGCTTTTTCTTTTCTTTTGGTTTCTTGGCTGGTTCTGAGGGCGGGACAGAGAACTCCCTCTTACTAGGTTCGACCGGTTTGTAATAATAGTAGTGGCGGTGCGGGGTGTAGGGATATAAATAGTAAAAATAGATATCATAGGGATAGTAGTTGTAAGGATAATAGTATGGATACCAGTAACGCCTCGGGTAAACGGGGGCATAATAATAGACCGGTTCTTCCAGGCTCAGGCCTTCATATTTTTTCATATCATCCACCTGCAGATACCGTACAGCCCTGGAACCTGCATGATCATCATAAATAAGACGGCCTGGCCTGTCCGATTCTATGGTTGTTGACGGAATCTCGAAGACCGCGTATCCGGCAGCTACATCATAAGGGCCTGCCTCTTGTGCCTTCAGTGGTTCCGGGGTCGCATCAGTCAGCCTGCTCAGGTGGATCCTCTCCCCCTTCTCTGTGACTAAGGAGAGATTCGCCGGGTCTATCCGGATATTGATCGCTGAGTTATTGCGAAGCCAGATATAGTAGACCTCCGGAATCTTTTCCATATCTTCTTCAGTCTGTAACACATCCCAGTACGCTATGGAATAGGCCAAACTGATCCGGCCATCCCCTGGAAAAGATGCCCTGTGTTCATAAATCCTGTCGTCGCCTTCACTATAGACTCCGTAGCGTTCATATCCGCCGGTAGTCGCACATCCACTGAGAACTGCCAGGAAAATAAATGAAATTATTGTTAATACCATAACTTAAGACCAATCTTGAGAGAGAACTGGTCTATCATGGTAGCCTCTGCATTGAAGGCAAAGTTCTCCCTCGGATCAAAATAGATGTTCGTTCCTACCACCACCCCGAGATTGCTATCCTCCTTAAGGGAAAGACGGCCTACCCTGGGGTCTTCAATCGTATCCCGTGAGTCGAGCCATGAAAATCTTGCGCCAATAAAGGGCTCCCAGTACCGGGACCTCCAGATGCCAATCCCCTCAAGGGTATACTCCCGCCACCAGATGGTCTCCTTAACAAAGACATCCTGAGTTTGAATAACCGTTAAAACATGATCTATTGTCTCAAAGTTCAGGGTGTCGGCACGAGTGATGACCTGAAACCTCTTTGGTCCGGGATATTCATACAGCGTCAGGGAAACACCGCCACCGTAAGCAAACCCATAGTCTCCCCTGTAGTCATTGAACTGGTCTATCACAAGATTTTTGCCATTCCGGCCTGAAGATAGAACTCTACAGGACGCCAAGGCCTTGTTGCAAGCTTAGCCATGACCCGTGTGGATTCGGCATCCCCCTTAAAGTCAACCCCCGGGTTTATCTCTTCAACCACGGTACGTGCGGCAGTCTGAGTGGATAGATTGACCTCCAAAAATCCCTTTATATTCCTCGCTGGAGCCTGGCGAGGCTGCAACTCCTCTGCATAAACAGGGGCTATATGAAATACTATTGACAGGAGAGCATAGCACAGGAATGACAGTATCCTTTTTCTATGGTCTGTAAATCTCATACTATTACTTTATCTCACTTTACTCTGATTACGCAAGTTACTGCAATGAGATCTTTGTGCGGCAAAAAGACCAGTTCATGAATCCTCTACAATGTTTCTATCCTTGCGGCAAGGGGCTGATTTATTTATTACTTCATATTTAACCTACGGTCGGAATCCAGGTTTATCCTGCTTCATGAATACAAAGTATCCTTCTCCCGGCGCGATGGAGAAATCCACACCAACGGGTTGACCATTCTCGTAGGCGGCCGTTTCGAACTGCCCGTCGGTGGTGCGGTAGCGCTGTATGCTGTTGACCACCGTTTCATCACCAATGAGCTGTAAGAGCTGAAAGGAAGTCAACGTTGGTGGTGCACAGGGAGAACCGACGAGGTTCAATCCCGAAACAAGATCCCACACCGGACAAACCTTGGAGGTGAATATCAACAGCTTACCCACCTTTGAATAGACGATGAGGGCGTCCCCGTTTTTATAGACAAAGTTGGCTCCAATCAGGATATTGTTGCTCTGATAGTATGCCTCTTCGTATATTCCAGAAACTCTGTCGAAATGGATAACCCGATCGATCTCCTGACCGTCCCCAAGAAGAGGAATCAGTTGAAAAGCCGTACCTATGCTGGAAGTATCCATTGGAATACTGACCAGGTTAAAACCGGGGACGAAATCGAGGGGGAGATTCACAGGGAACGATTCCGGGTCCTGCGGATTGCTTCCGGCATTGAATTCTTCCAGGTTAGAGTAACCATCCCCATCCGGGTCTAAACTTGCATCGCCGATCAAAGGATCAAGACGGTTCCTGACTTCCCAACCGTCTGACATGCCGTCGTTGTCAGTGTCGCTATCTTTGGGATCTGTATTTCTGTTGAATTCCTCCTTATCCAGTAGGTCATCGTGGTCATAGTCAGTTGTCTGGTCGGCTGTAGCAAGGTCTCCAAAGATGCTGATTTCCCATGAATCCGGAATGGTATCGTGGTCCGTGTCTGCCACGATGATACTCCCAGGCACAAGGCTTGTCGGCACGACCGCACCGCCACCCGCATTGGACATCACTGCGTTGGAGAGAATAAGATTTTTTTCACCGACGGCCGCGCCATGTACGATAGAAAAAGGGATGGATATCAGGGGACCATTTCCGATGAGAGCCTTGCTCATGGAGTAGATAACGACCCGGCGCACTCCGGCGGACGGCTCACTTGAAGCTACGACATGATCAGCCAGAGCGCTGTTCCCGATGGGAGTTCCGGAAACGAGTTGGAAGGGATCATACGTCACATCAAATTGGAGATGTGCCACGCTGTTGTTATTGAGAAGCTCCACCGGGATATTGACGACTTCGGAGTCAAGCGTACCTGAATCTATAATCATATCCGGTGCAGCCAGCACCGTGGCTGGGGACAACAACAGAAATATGAATAATAGCATCACCGTTATGAACACGGCTTCCTTCTCCTCATCATTTGTTTTTGTGCGGTATCTCTCCATTACTTCACCTGGATAACCTTGATCACATTGCCGCTGGAATCCCGCCAAATGTTGTACGTACACGCTCCGCCAGAAGGTCCGGCTGGAGAGGGCGGTTGACTGGAAGGTGGAGTCGGTGTTTCAGAAGGAGAAGGCTCCGAAGGCGGAACCTGAGGAGGTTCCGAGTCATTAGGATCGACCTTCTCCATCTCCTCCATGGACCGTTCGTTGATGTTGCCGCAGTTAGGCCCTTCACAGTCGAGAGAGAATTCTGCCTCTCCGCTCGTCTTACTCTTATTATCCCAGATTGTTTCTTTGCAGGTTCCGTTTTCACAAGAACGGACGTAATCGATCCCGTCCTTTGTCCTCCCTCTTTCTTCTAAGATTCCATTTCCAAAATCAAACGGTTCTGATTCTCCGGGCGCCGGTTCGTCGAAGAAGTCAGACGGTCCGTTCCAGCTTTTATCGATGTCCCCTGGTCCGTATTGCCGGCCGTTTAAGTCCATCAGGTTTACAGGGTCATTTTGGGCATAGGTGTACAGGTTCGTGCTTCCACCAGCAAAAAGAACCGGGTCCTTAGCCGTCCAGCGGCCCACCCTGGGATCATAATCCCTCCCGCCGAAACGAACCAAGCCGGTTTCGGAATCGTAAAGTCCGCCGGCAAATCCGAAGGGCTGGAAGCCTGGATGGGTGTCCAGGGTCACATTACCGAATTCATCGTAGTCCATTCGCTGAACAACCTGACCGGTTGTCACATCAATCACGATTCTCGGACTACCCAGATGATCCGGGATGATCCTGAAAACACCGCTTTGTGTCATCATGTAATCGGGAATGTTGTTCCGGGAACCGTAAATGAAAAGGTTGATCACATTGTTGCTGCCATCCAACTCGGCAATGGGATTCCAGGCATCTTTGTACAAATATCCTCTGACCAAAGTACCGTTGATCTTTTTCCCCACACGCCTATTGGCCCCGTCAATGACGTACTCGATGGTAGTGCCGCCCGGCAGGGAAACGGAGCGGATGTTGCCGAGGACATCGTACTGATAGGTGGTTGTTTCACCCAATGCAGTGTCCGTCTTGCTCTCGAGGTCTCCATTCGCATTATAGCTATAGGTTGTTGATCCGTATTGGAGGAGACGGTCCTGACTGTCATAGCTGCCGGTAGACGTCCCACTGGAAGACGTGTAACTCTGTCGGTTGTTGTTGGCGTCATAGCTATACGTGGACACACTTGCACCGTTCAACGCAACCCCGACCAATCGGCTCGCAAAATCATAACTATACCCTACGGTATCGGGTGACCCTGTGCCGATCACTTCCGTCTTCGTGAGCATTCGGCGAAGATTATCCCTTTGATACTGGATTGAGTAGATGTCCGTGCCGTCAAAAGCTGTCCGATAACCGGTTAGTTCCCCGAAACCATTGTAATCGACGTGATCGGTTACTTTCCCCGACGTCGTCCCGGTAATCAGCCCGGTCAACGGGTCACGCTCGATGACGAGATCTCCTGCCTGTTTCAACAAGGCATCTTGATCATAAACGAAATTAATCGCAGGGCCACTGTTAACCTTTCTTGAAGTCACGAGAAAATTCTCGTCGTATCCCCACTCAACACTTCCACTGACATCACCGCCCCAAGTGGAGGTCTTGAGCAAAATGCCGTCATAGCTGAGAGACAACGTTTCGCCATCAGGCGCGGTGATATTGTCCAGGTGTCCCTTACTGGAATCGTATTGATAGGTCACGGCGCCCTGCGGCAAGACTTTCGAAGACAAACGTCCTGCGGTATCGTAGGTATATCCAATCGTTTTGCCGTCCGGACGATTGATCTGAACCAACTGTTTCTCCGGGTTATATGTATACGTCGTTGAAACATTTTGGGCTGTTCCGGTATCGGGAGGCGTGTAAGCAGATATGAGATTCACCTCATTATAGTTGAAGATATGGGCCGCGCGACCCGGTGGGCGGATAGAGGTTATGTTCCCCTTGGCATCATACGTGTAAAGAATCTCCCGGCTATCGGGCAATGTCTGCCTGATGACCCTTCCTGCGGTATCGTATTCAAAATGGATCTCCCTGGACAGGGGTCCTGTCATTCTTGCGGGATTGCCCTGGCTGTTGTAGGTCAAACCGAAACTCCTGGTCTCGGGTCCGGTCCCCTGTACCATCGATATCAGGCGTCCGTACGAATCATAAGTGAAGGTGGTGGAAAGCAAATTCCCCAATTGCGTTTGAATCACGCGCCCGCGGGAGTCCAGTGAAAGTGAACGTGTGCGTCCCTCCGGGGACGTTGACAGAATTTTCCTGAGGCCGGCATCAAAGAAGTTGGTATATGATCGGCCATTGATCGTCAGAGTGTCGGTCATGGACACAAGACTGAATGGATTCGAAGGATTCGATAGGTTTACCGACCGGTTTCGCGTCACGTCATAGATGAGGCCGGACGGCGTAGTAATATTTTTTTCCTGATTTACAAAGGTCTGCATTCCAAAGCGAGGATCGGGATTATCCTTCAGGGCAGTGACCGTTCCGCCTGTACTCGTTGTTGTCCGGGTCCCATCTGTTTTGATAACGGTCTCTTTCTTTGTCCCATCCGAAAAGGTGGTGACACGGCGTTTCCCTCCCTCAGGCAAATTTTCCATTCGATAGGTAGTGGTCCGACCAAGGGCTGTGTTCGTTGTGACCTCCTCTCCATTGGGGATATCGGACTGAGCCAAAGTTAAGAAGCCGCCGGCAGGGTCCTGATCCCGGATCAAGCGCCCTTCAGCATCATAGGTGAAAAAGGAGGTATTCCCCTTCGGATCTATGATTTCAGTTAGCAGGTCGCCATGCGTTGAATTGAGATCATAAGAAAATTGGTAGCTCTCACCGGACGGATTGGTCATGCTTTCAAGTAAATCATCTCCCGGACTGATGAACAACGTTGTCTGCTGTCCGTAAGGACTGACAATGGCTGTTGGATTTCCAAAAGTGGGGTCACGCCCGATGATTGTCACATTGCCATCGCCATCCTCAATCTGAAGGAGACGCCCTGAAGTATCATAGATAAACTGATAAAGGAGAGATCCTGTCAGACCGCTTAGGGTACGCAGGTGCCGCCCTTGTAAGTCAAAAGCGTAAATTTCACCTCCATCGGCAGAAGGAATGACGATCTCGTGGGCAAGAAAACCAGGTAATTGAGGCTTGACCGCACGAATCCTGTCCGGAAAATCATCCTGAAAGTCACCTGCAATAAAAATCGTCCCATCAGAACCTACCTTAACCGCACCGGCAGTAATTTCTGCCCGGGTTGCGGGCCCGCCGTCCCCGCTGTAGCCCAAAGTACCGTTTCCTGCGATCGTGGTGATCATGCCGTCCGCCCCCACCCGGCGAATGCGGTAATTCCGTGAATCCGCGATATACAAGGTACCATCCGGTCCAACAGAGACACCCGTGGGTTCCCAAAGGTCCGCTTCGGTTGCTGGGCCACCATCCCCACTGAACCCCCCGCTGCCGGTTCCGGCGACAGTCTTGATGATGCCGTCTGGTCCCACGAGGCGAATACGATAATTGAATCGGTCGGCAATGTAAATAATGCCATTTGAAGTGACGTTAAAACTCACTGCATCGATATTGGCCTGAGTCGCAGGTATCCCATCGCCGTTGTAGGAAAAGTCCCCCGTTCCGGCGACAGTGGTGATAATACCATCCGTTCCGATCCGGCGAATCCGAGGCCAGTCCGTCAAATAAAGACCCCCGTCAGATCCCAGCATGATCTCCCAAAGAAGGCCGATTTCAGCATCCCTGGCTGCCCCACCATCACCGCTGAAACCCTGGGTCCCGTTACCCGCCACCGTAGTGATGATGCCGTCCGGCCCCACGCGGCGGATTCGGAAATTGCCGGCATCCGCAATATAAAGGCTCCCATCCGGTGATACCGCGACATCATAGGGGCTGTTTAACTGGGCTGCCGTCGCAGGGCCGCCGTCTCCACTGAAACCCGCGGTACCGGTTCCGGCGACAACCGTGACCAACCCGTCCCGCATGATCTTAAGAACCTGATGGAGCGTATCATCCGGAACGTACAGGCTGCCATCCTGGCTTTTTTTCTGAGAAGGCAGGGAATTTAAAAATGTCTCATCTAACGTCACCGTATCAATGACCAATTGGTTGAGTGTCTCTGCTGTTCGGCGCTGGCCGTCCCCCTTGTAAAGGACCAGCCCATTGACGTCATAGAAATGATGCACATCCAGGGTCCATCCCCCCAACCCGGCAAAGGCAGACACAAAGGTACCCAAAGTATCCCCAAACTCCTCCCAAAAGGTAATCTCCTCGCGCGCCCTACTGCCCGTCATCTCAATTCCCGAAAAGAGGGCAAAGCTTTGATTGAAATTAGCCGGCTCCTGGTAGACCGCCGGGTAGACATAACCGATCCTAACGGTGACAGGTTGCAGGCCTTGGCCCGATCGGCCGTAAGCGTCGTTCCCATCCCAGACAAACTTGTGGGAAAGATTGGGAAGCGGGTTGAAGGATGCTTCATGAAACTGGCCGGCGATATGGATTTCTAGATCAATCCTCCGCAAGCTGCTTGGAGGAGCGTCACCGGTGAGTTGAATACGTAAACTGTAATTTGCCTGGTAGCCGGTGTTGCGGTCACTTTGGTAATTGAGACTGAAAGGTGTGCCGGTGATAGGGATTGTTTCTCCGAGGATCTGGTTCTCGCTTTCAACAATAGACCTGCATTCAATAGTAAACTCGTCTTCTTTTTCCTTCTTCTTTGGCTTTTTCTGTTTAGGCTTTTCCGCATCTTGCGGCGGGCTATAGGGCCAGTTGCAGTCAAACGGCGTAAAGTGGGTGATTGGCACCCGCCAAAGGCTCTGGCCTGGAGTATAAAGCACAGCCAGCCTGGACCGTTCATCGTCGGTAATGCCGAGGTCCGTCAGTATCGCGCCTGCATCGGCGGCATCATCTCCGTCCACATCCATATCCGCCAAGCCGCCAGTGACACTTAAGAGCTTTATAACCCGTCCGTTTTTCGAAGGGATCCATTGTCCTTTCTGCCTGTCATAATAGGCCGTGGGTACTGCCGAGCCGATTGGAAAGCCCAGGAAGTTCTCCACATAGTGGATCACTGGCTTGTTGAACTGGACGTCTATTGCCCCGGCCGCCAGGGCTTCGTCCACGCTGAACTCCACCGCATAGGTGTAGCCGCTTGTAGCAGGTAGTTCCGCCGGCATGGCCCGGGGACCGTTAGGACCCACGGTATATTCCGTAGCCCGAACACTCAAGGTACTCAAGGGCTGCTGGCTTCCGTCCGGCATCACTATGAAGGCCGTCGTTCCCTCCGGCAACAGCAGTGTTGCCTGCCGTGTGCCGTCCGAGTCCGTCACTGCTGTACCCTGCGCCACCTGCATGACAGGGGCTGAAAGATCAATACTTGTGACCTTGGTATCCAGTGAAATCATGACCAGATCAGGAAACCACACAAAGTCCCTCAATGGTACATCCATTTGCCGCTGTGCGGAGAGATAGCCATCCTTTTGATAATTGACGGTCAAGGCACCTCCGCCGTTCACTACCATATCAAAGATCCCATCAGGTCGTGTCCGAGTCATTCCATATTCAGGATGACCGAGGATCGATATATTGACTCCCATCAGAGGTTCCCCTCCAAGAGTCAGAAGCTTCCCTCGGATGACGGCAACCTGTCGAGCCTCTATCGTGCTTTCTGTAACCCCTGTTTGGATGGGATTAGCTCCTGTATACAGAAACTCGGAGGATGACACCAAAGTGGTAGCCACCGTTCCATCAAGATCTGGGGCAACGAGACTGGGATCATGAGGTAGATCGCCACTTCCTTGCAGAACATAATTGATGGTACAGGCAACATCCAGGATATTGACCGTCCCATCCTGATTGCAGTCCGCCATTCCAGGGACGGTACCCAAACCAAGTATTTGTCCTACGGCTTCTGTAACATCCAGACTGCTGATAATGCCATCGTTATTGGCGTCACCAGGCAACGCGCCACTTGAGATGGCAGGTGACCCCACCCATAACAGCAGGGTCAGACCCAATGTGAAAAAAACGTGTTTCCTTCCCGACTGCTGAGGCTTACTGTAAACCGTTCGATTTGGTATCATGGTGTAAATCCTGGTTTATCTTGCTTCACAAATACAAAATAGCCTTCCACTACTATATCACTATCAATAATAGTTGTCTCTTGCTACTCACAGTTGTCATTTCATTTCCCTGATTTTATCCTCAGCCATATTCTTTAAATCCCTGAGCAGTATCATCCTCTCTTCATTAAATATCTGGGCAATGCCAAGTCCTTCTTCCAGTTCCTTTAAGGCGGTCTTATAGATATTTAAAAATGTCCTGAGCATCCGGTGCTGTTTCTCCAGTGTACAGTATGCATCTCCGGTTGAATAAGGGGATTGCTGCAAATAGTTTTCACGGATCAGTCTGCCCATTTCTGACACGACTCTGTC
>Ga0209322_10002512_pt1 | contig 10426 bp, 8 predicted proteins | sample Rifsed19ft1_FD_184013 | JGI IMG/M metagenome (GOLD analysis project Ga0209322, IMG submission 184013) | Soil microbial communities from Rifle, Colorado, USA - sediment 19ft 1 (version 2) | ecosystem: Environmental > Terrestrial > Deep subsurface > Rock core/Sediment | place: Rifle, Colorado...
CGTCCGCCAGCATGATCGGCACGCGCCACTGGGGAGCGAGTCCAAGGGCCTCGAGCTGCGGCATGGGGAGGCAGGTGAACATCGCTCCGGTGTCTACAATAAATTTCACCTCAACCGGTGGAGAATCACCGCGAGGGTTGGCGACCAGTGCGGGATAGGTGAACGTGCTCATCGCCAGGAATTATAGCACCGGAGACTGAGGAGCAAGACGACCATGAAGTTTGGGAGAGCCTGGGCGATCGTCGCGCTCGTCCTGGGCCTGCTCGCGGCGCCGCTGCCGGTCGATGCCCAGCAGGCTGGAAGGGTCTACCGCCTGGGGCTTATATTCACGACATCGCCCGCCTTGGAAATGGCCGGGGCCGAGCCGGCCCACCCACTTGCAAGGGCATTCCTTCACGAATTGCGCGCTCTGGGATATACGGAAGAGCAGAACCTCGTTTTCGAGCGGCGGTCTGCGGAGGGGAAGCTCGAACAGTTTGCCGACATCGTCTCGGAACTTGTCCGCCTCAAGGCCGACGTGATCGTGACGGTCGGAAACGACATGGCCCGAGAAGCGAAGCGAGTCACGAGCACGGTTCCAATCGTCATGGCGACCAGCGAGGATCCCGTCGAGGCGGGGCTCGTGGCCAGCCTCGCCAGGCCAGGCGGGAACCTCACGGGGCTTACGCGCGATGCAGGTCCGGAGCTCCACGGCAAGCGGCTGGAGCTGCTCAAGGATGCCCTGCCGAAGATCTCCCGCGTGGCCTTCCTTGGCATGAAGGCGGACTGGGAGAGCGCAGCGGGGAAAAGCGTCCAGGCCGCGGCCCGGGCGTTGGGCATCACGCTGATCCACGCCGAGCACACTCCCACTCGGTACGCGGACGCCTTCGCCCTCATCAAGCGTGAACGTCTACACGCCCTCTTCGTCGCTCAGGGGCCCATAACCTTCGGCAATCGACGCCTCATCGTGGACTTCGCCGTGACGAACCGGCTGCCGGGGAATTATCCCATCCGAGAAATGGTGGAGGGCGGGGGCCTGATGTCGTATGGGGTAAGCCTCCCCGACCTTTTCCGGCGCGCTGCCACGTACGTGGACAAGATCCTCAAGGGCGCCAAGCCCGGCGACCTCCCCGTTCAGCAGCCCACCAAGTTTGAGCTGGTGATCAACCTCAAGACAGCGAAGGCACTCGGCCTCACGGTCCCCGACTCGGTCCTCATCCGCGCGGACGAGGTCATCCGGTGAGCGGCAGGACGGTCGATCCGCGGCGCATCGAGGTCGTGGACGCTGAAGTGGCCCGGATACTCCGCGGGATGTCCGGCGTGGACCGGCTACGACTCGCCCATGAGGCCTGGGAGCTGGCCCGCGAACGGCTCATAGCGTTCGTCGGCTCCCGCAATCCCCAATGGAGCAAGGAGGAAGTCGTTAAGGAGGTGGCGAAACGGCTCGCCCATGAATCAGGCTGAGCTGCTTCGTTATGTCGTGGAGACATTGGACACCCTCGGGATTGACTATATGGTCAGCGGATCGCACGCCTCCATCTATTACGGGGAGCCCCGGATGACCCAGGACATCGACGTCGTCGCCGATGTGACTCTCGCCCACCTGCCGGCGCTGCTCGAGCGCTTCGCCGCACCCGAGTTCTACGTGAGTGAAGAAGCGGCGCGTGATGCGACCGCCACCCGCGGGCAGTTCAACATCATCCATTCGCTCACCGGCCTCAAAATCATCCTGAACAAGTTCCTGTACTTTCAAGAGGGGGGCTCCGAGCGTCACTTGCGAGACATCGCTGGCATGCTGCGGGTATCCGGGCCCGAGATCGACACGCGATACATCGGCGACTGGGCGCAGCGGCTTGGCGTTGGCGACATCTGGCAGGCTGTTCGCCGGCGGGTGGAGACATGAAACCCGTAAAACTTCTCGTCGTCGCTGCCCTGGGCATTTTCGTCGCGGCGCTCGCCACCGAGGCGCAACAGCCGGCGAAGGTCCACCGCATCGCCTGGCTCGGGCTCGCCTCGCCCGGCCCGGAAGTCTTACGCATCGTCGACGGGCTCCGGCAGGGGTTGCGGGAGCAGGGCTATGTGGAAGGTCGGGATATCGCCTTCGAGTACCGGTGGGCGCACGGAAGGGCGGATCAGCTTCCTGATCTCGCAGCCGAACTCGCCCGTCTCAAGGTCGATATCATCGTTGTCGCCAATACTCCTGGAGCCCATGCGGCCAAACGGGCGACGACGACGATTCCCATCGTGTTCGTGGGGCCAGACCCTCTTAGCACGGGACTCGTCGCGAGCCTCGGGCGGCCTGGCGGGAACATCACCGGGGTCACGCTCCTCCCCGGCCCGGAGATTGTCGGCAAGTATCTCCAGCTCATCAAAGAAGCGGTCCCCAAGGTCTCGCGCGTGGCCGTTCTTTGGAACCAAGGCAGCCAAATGGCCCCCCTCATGGTGAGGGAAGCGGAGGTTGCGGGCCGAGCCCTACAGCTGCAGGTTCAGTCCGTGGGAGTGCGCGGTGCGGACGAGTTCGAGGGTGCGTTCGCTGCAATGACAAAGGAGCGCGCCAGCGCCGTCGTCGTGCTCGCAGACCCTGTTTCTTTTCTCCATCAAAAGCAGCTCGCGGAACTTGCCGCCAGGAGCCGGTTGCCGGCGATGTACGCGCTGACAGAGCACGTGGAGGCGGGGGGCCTAATGGCCTATTCGGCAAACTTCGCTGAAGCGGCCCGGCGCGCCGCGATCTACGTGGACAAGATCCTCAAAGGCGCGAAGCCGGGCGACCTGCCAGTGGAGCAGCCAACGAAGTTCGAGCTAGTGGTGAACCTGAAGACCGCGAAGGCGCTCGGCCTCACGATTCCGCAGTCAATCCTGATCTGGGCGGACAGGGTGATCGAATGACGCTGTTCTCCGGCGTGCGGGTGCTGGACCTCACCCGGATGCTGGCCGGGCCTTACGGATCCATGCTGATGGCGGACCTAGGGGCGGAGGTGATCAAGATCGAGGAGCCGGACGGCGGGGACCCGATGCGGATCATGGGGCCGCCGTTTCTCCCGAACGGGGAGAGCGCGTACTTCCTCGCCATCAACCGGAACAAGAAGAGCGTGGCGCTGGACCTGACGAAGCCCGAAGGGCGCCAGGTGTTCCACGACTTGGTCCGGGTCTCCGACGTGGTCTGGGACAACTTCCGCCCCGGTATCATGGCCAGGCTCGGGTGTGACCCTCCGCGCCTCAGCGCGCTGAACCCGCGGCTCATCTGCTGCTCGATCTCGGCCTACGGCCAGGAGGGGCCGTACCGGGACTGGCCGGCCTTCGACCTGGCCCTTCAGGCCATGGGCGGCGCCATGAGCGTCACCGGCGAGGAAGGACGGGCGCCGGTGAGGATGGGGCTCCCGATGGGCGATCTCGCCGGCGGGATGTTCGGCGCCTTCGCCGTGGCCGGGGCGCTCTTCCGGCGGGAGCGGACGGGGCAGGGGAGCGTCATCGACCTCTCGCTCCTGGACGCTCAGGTCTCGCTCCTCACGTATCTCGCCCAGTACTTCTGGACCGACGGCAAGGTGCCCGGCCCCATGGGCTCAGGCCATGCCTCCGTGGTACCGTACCAGGCGCTCCAGACCCACGACGGCTCGCTGATCATCGCCGTGTTCGCCGAGAAGTTCTGGGGCGGCTTCTGCCGGGCGGTGGGCAAGGCCGAGTGGGAGCGCGACCCCCGCTTCGCCACCAACGCCGATCGCGTCCGCAACCGGCAGGCGCTGATCCCGCTGGTCGAGGAGGTCTTCAAGGGGCGGACGACCAGGGAGTGGCTGGACGTCCTCCACCGCGAAGGAGTCCCCGCCGCGCCCATCCAGCGAGTGGACCAGGTCCTCTCCGATCCCCAGGTCCTCCTGCGCAAGATGGTCGGGAGCCTCCAGCACCCCTCGCTCGGCCGCCTGCCGAGCCTGGGGAGCCCGATCAAGGTGGACGGTACTATGGAGGTTCCCCTCGCTCCGCCTCCGGCGCTCGGGGAGCACACCCAGGAGATCCTCACGAAGCTCCTGGGCTACACGCAGGCGCAGATCGAGGGCCTGCGCGGCCAGGGAGCGATCGCGTGAACCTCGGAGGGAGCGGGAGGATGGTGGCGTGAGCGGGTTCAGGGTCATCGGGCGATCGGTCCCGAAGCGCGACGGCCCCGAGAAGGTCACGGGCCAGATCCGGTATCTCCACGACCTCCAGGTGCCGCGGATGGCCCACGGGAAGATCCTCCGCGCCCGCTTTCCTCACGCTCGGATCTTGCGCATCGACACCTCCCGGGCCGAGAAACTTCCCGGCGTGCTGGGGGTGATCACGGGCGAGACCTTCGAGCAGTGCCCGTTCGGCTTCGCCAAGGACCATCTGGCTCTCAAGCGAGGAAAGGTGCGCTCCATCCGCGACGAAGTGGCCGCCGTCGCCGCCGAGACCGAGGCCATTGCCGAAGAGGCGCTCGAGCTGATCGAGGTCGAGTACGAGGAGCTGCCCGGGGTGTTCGACCCGAACGCGGCGCTCGAGACCGGGGCGCCGCTCGTCCACGAGGAGCGGGAGGGGAACCTCGTGGACTTTCGGTTCTCCTTCGAACACGGGGACGTGGAGGGGGCCTTCAAGGAGGCGGACGCAATCGTGGAGGGGACGTACCGGCTCAACTACGTCACCACCGCGTGCCTCGGCACGATGGCGGCCATCGCCGCCTGGGACGTCCAGGGGCGCCTCACGATGTGGGCCGCGACCCAGGCGCCCTTCCTCTACCAGCGCGACCTGGCCCAGGCCCTCGGCATTCCCGGAGATCGCATCCGCGTTGTCCAGCCTCCGGTCGGCGGCAACTTCGGCCGCGGCCTCGACCTCTATCCGATCGACGTGATCGCGGCCCTCCTGGCGCGCCATGTGCAGCGCCCCGTGAAGATCGTCTTCGAGCGGATGGAAGAGTTCATCGCCAGCCCGACGCGCGAGCCGTGCGTGATCCACATGAGGACGGCGGCGAGGAAGGACGGGACGCTCCTGGCCCGGGCGGGGCGGGTTGTGATCGACAGCGGAGCGTACGTCTCCTGGGGCTCCACCACGCCCACCGTGATCCTCGCGACCACGGCCGGCCTCTACCGCTGCCCCAACGTCAGGTTCGACTCCACGATCGTCTATACGAACAACCTCTACTCGGGCTCCATGCGGGGTTACGGGAACCTCGAGGCCACCTTTGCGGTCGAGTCCCAGATGGACGAGCTGGCCGACCGCCTCGGCATGGACCGCCTGGAGCTCCGCCGCCGGAACGCAAACCAGCCCGGCGACGTGACCCCCCAGGGCTTCTGCATCACCTCCTGCGCCCTGACGGAATGCCTCGACACCGCCAAGAAGGCGATCCTGACGCCCCCGGCGCGGCCGCCCCGCCCGGGATGGAAGCGCGGCGTGGGCTACGCCGGCATGTTCCACGTGGGCGGCGGCGCGCGGATCTACCGCTCCGACGGCTGCGGCGCGATTCTGAAGCTCGACGACTTCGGCAAGCTCACGCTCATGACCGGCGCCAGCGAGATCGGGCAGGGATCGGAGACGGTCCTTTCCATGATCGCCGCCGAGGCGCTCGGCCTCCCCCTCGAGCGCGTGGAGGTGGTGAACCACGACACGGTGGTGAGGCCCTGGGACGTGGGAGTCCACGCCAGCCGCACCACCTTCATCGCCGGTAACGCCGTCCTGCTGGCGGCGGCCGACCTCAAGCAGAAGTTCCTGGCCTTGGCAGCCGAGGTCATGGACGAGCCGGCGGAGCGCCTGGAGCTGGCGGACGGGTTCGTCTTCGTCAAGGACGCTCCCGATCGCCGCCTCCCCTACGACGAGGTCGTGCGCTCCGGCCACTTCAGGGAAGGGGGGCGGACCCTCGTCGCCGAGGCGTTCTACGACCCGCCCACCCAGATGCTCAACAAGGAGCTCAGGGGTAACATCTCGGCGGCCTACGGGTTCGCCGCTCAGGCGGTGCTGGTGGAGGTGGAAGAGGCGACGGGCAAGGTCGAGGTCCTCAAGATCGTCTCGGCCCACGACGTGGGGCGCGCCCTGAACCCGCTGGCGTGCGAGGGGCAGGTTCACGGCGGCATCCACATGGGGCTCGGCTACGCCCTGACCGAGCAGCTGATCGTCGAGAACGGCTATGTCCTGAACCCCCAGTTCATGGAGTACGCGATCCTCCACGCCGAGGATATGCCCGAGATTGAAGTCCGGCTGATCGAGACCGTGGACCCGGCCGGCCCCTTCGGCGCCAAGGGGATCGGCGAGGCAGGGGCGATCCCCGTCGCCGCCGCCGTCGCCAACGCCGTCCACGACGCCGTCGGCGTCAGGATCAGGGAGTTGCCGCTCACCCCCGAGCGCGTCTATCGCGCCATGAAGGAGCAGGGATCGCCCCCTCACCCTCCCCTCTCCCCCTCAAGGGGGAGAGGGAAAGTTACCTGAGCCCTCTCCCCCAGTGGGGGAGAGGATAAAGGTGAGGGGGGCAGGAAGAAGTGAGGGACATCATCGGCATGGAAAATACTGTCCTTAACGAGATGACGTGGGACGCGGAGGCGGGGCGGCTCCTGTTCAAGGATGTCCCTTACCTCCTGATCCGGCCCGAGACGCTGGTCGCATTGCAGAAGGCGGTGGAGGCAGAGCTGGGCGAGCGGGCGGGCGAGTTGCTGGCGCGTGGCGGCCATACGGGCAGCGCGCTTTCGACTCGCCGTTATCGAGAAGCCTTCGGGCTCGGGACAGAGGAAACGGCGCGCTTCATCGTGAGGATGGGGCGTGAGATCGGCTGGGGGGACTTCAGGCTCGAGCGCCTGGACTTCGGGGCGCGGGAGATGGTCGTCAGCGTGGGACGGTCGCCCTTCGCCGAGGCCTACGGTCCTGCCAGCCGCCCCGTCTGCCACCTGATCCGCGGTGTGGTGGCCGGCCTGGCGGAAGGGAGCTTCGGCGCGCCCGCCCAGGCCCGAGAGGTGGAGTGCCTGGCGATGGGTGCCAAGACCTGCCGGTTCCACGCCACCGTCCGAAGCGGCTGATGGAGTCAGGATGCGCATAGGCATCGACGTGGGCGGGACGTTTACCGATGTCGTGCTGGTGGATGACGTCACCGGCCAGATCCACTACGCCAAGACCTCCACGACGCCCGGCAATCTGGCCGACGGCGTGCTGGCCGGCATCGAGAAGGTGCTGGCCATCGCCAAGAAGTCGATCGACGACCTGGCCTACATCGTCCACGGCACGACCATCGGCACCAACGCGCTGATCGAGAAGACCGGCGCGCGGACGGGCCTGATCACCACCGAGGGGTTCGTGGACGTCCTCGAGATCGGCCGCTGCCAGCGTCCGAAGGAGGGGATGTACGATCTCTCGGTCGACAATCCGCCCCCGCTGGTGCCGCGCGACCTCCGCCGGCCGGTCAAGGAACGGATCGACCGCGACGGGACCGTCGTGACGCCGCTCGACGAGGGCACGGCCGAGGCGGCTGTGGACGTCCTGCGAGCGGGCCGGGTGGAGGCGATCGCCGTCAGCCTGCTCTGGTCGTTCGTGAACCCGGTCCACGAGCGCCGCCTGGCCGACATCATCGCCCGGCGCTTCCCGGGCGTGCCTGTGTCGCTCTCGAGCACCGTCGCGCCGGAGTTCAGGGAGTTCGAGCGCACGTCGACCACCGTGCTCAACGCTTACCTGCAGCCCGTGACGGCCGCCTACCTCGACAGCCTCTCCACCCGGCTGGCCCGGCAGTATGGCCGCGAGCTGGACGTGCGCATCATGCAGGCCAGCGGGGGGTCGATGACCATCCGGGACGCCCGCGAGCGGGCGGTGAATATGGTGAACTCGGGGCCCGCCGGCGGCGTCATCGCCGCGAGCTTCATCGGCCAGCTGACGGGCTTCGCGCAGGTCATCGGCGTGGACATGGGCGGCACCAGCTTCGACATCTCCCTCATCGACCGCGGCCGGCCCCCCGTCAGCTCCGAGCGGTCGTTCTGCGGCTATCCGGTGCGCATCCCCGTGATCGACCTCGACAGCATCGGCGCGGGCGGCGGGAGCATCGCCTGGATCGACCCTGGCGGGGCGCTGAACGTCGGGCCCCGGAGCGCGGGCGCCCAGCCGGGCCCGGCCTGCTACGGGCGCGGCGGGGAGCGCCCGACGGTCACGGACGCGAACCTCCTGCTGGGGCGGCTCAACCCGAAGTATTTCCTGGGCGGCGAGATCTCGCTCGACGTCGAGGCCGCCCACCAGGCCATCCGCCAGCACGTGGGGGATCCGCTGGGCATGTCCGTCGAGGATACCGCCGCGGGGATCATCCGTATCATCAACGCCACCATGGTCAAGGGCATCGCCGTGAACTCGATCGAGCGCGGCCACGACGTGCGCGAGTTCGCCCTGGTCGCCTTCGGCGGAGCCGGGGCGCTGCACGCGGGGGACCTGGCGGATGAGATGGGTATCCGCACGGTGATCGTCCCGACCCTCTGCGGCAACCTCTCCGCCCTGGGGCTGTTGGTCTCCGATGCGCGGCACGACCTTGTCCAGACCTATGGCCGCCTCGCCACCGAGAGCCAGCCCGAAGATCTTTCGAGACGGTTCGGGGACCTCGAGAAACAGATCCTGGAGCGGCTCAGGCGGGACGGCTTCCCTCCCGACCGCATCGAGGTGCTCTGGACGGTCGATGCCCGGTATGAGGGGCAATCTTACGAGATCAATGTCCCGGTGGCCCACGATCTCGACCTCCGCGCCCTGGCCCGCGACTTCAACGCGTTTCATCAGCGCCTCTACGCCTACAGCTCCCCGCAGGAGAACGTCCAGCTGGTGAACCTGCGGGTGACCGGCATTGGGCGGGTTCCGCCGGTGCGCCTGAAGCCCCTCGGCGGGGGGGCAGGCGCCGGCAGGCCTTCGGCCGCGGCCAGGCCGAAAGCCCACCGGCCGATCTTCTTCTTCGGCCGCGGCTTCGTCGAGGCGCCGGTGTATGAGCGGGACCATCTCCCGGTCGGAGCCGAGGTCGCCGGCCCCTGCCTGGTGGAGGAGTCCATCGCCGGGAGCGTGATCACTGCCGGCTGGATCGGGCGGGCCGACGAGTACGGCAACCTGATTCTGAGAAGGCAGTAGATGGCAGCCGTCGATCCGATCACGATGCAGGTCGTCCGGTACGGCCTGGAGCAGATCGCGGACGAGATGGGCTACACCATGATGCGGACCGCCCGCTCGACGGTCATCAAGGAGGTGCTGGACTTCTCCTGCGCCCTGGCGGACCGCCAGGGTCGCACCATCGCCCAGGCCCACCACGTGCCGATGCTGGTGGGGAGCCTCGACATCACGATGAAGCGCGTCCTCGAGCACTACGGCGGGGGGGCGGAGCGGCTGGAAGAGGGCGACGTGGTCATCTCCAACGACCCCTACCTGGGCGGCCAGCACGTCATGGACATGCAGGTCTTCGCCCCGGTGTTCGAGGAGGGGACGCTGATCGGGCTCGTGGGGAACATCGCCCACCAGGTGGACATGGGGGGGATGGCGCCGGGCGGGGTGGCCGGCGGCATGACCGAGATCTTCCAGGAAGGCATCCGGTTCCCGATGATCAAGTTCCACCAGCGAGGGGTCGAGAACCCTGAGGTGATCCGCATGATCGCCACCAACGTCCGCATCCCGGAAGTCACGCTGGGGGACATGCGGAGCCAGGTGTCCGCCGCCAGCGTCGGCGTGCGGCGCTTCAAGGAGATCTACCGGAAGCACGGCCCCGCGACCTTCCAGTCCGCCGTGGACACCCTGCTGAACTACAGCGAGGAACGGATCCGCCAGGGGCTCCGGCAGATCCCGGATGGCACCTACGCCGGCGAAGACTTCGTGGACGACGACGGCATCGGCGACGAGCCGTTCCGGGTGGCGGTGACGATCGAGAAGGCGGGAGGCGGCATCGCGGTGGATTTCGAAGGCACCAGCCCGCAGGCCCGGGGCAACATCAACTGTCCGATCGCCTCGACCTACGCGGCCGTGTACTACGTGGTGATCGCGCTGTCGGATCCTCACGTCCCGCCCAACGCCGGCGCGTTCCGGCCGGTGGAGTTCCGCATCCCCGAAGGGACGGTCGTCAACCCGCGCCCCCCCGCCGGCGTCACGGCGAGGACCAACACGACCGCCAAGATCGTGGAGGCGATGATCCGCGCGCTGGCGCAGGCGGTGCCCGACCGGGTCGTTTCCGGGTCGCACGCCCAGAGCACAACCTGCGGCTTCGTCGGCTACCACCCGCGCACCGGCAAGCGCTTCTCCTTCACCGACATCGAGGTCGGGGGCGCTCCCGCGCGCCCCTACCGGGACGGCCGGGACGGCCAGGATTCCCACCTCGCCCGCTTCATGAACACGCCCATCGAGGCGGCGGAGATGGAGTTCCCCATCCTCGTGGAGCGCTTTCAGTTCCGGCCGGATTCGGGCGGCCCCGGCCTGTATCGAGGCGGGCTGGCCGTCCAGCGGGACATCAGGCTGCTAGCCGACG
>Ga0209322_10002519_pt1 | contig 10413 bp, 9 predicted proteins | sample Rifsed19ft1_FD_184013 | JGI IMG/M metagenome (GOLD analysis project Ga0209322, IMG submission 184013) | Soil microbial communities from Rifle, Colorado, USA - sediment 19ft 1 (version 2) | ecosystem: Environmental > Terrestrial > Deep subsurface > Rock core/Sediment | place: Rifle, Colorado...
GTGATTTTTCGGAACCCGTGACCCAAAACTCGATGCGCGTGGTAAGCACCTTCTGGGCATTGGATTACGACCTATCGCGCCGCCGTCATTTCCCCGCCATCAACTGGACAACCAGTTATTCGCTCTACAATTTCTGCGATTGGTTCGAACGCGAAGTGGCAACCGATTGGGACGAGTTATCGCGTGAAGCCATGGCGCTTCTTCAACGCGAAGTTGAACTGCTCGAGATCGTTCAACTGGTTGGCCCCGACGCGCTGGCCGAGCCTGAACGAGCTGTGCTTGCCATCGCCCGTATGTTGCGCGAAGATTTCCTCCAGCAATCGGCGTATCGCGATGTGGATCGCTACTGTTCGATCCACAAGGCTTACTGGATGCTCAAGACGATCATGGATTTTTATCATCACACGCAGGCCGCGCTGGAGGCAAAGATCCCATTGGAACGCGTGACGGCCTTGCCAGTCGTTTCCGATATTGCACGCATGAAAGAATTCCAGGTGGACGCCGCCGAAAAGGAAATCCGCGCCATCATGGATCGCGTGCAATTCAGTTTCGCAGATTTGGGAGTTGCCTGAAATGCTCAAGACAATGCCTCCCCCCCGCCTGTTTACCACCGAATATCGGACACTCTCCCAGATCAGGGGCCCGCTGATCTTCGTTGAACGCATCGCGGATGTGGCTTACAACGAGATCGTGGAGATCATCGGTCCCGATGGCGAAGTGCGCGTGGGACAGGTATTGGAAGTAGATCAGCAACGCTGCATGGTACGCATCTTTCTCGGGACCTCGGGCCTGGATCTGGATCGGACGCGCGTCCGCTTCACTGGAGATGTGGCGCGCCTCGGCGTCTCGCTCTCGATGCTGGGACGCGTCTTAAATGGGTCTGGTCAACCCATTGACGGCGGCCCGCCCATCATCCCCGAAAGATCGCTCGATATCAACGGCTTGCCGATCAACCCCTCGATGCGGACACACCCAAGTGAGTTTATCCAGACGGGTGTCTCAGCCATTGACGGACTCAATACGTTGACGCGCGGCCAGAAACTTCCCATCTTTTCAGGCGCGGGTCTGCCCGCGAACGAACTGGCCGCGCAGATCGCGTCGCATGCGCGCGTGGTTGGTGGAAATAAGACAGGAGAGTCCGAAGGCGAAGGAAGTGAACCGTTCGCAGTGGTCTTCGCCGCGATTGGGATCACACAGCGCGAGACATCCTTCTTCATGGATCAGTTCCGTGCCAGCGATGCGATGGATCGCACCGTGTTGTTCGTAAACCGCGCCGACGATCCATCTATCGAACGCCTGCTCACGCCGCGCGCGGCTCTGACGGCGGCGGAATATCTGGCGTTTACACATCATCGTCACGTGCTGGTCATCCTGACGGATATGACCAGTTACTGCGAGGCACTGCGCGAAATCGCCGCGGCCAGCGAGGAAGTGCCAGGCAGGCGCGGCTATCCCGGTTACATGTATTCAGACCTGGCAAGTTTGTATGAGCGTTCTGGACGCATCCGCGGCAACCCTGGCTCGGTGACGCAATTGGTAATCCTGACCATGCCCGATGACGATATCACGCATCCCATCCCAGACCTGACGGGATACATCACCGAGGGCCAGATCGTATTGAGCCGCGACTTACACCGAAAAGGTATTTCCCCGCCCATTGATGTTTTGCCATCCCTCTCGCGGCTGATGAACGAGGGCATCGGCACAGGAAAGACTCGCGCCGACCATCGCTCGGTCGCTGATCAACTCTATGCGTTGTATGCCGAAGGCCGTGATTTGCGTCGCCTGGTGGCGATCATTGGCGAAGCGGCGTTGTCTGCAGAGGACCGCCGCGTGCTGGACTTTGCCAAACGCTTTGAAGAAATTTTCATTGGGCAGGGAGTGGTCAACCGTGAAATCGCCGAGACGCTCGATCATGCCTGGGAGTTGCTGTCTCCCATGCCCGCTGAATTGCTCAAACGGATTCCGAAGGAATTCATTGAGCAATATCATAAGCATAAAGCGTAACGCGATATTCATGTCGCGTTACAAGTTGTACAAGTTGCCGCTTGGAACAAGGTTTGAGATATGAGCAACGTTTCAGTCACCCGCATGGAACTTTTGGCCCGCAAGGCGCAAATCGCACTGGCGAGTCAGGGACGTGATCTGCTGGAACAAAAGCGCACGGCTTTGATGAAGGAGTTCATGCGCACCGCGGATACCGCCTTGGAACGCTCGGACGCGCTTCAGGTTTCCGCCGCCCATGCCAGCCAATCTCTGGCACGATCGGAGGCAATGGCGGGGGCGGAGTCCGTTCGCTCGGCTGCGCTGGCCTCGCGCGGCGGATTCAGGCTCGAGGTCACGACCAGCAGCGTGATGGGGGTGAGAGTCCCTCACATTGAGCAGAAGAGCGCGTCCCGTTCCCTGCTGGAACGAGGTTACTCGATTGTCGGCGCTTCGATCACGATTGATGAAACCGCTTCGGCTTTTGAACGGGAAGTCGAAGCCATCATCCAACTTGCTGAAACCGAATTACGCCTCGTAAGATTGGGCGATGAAATCCAGCGCACATCCAGGCGGCTGAACGCGCTCGATCATTTTTTGATCCCGCGTCTCAAAGCGGAACGGGATTTTATCCAGATGGCTTTGGATGAACGCGAACGCGCCGACCATTTTCGGCTCAAACTGGTGAAGCGTTCTTTGGAACGGAAGCGAGGAATGGATAAGCCCACGTAAGGAGGTGGCTTATGTCTACAATTAAAAACAACGGCAAACCGATCATGGAAGATATCCATGCCTTTCTGGAGATGACGCTCATTGAGGCATATCTGAAAGGTAAAGGGTATACACTGGAAGATTTGCAGAAACTACCAGAAGTCGAAGCCAAACAACTCATGAAGGAAGCATCAACCTATGCCTCTGGCAAACTTGCGGAGGTAGAAGTAAAAGCGCATTTCATGCAGGAACTTCATGACGCGTATAGCGGCGAATGAAGTATTGCATAGTTGAGTCTGGGCTTTCAGCTTGCCTGACTCCTTGCTGGCTACAGGCCATCTCTTCGCGTGATCGCCTCTATAAACATTGGCGGAACGTTTTCAAATAGGCAGGGTCAGATGTTGCCAAATATCAGGCCTGCGCTTTTTCCACCCTGATGAGGTAGCCCGCGAACAAGGCAAGAGTAGTGCCATCAATCATGGTGGCTAAACAGCAAACGCACATCAACAGCCAAAAGATAGATCAGACGGCTCATTCGATAAATTCCATTTCCGCCCCAATAGCATCGGCTTTCAAGCCCATGTTGATTCCTTGGGCTGTCCAACGAAAACGTATTTTAAACGTATTTTAGTAGCGCCGTCCTTGCTGGTGCTGTAGGCTGAGAGTAACTCCTTGTCTTGTCGCTCAGTCAGTTGAAATTCGCGCTTTGCCGTACTCCTATTGTACGACTTTTAGGTGTTTTCTCTATTAGAACGCGAGATGCTTCGCCTCTTCGTTCCTCAGCATGACTATATGTTCTAATACGGTCTTGCCAGTAGATCTTCCAAAACTTTTTGAGAGCTCTTGTCAACCACCACATGCTGACTTGCACCATGTGAGTCCATTGTGACAACGACTGGGAAGTTTTTCACTTCGACCACCCACATCGCTTCCGGCACGCCGAACTCTTCCAGCTTGTATACGCCTGGAACTTTCTGCACGGTCTGCGCAAGGAACGAGGCTGCGCCACCGACCGCATGGAAATACACACCCGGTGTATCCACACAGCCTTGCATAGTCTTTGCACCCATACCCCCTTTGCCGATTACACCCTTGATGTGGAAATGCTTCATCACGTCAGCCTGATACGGCTCTTCGCGTATGGATGTGGTCGGCCCCGCCGCGACAAATCTATATTGCTTTGTATCGATTCCCGAAACGACGGGTCCACAGTGATACAGCACGCCTTGATCAAGATATTTCTTGATATCCTCATATATCTGCAGATCATCACCCTGCGGTTCACGCGTCTTTTTGATGAACGTCTCGCTCATCCACTTATGGACCGCGTCGCGCCCCGTGATCATGACTCCGCTCAGTTCAACGGGTTCCCCCACTTGCAAACTGCGGATGGTTTCATCGCTGATAGGTATGGTTATTTCGCGCATGTTTCTTTCCTTTTTCAACAGGACACTTGCACCGTACTGCCTTCAGAGCAGTGCAGGTGAGGACACAACGGCCACAAAGGTTTTTAAATCAATCCTTCGTGCACTTCGTGTCCTTAGTGTTTAATCATAAATAACTTCATCACCTTGCACCGTCATCTTGCGGCGGCGATATGCCCAGCACATGTAAGAAACAGACACAAAATAAGACGCAGGCAAACGGTGCATACCTGCTATCTTTGTATCCAAAACGGTCGTCTGACCGCCGAAGCCCATGGGACCAATCCCCATCTCGTTGGCTTCTTTTGTGAGTCGCTCTTCCAACTCAGCGATCTTCGGGTCTTCATTGCGCGTGCCCATCTCGCTAAACAACACTTCTTTTGATTTTACATAGGAGGAACCGCGGTCACCGCCAATGGACACGCCCAAAATTCCGGGCGCGCATCCTTTTCCCTGTGCCTTTTGCACCGCGTCCAAGACTACCTTGCGGACCCCCGCCAGGTCGCGCCCCGCGCCCAATTTATTATCTGGCAACGAATATTGCGCGCCGACATTCTCACATCCGCCACCTTTGAGCATCAGTTCAATGACTATAGGCTGGTCGGCATCCACCTCTTCAAAATGGATATAAGGGAAGTCGTCTCCGCCCAGATTGTTTCCCGTGTTCTTATCGTAGATCGCATCCACGGCATTCGGTCGCATATAGGATCGTTTGGTCGCTTCCGCCATCGAAGCGCGGACCTGCTCCCGCAGTTTTCGCGTGCTCATCCCCTCAGGATAATGGATGTAAAAGATCGGCGTGCCCGTATCCTGACAGATCGGCGTGGAATTGGCACGCGAGAGCTCGATGTTCTTTAGGATGGTCTCCAGCGCGCCGCGCGCCGCGGAGCCTGGCTCTTCCTTTTCAATTGATTGCCGCAATCGTTCCTCCACATCCTTTGGCAGGCTGGACGATGTGCGACGAATTAGCTCTAGGATTTCGTTGGTTATGTCACGCATGACGCCTCCAATCCAACCTTTATGATACACCAATTCAAGCAATTAGATTAAGACTTCTTTTGAAAACAATGACACTTAGAATGAGTGAGGGCCTTCGCCTGCGAGCATAACGGCAGCCTTCACTAGCTCCTCACATTGGTGAGAATTATCCGACTTGTCAGACTCGTAACCCGACGAGCTACCACTGCTCGACCTCGCATCGAAGCCCGCCCAATGTGAATTTGTGGCGTCACCTTTGGTGCAAGTTGAGTCATGGAACATCCTCACAAATGATCAAATCAAACAGGGGCCCCACAACTATGGATGCTATTATTTCTACGCCTTTTCTATCGTGAGATTCCACGGCATACTGCGAAAAAGCTGTATCCGATCGAGCTGGTAACCATTGGCATTCTATTTGTCTTTCGGTGACAGGTTGAAAAACTGGATCACTCACAGCGCACTCCACACCAGGGTGAGTTGAAAGATATTCCCAAACGTACTATCCTGCCTCTTGTCTGTCTATTTTCCCATGTATGTGAAGCATTACGTTTTGGATGCGCGAATCTTCATTATTTTCGTACTACCCTCTTGATCTTCCTGTCTTACAAGGATTATTGACAACATCTCTTTATTTCAAACACTACTTTTTCAAGGGAATTCTTCAATGGGCTTTTCGTGGCCACCCTTAGTACATACTTCGATTGCGCTGATCTGATTGTCCTACTCACGCACTACCCCAGGAATCAATACCGCCGTATCTGGGATATGGCGGTATTTTTACCCTACATATGTGCGCCCCTGTTCGGGCTCGAACCGAAAACCTACAGCTTAGAAGGCTGGTGCTCTGTCCATTGAGCTACAGGGGCCGTTAAACTCAATTTTAATTCTTCCTTGCAAAAGAGGCAAATCTTCCCCCTTCCAAGATTCTGACGAATCGTGCTTATACGCTTTGATTCCTGCCTCCACGCCAAAACTTTCAGTTGCTGAAAGGTCTTAATCCTTTATATACACGGGGACCAGCCAGGGTTCGCAAAATCGTTTCGGGCGGGCGGTTCAGACGCGTGCCTAGCTCCTGGGATGTCATCGGGATATTACCATTCGTGAGAAAGAGGCGGAACACGGCCTCGACCAACGCGGTTTGTTCGGTCAAAAAATCCGGCTGCTTCACACAGTGGGTTATCACCGCGTTTTGAATCCCATCCATGGGTTTGACCTCAGCTGTGACCGGATCCACCCAGTCGATCGTTTCACCTTCCTCCACATTTGAGAAAGCTTCCTGATGATCCGTGCACAGAAGTGATCGCAAATATACATGCCAGTCGCGTTCATTTTTCTTCCACCATTGAAAATCAACGTGGAATGGAGTATTGACCGTGGGCTTGACCAGGCTGAATCGTTTTCCTTCTGTCATTTATGACTCCAACTCGCCTAAACGGAAGTGCAAGTCACCAACGTGTATAAATTCAGGCTTACTCGCCAGTAATGCGAACAACAGTGCTGGAGGAGTGCGCCGAATGATGTTTACAGCCGAGTATAACTCCTGGGCATGAACATGGCCCTGTGGCGTCAATTTCGACATCTCACGAATCAAATCTGCAACCAGCTTCTCAAAGGGGCGCTTCTTCTCCTGGACCCAGAGCTGGTCTACCGCTTCGAAAGATGGGATCGCGAACGCCATTCGGTCGTTAAACTCTGCAGAAATGGATTGCTTCAACATGGCAAACACCGTGCCGCCATCGGCGCCAACAATGACTGTCCGTACCCAATCTTTTGTTGCGCGATACGTCTTCGCTTCGATAATCACTTCACCTGGACGTTCACCTCGATGAATCCGCACCAGGCTACCGGGCATCAAATTATGGGCTTTATACCATTCGAGCAACCCATACACATATCCGTGTTCACGCACAACCCAGCCAGGCATTTTTTGTTTTGTTTTGCCATCTACCAAAGTAAAACGGACACGCGGAGATTCATAGGCGGTCGGGAACATCGAACGGACGCGCGAGGAAATCGGCAAGGTACCTGCACGCAGATGCGGATAAATCAGAGAGATAGTGACTTCCTTGAGGTTAAGATCTGGCTTTTCAATTTCGCTCAACTCGTCATCCAATTGCGCTTCCAGAGCAAGCATTTGCGAATTTAGCAAACTGCGATCATATTCAACAGGTGTATAACGCAGATGAAACGGCACTTCACGGACCTCTTGAGGTTCAAGTCGTCGCAGGCACCATAGAACTTCGCCAGCCGGTCCAACTTCATCGAATCGTTCATCTTCCTGCAAGGCCAGATTAAGAGAGAATTCAGCTAATTTTGGATTCACGCCAGCTGGCAGGGCAACATCCTTGAGCAGAGCAGAGGTCGGCAGTGGCTCACCGGCAGACATGTCGAGAACAGCTTCTGCCAGGTTTAGATGACCGATGTTGACATCCACCAACAATGCACGCGGGAACCATCGCCCGGCAATTCGGACAAGCCCATCGTCATCCATGAATGCTGATTCTATTTTCTTTTCGATCTCGCTTCCATGCTCGCGCAAAATGGCATCAGGGTCGAATTCATCCGCTTCAACGGTGACGGGTTGTTCGTTGAGCGCATGAGCCGCAAGGTTCGAAGCAAAGAGCCGCTCAGAGCCATCGTCCATTTGAACTGTCAGGACATCAAAAACACCCAGTTCGGGGTTTGTCCCTGCGCGTATAGAGACCACCGTACCAGGCTGCCAATTCAACAAGGGGAAAACGAGTCCATCACCGACTTGATAGGAATCCCCGGGAAGATAGGTTCTTCCGCCAGCCTGACGTTTCCTCTGCAGCACGATTCGTTCGTTGCGAATACGCTCATCCACCAACACTGCAACCAGTTCGCGGGCAGTGAGAGGAGTTTCATATTCAAACAGGTAGTTGTGGAGAAATTCGACGTCGTGCCGGGTAATCTGGAGCTCTGTCCAGTAATCTGTGGAAATAAAAGTATCGCTTAACATTCCAATGCCTTGTGTAGTGTCGAGCTCCCGTTATTGCAGAGCAATGTATCCATTATACCGTACCTTAACAGATGTTGAAAATTGAAAGATGTATAATCGCAAACATGAACATTATGCTTGCGAAAGCACTCCGTGCAGGGTCAACGCCGTGTGTTGCTTTCATCGGCGCAGGAGGCAAGACCACTGCTATGTTTCAGCTGGCAAGGCAATTGCCGCCACCGGTAATTGTTACCGCAACATCTCATTTGGGCATATGGCAAATTTCATTTGCAGATAAACATATTATCAGTGAAACACCTGCACCTTTGGAAGAAATCGAACATGGGTTACAAGGCGTAATTCTGGTTACAGGGCCTATAGCCGAGGACAGAACCGCACCCATAAATGACGATCTGCTGAATTGGCTTTACCGGTTTTGCGGCTATTATTCCATGCCACTGCTCATCGAAGCGGATGGCGCGCGTCAAAAACCATTGAAGGCCTGGGCAGAACACGAGCCGCCAATCCCTTTGTTTGCCGAACAGATTGTGCAGGTCGCTGGTCTCACCGGTTTGGGTAAATTGTTGAATGATGAAAATGTTCATCGGCCCGAACTATTTTCAACGCTAAGTGGCTTGACCATTGGTGAGCCTATTACATCTGAGGCGTTAGTTCGCGTGCTGGTGCATGCGGAGGGTGGGCTAATAAACGTTCCTGCAGGCGCGCGCAGAGTCGCGTTACTGAATAAGGCAGATACACCTGAATTGCAGGCTATTGCTCATGGAATGGCACAGCCGTTAAACTCTGCCTACCATTCAGTGATTGTTTCGAACCTGAAAAAGGAAGAGGTCTACGCTGTGCATGAACCTATTGCAGGGATTGTTCTGGCTGCAGGCCAGTCCATACGCTTCGGAGAGCCGAAGCAGCTGCTCGACTGGCGAGGTCAGCCCTTCGTGCGCGCTGTGGCAAAAAATGCTCTGGACGCGGGGCTTTCGCCCGTTGTTGTGGTTACCGGTGCAAATGCGGAACAAGTGGTTGCAGCCATAAAGGGTTTGGACGTGAAAGTTGTGAGGAATGATGAATGGAAGAGCGGACAGGCATCTTCCATAAAGGCTGGGATTCTCTCGCTAATTCAACCCCCTCCCGGCAGGGCGGAGGCGGTAGGCGGAGCGATTTTTCTTCTTGCCGACCAGCCGCAGGTCACAGCTTCTGTGGTTCGAGCATTGGTTGAGAAACATGCAGAGGGACTATACCCAATCGTGGCACCGATGGTTATGGACCGGCGCGCGAATCCGGTTTTGTTCGATCGCGCGACCTTCTCTGATTTGCTGACTCTGGAGGGCGATGTAGGCGGGCGGGCAATCTTTCATAAACATCGCGTGGAGTATCTACCCTGGCACGACGACCGCTTATTGCTGGATGTTGACACGCCCGAACATTATCGACGTTTGATTTCAGACGATACATTATGATTTCAGCGATCCTCCTTGCCGCTGGCCAATCCAGACGGATGGGCCAGCCCAAAATGTTATTACCGTGGGGGAAAGTCAGCGTATTGGAGCATGTTATCTCTGTTTTTACAATGGCAGGCATCGAGGATATCCTCCTCGTCACGGGTGCGGTACATGAGCATATAGAGCGGTCGGTTGCCAAATATGGTGAGCAGTATCCGGTTCGAATTGTCCATAATCAGAATTACCGGCATGGCGAAATGCTGTCTTCACTGCAATGTGGATTGCGTATCCTCCTCTCCCCACCCCTCCACCACGCGGGGCGCGAAACAGCCGCCGCGCTGGTTGGCCTCGGAGACCAGCCCCAAGTCCAGGAGGGAAGCGTGAGACTTATCTGCGAAGCGTTCATGCAGACAAAAGGCCTGCTTGTTGTCCCCAGTTTTCAGATGAGAAGAGGACATCCATGGTTGGTGGCCCGTCCGTTGTGGGAGGATTTGTTTGAAATGCATCCGCCGGAATCTCCGCGCGATTTTTTGAACAGGCACGCTGACGATATTCATTACGTGAACGTAGATACTTCCAGTATTCTTGCAGATCTGGATACGCCGGACGATTATCGTGCATCCCACCCCTGAACAATTCACGAAAAATTCCTCAGCTTCCGGGCAGGCAACCCATTTGTCTAAACATAGTGGAATCTTATGAGGGCCAGGCTGCGGGATCAATCTCTGCAGCGCCTCATACAGTTCCTCTGTAGTTTCGCAGGCTTTCCCGATATACATGGAGATTACACGGGCCTAACGCGTCCGATTTTCGGGAAGAAACTGAGAAGCACATAATACGCCACGTAAACAAACGAGGCCCACACCACCCACTGCGGAACGTTTGGGTACTGTAAAAGCCA
>Ga0209322_10002521_pt1 | contig 10410 bp, 10 predicted proteins | sample Rifsed19ft1_FD_184013 | JGI IMG/M metagenome (GOLD analysis project Ga0209322, IMG submission 184013) | Soil microbial communities from Rifle, Colorado, USA - sediment 19ft 1 (version 2) | ecosystem: Environmental > Terrestrial > Deep subsurface > Rock core/Sediment | place: Rifle, Colorado...
ATAGTATCCGATGGTGCGCATTTTATCCATAATGGTCCTTCGCTTGGTTTTCTTCCGGATAGCGTATAAGAGGTAGCGCGGATGCTGTCAAGCAGCAGAGTTTAGCGAGACCGACCGGGACCGTTTCTTGCCAACAGTTAAGGAAATAGATATTCTGTTCATTATTATGGTCAAAAGCCATTCTTTACTCCCGGCTCTTTTTCTTGCCTTGCTCGTTGCCTGCACCACGGCGCCTTACACAGGAAGAAGCCAACTCATGTTTCTTTCTGAGGGCCAGGAGGTTGGATTAGGGGAAGAGGCCTACCGCCATACGCTGCGCGACAGCGTTCTTACAAACCATCCAGAGGCCTTGCGCATCGTGCGCAAAATTGGGGAGAGAATTGCCCGGGCGGCGAATAAACCGGATTACAAATGGGAGTTTCGCGTCATCGATGACCCGGAGATGGCAAATGCCTTCGCTGTGCCTGGGGGCAAGGTGGCGGTCTATACAGGGATATTCCCTATTGCCCGCGATGAAGCGGGTTTAGCGGTAGTCCTCGGCCATGAGGTGGCCCATGCCTTGTTGCGTCATGCGGGCGAGAGGATAAGCCAATCTCAGTTATTAGGGGCTGGCCTAGCCATTGCGGGCGCCTCGGGTATTAATCCTCAGCTACTTCAGGTCTTTGGCATGGGCGCCTCGGTGGGTTTGATCCTACCCTTTAGTCGTTCGCAGGAATCTGAGGCTGATGAGGTTGGCCTGACTCTGATGGCAAAGGCGGGCTATGATCCGAGAGTTTCGCTAGATCTGTGGGAACGAATGGAGCGCAAGGAGCGTGGCGCACCGCCAGAATTTATATCTACTCACCCAAGCCACGAAACTCGGACCCAGCAGCTTAAGTCCTGGATTCCTGAAGCCTTGAAATTTTATCAGCCCGCAGATCGAACCTTGGAGATACTGCCCTCATTGCAGGCCATGGAATCTCCAACTGCAAGAGCGGAGAGGGAGCTGCTCAAGAGAATCCAGGCGGTCAATAAGCAGGCGGAAGATCAGCGTGGGGAAAGGGCGGTAGTGGAAGCCCTGGGTATTGGCTTGCGCGCGGATCCGTCTCTCCTCTATCAGGAAAGGCAGCAACTTCGCCTGGGTTATGGACAGTATGCCGCCTTACGGGCGCTTTCTTCGTTCGGCCGGGCGCCCTTGCGCCGAGTAGTTGGTGACTATCAGAATGGCGTTGGTTGGTCCGATCTTAGCCAGAGCAACGGGACACGTTTGATCGAGCTGATTTCATTCATGGGAGATCTTCTTCGCACAGCCGCTTCGATCCGGGGCCAAATGCCGTCCCAATCTCCCAGCCCCCGTTATCGCACAAGGTAGCGGGCAGGGTCATGAGGAGACAGAGAATGGGCTCTGGAAAAACGCACGTTGTCCGGGCCACGATCTTTATTTTGGCTCTCTGGCTCTCGTTTATTCCGGCACGAACACACGCCGCAAAGCTCTACGTGGTTTATGCCTCTATTGGGGGGACCCAGGCTGTGGGATGGATTGCCAGGGAAGCCGGTTTATTCGTCAAGCACGGCCTCGATGTGGAACTTCTCTTTACCGGCGGAGGTCGAGCCGTCACCTCTCTTCTGGGGGGCGATACCCCGATCGTGACGGTGGGCGGTCCATCGGCCATCACTGCCCGATTGGGCGGCAGCGACGTCATCATCATCGCGCACATCTTTGACACTATCCTCTATTCCCTCATGGTCGTGCCTGAGATTCGCACGCTGGCGGATCTCAAAGGAAAGAAGCTCGGCGCCAGCCGTTTTGGCTCGGCAACCGACTTCGCCTTGCGCTATGTCCTCAAACAAAAAGGATTCGATCCGAGCAAGGATATGGTGATCTTCCAGATTGGCGGCCAGGCGGAGACCCTGGCAGCCCTTCGCGCTGGATCGATCCAGGGCGGGGTCATCGCCTCCCCGGCCACCGCGGAGGCCAAGCGGCTCGGCATGAAGGAGCTCGTCAATATGGCCACGCTTGGGGTAGAGTACCCGCAGACCACCATCGCTACGACCGACCGCTTTCTCAGGGAAAATCGGGATACTGCGCTGCGTTTCACTCGCGCCTACGTGGAGGGGATCCACCGCTTTCTCAGCGACAGAGAGTTTTCTCTCAGGGTGATCGCAAAGTATACCAAAATTCAAAGTCGCCCGATCCTTGAGGCTACCTACGACGACTATGCCCCTTACGTAAAGAAGACTCCGGCGCCGACGGCTGGCTCTATCAAGACGGTTCTCGAGCAGCTCTCACCCACAGATGCAAGGGCACGCGCTGCCCGGCCTCAGGACTTTATCGATGGCAGCGTGATTGCGGAGCTCGATCGGGAAGGGTTTTTCCGGCAGTTTCCGCGCTAATCCACTTTTTACACCCGGATCGCTATTCTGGCCTGGATGTTTTGGAGCTTACCGGCCCCTGGAACTGATCCCCGCGCCCTTCATCCCGGCGGCGCGCAAGGGGTGGATAGATGGCTTTGACAAGAGGAAAAAATCTAGATAAGTATAAATAGTGAGGTTTTGGGAGAGAGTGAATATTCTAAGAGTTAAGTGCTGTCAGTGGACGGCGACTGCACATAGAGAAATGCACCCTGAAGGGTGCATTTCTTTTTTGCGCGAATGGAGGATAGAACTTGCGTGAGCAGATAGAGATCTTGGCCTCGCTTCAGAATGTGGACCGTGAGATAAGAGAAAAAAGCGGTGTCAAGGTAGTGCTCTTGGCCGAGATCCAGAAGAAGGAAGAAGAGATCCGGACAAAGTGTGCCGACATAGCGTTGTTCAGAGCGGAGTGGTCGGAGAAGGATAAGCAACGGCAGGAGAAAGAGCAGCTGCTGCAGGAAGAAAGCAAGAAAGCGACGGAGAAGCGGATGCGGATGAACCGCATCAAAAATATCAAGGAGCTACAGGCCCTCCAGCGAGAAATAGATCAGATCAAGCTTGGCAACTCCCAGTTGGAGGAGGAGTTGATCAAGCTCTTGGAAGAAGCGGAGTCATATGCGAGCGCCCTCAGGGCGAAAGAGGAAGAGCTGAAACAACTAGAGGCTGCGTGGAGGGAGAAACAGGGGGAGATAGAGGCGCAGGTTGCGGGGATCGAGCGGGCAGTCGCCGAGGCATCGGCGCTCCGCCAGGCCATTGCTACGCGACTCAATCGAGAATTGATCGAACGGTACGAACTCATTTTCTCCCGCCGCGGGGGCATGGCTGTGGTGACGGTCTCCGACGGAATCTGCCAAGGATGCTATATGAACATCCCGCCCCAGCTCTGGAATGAGATCATCAAGAGCGAGAAATTGATCCTTTGCCCCAGTTGCCATCGCATACTGTACTCCAAGCCGACAGTACCAAACGACAAGCAGCTCTAGAGCCTATGAAAGCTCCCAGGGAGGAGTGGCTACTCATGGTAGATGGGGCAGCCAGGGGGAATCCAGGGGAGGCGGGGGGTGGGGCTGTCATCTTTGACGAGGCCGGGACGCTGTTGGAAGAGCTCAACCGCTACCTTGGGACTGCCACTAATAATGTCGCCGAGTATGAAGGGCTTCTCATGGGACTGGAGGGAGTTCTTCGACTAGGTGGAAAAAAACTTCGAGTCGAAAGCGATTCCCAGCTATTGGTGCGTCAGTTGAACGGTCTGTACCGGGTCAAAGATGAAAAACTCAAAAGGCTTTACCATAAGGCATTGGGTTTGTTGCGCCGGCTTGAGGCTTATTGTATCATTCATGTGGCACGGGAGCACAACCGGTTAGCGGACCGGCAGGCCAACCGGGCCATCGACACTGCGCTCAATAAGGGTTCAAGGGATAAAGGGTTAAAGGGTTAAACGACCAACAGTCAAAGAGCGCAACGGTTCAATAGTTCCTCGGGCTAAAGTGGATCAAGCGGTCGCTGCTCGCCAGGTCGCGAGACGTGGCGGGGAGAGGAAAGTCCGGACTCCATAGGGCAGGGTGGCTGTTAACGGCGGCCCCGAGCGATCGGGGGAAAGTGCCACAGAAAAGATACCGCCCCGTGAAATAAAGCTAGCGTATCTCTCAGCCAATGGCTGGTGGTTCTCGGCGTATTTCACGGGGTAAGGGTGAAAAGGCGAGGTAAGAGCTCACCGGTCTGCCAGTAATGGTAGATGCCTGGTAAACCCCACCTGGAGCAAGACCAAATAGGAGGGTTGGGTGGTCCGCCCATAGCCCTCGGGTAAGGTCGCCAGACCTTATGAGCAATCATAGGGCAAGATGAATGATCGCTGTGGCTCCTCATAGGAGCCGCGACAGAATCCGGCTTATCGATCCACTTTAGCCTGAATCTTCCCAGCCGGCGTTGTTTGTTATAACCGGCTCTCTTTCAGACATCTCTCCGTAGCAATATTTGGCCAGCCCGAATCGATTTTCAGCTCTTCCCAAGCATACGTTCTTGCGGTTACAGAGTGTCAATATATTGTGTTTAATGATAGGATTATGCCAAAAAACACCAATATGTTGTGGTATTGCATAAATCCTGCCTAAAAAGCGTTTTAAAATAGCCCATTTTTTTATTGACAGATGGATTGTAGGAGGCTATAAGTCGCCATTAAGTGGGATAGAGTGGGATAAATTCCCATAGAGTCCCAAAGCGGATAAAAATATGTTTCGTGGAAGCTTTGAGCATACCCTCGATACCAAGGGACGATTGAGTATCCCTTCAAGATTTCGTGAAGTCCTTTTGGGCAAAGGGGACGAGCGTATTGTCATTACCAACTTCGTCATTGATGCGACACGGTGCCTGGATGTTTATCCCCTCGACGAATGGCTTCGTTTCGAGGAGGAAATCAGAAAAAAACCGAAGTTCGAGCGCCGCATGGTTTTGTTTCAGAACTATTATCTTGGTGGCGCCTGTGAATGTGCAGTGGATAAACATGGACGCATCCTTATCCCCCCGCTGCTCCGTCAGTATGCCAGCCTCAAGCGGGACATCGTTCTGGTCTCGGCCCTGGATAAGTTTCGTGTATGGGATAAGGAGGCCTGGAAAAAAGTTTTCGCGGAAGCCGAGGAGAAACTCATGCAGGATCCCGATTTTCTCGGCGATCTAGGACTCTGAGTCAAAAGGCCCGTCGGATTATAGAGGCCGGTAACGGCTTGCAGGCCAAAGGAGGAAAAAATGCTGCAGCGAAAAGTTATTCAGGATATCTCAGTGATTGACATCAATGGTGATATTGATTTTCGCGAGATGATAAGGATCAAAGATGTCATCGGGTCCTTAATCGAAAAGGAGCGGATCAAGGTCGTCTTGAACCTGAAAGCAGTAGATCACATCAATTACCTAAGCATCGGGGTGCTGGTCGAGAGACTGAGGATCCTGAGGAACCTAAACGGCGACTTAAAACTCGCGGGTATGAATTCTTACGTCAGAGACATCTTCAGAGTCGTCGGCATGGATCAGTTTTTTGAGGAGTATACATCTTTGGAGGATGCCATCGAGAGTTTTGACGAGGACTGGGAGGGAGATGGGACCTACCATTAATGGTCTACGCACATGCGTCTGTGATGGTGCAGGAGGTCATGGAACTCCTAAAACCCGAATCGCATAAAAAGTATATCGACGGGACCTTGGGAGGTGGAGGTCATACGGAACAGATTCTGGCGCTCAGCAGCCCGGACGGGATGGTCCTGGGTCTGGATTGGGACGACGAAGCGATCGCCGCTGCTCAGGAGAGGCTCAGAAGATTCGGGGATCGCCTGGTGACTCGGCGCGCAGCCTTTACCGAGGTGAAGGAGATCTTAAAAGAGATCGGTTGGGACAAAGTAGATGGAATTTTTTTGGATCTCGGACTCTCCTCCCATCACATCGAATCCGGGGAACGGGGATTCAGCTTCCAGGTCGAGACTAGGCTCGATATGCGCATGGACCGACGCCAATCTCTGGATGCCTACCAGGTGGTGAATACCTTTCCCGTATCTGAACTAGAGCGGATACTGCGGGAGTATGGTGAGGAGCCGCGCGCTCGCCGCGTTGCCCTGTCTATCGATGCGCAGCGCAGGCGAAAAAGGGTCGAAACCACCAGAGATCTGGCGGATCTCGTGGCGCGGGTCGCGGGGAGGAAGCGGGGGAGGATGCATCCTGCCACCAGGACTTTTCAGGCGTTAAGGATCGCCGTGAATCGGGAGCTGGAAAATCTCACCGGCTTCCTGGAAGACGCCTATGAATTGCTCCACTCCAAAGGACGTGTGGTTATTATCTCTTTTCATTCTTTAGAGGATCGGCTGGTTAAGAAGGCTTTCCGTAAATGGAACCAGAGCTGCATCTGTCCGCCCAAAACCATTCTCTGTCGTTGTGGCTGGAGTCAAAAGGCCAGGCTCTTGACCTCACGACCTCTGTTTCCTTCCCAGGGAGAAATTTGGCTCAACCCCCGTGCCCGCTCTGCCAAGCTCCGGGCGGCGGAACGGGTTTAGGGAGCTTGAACGTGGCCACAGCCCTGAGCAAAAAGGTGTGGGGGCTAGGCCTCCTCAAGAGGCAGCAGGTAGAGCGATTCAGCGCGCAGCAACACCGCCGGCTCTTTTTCACTTCTCTCCTGCTTGGTGTGTGCCTGGTCGGGGTTGCCCTACTGCATGTTTGGCTGCGGTTGCAGGTGGTCCATCTGGGCTACGTGCTTTCCTCCACCAGTAAGTTGCACAGTCAGCTCGAGCAGGAGAACCGAGAGCTGAAAGTGGAGCTGGCTACAGTGACCTCGCCAAGCCGTCTGGAAGTAATGGCCCGGACACGGCTGGGGTTGGTGGAACCGGAAAAAGGTCAGGTGGTGCTCTTGCCATGAAGCGCTCCTTTCAAGGGATTAAACTCCGCCTGGCAATAGCCGGGCTGTTTTTTCTGCTGATGTTTTTAGCGATTGTTGTGCGCGCCTTTCAGCTCCAGATCCTGCAAGGAGAAAAACTCAAACGGCTTGGCGAGAGGCAGCAGCTTAAGGAGTGGATTGTCCTTCCAAAGCGGGGAACGATTTTGGATCGCGCCGGAGAGCCGTTAGCTCTCAGCTTGGAAGCCCAATCCGTCTATGCGCGGCCCCGACGTATTAAAGAGCCGGAGAGCGCCGTCCGCAATCTAGCCCAGGCCTTGGATATGAACCAAGCTGAGGTGCAGCAAAAGCTGAAGACAGAGAAGCCTTTTGTTTGGCTCAAACGACAGATAGCCCCGAAGGAGGCGGAAAGGATCAAAGCCCTCAATCTGGAGGGGGTAGGCATGTCCTACGAGCCCAACCGGTACTATCCTCAAGGTCAGCTTGCGGGGCAAGTGGTTGGGTTTGTGGGCAGGGATTCCCAGGGGCTCGAGGGCGTGGAGCTGTACTATGACGCATATATTCGCGGCGAAAGGGGTTCTCCTATCATCGAGCATGATGCCCTGGGGCGCAGGGTCCTTGCCCAAGGGTTGGATGAAGTTGAGATACCGCCCGGGGCCGACATTCATCTAACGCTGAACACCTCGATCCAGCACGTTGCGGAAAAGCAGTTAGAAGCAACGGTTGCTAAATATCGCGCCAAGGCGGGGATCGCTATCGTAGTTGAGCCATTTACCGGTGAGGTCCTGGCACTGGCGAATTACCCGTTTTTCAACCCCAACAATTTTACCCGGCTCTCTTCCATCCAGTGGCGCAACCGATCAGTGACCGACAGCTTTGAGCCCGGTTCTACATTTAAAGTCATTCTAGCGGCTGCGGCCCTGGAGGAAGAAGTCGTAGGGAAAGAAGATCTCTTCTATTGTGAGTTTGGGAAATATGCCTTTGCGGGAAAGACTATTCACGACACCCATGAATACGGGTGGTTGCCCTTTTACAAAATTATTCAGTATTCCAGCAACATTGGCGTGACCAAGGTAGCAGAGAAACTTAAGAAAGATAGGTACTTCAAATACATCGACAAATTTGGTTTTGGCAAGCTAACAAGGATTGACATACCGGGAGAGGCAGCGGGGGTGGTGCGATCTCCAGATAGCTGGTCTCCCATTGATTTAGCTACTCACGCCTTCGGGCAGGGAATTGCAGTAACCCCGATCCAGCTCGTGATGGCCTATAGCGCCATCGCCAACGGGGGTTTTCTTATGCAACCCTTTGTCGTGCGCCGGGTGGTGGCCCCCAGCGGTGAAATTCTGTTGCAGAATCAACCTCATGTTACCCGTCGCGTTGTTTCGGAAAAGACCGCCCGCCTGCTGACCTCGATTCTCAAGGGTGCTGTGAGCGACGGGGGAACGGGCCTCATGGCGAGCGTAGAAGGGTTCGAGGTTGCGGGCAAGACCGGGACTGCCCAGAAACCAGATCTAGCCCACGGGGGATATTCAGGCAGGAAAAGGGTTGCCTCCTTTGTCGGATTCGTTCCTGCGGATGATCCCCGCCTCGTCCTGCTGGTGATCGTGGATGAGCCGGAGGGGAGCGTTTATGGTGGGGTCGTTGCGGCCCCGGCTTTTCGCAACATCGCGCAGAGCGCCTTGCGCTACCTCGGGATTGTGCCTGATCAGCCCGGGCCTCTGCCTCTGCCTGCGGCAAAAGGAGGGACTTTGGTGCGGGTAGAACAGAAGAGTGAAAATGAGACTGCGAGGCGCGAGGGCGCTATGGAGGTTCCGGACTTTGTCGGCCTCAGCCTGCGCGGGGCGGTGGAGAAAGCCAGGGCTCTCAAGCTCAAGGTCGAGATGCACGGAAATGGCTATGTGGTGAAACAGTCGCCGGCCCCAAGGGCCGTTTGGGGAAAGAGTGAGACCTTGACTCTAACTCTGCAGGGTTGACGGGGATGAGGCTTAAAGAACTCCTGGGGGTGGGGGAGGTGAACGAGGCTGGGGGAGATATGGATCAAGCCATCACGGGGCTTAGCTACGATTCGCGAAGGGTTAAAAAGGGGCACATCTTCTTTGCCGTTCCCGGGGAACGGCTGGATGGACACGAATTTGCCGCTCAGGCTCTAGAGCAGGGAGCGGCCGCGGTTGTTATGGAGCGGAGGGTATCATTACCTCAAAGTGCCACATGGATCCGGGTGCGCAACGTAAGACGCACGATGGGAATGTGGTCGGCCCTATTTTTTGCATCTCCGAGCCGCCGCATGGTGTTGGTTGGAATCACCGGGACCAACGGCAAGACTACAGTGTCCTACCTGCTGGAATCGATCTTTTCGGCAGCCGGAATGGCGCCAGGGGTTATCGGCACCATCAACTACAGGTATCAGGGTCGGATACTCGCCGCCCCGCACACCACCCCGGAATCTGTGGACCTTCAAGCCCTTCTGGCAGAGATGGTTGAGGCAGATGTCAAGTCGGTGGCCATGGAGGTTTCCTCCCATGCATTGGAAATGGAGCGGGTGCGGGGGATCGAATTTGATGCAGCTTTATTTACCAATCTGACGCGCGACCATCTCGATTTCCATATGGATATGGAGAGATATTTTTCCGCTAAGAGCAGGCTTTTTACGGATTACCTTGGGGCGAGTGCCAAGCAGAATAAGTTTGCTGTTATTCACGGAGGAGACCCCAGGGGTCGGGAACTTTTGGATAAGGTCCGGGAGCTGGGGTTTGAGGTTATGAGTTATGGCCGGGGACGGGAGTGGGATGTCCACCCGCTGGAGTTCGAAGGGGATCTCGATGGTCTTAGAGGAAAGATCCGCGTGAAAGACCAGGTAGTCGATTTTTCTTCTCGGTTGATCGGGCCGCCCAATCTGGAAAATATTTTGGGCGCCGTAGGCGTTGGTTTCGCTTTGGGGTTGTCGAAGAGCGCAATCTCAGAGGGGATTGCCCGGTTGGAGTCGGTCCCTGGCCGGTTGGAGAAGATCCAGAGCAAGCTCGGAATCTCGGTTCTTGTCGATTACGCTCACACCCCCGATGCCTTGGAGCGAGTGATCGGGGCTATGCGGCCCTTTGCCCGAGGCCAGCTGATCGTACTGTTCGGCTGCGGGGGAGACCGCGATCGAGGGAAAAGGTCTCTCATGGGTGAGATCGCCGGACGGCTGAGCGACCTGGTGGTTCTGACCTCGGACAACCCGCGCACCGAAGAGCCGCTCGCTATACTGAAAGAGATCGAAGATGGAGTCCGGAAAACCGGCCTCAAGAAATTGCGAAATTCGAATTTCGAAATTCGAAATTGGGGAAACTGTTATTTTGTGGAGCGGGATCGCCGCACCGCCATCCGTTTAGCCCTGCGGCTGGCGCGCAGTGGCGACCTGGTCCTGATAGCGGGGAAGGGGCACGAAGACTACCAGATCTTAGGAGCGAAGCGGATCCATTTTGATGATCGGGAAGTGGCAAGGGAAGAACTAGAAAGGCTGAGTTCTTAGTTACTAGTTTTAAGTTGTTAGTTAAAAACTCAAAACTGAAAACTCAAAACTAACAACTGAATTTTAGATGTGGAGCAGGGAAGATATCCTCTTGGCGACTGATGGAAAAATCCTGCGCGAGGGAAAAGGCGTGGTCTTT
>Ga0209322_10002522_pt1 | contig 10406 bp, 10 predicted proteins | sample Rifsed19ft1_FD_184013 | JGI IMG/M metagenome (GOLD analysis project Ga0209322, IMG submission 184013) | Soil microbial communities from Rifle, Colorado, USA - sediment 19ft 1 (version 2) | ecosystem: Environmental > Terrestrial > Deep subsurface > Rock core/Sediment | place: Rifle, Colorado...
GCCCTAGTGGTGAACCTACTCGGAGCTCTCATCGTCCTCTACTCCCTCGGATACATTGGAAAACAGCCGGGACTCGACCGGTACTATGCACTGATTCTTCTTTTCATAGGGTCTATGACCGGGCTTGTAATGGCCGGCAATTTCCTGCAACTGTACATCTTCTGGGAATTGGTGGGAATCTGTTCCAGCTTCCTAATCGCGTTCTGGTATGACCGTCCGCAGGCTGTGCGCGCGGGCCTCAAAGCCTTCATAGTGACACGGGTTGGCGACATTGGCCTCCTCTTCGGCCTGGTCTACCTTTACGCGAACACGGGCTCCGTCAGTTTCTCAGCACTGGAAACTCTGGCTGGAAACGGCTCAATCCCATCTGCAGTCATCACAGTGAGTGGTCTTCTAGTCTTCGCGGGGGCAATGGGAAAATCTGCACTGTTCCCGCTGCACGTCTGGCTTCCTGACGCCATGGAGGGGCCTACCACCGTCAGCGCACTCATACATGCTGCGACAATGGTCAACGCTGGAGTCTACTTGGTCGCGAGGACGTACCCCATCTTCTCCGCGGACCCAACATGGCTCGCAACAATCGGCACGGTCGGGATAGCCTCTGCACTCTTTGCCGCACCTTTGGCAATTGCGACTGTTGACTTCAAACGAGTGCTGGCCTATTCCACCATAAGCCAGCTAGGCCTAATGTTCGCAGCTCTGGGTCTCGGGTCCAGCCAGGGCTGGTTCTCGTCCCAGTTTCACTTATTGAGCCAGGGAGCGTTCAAAGCGCTGGGCTTCCTCTCCGCAGGCTCAGTCATTCACGTCCTCGGAACGAGGGACATGGAGCAGATGGGAGGGCTGAGAAGCCAGATGCCCCTCACGTTCATCGCCTTCGCCTTCTCGACATTCGCCCTGGCGGGGGTCCCGCCTTTCATCGGGTTCTGGAGCAAAGACTTGATCCTGACAGCATCTCTTGAAAGTGGCAGTTTGACGCTATTCCTGCTAATCCTTCTCGTCTCAGTGATGACCGTGTTTTACTCGTTTCGTGCGCTGTTCAAAGTCTTCATCGTCAGGCCTTCTCATGGCCTGGAAACCAACGTTCACGAATCGCCCATGGTCATGATCATACCGCTCATGATTCTCAGTGGAGCGGTACTCCTGTTATTCGTGTTCCAAGACTCCCTCGCCGGTTTGTTGGGGGCAAGTCTCGAAACTGCACCCGCACCGGAGATTTACCTTTCATCTCTCGCAGCTCTGTTCCTCGGGTTCATCCCTGTCTACCTGGTCTACTGGAGAAGAGGAGATTTGTCCACGGAAATCGTGGCGCGGCACTCTTCCCTCCGTCTCTTGCGACGGGCTCTCTTAGACGGATACGGTTTTGACCGTCTCTATGAAACACTGTTCGTCCGCCCAGCTCAAATTACGGCAGCGAAAGTCCGTAGTCTCCAGACGGGGATCCTTGGCGTAAACTTCTGGGCACTCCTAGTCTTCCTCGCCGTCGTCTTGGCGGTTTTTCTGTTATGATCGAGCTGGTATTCTATCTCTTCACTATCGCATTCTTCGGAGTAGTTTCAATATTGACTGTTGACCTGCTGGTAAGGCCTCGGCTTGCCAGAAGAAGCTACGTCAGCGGCACAATCTCGTCATTGGTCTATCTATCATTCCTGTATCTTGCATGGAGATTATGGTCCATGGTCCAGTCAACTGGAGAAGGCATCTTCTCCGTTGATGTAGGCCCAGTGAGCTCTTCTCTGCAGGTCAGCCTCCTTGGCCTGTATGTTTTCGGAATCGCCGCCTTTCTAGGCCTGGTCGCATCAGTCTACTCGATCAGGTACATGGAGAACTTTCGAAACGCAGCAATCTTTCACTCTCTCATAATCCTCCTCGGCGTCAACATCTTCGGAGTTGCTGTGTCCGGCGACCTTCTGGCGCTCTTCATCTTCTGGGAAGGAATGAGTATTTGCGGGTACGGGCTGGTGGCATTCCGCAAGACAAGCTGGGAGGCCCTTGAGGCTTCCATCAAGTATGTGCTACTGGCAGGAGTTGGAAGCCTCATCGCTCTCTACGGAATAGCCATCATATACTCGATAGCTGGGACTCTCAACTTTCAATCACTCTCAGACCTCGCCATTGCTCCGAATGTCAGTGTGCTGTTTGGACTGGGGCTCATGATAGCCGGGTTCGGCGTTGAAGCGGCCATCGTCCCACTCCACACATGGCTTCCCGACGCGCATCCTGCAGCACCGTCCCCCATGAGTGCACTGCTCTCGGGCATCGTGATAGAAGTGGGAAGCTTCGCGATTATCCGCATCATAGGAGGTTCATTCCTTAGCCAAGGTATGATCGTGATTCTCCAGCCTGTGTTTGTAGCCTTCGCGGTTCTAACGATGCTTGTGGGAAACCTGTCAGCGTTTTGGCAGGACGACCTGAAACGACTTCTGGCTTTCAGCAGCGTTGCCCAAGTCGGCTACATTCTTCTCGGAATCAGCACATTCACAGCCGCTGGCATATCGGCCGGCATGTTCCATATTTGGAACCATGCTCTCCTCAAGGGACTGTTTTTCCTCCTCGCCGGTATCATCAGCTTTTCTCTTGGAACAAGAAGCCTAAACGACATGGCAGGGGTTGGTCGAAAATGGCCGGTGCTGGGACTGCTATTGTCAATGAACGCTCTGGCAATGACGGGTGTGCCTCCCTTTGGTATGTTCTGGAGCGAGTTTCTCATCATCCTCTCAGCGATACAGACAAAGAGTAGTCTGTTGTATGTTGCAAGCCTTCTGATGCTCCTTAACATAGCCTTCTCCGTCGGATACTATTTCAGAATAATCAGATGCATAGCCTTCGACAAGCCAAGCGATTTTCTGAACTCGACCAAGATGAGGCCGCAATCGGCGATAATGTTGACAGCATGCACTGCATTGCTGGGATTGAGCCTGCTGACGGGGCTCTACCCAGACTGGTTCTACGCACCAGCATTGCAAGGAGTCGCGACGATGATAGGAAGCTAGCATGATGGGGGTGAGAGAGTGTCTAGAACACGAGTCATCAAGGACATCGAGAACCTCGACCAGGCCATAAAGGCCGAGCAAGACGTGGAGTCAGGCTACCATTCGGTCATCGACGAGAACCTATCATATTGGATGGCAGTTGAGGAGGACGTAATCGAAAGCTACACGAAGCTAATCGAAGCGAGCCAGAGTACAGAGATGAAAAAGACCCTCCAGCAGATTGTGGACGATTCGAATAAGCATCGGAGAATATTGGAACAGGTATCAAGGATGCTCCGAGATATTGTCACGGACGAGGAGAAGCATGCGAGAATGCTGACGAACCTGAAGACCCATCTTGAGAAGTCTGAAGGCAAGAGCCGATAGCGAGTCAAGGGATGACGCTTCCAGCCATGCAGGTAGGCTCCACCATTCCTCCGAAGACGGGTCTCGGCCGGGGATGGACTAAGCAGCGGATGGGCCTCGTCGCGGGCCCTCTGCTGTTCGCTGTCATCATACTGATGCCTCCACTGCCGGACATGTCTTCCGTTGCAACGGCACGTGGCCTCCCGACCTGGGGACCCCAGTTCGCCCTGGGACTAATGCTATGGATCATGGTCTGGTGGATAACGGAATGCGTCCCACTGGGCCTAGCGGCTCTCATAGGACCCTTCGGGTTCAGTGTCTCCGGACTCGTTCCCTGGCGTGAGAGCCTTGCATCTTACACGGACCCAATAATCTGGATATTCTTCGTCGGCTTTGCCCTGGCGGCCGCGTTTCAGAAATGGGGCCTTGACCGCCGCGTGTCCTACCGCCTCGGCTCCATGTACCGTGGTAGTAGCCCGCGAATTGCCGCCTTGTTTGCCGCGGGTCTCCCCGTGTTCCTCCTGACGATGACTGGGTCGATAACCGGTTCCACGGCTGTGGTATACCCGATGACTGTAGCCTTTCTGGCAGCACTGGGACTTTCCGGGAACAGTCGTTACCGTTCGGGGACACTACTGCTGCTCGGACAATCGGCTACGGCGGGGGCGATGCTACTCCTAATCAGCACCGTCCCTAACCTTGTGACCAAGGCTGCCATCGAAAGAGCTGTTCCCGGAGCTACAATCACTTTCTTCGACTGGTTCATTGTAGGCACTCCACAAGCTATCGCGGGCCTACTCATCTCTTGGTTAGTCGTATTTTCCGTCATCAGACCCGAGTTCAAATCCTTGCCAGAGATGCGAGAGACTTTCTCCGAGAACCTGAAGAAGCTGGGCCGGCCCTCGCCCGGCGAAAAATTAGTGGCAGCAGTCCTACTGTCAGTCATCGTGCTCTGGATAGTTCCCTCGGCTATCCGGGCTTGGAGTTATTCTGACCCGTCTCTGACCCCGACAGCAAACATTCTAGCCCAAGTACTTCCGGAGGCTGGCCCAGCCCTGATCGGGCTAATTGCCCTCGCTCTCCTGCGTGCGGACGGAAAACCACTTCTCGCGTGGGATGAGGAGCTGCATGCTATTGACTGGAACATTATCTTCCTCTTCGGCGGCGGCATTGCCCTCGGACTGGGACTGGAAAGGTCCGGGTTTGCTGCATGGCTTGGCCGTGTCGGAACCGGGTGGGCTGGACCCGCCCCCTCACCCTTCACAATATTTGTCATTGCCGCCACTATCGGCTTTGTTCTTACCTACGCCGCCTCAAACACAGCTGCTGCGATAATCTCGACGTCGGTCGCCGCCAGCCTAGCATTAGGGGCAGGCGTGAATCCGATTCCTCCGATTCTTGCTGCTGGCATTGCCAGCTCAATCTCCAGTGCCTTGCCCGCTACAACTCCGCCTATGGCCATTGTGTACGGTTCTGGCCAGATTCGGATGTTGGACATGTTGCGAGCAGGGCTGGCCTCTGACCTTTTGCGGTTTGGGGTCCTGATCGCGACCGGGCCGTTGCTTGCCGAGTTCCTCTGAAGCCATGAAAGATTGGCCTAGGGCACGGTTGACCCTAGAAGGACACCTATTACGTAGCCGAAGACGGCTGCTGCAAAGCCCACCAGGGCCATCTCGATTCCGCTCCTTCTCCAGTCTCCGACAGTAAGCCGGGCCTTCATACCTCCGGTTCCAAACAACACGACGACCGAAATCACTACTGATGGGATTATGGCTAGTTTTGGAGCCCAGACGAAAAAGGGAAGTAACGGAAGGAGTGAGCCGATTGCATCACTGAAGCCCACTATTCCGGCGCTTCTTGCAGGGTTTTGGTATTCCTCGGGGAATAGGCGCAACTCTTCAGCCATCATGGTCTCAACCCAGAGCTTCTTGTCAGACGTGATCCTTCGGACTATGCTCTCCAGCTCGCCTCCCCCGAATCCCTTCCTACTGTAGATGTCTCTAATCTCTCGGACTTCAGTCTCGGGAATTTCCTCAACCTCTCTCTGCTCTCTCCGGAGCTCCCGGAAGTAGTAGTCCTGGGCAGCCTTCGACGATGTATACGCCACGGCGGCCATGGACGCTGCCTCTGCGAACAACGATGCCAGTCCTGCGATTAGGACGAGACGTGTGCTGTCGGTGGCCGTAGCCACTCCTAGGACGATGCCAAGAACGCTCACCAGCCCGTCTTGCCAGCCTAGGATTATGTCCCGCAGGATCGGCCTTTTCAGCCAGCGGTTTCCCTGTTTCATCTGGGACATGTCTGACAGGATTTGTCAGACGGGCCCAGAAGGCCTTGGCTGATAAACCCCAAGCCCTATACGGAGTCCAGCTCCAGCCGTGTTCAAGATTCCCTGATGTCCCTGAAGACGGAGGACACTCTTGCCTTCATAATGACGAAGAAGGTCATCACCATTTCAGCTAACGAGAAGGTTTCGAAGGCCCTTACCCTCATGGCGGAGAACGATATCGGCAGCCTAGTCGCCACCGACAAAGGTCAACCTGTGGGAATCATAACAGAACGGGACATAACACGCCGACTCGTGAAGAATCAAAACATATCCAAGGCCTCAGTCCGCGACCTCATGTCTCAACCCCTTGTTACTGCGGAACCTGACACGCCATCTTGGGAGGCTTTCCGCACTATGCTGAAGAAGAGAATAAGACGACTCCCTATAGTCGAAAAAGGTAAGCTAGTTGGGATCGTAACGGAGCGGGACCTTTTCCGCTGGGTCCTCTTGGTTGCCTATGAGCCCAACATTCCTGAAGACATCAGGGAAATCGTGGAGAAGGGCTATCCAAGATAACTGTCAAGCCCGTCCCAGTATCAGGAAGGCCAGAACAAGCCCGTAGACGGCTATGGCCTCGACAAAAACAATGTAGACAAAGCTCAGGCTGAACATCTCAGGCTTCTCGGAAACGGCTCCTATCGCAGCTGCACCCGCGATGCCGAGTCCGATACCTGCGCCGAGGAATGCTAGACCGGCGACGACCGCGGCCGCAAGCGAAGTATCACTGGTCCCGGTGGTTTGCCCGTAGACCTGTGGAACAGTGAAACCAGCTATGACAAGCCCGGAGAGTAGCGCTGGCCAATGCTTCTTGCGACTTCGCAGTATCAAGGACTGAATCGGCCCCTCGACCACCTAAGTTATTTAGAATTGCCGTTCGACTCGTAGTGGTACAAAGAGAGCGTCGGATGATTTGTCGGCCGAATCGGGATGGAAGGCCCTAGTGTACGGCGTAGGTATCTCAGAAGTACCCCTCATGATACTGGTTGGGTATGTCGTGGGCCGAAGAATAGGCAGAGAGGAAGAAGGAGTTGCTCTGGGGACGGTATTGGGGCTTGTCCTCTTTCTGGCCTATGTCCGATGGGCCTACAGGAAGTCTAAGGAGACGCATGCTTCCGTCGGTAAATCTTCAGAACCAACCACCAAAGGATAACAGAGCCACCAGCAAGCCCGACAGTAGTTACGGCAAATATTGTGATGGTTCGGAGCGGTTCGGCGAGGCCGGCCGTCGCGACATCTGATGCGTAGAGCGACAGCAAGACAAGTCCTGGCAGGATAAGGCCAAGGAGCAGAAAACCAATCTTCTGCCAGAGACTGGGTCCCACCAGAGGCCACACCTAGCCCGTGGCCGTGAATTCTCTGGTGACCGTGAAGGGGGTGAATGGATGACCCGTACCTTGGTAGAATTTTGAGAACCATTCGATCCAGTGCAGCCTCAGAGTGTGGAGAAATGCCAACATGGTCTCAAAGATCAGAATCAACGCAATCGTTCCTATCGTGAAGGGTACGAACCCGATGATGCTCGTAGGCAAGAGCAGAGCGCTGAAGGAGGAGCTGACCATTTTCAGCGCGAGAATACGCGCGTAGGAAACGGAGTGGGAAAAAGAAACAAGCAGCGTCTCAATAGCCTCGCTCAGGCCTGTGGCTCCGTGCCAAAGAAGCTTCAGCGATACCATCACAATCAGGGGCGGAGCAAGGAAGACGCCGAAAACTGCGGGGTCGAAGATTACGTCGAATACGCCGAACCCGTACCTTACCACGAGGTAGGCACCTCCTGCGTACATCCAAAGCCAGACCAAAGGTCCAGACAGCGCGTCTCTATAGCTTCTAGAGAGTAACCTGTTAGCTAGCCCTAGTCCGAGGCCAAAGGAAACATGAGCAATCCCAACATAGATTGAATATCTGAGCAGTGTGTTAGGGTTCTTGATGGGTGAGAACCAGATGGGCTCCTGTATGCCGGTTAGGGCTGTGAACCATTCCTCGCTTCCAAAGGCCTCACCATACAGAACCCCAAAAACGATTGATGAAACAGCACACAGTATCAATAGAGGCGAGCCGTTGATTGCATAGCTTGAAATTGACCCCGGTCTTAGAATTGTACGGTTTTTGAGCCGGTAGAGTCCGATTGCTGCTACGAGCAGCAGAGCGCCGTGGCCCAAGTCCCCATACATCATGCCGAATATGATGGGGAAGGATACTAGGAAGAAGATTGTGGGGTCAATCTCATAGTAGCCGGGCAGCCCGAAAGCTCTTCCCAGAGACGCGAATATCTCGAAGACTGAAGTAAACCGGGGATAGCGGAGAAGCGTCGGTGGTTGCAGTTTGCCGACCTTGCCTCTTTCGAGAAGCTCTTCAGGATGCCGAAGCTTCAGCAAATCGCCATATCCCTTTGACACTGTCCTGATGGTCTGAAGCGTCTCGTCCAGCCTGTCTTCCGGGACCCATCCTTCGAAGAGATACGTGTCTCCGGTGCGCATCATCTTCTGCTTGGCATCTTCGACCTGCCGCTGTGCTTCCAGAACCTCCGAGATGGTGAGTAGCTCGGTCTCCCACTGACCTGCAATCTCATGGAGTCTAATCTGTAGATTCTTGGCTTTCAGCGTCCTTCTTGGAAAGACCCGGCTGGTTCCGGCCTGAAGCTTTGCCATCTCTGCTTGAAGCTGTTGAACACTTGCCTCGACCTGAGCAACGTTGGCGTCGGCCCGTTTCAGAAATGTCTCAACTTCACCTCGAGGAATAACCCTCCTCTCCGCATTTCTGGCAGTGCGTCTGATTCTCAACCCCGCGATAAGACCCGCGACCCTTGAGTGTAGAGAAGACCAATCGTCTAAGGGTCCAGGCTGCTCAGCGGGAGCGAGTACCCCTTCTTCCGCCTCCAGTGTAATAGACTCGTCAACGGATGTTAGCTGTATGCATCTGAGCTCTCCCAATCTGTGAAGAACGGCGTCGACATAGTCTCTGTGGATTAGAGTTGTTACTTTGACCATTCCGACAGAGTGCTGCAGCCTTGGCATGCTGACCCCTCTATCTCTGCAACGGCTTCTGGTGCAGCGTAATGCTTCTCCGAATGCTCTGGGCGGGTAGACTCCTAACCTTCCCGGTCAGGATTGCCTTCAAGTCCCTGGCCTCGAACTGTTTCAGAAACACGAAAGCCACTGCAACCCCGGCGGTAAACCTCCATCCAGCGAAGACCTGGAAACATTCTTGGGCGAGGTATCTGTCGAAGATTATCTCCAGAGATGAAGCGTCCAACTCCGGAAAGGCGACAAGGTCAGCGGCAGACATAGCCTTCCCGTAGCGGCTCGCGGCGATGCGTCTGTACAAATCGATAGAGGACGCAGCTACCATGTCTTCGATTTCTGGTCCAGATAGCCGGTAGTGCGCCGGAAGCATGAGAGCCCGAATCCTCTTTGCAGATATTCCTAGCGTCTGAGACCTCGCCACCAAGAGGAGGGTTCTCAGGTCAAACCACTGCCCCAAGATGTGCTTGACAGTTTCGGAGTCTTGACCGGAGAGAAGGGTCCGCAGTCCTCTCCACAACCGGATTGAGTAGACTCTTTGGATGGAAAGATCCACCGCGGACGAGGGGTCGGCTCCGAACTCGCTAACTGCCTTGAGAAGTGTCTCTCGAAGGTCTTGGTCCGTAACCATCTCCGAGGCTCTCCTCACGGACCCCGCCTCGGCCATCTGTCGGATCCGTTCTTCATCATACTCGCCTCTCGGGGTTATTCCTGATAGTAGGGTGTTCGGATCAACGCGTTCTCCGGCAGCTTTCAGCACTGTCGCGAGAAGCTCCAATTCCCCCCATTGTGCCATGAGGCCAATTAGCCTTCCGAGTCCCGGCGGGGAGAGAGACTTGACTCGCCTCAGAGCATCGTAGTATTTGCCGTCAATACTCTGGTGAATCCGATTCTCATCCTCGGCCTGGCGGAAGACCGCAACCAGGCCATACTTGCTCTGTAGGAAGTCTAGAACCTGCTTGAGGTCTGAAGCAATCAGCTTCTCATATGCCTCGGGCCCGGCGAGCTTCGATTTCAGTGCGCAGACTAGGCTTGACACTCCAGCGTATCTAGCTGCCCCTTCTATGCTCAGGTCTGGAGGCTCCGGACCTGCCTTTGCGGCCTGATGAGAATCACCGCTGAAAGCGCGGCCAGCAGAGCAGCGGCACTGCCAGCGATTAAGGCGAAGAAGTGGTCTTTGTTCGTGATGTCGAGAATGTATCCCGTCGAGATTATGACAACTATGCCCCCCAAGTTCCCTCCGAAATTCTGAACCCCTCCCATCGAGCCAGTTATGGCCTTGGGCGTGGCCTCAACAAGAGCGGCCCAGAGCGAGGGAGTGGCGAGACCCCAAGCAGCTCCTGCCAGGCTTAGCGTAGCCACGGCGAAATATGGGTCGGGTGCGTAAGCAGTGGCGAAGAACATTGCTGCTATGCCAATCATTCCAATGGAGAAAAGTCTGCTTCTCAGCCCGACGGGGGAAGCCCCCCTGCGGACCATGTAATCCGAGAACAATCCTCCGACGAGAAGTATCGTCGCTATCGCAGCGATGAATGGGAGGCTTGACAGGAAGCCCGCCTGAAGAATCGAGAATTTACGCTGGTCGATCAGGTATGTGGGAAGCCAGGTGTTGAGGTAATAAGCGATGTACCCCTGGCCGAAGCTGGCTAGAACCAATCCCAGGGCCAGAGGAGTGGTCAAGAAGGGCAGGCGTTCACGCCAGCTCACCCTGTTCTCTGCAGGTGA
>Ga0209322_10002528_pt1 | contig 10398 bp, 12 predicted proteins | sample Rifsed19ft1_FD_184013 | JGI IMG/M metagenome (GOLD analysis project Ga0209322, IMG submission 184013) | Soil microbial communities from Rifle, Colorado, USA - sediment 19ft 1 (version 2) | ecosystem: Environmental > Terrestrial > Deep subsurface > Rock core/Sediment | place: Rifle, Colorado...
GCTCCTCCGGCAGCGGAGGAACCGGTTCGGCTGTACCTCACAGAAATCGGAAAGGTTCCGCTCCTGACCGCAGCCCAGGAGGTCGCGATCGGCCGGCGCATCGAGGCGGGCCAGATGGAGATTCTTCGGGCCCTGGGGGTGAGCCGCGCCGCGGTCCAGGCACTGCTGAAAGTGGCGGATCGGGTGCGGAGGGAGGAGATCCCCGTCGAGGAGTTGATCCTCTTGCCCGAAGGCGGGGAGGCCGAGCCGGGGAAGGTGAGGAGCATCCTGGCCGCCTTCTCCCGCCTCCGGCGGCTCGAGCGGGAGATCAGCGCCCTCGAACGCGGGCTCGGGGGCCGGCGCCGCTCCCCCGCGGTGCGGTTGGCATTGCGGGAGCGGATCGCCCGGAAACGCGAGACCATCCAGCGGATCGTGGCCGGCCTTCCGATCAAGCCCGCCCTGGTGGGCGAGCTCGTGGCGGAACTGGGGCGGCTCGGCGAGCGCATCCGGCAGCTCGAGGCTGGGCCTCCGAGCCGCCGACGCGCTCGGGAGATTCGAGCGCTGGAGGCCGAGATCGGGCTCCCGCGTCAGCAGTTCCGGGAACTCCTGGCTCGGATCGCCGAGAAGGACCGGATGGTCCGGCAAGCCAAGCGCGAGCTGACGGAGGCCAACCTCCGGCTGGTCGTCTCGGTGGCCAAGCGCTATCTCAGACGCGGGCTCTCCCTCCTGGACCTCATCCAGGAGGGCAACATCGGGCTCATGAAGGCGGTCGACCGCTTCCAGTACCGGCGCGGGTTCAAGTTCTCGACGTATGCGACGTGGTGGATCCGGCAGACCATCACCCGGGGGATCGCAAACCGCGCCCGGACGATCAGGGTCCCCGTGCACATGCTCGAGACGCTGCATCGCCTCTCCCGGGTGAGCCGAGCGCTGGTCGGCGAGCTCGGACGCGAGCCCACCCTGGAGGAGCGGGCCAGGCGGATGCAGATCTCGGTCCAGAAAGTTCGGCTGCTCCAGGAGTCCGCCAGGGACCCGCTCTCTCTGGCGGCCCCCATCGGGGAGGATAACGAACTTGGGGACTTCCTGGCGGACAAGCAGGCGACCGCGCCGGACGAACCCCTGCTCAGCCGGGAGATGGCCACGCGGGTCGAGCGGGCCCTGGCCACGCTGTCGGACAAGGAGGGGGAGATCCTTCGCCTCCGCTTCGGGATCGGGACAGACCGCGAGCACACGCTGGAAGAGATCGGCGAGCGGTTCTCCGTGACCCGCGAGCGGATTCGCCAGATCGAGGCCAAGGCGCTCCGGAAACTCCGCCGTCCGCTGCGGGGGCGGGAGCTGAGAGCCCTGCTGGAGGCGAGCTGAGCGTGCGAACATTCTCGATCGCCGCGGGCGTCCTCGCCCTGGCGCTCGCTCTTCTCTGGGGGTTCGGCAGCGCCGCCGAGGAACAGCGGCTGCCGTTCAACCCGGTCATCACGAGCCTGTCCCCCTCGTCCGGCGCCCCGGGCACGGTGGTGGACGCCGTGCTGCGGGGCAGGGACCTGGCCGGGGGCACGATCTATATCAGCGGCCCCGGCGTGAGGGCGCTGGACGCTTCCGTTCAGGATCCTACGACCCATCTGCTCCGGATCTACATCGACCCGGATGCGCCGCCGGGTCCCCGCGCGCTGACGATCACGGTGATCTCCGGGGCCATGACCAGGATGGCCTTCACGACGTTCACGGTCTCGCCGTGAGGTGAGCGCTCGCCGCGGCGGGGGCGCCTCATGTGAGGCAGGCGTCGTCCCTTCGAAGCACCCCGGCCTTCGGTAACCTCCCGGATTTCCACGCGTCGCGGTCGGCAAGCCCCTTGCACCTGAGCTTTACGGATTGGTGCGAGGAGCGCTGGATGGCCCGGGGAACGGTCAGCAAATCGGGGGCGAAGTGGGCCGTGGTCCCGAATCTCCGCGACTACGCGGAGGTGCGGGCGGCCTTTTCGTGGGATCAAGCCCGGCGCGAGCTGGACGGTCTTCCCGGCGGCCAGGGGCTCAACATCGCTCACGAGGCCGTCGACCGACATGCGGCCGGACCGCTCGCCGACCATCTCGCGCTCCGGTGGCTCGGAAAGTACGGCGCGGTTCAGGATTTCACCTACACGCGGCTCCGGAGCCTGACGAATCGCTTCGCGAACGTTCTGCGGGCGCTGGGTGCGGGGCCGCGCGACCGGGTCTATGTCCTGGCCGGTCGGATTCCCGAGCTGTACGTCGTCGCGCTCGGGACGCTGAAGAACCGGAGCGTCTTCTGCCCCCTCTTCTCGGCCTTCGGGCCCGAGCCGGTCCGCGCGCGCCTGGCGATCGGCGGGGCGCGCGTCCTGGTCACCACCGAGTCGCTCTATCGCCGGAAGGTCGCCGGGCTCCGGTCGTCCCTCCCCGATCTGGAGCACGTGCTGCTCGTCGGCGACGACCGGCGGCCGACCGGCGTGCCGGGGACGCAGGACTATCACGCGCTGATGGCCGGGGCCGGCGACGACTTCGCGATCGGCCCGACGGATCCCGAGGACGTGGCGCTCCTGCATTTCACGAGCGGCACGACGGGCGCGCCCAAGGGCGCGGTGCACGTCCACGCGGCGGTGGTGGCCCACCACATCACGGGGAAGCTCGCCCTCGACTTCCACCCGGAAGACGTCTTCTGGTGCACGGCGGACCCGGGCTGGGTGACGGGCACTTCCTACGGCATCATCGCGCCCCTGACCAACGGCGTGACCAGCATCATCGACGAGGCGGAGTTCGACGCTGCGCGCTGGTACGGGATCCTCCAGGACCAGAAGGTGACCATCTGGTACACGGCGCCCACCGCCATCCGCATGCTGATGAAGGCCGGCACTGAGCTCGTGCGGAAATACGATTTCCCCGCTCTGAGGTTCCTCTCCAGCGTGGGGGAGCCGCTGAACCCCGAAGCGGTCGTGTGGGGGCAGGAAGCCTTCGGCCATCCCTTCCACGACAACTGGTGGCAGACGGAGACGGGGGGAATCATGATCGCCAACTATGCCGCCATGGACATCCGGCCCGGCTCCATGGGCCGCCCGCTGCCGGGGATCGACGCGGCGATCGTCCGGAAGGTCGGCGACGACGGCGTCGAGGTCATCGAGGAGCCCGATGTCCAGGGCGAGCTGGCGCTCCGGCCGGGGTGGCCCTCCATGTTCCGCGGGTACTGGGGCGAGCCGGAGCGGTACCAGAAGTGCTTCCGGGGTGGTTTCTACCTGACCGGCGATCTCGCGAAGCGGGACCGGGACGGCTACTTCTGGTTCGTCGGCCGGGCCGACGACGTGATCAAGACCTCCGGCCACCTCGTCGGGCCCTTCGAGGTGGAGAGTGTCCTGATGGAGCACGAGGCCGTGGCCGAGGCCGGCGTGATCGGCAAGCCCGATCCGGTGGCGATGGAGGTGGTGAAGGCCTTCGTCTCGCTGAAGGACGGCTACGAGCCGACCCCTGAGCTCCGCCGGGAGCTGCTGGCCTTCGCGCGCACGCGCCTGGGCGCCGTCGTCGCGCCGAAGGAGATCGACTTCCGGCCGACGCTGCCCAAGACGCGGAGCGGGAAGATCATGCGGCGGCTCCTGAAGGCGCGCGAGCTCGGGCTCCCGGAGGGCGACATCTCCACGCTGGAGGAGAGCGGATGACGGTCGAGCGCGGGCACGCCCTCGAGCTGCTGCGCCAGATGGTGCTCATCCGGCGCTTCGAGGAGAAGGCGGCCGAGCTCTATATGCTCGGCAAGATCCGCGGCTTCCTCCACCTCTACATCGGCGAGGAGGCGGTGGCGGTCGGGGCGATGCAGGCGTTCATGCCCGAGGACGCCATCGTCGCCACCTATCGCGAGCACGGCCAGGCGCTCGCGCGGGGCATCCCTGCCGGGTCCCTGATGGCCGAGATGTACGGCAAGGCCAACGGGTGCAGCCGCGGCCGCGGCGGGTCCATGCACTTCTTCGACGTCTCCCGGCGGTTCTACGGCGGCTACGCCATCGTGGGCGGAGGGATGCCGATCGCGGTGGGCCTGGCCCTGGCCGACACGCTCCAGGGGCGCCGGCGCGTGACGGCGTGCTTCTTCGGGGACGGCGCCGTCGATGAGGGCGAGTTCCACGAGTCGCTGAACCTGGCGGCGCTCTGGAAGCTCCCGGTGCTCTTTCTCTGCGAGAACAACCTCTACGCCATGGGCACCGCCCTCGCGCGGCACCAGTCCCAGACCGACGTCCGCCTGAAGGCCGCGGCGTACAGCCTATCCGCTGACGCGGTGGACGGGATGGACGTCCTCGCCGTCGAGTCGGCGACGCGCCGGGCCGCGGAGGCCGTGCGCCGCGGCGAGGGGCCGTACCTCCTGGAGGTCCGGACCTACCGGTTCCGCGCGCATTCCACGGCCGATCCGGAGCTCTACCGCACCAAGGAGGAGGTCGAGCAGTGGAAGACTCGCGACCCCATCGCGCTGTTCGCGGCCCGCCTCCGGGAATGGGGCCTTCTCTCGGACGCGGATCTGACTGCCATCGAAGCCGCAGTCGGCCGCGAGATCGAGGCGGCGGTCGCCGTGGCGGAGGCCGGGCCGTGGGAGCCCGTGGAGGACCTGCTGAGGGACGTGTACACGCCGAGGACGCCGTGATGAAGACGACCTACCGCGAAGCGGTCCGAAGCGCGCTGAGCGAGGCGCTCAGGAGCGACGCGCGCGTTTTCCTCATGGGGGAGGACGTGGGCCGCTACGGCGGCGCGTTCGCCGTCAGCCGCGGCCTGCTCGAGGAGTTCGGGCCCGAGCGTGTCCGCGACACGCCGCTCTCCGAATCCACCTTCGTCGGGGCCGGCATCGGGGCGGCCCTGGGGGGGATGCGGCCCATCGTCGAGGTGATGACGGTCAACTTCAGCCTGCTGGCCCTGGACCAGATCGTCAACAACGCGGCCACGCTCCGCCACATGTCCGGCGGCCAGCTGAGCGTCCCCCTCGTGGTGCGCATGGCGACCGGAGGCGGGCGCCAGCTCGCCGCCCAGCATTCCCACAGCCTGGAGGGATGGTACGCCCATATCCCCGGCATCATGGTCCTGACGCCCGCCACGCCGGCCGATGCCCGAGGGATGCTGCTGGCGGCGCTCCGCGAGCCCGATCCGGTCTTCATCTTCGAGCACGCCACGCTCTATCCGACGGAAGGCGAGGTGGACGAGAGCGCCGGCCCGGCCGAGATCGGGAGGGCCGCAGTGCGGCGCCCCGGCGAGCACGTGACGCTGATCACCTACGGCGGCTCGCTCCCCAAGACGCTGCAGGCGGCCGATCTCCTGGCCGTGGAGGGAATCGACGCCGAGGTCATCGACCTGCGCTCGCTCCGGCCGCTGGACACCCCGACCCTCCTGGCCTCGATCGCCAGGACCCACCGCGCCCTGATCGTGGACGAGGGCTGGCGGATGTGCAGCTTCGCGGCGGAAGTCAGCGCCCAGCTCATGGAGGGCGGCTTCTACGACCTCGACGGGCCGGTGGCCCGCGTGTGCAGCGCGGAGGTGCCGATGCCGTACGCCAAGCACATGGAGGACGCCGCGCTGCCGCAGCCCGCTTCCATCGTCGCGACCGTTCACGAGATGCTCCGACGCCATGGCTGAGTTCAGGATGCCCATCCTCGGGGCCGACATGAGCGCCGGGACTCTCGTCGCCTGGCGGAAGAAGCCGGGCGATGGCGTGAAGCGCGGCGACATCATCGCCACGGTGGAGACGGACAAGGGCGTGATCGACGTCGAGATCTTCGTGAGCGGCGTCATCGAAGAGATGCTGGTCCAGCCCGGCGCGACGGTTCCGACCGGGACGGTGCTGGCCATCATCAGGGAGGAAGGGTTCCGCCCCGTCGCGCCGCCTCCCGCTCCGCCCGTCCCCGGCCGCGTCAGGATCTCCCCCCTCGCAAAGAAGCTCGCCGCCGAGCTCGGGGTCGATCCGGCCACGGTGCGCGGCACAGGGCCGGGCGGCGCGATCACGCGGGAGGACATCGAGGGCGCGGCGGGGGCGAAGCCCGCGCCGGCGCGGCCGGCGGTCGAGATGGACCGCCAGACCCGGATGAGGCAGACGATCGGGGCGGCGATGGCCCGGTCCAAGCGCGAGATCCCCCATTACTACCTGAGCACCGCGATCGACATGCAGCGCGCGCTGGCGTGGCTCACCGAGGAGAACGGGAGGCGCCCGGTCGCGGACCGTCTCCTGTACGGGGTCCTGCTCATCAAGGCCGTGGCGCTGGCCCTGCGGGAGGTCCCGGAGCTGAACGCGGTCTGGGTCGGCGACCGCGTCGTGCCGAGCGAAGCCGTTCACGTCGGCGTGGCCATCTCGCTGAGGGGCGGGGGGGTGGTCGCCCCGGCCCTCCACGATGCCGACCGCCAGAGCCTGGGGGACCTCATGCGGAATTTCCGCGACCTCGTCCAGCGCGCGCGGGCCGGGGGTCTCAGAAGCTCCGAGCTGTCGGATCCGACGATCACGGTCACGAGCCTCGGCGAGCAGGGCGTCGAGACCGTCTTCGGCATCATCTACCCGCCGCAGGTGGCGATCGTGGGCTTCGGCAAGATCGTGGAGCGCCCGTGGTCGGTGGAGGGGCGGATCGTCTCCCGCCCCCTCGTGACCGCGACGCTGTCCGCCGACCACCGCGTCACCGACGGCCATCGCGGCGGCCTGTTCCTGGCGGCCGTCGATCGTCTCTTGCAGGAGCCGGGCCGGCTGTGACGAAGGACGAAATCCGCGCCACGGTGCTCCGCGTCCTCGGCGAGATCGCGCCGGAGGCCGATCCGGCGTCGATCAAGCCCGACGTCGGCTTCCGCGAGCAGGTGGATCTCGATTCCATGGATCTGCTGAATTTCGTCATCGGGCTTCACAGCGCGTTGAACGTCGAGATTCCCGAGGCGGATTACCCGAAGCTCGCCACCCTGGACGGGTGCGTCCAGTACCTCATGGCGATCCGGGAAGGCGCCGCATGAGAAAAGCCCGGCGGGATCGGAAGCCGAAGCAGCAAAAGCGGCGCCTCTGGGTTCACACGGTGACGACGGTCTCGACCTTCCCCCGGGCGGGGCTGTTCACCGCGGACGCCGCGACTATCGCCCGGACGCTGGCGTCCAAGCGGGTCAGCCCCAAGGGGATCACCTCCGGCCTCAGGATGCTGCTCTTCTTCATCAACCGGGCGGGGCGGGGGCTGTCGGCCGCCCGGCGCGCGGAGCTCCTCAAGGCCAAGCGGTTGATGCGGGAGATGATCGCGAAGCGGCGAAATGAACGTGGGGCCGCGTGAACGTCACGTGCTCCTGATCACGGGGAACCCCGGCAGCGGCAAGACCACCGTCATCTGCCGGGTCGCCGACGCCCTCGCCGGCCGGCGGCTGGGAGGGTTCTACACCGAGGAGATCCGCGTTGGCGGGGAGCGCCGGGGCTTTCGCCTCGCGACGTTCGACGGGCGGGACCGCGTCATGGCCCACGAGGAGTTCCGCGGGCCCCACCGGGTCGGGAAGTACGGAGTGGACGTCTCCGTCATCGACGGGCTCGCCGACTCGGCCCTCGCAGTGAGGGAGGAGGTGGATCTCTACCTGGTCGATGAGATCGGAAAGATGGAGTGCATGTCCCCTCAGTTCGTGACGGCCATGCGCGCCCTGCTCCACTCGCGGAAGCCGGTGGTCGCGACGATCGCCCGGAGGGGCGGCGGCTTCATCACAGAGGTCAAGGCGCGAAAAGACGCGGAGCTCTGGGAAGTGACGCGCGCGAATCGCGACGGGATGCCGCAGGAGGTCCTGACATGGTTTCGAGAAGAGAGACTGTAGCGGTGAAGGAGAGCGGCGGGCTCCCCCAGCCGAGGCGGAGCGGTCCGTGGTCGGTGGAAGGCGCGCTGGCGGAGCGGCGGTCGGTGAGAGAGTACACCGGCGAGGCCCTGGCGCGCGCCGACCTGGGACAGCTGCTCTGGGCGGCCCAGGGAATCACCGGCGCCGAGGACCTGAGGACCGCGCCTTCGGCCGGCGCCCTCTTTCCCCTGGAGGTCTACGTCGCCGTCGGCGCCGTGGAAGACCTCCCAAGCGGGGTCTACCGGTACGAGCCGGGCCGGCACCGGCTGGCGCTCGTGGCCGCCGGGGACAGGCGCGCGGAGCTCGCCAGGGCGGCCCTCGGGCAGGAGTGCATCGCGGAGGGGGCGGCGGTGATCGCGCTGGCCGCGGTCTACCGGCGAACGACCGGGAAGTACGGCGAGCGGGGGATCCGGTACGTCCATATGGAGGTTGGGCACGCAGCTCAAAACGTGTACCTGCAGGCCGTCGCCCTCGGCCTCGGCGCGGTGGTCGTGGGCGCCTTCGAGGATCGCGATGTAAAGAAGGTCATGCACATGGGGAGCCACGAAGAACCGGTGTGCCTGATGCCGGTGGGGCGGGCGCAGTAGCGTCCCCCTCACCCTGCCTTTTCCCCCGTGGGGGAGAGGAGACGAGGTGACGCGCGCGTTGATCTAACGATCCGGTTGAGCCGGGCGAGCAGTGCGAGCGTCGGTCTCCAACCGGTTGTTAGGCCGTAATCCTGACGTTGTCGTGGAGGAATTCCGGCGCGAAGTCCGCGCCATTCGGCCACACCAGCGTATGAAACTCGGGATGGATACGAAACTGCCTGAAGAACTCCAGGTCGCGCAGCGGCTCAAACATCGGTCCCCGCAATTCAGAACCGAGATCGATCTCGCCCGCCGTGCCGTCCCGAAAGCGAAGCCAAACGACATGGCCACCGATGTGCCGGGCTTCAAGAACATGATAATCCATCGTGCTCACTCCAGTGGAGCGATCCGGTTCAGCGGTTGTCTCGCGCGGGCAAGCCCCCAGTTCTCAAGCAATTCTTGCTTATGGAGATCCGCCCATTCAAGGACGTGACGCATGGCACGCGCGGGGAAACGGCCGGTTACACGGCCACTCTCGATCTCCACCGTGACTTCATACTCGCCATAGACGGCGTGGAAGTGTGGCAAGCCATGCTCAGTATAGAACATGCCAATGACGATTCCAAGGAAACGCGAAATCTCAGGCATAAACGAACGGCTACGGCGTCGGGCTAACTATTGAGTAGGTTGGTCGGCCTATCCCGCGTACGCAAACCCCTTTCGCTGGCGGCGATTCTCTCGTCTTTCCAATGATTTGTCAACGAGTGTCATGACCGATGGGTGGCCACCAAACACTGCACGCCGGTCAGTCTAATCCTGTTAGGGTCGCAGGCGGTCTGCGCCCATTTCGAGGTCGTCGGCGGGGCTGCGGACGCCCCTACCCCCACGATTCAGGACATGGGTATAGATCATCGTGGTGCTCACATCGCGATGCCCGAGCAATTCCTGGACCGTCCGAATGTCATAGCCGTCTTCCAGCAAATGCGTGGCGAAAGAATGGCGGAGGCTATGGCAGCTTGCGGGTTTGGGGATGCCGGCCTTGAGGACCGCCTGTTTTATCGCGCGCTGCAGAACGGATTCGTGCAGGTGGTGCCGGCGCTTCTCTCCCGTTCTCCGGTCGGTATAATGACTGGTCGCTGGAAAGACCCATTGCCAGGCCCACGCTCTGCTTGCATTCGGGTATTTGCGCTCCAGGGCGTCGGGCAAGGCAACACGACCCAGCCCTTTCCTGAGGTCTTCTTCGTGCTGCCGTTTCACAGCGTGGAGGTGCCTGAGAAGAGGCTCTTTCACGGCCGCGGGAAGGATCGTATAGCGATCTTTATCGCCCTTGCCGCCCCGAACCACGATCTGGTTCCTGGAAAACTCGACATCCTTGACTCTCAGCCGACAACACTCCATCACTCGTAATCCCGCTCCATAGAGGAGCATCGCCATCACCCACGGGGTGCCGGCGACGGAACTCAGAACTCTTCTTACTTCCTCTCGTGTAAGCACGACGGGCAGCCTTCTCGGTCTTTTGGCGCGCACGACTCCATGAATCAGGCCTATCTGCTTCTCCAGCACCCGGTGGTAAAGAAACAGGAGAGCGTTCAACGCCTGGTTCTGTGTTGAGGCGGCCACATGGGAGTCAGAGGCCAGGCTGGACAAGAACTGGCCGATCTCGGCTTCGCCCATTTCGGCCGGGTGCCGCTTCCCGTGGAAAAAGATGAAGCGCTTGATCCACCCGATATACGCTTCCTCTGTTCTGGGACTGAGATGTCGGGCACGCATAGCCTGTCGGACTCGGTCAAGCAGCTTGAGCTTTGGCGCGCCTGCAGGAGGGGAAATGGCCACTGCTGGCCGCCCACTCAGACTTACCACGCTGAGTCGGCGGTCGATGAGGCTCCTCACGTTGGACTTCTCCATCGCGACCTCCTCGGAAAAGGAACCGGCATAACCAGTATGGCGAAGACTCAGCCGGAGACAATGTCCAAGAATTGATACGGGGGAGTCGCGGCCGAGCTGAGCTAGAGCGCGAGCGGCCTGAGGATTGCGCGGCGGCGGTCGAGGCGGTGGAG
>Ga0209322_10002530_pt1 | contig 10398 bp, 5 predicted proteins | sample Rifsed19ft1_FD_184013 | JGI IMG/M metagenome (GOLD analysis project Ga0209322, IMG submission 184013) | Soil microbial communities from Rifle, Colorado, USA - sediment 19ft 1 (version 2) | ecosystem: Environmental > Terrestrial > Deep subsurface > Rock core/Sediment | place: Rifle, Colorado...
CCCGCCGAGCTGATGAGGGGAGTCTCGTTGAACGTATACACCATTGGCCCAGTGACGCCAATGCGCGGATCGCTGGCGAGCACGCAGGCCAGCCGTGATACACAGTCCGGGTCAAGCAACGTATCGTTGTTGAGCAGGAACACTGCGTCGGCGCCACGTTCCAGCGCGGCCCGAATGCCGATGTTGTTTCCGCCTGCGTAGCCCAAATTGGTCCTGTTCATGACCAGGTGAATGGCTGGGTCCGCTGCGCGAATCGCCTCGGCTCCGCCGTCTTGCGAGGCATTGTCGACGACGATGAGGTCAACCGGGCGGCCCCGGCCAATCTGCAGCGAGTGCAGGCAGGCCAGTGTGTCGGGCAGGCCGTTGTAGTGCAGAACGACCACGCCGACTCTCGGACCCTCACTATGAATGGAGAACAGATGGTCAGGAGTCATCAACCTGTGCTTTTGCGAGCGGATCAGCCCAGGGGCACGACCCGCGCGATCCGTTCTGCTAAATGCACGCCGCGACAATGGCGACGTTGTACGCATCGGCTACACAGCGTTCAGCCACGTGCCAATCCCGGCGGGATAGTGGGTGCTTTCTCTGATCGCGCCGATTGTAGTTGCCACGCGGGCATCGCCCTCCGGTTTGTTACACTAACATACGCTGGTTAGACGAGAGAATGCCCTGGGTTAGAGGAAAGTAGAAACAGCGAGCGTTCGCGAATTCCTTTTGCCGTCGTCTTCAGTTTCATCTTAAGTGTGGGCAGGCACGTCGCCTCTTACTTTTTTCATGCTTTTCCCTCACCACCTTCCGATGTTTTGGCGTTTCAATGACTACGACTTGTAAGGAAAGCACGCATTGATCACCTGATGCGAGATTCATTCCCGGTTCCAGTGCCCGAAGGAGCTTTGCGTGGAGATTGAGACTCAGATCCGAGACTATATTGCGCAGAATATGTTGTTCAGCGACAATGGCTTTGGTTATTCCGACGAGGACTCGTTCTTGCAGGAAGGCATCATCGATTCCGTCGGTGTAATGGAGCTGGTTCTTTTCGTCGAGCAGACCTTTGGCGTGGATGTCGATGATCAGGAGATTACGCCTGACAATTTCGACTCCGTCAGCAAGCTGGCTCATTACGTTCGCCGCAAGAGTGTTGTCACCGCTTGACCGAATCTGGCCCTTGCGGTAACCCGCGTGCTCCGTCCAGGTGCGGACACCTCGGCGTCTGCACGCAGCAAGTGCTCAATCGGCGTGCACGATCATCCACCTCTACCTGCTGGCCGCGCACCAAACTGCGCGGCCTCTGAATGCTTTCAGCCGGGATTGCACGGGTCTGACACTGGAGTTCTCCATGCTCGTCCAAGACTTTTTGGAAAACAGCGCCGCACGCCTGCCGAACAAGATCGCTCTTGTGTGTGATGGCCGACGGCTGACCTATGCCGAGATCAACGCGATGGCGAACCGCCTGGCGCACGCGATGATCGAGCAGGGTGTCCAGCGCGGCGACCGGGTGGCGTTGTATCTGATCAATTCGGTCGAGCTCGTTGTCGGCATCTTTGCCACGCTTAAGGCTGGCGGCGTGTTCGTCATCGTCAACCGCACGACGAAGCACGACAAGCTGGTATACGTCCTCAACAACTGCCGGGCCACCGCGCTGCTCACCGAGGCCCGCCCCGGCACGCAGAAAACGCTCGACGGCATCAAGGCCGAGACGCCCTCGCTGAAGTTCTGCGTCGTCAACGGCAACCGCGCCGCCGAAGTGGTTGCCGGGCGCGAGAAGTATATCGACTTCGCGATCATTCAGGGAACCTACCCTGACACGTGCCCCCCCCGTGTCAACATCGATCTCGATCTGGCTTGCCTGATTTATACCTCCGGCAGCACCGGCGATCCCAAGGGCGTGATGAGCGACCACAGCAACGTCGTCTTCGCCAGCGGATCGATCCTCTCGTACCTTAAGAATGTGGAGAGCGACATTGTTATCGACGTGCTGCCGCTGTCCTTCGACTATGGGCTGTACCAGTTGCTGATGGTATTCCGCTTCGGCGGGACACTGGTGCTGGAGCGATCGTTCACCTATCCGGCGGCGGTGCTCAAGCGCATGGAAGAAGAGCGCGTGACCGGCTTTCCCGGCGTGCCCACGATCTACGCCATACTGCTGCAAATGGATCTCAGCCCCTACGATTTATCCAGCTTGCGCTACCTGACCAATACAGCGGCGGCGCTGCCGCCCAGCCACATCCTCGAACTGCGCGACAAGTTCCCATGGGCCACGCTATATTCGATGTACGGCTTGACCGAAACCAAGCGTACCCTGTACCTCCCGCCCGAACAGCTCGACAAGCGCCCCGGCTCGGTGGGTATCGCTATTCCGGGCACGGAAGTCTGGCTCGAAGACGAGATTGGCCAGCGGCTCGGACCGGGCCACATCGGTGAACTCGTGGTGCGCGGGCGGCACGTCATGCGCGGCTACTGGGAGAATCCGTCAGCGACCGCGCAACGCTATCGCCCCGGCCCGATCCCCGGTGAGCGGCTATGTTACACGGGCGACCTGTTCCGCATGGACGAAGACGGTTATCTGTACTTCGTCGGTCGCAAGGATGACATCATCAAGAGCCGCGGCGAGAAGGTTGCGCCGAAAGAGGTGGAAAACGTGCTGTATGGTCTGAAGGGTGTGATCGAGGCGGCGGTCGTCGGCGTGCCCGATCCGATTCTAGGCGAGGCCATCAAGGCGTTCGTCGTCGTGGGCAACGGGCGGATAACTGAAGCCGAGGTGCTGGCCCACTGCCGGGCCAACCTCGAAGACTTCATGGTGCCCAAGCACGTCGAGTTCCGCGACGAGCTGCCCAAGACCTCGTCGGGCAAAATCAAGAAGACCGATCTGAAGTAAGGGCTGAGGAGCGAGACGGGACGATGTGCGGCATTACGGGGATTCTGAATCTGACCGAGTCCGCGCCAATTGAAGAAGCGGCTCTGCGCCAGATGCTGGCGATGATCCGCCATCGCGGGCCGGATCAGTTTGGCATCTACCTCGACGATCGCGTTGGGCTGGGCAGCGCCCGTCTCAGCATCATCGACATTGGAGGCGGGCAGCAACCGATCACCAACGAGGACGAGACACTGTGGATCGTCTTCAACGGAGAGATCTTTAACTACATCGAGCTGCGCCCCGACCTTGAAGCGCGCGGCCATCGCTTTGCGACGAACTGCGACACCGAGATCATCTTGCATCTGTACGAGGACTTTGGCCCCGACTGCCTGGCGTACCTCAACGGCCAGTTTGCCATCGCTATTTGGGACACGCGTAACCGGACGCTGTTCCTGGCGCGCGACCGGCTCGGCGTGCGCCCACTGTACTACACCGTCGCCGACGGTGCGCTGATCTTCGGCTCGGAGATCAAGGCATTGCTGGCCGATCGGCGCGTGCGCGCCGAGATCGACCCAGTCGCGCTCGATCAGATCTTTACCTTCTGGTGCACACTCTCGCCGCGCAGTATCTTCCAGGGAATCGTCGATGTGCCGCCGGGCCACTACCTGATCGCGCACGAGGACGACATCCGCGTCGAACCGTACTGGCCGCTGCAGTTCCCAAACGCCGATGCGCCCGCGCCTAAACGCGACTTCGGCAGCTACCTCGAAGAGTTCCGGAGCCTATTGATCGACGCGACGCAGATCCGCCTGCGCGCCGATGTGCCGGTGGGTGCGTACCTCAGCGGCGGCCTCGACTCCTCGACCATCGCGGCCATCATCCGCAACTACACTCACAACCGGCTCGATACCTTCTCGATCACCTTCAGCGATCCCAACTTTGACGAGAGCGAGTTTCAACTGCGGATGGCGAAGCATCTCGGCACGGATCACCAGGTGGTGCATACGACGCACGCCGACATCGGGCACGTCTTCCCGGACGTGATCTGGCACACCGAGACGCCGATCCTGCGCACGTCGCCCGCCCCAATGTTCCTGCTGTCGAAGTTGGTGCGCGAGCATAACTTCAAAGTTGTGCTGACCGGCGAAGGCTCGGACGAGTTTCTGGCCGGCTATGACATCTTCAAAGAAGCTCAGCTGCGCCGCTTCTGGGCCAGACAGCCCGATTCGCAGATTCGACCACTGCTGCTCAAGCGACTGTATCCCGACATCGTCGATCTATCGAGGAGCAATACTGCGTACCTGTCGGCGTTCTTCGGGCGGGGCCTGACCGATGCCGATGCGCCGGACTACTCACACGCGGTACGCTGGAACAACACCAGCCGGGCCAAGCGGTTCTTCTCGCCGGAGGTGAACCGGGTTGTAGAAGCGCAAACGCGCACCGCGCGCGACTCGGTGTACTACCCGCCGGAGTTCGCGCGTTGGGCCCCCCTGTCGCAGGCGCAGTATCTAGAAATCAGTCTCTTCCTGTCACAGTACTTGCTTTCATCTCAAGGTGATCGCCCCGGCATGGCGCACTCGATCGAAGGGCGCTTCCCGTTCCTGGACTACCGCGTGGTGGAGTTCGCCAATCGCTTGCCGCCGCGTCTGAAACTGCGCGGACTGACCGAAAAGTATCTGCTCAAGCAACTGGCGCGCGAATGGCTGCCGGATGAAATCTGGCAACGGCCCAAGCGCCCCTACCGCGCGCCGATTCATCGCAGTTTTTTCAACGATCGGACGCCCGACTACGTGCGCGAAATCCTGTCGCCAGAGCAGATCGGCGCGACAGGGTTGTTCAATGCGCCGGCAGTGAGCCGGCTAGTCAACAAGCTGGATCGGGGCTTGCCGCTGGGCGAGACTGATGACATGGCGCTGGCGGGCATCATCTCCGCTCAGCTTGTCCATCAATTGTTTGTGTCCGATTTCCGAATGCCGCCGCCGTTGTCCGAGGCTGATGATGTGAAAGTGTGCCTCGGCCAGCGCGTGACAGCTGCTTGAACCACGGAGGGCACGGATATAGACTTCTGCAAGCCGTGTCATCTGAGGTTAGATTTGGAACGGGGACTGAATGGCTTTCAACAGGGAAGTACTCAACATCGATGCGGCTGCGGAGGCTGAGCGCATCGTCGCGCTGCTGCGAAACAGCGTACGCAAAGTGATGCGCAAGCAGGGAGCAGTACTGGGCATCAGCGGCGGCGTAGACTCGGCGGTGGTGCTCGCGCTGTGTGTGCGCGCCTTCGGACCGGAGCGCGTCACGGCGTTGATCATGCCGGAGAAGGACTCGGAGCCGATCAGCGAGGAACTCGCGCGCCAGGTCGCCGCTCAGTTTGGCAGCGAGCCGATCCGGGAGATCATCACGCCCGTACTCGACGGCTTTGGCTGCTATCCGCGCCGGGACGAAGCGATTCGCCGCGTCTTCCCGGAATACGATGCCGCGCAAGGATACGGCGCGAAGATCGTTCTGCCACCCAACCTGCTCGACGAAGACACGCTCAACGTCTTCTCGCTGATCATCGTCACGCCCCGCGGCGAAGAGAAGACCAAGCGCCTGCCGCTAAGCGAGTACTTTCAGATCGTCGCGGCGTCGAACTTCAAGCAGCGCACACGCATGGCGATGCTGTACTATCACGCCGAGGTGCGTAACTACGCCGTCATCGGCACGCCGAACAAGAATGAACACGATCAAGGTTTTTTCGTCAAACACGGCGATGCGGGCACGGACGTGAACCCGATCGTCCACTTGTACAAAACACAGGTCTACCAACTGGCGGAGGATCTCAACATCCCTGAAGCGATCCGCCGCCGCCCGCCGACGAGCGACACCTACCCGGCGCACAGCACGCAGGAAGAATTCTTCTTCCGCTTGCCGTTCGCCGAGATGGATTTACTGTGGTACGCGCTGGAACACAACGTGCCGGCCGCCGAGGTCGCGCAGGTGATGGGGCTGACCGAGATACAGGTGCGGCGTGCATTTGAGGATTTTACCCGCAAGCAGCGCACGACCGAGTATCTGCGCATGCCGCCGATGGATATCCATACCTAATGCGAAAGGTATGCGCCGCCTTGTATCAGCGCAGCGTAATCCTGACGGCTATGTCGGTGCGGAGGTTCGACACATTCAAGGTCAGGTTACCCCCGGCGTTTGCCGACAGCGTCTGCGTCGAGGTCGGCTGTCCAGTCTGCGTGTCATACCACGTCACCGTATAGAATGCATTGCTGTGCTGCAGGGCGATGTTCACCGTCCCACTTTCGGCAGGAACGGCCCGGCCGTCGACCACGGCTCGCCAGGTGTGCTGCCGATTATCAATCCACAGATAAGCACTGCCCGCCTGCATATCCTTTTGGCCGAAAACACGGAGATCGGGATTGGAAGCGGTCGCCGCTGCATCCACATAGCGCCCATTAGTAAACGGGATGCCGGTCATGAATCGGTTCCATGCGCCAAAGATGGGATGCAGTGATTTGTCGAAGATGTTATCTGGGTACCAATACAACGGATATACCCCGCCCGGCCCGCAGCGCGCCCAAGTCATCTTATGCAGCCAGACGCCAGTCTGGTCATCGGCGAGGCGCGGCTCCTCGAAGTCCGTGCCCTGCGTGCTGTCGATGCCTTGCTCACCCCACACCACCGGCTTGTTGAAGCCCGCCGCACGCGCATCTAAATCATACTCGTTGAAAAAGCGGGCCGAGTCATTCGCCAGCTCCTCCGTGGGTTCGTTCCAGCCTGTGCCGCGGACGTAAGCGTGAAAGTCGGTGTACGAGATCGGCGCGCTCTCCGGGTGCTTCCAGGCGCTCTCGGCCAGCGTGGCCCAGGTTGAGGTTGTGGCAAGATGCGGATTGCCATCGGCGGCGGCTTGCGTCGCAAGGGCAGCAGTCAATCGGAAATGCGCTCCGAAGCCGGGCGCTTCCTCGTTGACCAGTTCCCACGAATGGATCGAGCGATACGCGCCGAAGCGGGCCAACAGGTAGCGCCAATAGGACTCATGCAACTGCCACGTGGGCGTGCCCTCGCCGTTATTGAAGTTGCCGCCCAGCTTGTCCGGCAGGCCATCTGGCCCGAAGGCATTCAGGATGAAGTCCTGCTTCTCGCTAATGTTTAGCTTGAAATACAGGCCGCGCGTATCGGCTTCGCTGAAGATCGCATCCATCCCCGCGCTGCGGCGCTGGTCGAAGGTCATGTATGGGTTGAAGTGCGAATTGCGCAAGAGCTGCGGCCCGAGCGTGCCGCCGGATAGAACTTCGTACACGCCGATCTGATCGACGTAGGCCGCGCCCCCGGTCGTGTTTTCCAGAATGAGGGCCAGGTTCGAGATCAGATCGCTCTGTGCGACGAACGTCGCTTCGGCCACGTGCCAGGGCGTGTCGCCGTTCACGTGCGGGATCAGCGCCGGAATCGATCCCGTCTGTCCAGGCTCCGGCCAGTCGGTGAACTTCACGGTCGCGCCGTAAGGCCGGCCGGAAGTCGCGGGGCCAGTCACACTCTCGGTGCGCCAGCGCACAATCACCCGATACGTGCGCCCCGCAATCAGCCCGGCATGACCGGTGTTCCATCCCTGGAACATGAGCGGGTTGGCGGCATCAAGTCGTAGCGAGGCAAGCCCATCACCGTAGGCACGCTCGACAGTGAGGCCTGTCGCCGGCACCGTAGCCTCGTAATCGAGAGTGCGCGAGGCCCACGCATACCAAGCCGATCCCCACACGTGCCCCGCGATCCACCAGCGGAAGAACTGCTGGTTGCCTGCCCCCATTGTGTTGAACTCATCAACCCCGTCGTAAGAGAAGCGTTCGTTGTCGAATCCGATACTATGACCTGTGCCGAGGAACGGCGTGCCGTCGGCAAATTCAAAGTAGCGCGAATCGAGTGGCGCGACTCGGATCGGGCCATGGTTGTTCGGGTTCGCCGGCGCGGTCACATTGAACGCTTGCTCACCGGACTGCGCCGTGCCTTTGGCTTCGGCCACCTCGATGCGATACTTCCATGTGCCGAGCGCAGGTGGTGCGAAGCGCACCGCCCACACCGGATTGCCTTGCGGGTACAGCCACTCTTCGCCGCCTTTCAACGAGCGCTCGTAACGCTGGTATAGAAACGCCGGTCGGCGGTACACCGTCCGCCAGTTGTCGGGCGTGAATAAGGCATCGACTGTGATGCCGTCCACCCACTCCAAGCCCGGAGTCGGCGCGGGATCGTACGGGAACTGCGGATGCGTCGCGGCGCTGTTGTCGATCGCAAATGTGATCTCCAATGGATCCCAGCGCTGCACGGATGCAGCGCCCTGAATATTCGACACACCGAGCGGTCCTGCTGGAACGTAGCGCACGATACGCTCGGCAGTAGCCAGGCGCCCGTTCGACGCGCGCGCCTGTACGAGGATGCGATTGACGCCGGGCCGTAGCGGCACGTTGGCGCTCCAGCTGGCCGAGCCGGTGGCCGCGCCGACGTAGTCTCGATCTGTGCTGACTTGCACGCTAACGCCTGTGCCGCTGGCCGTGCCGTTGAGCGTAATGGCCGGGCTGTTGACGGATACGGGCTGCGCACTTGGATTCTGGATGACCAGCGTCGGGAATCCGCTCGCCGTAGCGTCCCACGCCGCCGACTTGACCGTGACCGCGCCTTCATCGTCGGAGACGCTGACGGTTGCCACGTAACTGCCGGGCAGTGCCGCGCTGCGTATGCCGTTCGCGGCCAGAGCGCGTGTGCCGTCGCCGAAGCTCCACACCACATTCGTAATCGCGCCATCCGGATCGTCGCCGCTGATACCATACTGCTGCGTCTGCGGTAGGTCGTTGAGCGTCGTGGGGGTCAGCGTCACCGTAAAGTCCGGTGGGATATTCTCGCGCTTGGGGAAAGCCGCAATGTCGTCAACGTGGATGACCATGCGCCGGCCCGATCCGCCGAAGTAGCCCACGTCGATCGGCGTCTGGTTCGCCAGCGCCGTAAATGTAAATGCAACCTTGAGCCACGCGCTGCCGTGCGTCCGGGCCAACAGATAGCCACTGCGCCCCAGCACTTGCCAGTCCGAGTTGTAGGCTTGAATCTGAAAGCCGCCCCAGTCCGTGCCCGTCTCAGACACGATCTTGATCCAGGCGGTAACCTTATACGCGGTGCCCGAGGTCGTATCGATCCATGTTCGCATAATCGTATTGGACAGCCGCGCCGAATGGTTCCCGGAGTGTGCTTCCGCCGTTGAAACGGTTGAGCCATTCGGTTCCCAGCCGTTCAAATTGCCGCTCTCGAACGTGCCATTCGCAATGAGATTGACCGGGGGCGCGGAGACCGTACTGCTTGTGCTGACGGTCGGCAGGTAAGTCGTATAGGTGATCGCGGCGGCGCTGAGTGCCGGTGACTGCGCCACGGGCGAAGCGGCATCGGGCCCCGGCTGTTCAAGCACGGTCGGCGTGACTAGCCACAGGCCATCATTCGAGATCGCCGCGCGAATGATGACGCCCGCGATCGAGCACATCACGGCCAGGATAGCCAGCCAGACAAATCGCCTAGGCGGACTTTTCAGTTCGAGGTGCATTAGCATATATTATCCCCCAAATCACCCAGGCCTCCACTGTGAACACCGCCGTATCGCTGGACGAATACCCCTGGCGTCACTGAGAACGATGGTGTTCCGCATAGTCAGCGGCGCATTGTTCCAGTGAAGCGCCATCTCGCCCCACGGGTTGATGATGCGAAACGGATGCACCCACGATGGTTGCGCCTGGTCAATATCGCCTGTATTGTTCAGCTGGGTGTCGAAGAAGTCAGGGTGGTTCTTACGGTATTCTAACGGCCCTACGGATCAAGTGTCTATGACCCTAGAGTTTGATTCGCCCCCAATTATGGGGTGCCAAGATGAGACGATGATCCTATTGGCACGCAAAAGCAAAAGGCCGTCAGAGATAAACTGACGGCCTTCATTCGGCGATCGTCGTTGACGTAGGGGCAAATCGCTTCGGCGTTATGCTTGACACGCGAGGGCGTGTTGTGGTCAATCCCTCAGATCACGCCGGTCTGGCGTCACAGTCAGCTCGAACATGCCGTCATGACCACGGACGATGTCACCGAGCGCGTGCGCGAGCAGGACGGACTGCGCGAGAGCGAACAGCGCTTCGACGCGCTCGTGCAGGGCGCCTTCGAGGGGCTGCAGGTTTCGGTCGAGGGCACGATACGGCAGGCCAACGAGGTGCTTGCGCGCATGGTGGGCTTGCGCGCGGAAGACCTCGTCGGACGCAGTGGGCTCGATTTCTGCGCCCCTGAATCGCACGCGGCCGTCCTCGAGCACATCCGGTCGGGCGCCGAGACGCCCTACGAGGTCATCGCTCTGCGGGCCGATGGGAGCCGGTTTCCCTGTGAGATCCTAGGACGCAACATCATCTACCGCGGCGAGGCCGCACGCCTGACGGGTTTTAGAGATCTCACCGAGCGTTACAGGCTCGAGCGCGAGCGCAAGGAGATCGAGGAACGAATGGGGCAGGCGCAGAAGCTCGAGAGCCTCGGCATGTTGGCGGGCGGAA
>Ga0209322_10002541_pt1 | contig 10372 bp, 9 predicted proteins | sample Rifsed19ft1_FD_184013 | JGI IMG/M metagenome (GOLD analysis project Ga0209322, IMG submission 184013) | Soil microbial communities from Rifle, Colorado, USA - sediment 19ft 1 (version 2) | ecosystem: Environmental > Terrestrial > Deep subsurface > Rock core/Sediment | place: Rifle, Colorado...
CCAAATCGACGACGTCGTTCCCTGGATTGAGAGCGATTTGCAGCCTTGGATCGAAACGCTGCGCCGGCCGAAGCGTATCTTGATCGTCGATGTGCCGATCAAACTCGACAACGGCAAAATCGCCCACTTTGAAGGTTACCGCGTGCAACACAATCTCTCGCGCGGCCCGGGGAAAGGCGGCGTGCGTTTCCATCCGCAGGTCACGCTCCCGGAAGTTATGGCGCTTGCCGCTTGGATGTCGATAAAAAATGCCGTCGTTAACGTCCCCTTCGGCGGCGCTAAGGGTGGCGTGCGTGTTGATCCGCGAAAACTCTCGCGCGCCGAGCTGGAGCGGCTGACGCGCCGCTACACCAGCGAGATCAACATCGTCCTCGGCCATGACCGCGATATTCCCGCTCCCGACATCAACACCGATGAGCAAATCATGGCCTGGATGATGGATACGTTTTCGGTAAACCAGGGCCGTACGGAAATGGGAGTTGTCACCGGTAAACCCATTTCGCTTGGTGGCAGCCTTGGGCGTCACGACGCGACTGGGCGTGGCGTGTTTATCGCCGCGCGCGAAGCGGCGAAAAGGATCGGCATGCCGATTGGCGACGCGCGTGTGGTGGTGCAGGGCTTCGGCAACGTCGGTGAGGCGGCGGCACGAATCTTCGCCGAGAACGGCGCCAAAGTAGTCGCGGTGCAGGATGAAACCGGTGGTGTATTTAACAGCAACGGTCTCGATCATGTTGCACTGCGTCACTATCGCGCCGAGCGCGGCACGCTTGAGGATTTTCCGGGAGGCGAGGCGTTAAGCGTCGCGGACTTCTGGGCTCTGCCCTGTGAATTCCTGATCCCGGCCGCTATCGAGGGGCAGATCACGGCGGACAATGCGCCCGCTATCCGCGCGCGCGTTATCGTGGAAGGCGCCAACGGTCCGACCACCACAGAGGCCGATCGAATCCTTCAGGGCCGCGGTGTGCTAATTGTGCCCGACGTCTTAGCCAACGCTGGTGGCGTCACCGTGAGCTACTTCGAGTGGGTGCAGGATATTGCGAGCTTTTTCTGGAGCGAGGCGGAAATCAATCAACGCCTTGACCGCATAATGGTTGAGGCGTTTCAGCCCGTCTGGGAAATCGCCGAGCGCAACGCGATCCCGCTTCGCACCGCCGCCTATGTAGTCGCTTGCCGGCGCGTGTTGTCGGCGCGCGCGCAGCGCGGGCTTTATCCGTGACAGGAAGCGCCGCCGCGTTCGGATTCGGCAAGAGCTGCCGGCGCCAGCGGCTCACCGCAAGAAAATCTCGGTCACAACTTCAGTGCCAGCTCGGCGATCGCGTCGAGTAAGTAGGCATCGGTGGCGTACAGGTAGCTGATCGTGAAATTCATATCGGGTAACTTTCCGCCGGCGACGTCGATGACTTGAAGGCTCTCGTTGTCCAGTTCGCGCTCGACAACCGTTGGTGGCATCACCCCGATCCCGATGCCTTCGGTACAGAGTCGCACGATCGCCGAGAGCGACGCGTTGCCGTAGATCTTAAAGTTCGTGGTACCGTTTTTTTCGAAAAGTTCACGAATGGCAAGATGGGGTCGTGTGTCCTTCAAATAAGTAATAACCGGGTACGCGGCGACTTCTTGCAACGAGATGGTCCTTTTGGGTAGCTGCAGCTTGGGGCTAGCGATCCAGGCCAGTGGAAAGCTTACGTATTGAACATTGCGGACACTTGGTTCGACGATCTGCCCCATCAAAAAAGCGATATCGATGTTGCCGTCGAGCAAGTGGTCGCGAAGATTACGCGAGGTGTTGACTTCGATATCGAGCGAAATGGAAGGGTAGGTGGTACGAATGCTCTCAACCAACTTGATAAGCTTCGTATGAACGATCGTTTCAGAAACGCCAAGCCGGACGTGACCGCGAAACAAATCCGGCGACCCCGACACTTTCAGAATTTCTAAGCGTAGTCGCAACATCTGCTCGGCAATCGGCAACAGTTCCCGACCTTTGGCGGTTAACGCCACCCCGCGCGATTCACGCTCGAACAATTTCACGCCGAGGCTCTCTTCGAGCGCGGCGATTCGCTGAGAGATTCCCGGTTGCGTCGTGTTCAAACGCTGTGCGGCGAGACTGAACCCGCCGAGGCGCGCTACCCAAACCATCGTTTCGAGATTTTTTAGATCGATCATCGTGATAGGGTCAAGTTCACGGCGTCGTCTGGAACTAGTCGAGACTGTGTCTCGCTTTTCAACGGCGCACCGACCCCCTGTTTTCGCTACGAAAAATGCCGATTCGCGGAGAGCCCGATAAATGGAAATTCACGTACGATAAGAATTTTTGATGTCTGCGGATCAGTATATATGATTTGATCTTATGTGACGTTCAATTTGTAATCCATTGGAATCGATTCGCCGTTGCCCACCATGAGTTTCGCGGGCGATCGGATGGCGCGTTGCCAGGCGAGAAGTTTGGGTACGACGAGAACTCGCCGAAGTATATGTCCTGGATGAAATGTTCCAGCAAACAAAGGTGGCTTGATGATTTTGGCGGATGGCGTGTTGAAAGTATCACGAAGGGCGCGCGCGGAAATAAGGGCTGAGCGCCATACGGGGCCGACGGCCGGTCTCGCGCCGGGTTTCGTGCAAGCGAATCTCGTGGTCCTGCCATTCGACCTGGCGGGCGACTTCGCCCGGTTTTGCGACTACAACCCAAAGCCTTGCCCCGTGCTGGCGAGGTCCGAACCGGGCGATCCGAGTTTTCCTACGCTGGGCGAAGACATCGATGTTCGTACCGACTTGCCGCGCTACCGTGTCTGGCGCAATGGGGATCTCGCCGACGAAATAACCGACATACGCGCTTGGTGGCGCGAGGATTTCGTGGCCTTTGCATTGGGATGTTCGTTTTCGTTCGAACAGCTATTGATCGCGGAAGATATCGAGGTTCGTCATATCAAGCGCGGAACCAATGTACCCATGTACCGCACAACGATCGAAACCGTTCCCGCCGGCTTTTTCTCCGGACCGCTGGTCGTGTCGATGCGACCGCTGCGTTCGGCCGACGCCATTCGGGCAATCGAGATCACCTCGAAGCACCCGAATGTACATGGCGCGCCTGTACATATCGGATTTCCCGAGCAGATCGGCGTGGCCGATCTCGCGAGGCCGGATTACGGCGAACCGATAGATGTGGAAGCGGGCGAGTTGCCCGTTTTTTGGGCCTGCGGCGTAACGCCGCAGGCGGTCATCGAAAGATGTAAGCCGCCTTTTTGTATCACCCATGCGCCGGGATGCATGTTGATAACGGATATCCCCATCGAAGGAAACGGCGTGGAAATACGCTAGAGGAGCGGTAACCGTGGCGGCGGCGCGAGGAGGTGGTGTCGGAGCCGACAGTCTTTCAACGTAGACCACTAGTTCTTACAAGCACGAGGAGAGAGATGATGAAACGCAAGACAGCCATAGCGAGTGGGTTGGTCATTCTATGCGCGCTGATCGGTGCGGCATTCGCGAAAGCGGATTTGCCTCGCACACATCTGAAGGTCGTCGGCGCGTGGGGAATGCTGACCCAGTACAAAAATTTCGAGCAGCCATTCTGGACTAAAGAAATTCCGGAGCGATCTCAGGGCGCCATTACCGCCGAGATCACGCCGTTTAATGAGATGGGGCTCAAAGGCGCCGAGATCACCCGTCTCATGAAGATGGGTGTGATCGATTTCGGTTCGACGGTTCTTGGTTATGTCGCGGCCGATGACCCGCGCAACGAAGCAGTCGATCTCGCCGGTATCGCGCCCGATGCGGCGACGGCACGCAAAATCACCGAGGCCTACAAGCCCGTACTCGATAAGTTCTATCGCGAAAAATTCGGCATTCAGGTTCTCGGCGTGTGGCCGTATTCGGCGCAAGTGTTGTTCTGTAACGGTGAAATCAAGCAACTCGCAGACCTCAAGGGCAAGAAGGTTCGCACCGCCGGTCGCAGTCTGGCGGAGTTCGTTGAGGCACTTGGCGGAACTGGCGTTACGATGGCATTCGGCGAAGTGGTTCCGGCCTTACAAAATAAGGTCATCGATTGCGCGATTACCGGAACACTGTCCGGCAACTCCGCAAAGTGGCCCGAAGTGACTACGCACGTGTACGCGCTGCCACTCGGTTGGAGCGAAGTGATGCACGGTGTGAATCTCAAGACCTGGGAGCGTTTGGATCCGAGCGTGCGGGCGTTCTTGCAGAAGGAGGTCACAAGATTGGAGGATGAAATCTGGAAAGCCGCAGCGGTGGAAACGCAGCAGGGTTTCGACTGCAACGCCGGCAAGGACTCGTGCACGGCCGGAACCAAGGCACGGCTTAAGATCGTTCCCGTCAGCGATGGCGACAGGGCGTTGCTGCGACGCGTGCTGTCGGAGAAAGTTCTGCCGCAATGGGCCGCGCGCTGCGCTGATTGCGTCGAGTCATGGAACGGCACGGTTGGAAAAGTCATCGGTCTTAGCGCCAAGTAGAGCCAGGATCACCGGGTGGGGCGCGCCTTGCGTGTCACCCGGCGCTTCCACCAGTCGCCGCGGTGGACTTACGTAGGGGGTAAACGTGATTGTCATGCTGGACGGATGGATCGCGTTGTCAAAACGCCTGGCCAGGATGGCTATCACGATAGGGGGTCTGATGGTTTTCGCTTCGGCGTTCCTGATCGGGCTGGAAGTTTTGTTGCGCAAACTATTCCTCGTTTCCATCGGCGGCGCGGACGAGCTGTCGGGTTACGCTTTTGCTATCGGAACAAGTTGGGGGTTTGCGTTCACGCTGCTCGATCGGGCGAATGTGCGCGTGGATGCGCTCTATTCTCGCTTCGGTGCCCGCCTGCGCGTCTGCTGTGACGTGCTGGCGTTACTCGCCCTAGGCGTCTTCGTTGGGTTTCTCGGATGGAGCGCCTCGCAGGTACTGGCCACGTCACTACAGTTCAGTTCGCGCGCCACCACGCCGCTCGCCACACCGCTCTGGATTCCTCAAGGCTTGTGGGTTATCGGGTTCGCGCTATTCGCCTTCGGTTTCGTGCCGCTAATAGCGCGAGTGCTCTGTGCCTTGGCATCGGGAGATCACGCGCGCATCACTCGGCTGGTTGGCGCGAGATCGATACAGGAAGACGTTGCCGAGGAAATGTCACACGTGGCGCACGCCGACGGTCAACCACCGCTCGGGAGGTGCTGACATGCTTGCCACCGTTCTAGTGCTCTTGTTGGCACTGCTTGCCGTCAGTCTGCCGGTGGCAGCCGCACTCGGTGTGTTAGGTCTCGTATTGGATTACTTCTACACGACGATGCCGCTCTACCGTGCGCTCGGGGAGAACGCCTGGTCGACGAGCACAGATTTTCTGCTCGTGACGATTCCGATGTTCATTTTGCTCGGCGAGATATTGTTGCGTGCGGGTGTCGCCGATCGAATGTATGGCTCGATGATTAAGTGGCTCTCGTGGTTGCCCGGTGGACTGATGCATTCCAACGTCGGTGCCTGCGCATTATTCGCCGCCACATCGGGATCATCGGTCGCTACGGCGGCCACCATCGGGACGGTGGCATTGCCGCTTGTCAAACAACACGGCTACAACGAGCGGCTATTTCTTGGAACGCTCGCCGCCGGCGGCACGCTCGGGATTCTGATTCCGCCGTCGATCAACATGATCATTTACGCCGTGCTAACCGACACCTCGATCCCTAAGTTGTATCTGGCGGGAATAATCCCGGGACTGGGTTTGGCGGTGTTGTTCATGGCGATGATTTTTGCGGCCTGTGTGTATCGGCGCGAGTGGGGTGGGCGGCCGGTTGAAGTCGCGTGGGGCGAGCGGTTCGCGTCGTTGATCGATTTCGCCCCGCCGCTTGGGATCTTTCTGATCGTGGTCGGATCGATCTATGCCGGACTCGCGACACCAACGGAAGCGGCGGCGCTCGGCGTCATCGCAGCGCTGGTGTTGGCGTACGGTTACGGAAAATTGTCGTTGGCGATGCTGCGACAAGCATTCGAAAACACAATGAAGATTACCGCGATGATCATGCTCATTATTGTTGCGGCGGCGTTTCTCAACTTCGTGATTTCGGCAATAGGGCTGACGGCCATGATCACGAGCTACATCACCGGACTCGAGCTGTCGAAGTACGAGATGTTGTTCGCGGTTGTCGTCTTTTATCTGGTGCTCGGTTGTTTCATGGAAACGCTTTCCATGATGATTACCACTGTGCCGATCGTGGCGCCGGTCATGATTCAACTCGGTTTCGATCCGGTCTGGTTTGGAATCGTCGTCGTTATTCTGATCGAAATGGCGTTGGTGACACCGCCCGTCGGTCTGAATTTGTACGTCGTGCAGTCGCTGCGTAAGAGCGGTTCGCTGAACGATGTTATCGCGGGCTCGCTGCCGTTCGTGATGGCGATGTTGTTGCTCATCATTTTGCTGGCGCTGTATCCGCAGATTGCGTTATGGCTTCCGACAAGCTTTGGTTCGACGGCTGGCTAGATATGCGGTCTTCCGTTCGGGCTCCGCGTTGGCAAGGAGAGAGCAATGACGAGTGGGGCCTACTGTTTCGGCAAGTGAGCGCGAGGATGTTCGAGCCGTGTCCGACAAGAAATAGGTTATTCGAATCGCGGTCATCCGGTTCCTGCGCGATGCAATCGAGCATGAACAAGAAAGCCGCGGTGCGGTGGTGCGTAACGCATCGCCCGCAAACCGCGGCTGATCTCAACAAAACTCGATCTACTTACCGATGCCGCTCGCCTCGGCTGCTTGCACGGCGCGCTCGACGTCCTCGGCCAACATGAAACCTTGGTGTTGCAATTTACGCGCAGCCCATTGCACTTTTTTCCCGTAGATTTCGTGATTGGGATAGCGTTCTTCGAGCGACAGACGCGGATCGCCGGACGCGAGTCGCTCGGCCTTCGTCTTGACCAAGGGAATCGCCTGGCCGAAGCCGTCGCACAAATCATCGGCGGCGAACGCGGCGCCGCGTAGCGCCCAGCCGGTGTAGGTCGCCAGCGGTACTTCGACATCGGGAAAACGCACACCGGCGATGTCGTTGCCGTCCTTGTCGGTTTTGGGCACGAACACCGGATAGGGCGAGGTAACAACCGGCGGCAGCGTGGTCAGAATGCCGCTCTTGAATTGCGGACCGAAGTCGAACAGGTCGCCGGTAGTCATCAGGCCGGTGTATTTCACCCCCGGTATGTTCGGGAATCCTTGCTTGGGGTGTGCCTTGCGTTCTTGTTCATTTGTATTCTCCATGTCGCGTGGTGGTACGCGCCATTTATCCCGACGTTACCAATGTCGTCAAGGCACGATATAAGTGCGGGATAGAATTCTGCACAAGATTTTCGCGCGCGAATTTATTCGCGGTGCGACCGACGCACTGAATCGCAGAAATCGTACTGCGTCTATTTCGATTAACCGTAAGAAACGTTTGATGATTTCGTAGCTTGGTCTTTTATCGCACGCGATGCGAGCACGTCGCGTGCGTGTGCGCGGCAGAAAACTTCCGTGGCTTACATCGGGCGATTATCGTTCGGACTCACAAAAAATATAGTAAGCGCCGAACGCTGTGCGCGTGACGATTGTCGTTATGCCTTGGTCGGACGAACGCGCGATGCCGCGAGCTTGGCGCGCAGGCGTGCTTCGTTGATATCGGGACCGGTCGCAAGCGCCACACCCATGCGCCGTTTTACGTACGATTCGGGTTTGCCGAATAAGCGCAATTCCGTTTGCGGTACCTCGAGCGCCTTGGCGACGTTTTCGAACGCGATGCCGGTGGCATCGACACCGCCATAGATTACCGCGGAGGCGCCGGGCTCGCGCAGTCGCGTGTCGACCGGCAGCCCCAGAATCGCACGCGCGTGCAATTCGAATTCGCTCTGCGCCTGCGTGCACATCGTGACCATGCCGGTGTCGTGCGGGCGCGGACTGACTTCGGAAAACCACACCTCGTCGCCTTTGACAAAAAGCTCGACGCCAAAGATGCCGCGCCCGCCAAGCTCGCCGGTGATGCGCGCGGCGATGTCGCGCGCTTTGGCTGCAGCGGCCGGCGACATCGGCTGCGGCTGCCAGCTTTCGACGTAGTCGCCATTCATCTGCACGTGACCGATCGGCTCGCAGAAATGCGTTTCCACCGCGCCGGATTTTCCAACCGCGCGCACCGTGAGCAAGGTGATTTCATAATCGAACTCGATAAGACCTTCAACGATCGCGCGATTCTGTTTCACCCGCGCGCCGGCCTGGGCGTAGTGCCAGGCCTTCATCAGGTCATCGGAAGATTTGAGCAACGACTGACCTTTGCCGCTTGAGGACATCACCGGCTTCAATATGCACGGGTAGCCGATGCTGTTGGTGATCGCGGCCATCAGGTCCGGAAGCGTCTCAACGAATTGATACGGCGAAGTCGGCAGGCGCAAGGTCTCCGCCGCGAGTCGGCGTATACCTTCACGATTCATGGTGAGCTGGGCGGCGCGCGCGGTCGGGATGACTTCGGCCAGGCCGTCGCGCTCGATCTCGATCAGCATGTCGGTCGCGATCGCCTCGATTTCGGGCACGACCAGATGCGGTCGTTCGCGCTCGATAATTTGGCGCAGCTCCTTCGGATCGGCCATTTGAACCACATGGCTGCGATGCGCCACTTGATGGCCTGGCGCATTGGCATAGCGATCGACCGCGATCACCTCCACCCCGAGCCGCTGCAATGCGATGATGACCTCTTTGCCGAGTTCCCCGCTGCCGAGCAGCATGACGCGGGTGGCAGTGGGTGATAGCGGCGTTCCGATACGACTTGGCATGATTTTGGTGAGCCCCCACCCTCATGGTTATGCGGTTGCTATTGTCGCCGAAAATGGTCTCGAACCGAAGGCGCGCATCGTGGTCGGACAACGCGGTCGCGAGGTCGGAGAAATCGATATTGACTTGATTGGCGTGTCATTGGACGGCGTGCGCGTGACGTTCAATGCCGGCATCGGTTTCAACAAGCCAATGAGCTTTCCACCGCCGCTGGTTATCGGTGTGGTCCCGGGGCGACCGCTCCGGCGCGCGCTCGTTTTCATGCTCGAACCACGACTGTATTGCGTGCAGATCAACAGCGGCGAAGCTGCCGCGATTTTTCTTGGTGGCGCTTGGTCGACGACGATCCAAACGACTTTCAACTGGGTGTCGCACTGCGGCAGGTTCCAGAGGACTCCGGCGCGCGTTCAACCGTCGGGTTGACGGTCATTTTGCTCGGGGAATTTGCCGCCCGCCTACCGACGGGTTTGCGGTCCGGCGGGCGGAAAACCATTGGGGAACGCTCTTCTTGCGCGGCGACGGCCGAGTGCCGCTGTTGGTACGCGTATTGCACTACGGAGGCTAAGGCTTCGCGCTGTCCGGTTTGGCGTCTGGGGTACAACCGCCGACATCGTATTAGATCGAGCCTGGGGTGCTTCTGGATTCTTCGCGTGCGCTTTTCCCCGCGCACCGCGAAAAAATATCAAGGAAGGTAAATTTCCGGCACTAAGGTCGGGTCGCTGCAAGCGCGCCTGACGGGAGACGGTTTTATTTCGGCGCGGCCGCCCGAGCTTGGCGCGTCAGGGGTATGTAATCGTGATTTTTCGGAGCGAGATCGCAATGGCGAAAACGTCGGTTGTTGTTCGAACGCAATGGTTGGCACGTAAGAGAGCGAAACGTGCCGATGTTAGTGGAATGCCGGCGCCGGCGGCGCTGCCGCGGCACGAGCTGAAGCAGCGCAGCGGGCTCGACCTGCTGCGCGAAGTCGTGACGGGTACGTTGCCCGCGGGGCCGATGAACAACACGCTCGATTTCTTTCTGGCGGAAATCGAACCCGGCCGCGCCGTGTATGAGGGCAATCCGCGAGCGGAGTTCTTCAATCTGATCGGCAGCGTCCACGGCGGCTGGAGCGCGGCGATACTCGATTCCTGCGTTGCCAGCGCGATTCATTCAGTGCTGCCGGTCGGGAAAGGCTACACCACTGTCGAGCTCAAAGTGAACTTCGTGCGCGCGGTAACGGCGGAGTGCGGCCCGCTGCGCGCTGAGGGCAAGGTCATCAATATCGGCGGCCGCATTGGCACCGCCGAAGGCCGGCTCACCGATTCTGCCGGGCGGCTGTACGCACACGCGACCACGACGTGCCTGTTCTTCGACATGTCGGAGAGAAAGCGCGACAGAGGATAGCGGCGTAGTACCGCCGGCGGAATTCCGCTGCCGGCTCGCAGGAGTTTTGTGATCCCCAATCCTATATAGTCTTCCGGTCGATATTTTCGCCCAGAGCGGCGCCGCGCCGTCGGCCCTATAATCAGGTTTTTTCCTTCCAAGAGATCGTCATGGCAAATGTCCCCGAGGAGATTCGCGCCCAGTGGTTGGCACACGAGCAGTCACTTCGTGCCGGTAAGCGTGCGGCGCCGG
>Ga0209322_10002547_pt1 | contig 10363 bp, 21 predicted proteins | sample Rifsed19ft1_FD_184013 | JGI IMG/M metagenome (GOLD analysis project Ga0209322, IMG submission 184013) | Soil microbial communities from Rifle, Colorado, USA - sediment 19ft 1 (version 2) | ecosystem: Environmental > Terrestrial > Deep subsurface > Rock core/Sediment | place: Rifle, Colorado...
TTCCGGCAGGTTGGCGATATTGCCGTCCGCTTCGCCGTATCCATGCGCGGCGGCGTTCCCGGCGGCGTGGCGGGCCATGAGCGCGGGGTCGGCGAGCGCGCCGGATTCTTGGGTGACGTTGACGCCGCCGGACGTTTGGCGGAAGGGGGGCGACGATAGAGAGAGCGCGGCTTGCAGGTCGCCCGGCGGCAGCGCGGCCAGCTGGCCGGGGGTTGCGCCGTATTCTGATAGACTACCTAAATGACCATACCCTTTTATATTTCTTCCACGCTTTAATTGGCGTTCATTTTCAAAATCAATATCTTGTGATTGCAAACTGTATGCATACGGTGGTGATGAACAGCACAAGTCCACTCCCGCGCATGCTTCGCGCAGCACGTCGCGCAGATGGCGGCTGTCGCCCTGCAAGAGTACCGCCCGCCCCTGCCCCGGCAGCCCGCGATGCTTGTATGCCCAGAGCGGCAGGTTGCCCCGGTAGCAGTGCGGGTCGCGCGCCGGGATGCGCCGCGCCTGTACCTTGCCCGTCCGCTTGTGGACTTTCGTTTCGGGCATGAGCGCGGTTTCGCACTGCGGGCAGAGCGCGAAGAACTCGCGCAGCAGGCCGATGAAGTCGGCGCGGCCCTGGTAACGCCGCCAAAAGCCGACATCGAAGCCGGGACAGTCGTATTCCATAGCGCCCAACTCGTGCCACTTCGCTTCCAGTTCCACGCCGACCCAATTCAGCCCGCGCGTCGTGGCGTCGAGTGCGCCCAGGCCAACGCCACCGAAGGGGTCAATAATTTTTGAACCCGGCTGCACCCATCTCTGTTCAATGACGTGCTGATAGATGCGCTCGATCAGCGCGCGGGAGAATTTTGCCGGATGGCCTGTGGCCTCGGGCAGGATAGACGCGCCCCAGGCTTTGCCGTAGCAGCCGCGCCACTCGTCTATGACGATACTCATTTTCTCTCCGGCTTCGCCTTGCGCCAGCCGCAGGCGCGCGAGCGGAAAAACTTCTCCGGCAGCACGACGCGCTCCCGCCGCCGGGAGTCCGGCCAGCGGGCCAGTTCCAGTGTCACGCAGCCTTTTTCACGCTTCAGGATGCGCGCCACGCCCGGCCCTTTCCCGTAGTTGGAATAATACACGTCGTTGATTTTCATTTTCTCTCCGCCTTCACGCTGACCCGCTCTACGTCCGCCCACTCCGCGCCCTCGACCAGCACGAATCGCACCGCCCAGGTCGCGCCGTTCATTCGGCCCAGGTACTCGGCGACCGTCTCCGCCGTCCAGAGCGGCCGGACGATGGAATGGGTCTGCGCGGTATGGCCGGCGTAGGAGCGCACGCCCTTGCGCGTCTCGCGGGCGGCGGACATATCCGCCAGCATCGCCCAGGCGGTTTCGGTCTTTAGCTGGGCTTCATAATTTCTCGCGGTCACGATGAAGTGCATGTACGGCAATCCGCGCAAGTTGGCGCGGAAGTCAGCCAGCGTGTCCCGCCGCTGCTGTTCGCTAGTATACATAACCGCCCGCAACGTTGAGTATAACTCGGCGGCCAGGTTCGCCGCCCGCGCCATTCTGTACACCGTATCTTCGTCGCGGTAGGTCGCTTGTGCGTAACGTTGGACAGACTCACGCCCCTGCTCGACAATGACACGGCAGCACCAGCACTCGCGCCAGCGGGCGGCGTGGCCCAGGCTCGCGTGGCGCAGACCGGCGGCGAAGGCGCGGGCGGATTTGTTCATCGCTTGCTCCGGGTGCGCGTCCGGTACTGCGCCGCGTCAATCTCCACGATCTCGATACCATACAGCGCGCGCACGAGTTTTTTCTTGAGACGGTAGACAGGCGTCGGCTCGCCCTTCACGTCCTCGACGACGATTCGCTGTCCTGGAATTCGATAACTGAAATCGGCCTCGTAATAGCCAATCAAATCCTGCCCCAGGCCAACGTGTAACGGATAGCGCGGATGGATGACTAACTGCATGATTTTCCCCGCCTGCTTCAGCAATTTCAATTCCCGATAGCGCGCCGCCTCCGCCTGAGACGCGAAGCGGTAGCCGTCCAGGTTCACTGCGCGGGCGTTGTACTTCGACTTTCGCTCAGTATTGGTCACAGGTCACACTCCGGCCCGGCGCAGCCGCGCGCTTCGGTCTGCGTTTCCGGGCTTGGTTTCGGGAGCGGCAGATTACCCCACCGGAACCAATTCCACGTCCGACGCTTATAGCGCGCCGCGCTTCCGCAGCGACAAAAAATAGTGCGCGTCGTCGTGCGCTCGTGCTGCATTGAGCAGACCGGGCAAACGACGATGGCAGTTCCGTTCATGATTCTTTTTCCGCCTGCGCCCGCCCGCGCGCGTGGATGGGTGCGGCCGGGCAGGCGCTATATAGATGGCCTGCGAACTGGTCGGGTTGGCGATGGAACCAGCCTGACCCGTTCGTTTCTCTCTCGTCCCCGGCCGCGCAGCGCGGGCAGACGTCGGCGGCGCACGCCTGCCGCTCGGCCAGGATGACGGCCCGGATGATCTCCGACAGGTCAAGCGCGCAGCGGGGGCAGATAGGAGACAATGATTTATCAGACATCAGATTTTTCCTTCCCGCGCGCCCGGATCGCGGCGGCAATCGCGCGCGCTTCAAATCCGCTCCCGCTACGCAATTCACCGGCGACAATATAGCGAGGATCCGTCACCCGATCTGCCAATTCGTCCGCCAGCGCCGCGCACGCTTCGCGCTCCTCGGCGCGCGCGACCGCTTCCCGCGCCGCGATAAGCGCCGCGTAGTCGGCGCGTAGAGCGCGCAAGTCGGCGCGCAGCATCTCGATGATTGACTGGCTTTCGGTTTGTATCATCTTTTTCTCCTTGAGCAGGGCGGCCCAATGGCCTTCCCAATTCCACGCGTCTATTATCATCGTTTATTCCTTCGCCGCCGTCTGAAGACGATCTGCGACCGGGCGCGCAGCGGGCGGCTCTTGAGATGCCAGATGCGCTGAGATTTGCAATCCGCAACTGGGGCAGATACCCAGGACAGTGCCGGTAAACAGGACTTCTATCGTCAAATGATTGACTTCAAAAAGTTTGCTGCAATGTGGACATTCGACGGTGAAACCAAAATGGATTGTCACGTTTGCTCTCCCTTCGCCGTCGTGGAAGGCTTCGGCAGGCTCAGGCTTCGACTACCGCTCAGCCGCGAGCGCGCGGCGGCTGCAATGAAACACGACCGATGCCAGAGTTGCTCCACGAGATGCTTGTAACTACATTTTTTGCAGGAGCAAGAGACAAACTCATAGATCAAATAAGTGACGCCTGTTTGACTCAGATTCTTTTTACATCCAGGACAAATGCTTGCAAAAGCATGTCCCCGGTCGTAACTTTTTAGAAGTTGTTGACTTTTCATGGTTCATTCTCCCTTCGCCGTTGGGCGCAAAGTTGTAGCCGCGAATTCCCCTAGGGTCTGGACATCCCAATGTTCCTCGGGCCGTCCACGCCGCGGGAAAGCGATCTCCTGCAACGCGGCTTTCAAACGCTCCACTTCCTGCGCCAAAACAATCGCCGCGCTCGGATATAATCCATGCAAGCCTTCACGTTTAGCAAGGGTGGCAGCCTCCAGCGCCTCGCTGACTGTTTGACAAATCATGTTCTCTCCTTTTTATTCCTCCGCCGCCGGGCGCGCGTCCTTCGGCTCTCTCTCAGGAGGCGCGGTCACGGCGTCGCGTTCCCAATCCATCTGAGCGCGCAGGGCTTCGACGCGCAAGCGGACAGCATAAGCCACCAGGCCGATTGAAACATATCCGCGCGATAACTTTTCCTGTCTGACGCGTTCTTCGGCCTGAAAAGCAAGTTCATTCAGGTCAATAATATTTTTTGGCAACATATCACCAATCCCTTTTCAGCAATCCCGGCGTGACAACGGAATGCCACAGGCCATGACAGTTGTTGCACAAATCTTCAATCGGCCAAGCCTCAGGATTGACTCCGTGCTGGCGCGCCAATGCGCGGGGAAAATAGTGATGCGCCTGAGCATAAGTCTGTTGACAACGAGCGCAATATTTCGGCGGCATCGGCTCAACCCAGGGCAGGGAATCAAAGTTGACTTTCAACTTGGGAATGAATTTGCTTTCCCAATTCCTGCCGCACCGATTACAACGGCGGAATACGACGCAGTGACCATCACTCTCTCGGCGGCGCACGGTTGTAAATTTTTCATGCCCGCAATGAAGGCAATTCATTTTCCGGCTCCAGCACGATAAGTGTCCCAGGCTTCCAACGTCGCGCCGCGCTCAATGGCGATCCGCGCCCACCACAGTTCTTCAGCGGCAGCACTCTGTTGACAAATCGGAATGGTCGGCGCAACGATGCGCCTTATTTCCGGCGCGGGCGGCGGGACAAAGGCGCGCAAGGCGCGCCGATTGATCAGGCGGATCCGTTCGCCCGTCGTCCCAGTGCGGCATACAATTTTTTCGGCGTCGTCCAGTTTGTGCCGCAATTGCTTCTCGCCCCAGGCCGGCGAACAGCGGTGCGAGTTGTACCACTGGAGCGCATCCCAGGCCTCCGCGCGGGTCAGGCCAAAGCGGAAGCACTCACACGCCACGCGCAGGGTGGCGTTGTGCCCGCCCTGCCCACTGACAGCGGCGGGGAGTTTTTCTAAGTAAGCCAGCATTCGTTGATAGGTGTCCATCATTGCATTTAAAAATTGTAAGCCAATCGCGCCCATTGTTTTATTTTTATCTCTCCCCCCCTTAAGGGGGAGAGATAAAAACAGGGTTGGTACTGGTTGGTACTGCCTGTTCAAAAAAGCCTATAAATATAGTGTTTTGACCAGTACCACCACAGTTGGTACTAGTTGGTACTGGTGAACCAGTACCGCCCGGCTTTAGCGTGTCAATCGAGCGGGTAAAGCAGGAAACCGCCGCGATTGTTTTTCTGTTCGCCTAGTCGTTTCTCGATTTTCATTCTCCGTATCAGGTCAAGCGTCTTGCTCCGGTTGCCGCCCACCCGCTCGTAAATCTGGTTGGCCGACAGTGGGCCGAATTTCTTTATCTCTTCCAGGATGAGCGTGCGCATCGTTTCGTCATCCGGGCCAGATTCTTCTTCGCCCGTTGTTTCGGTCGGCCAAAAGCGGGCGGTTTTCAACTCGTGCGTTTCGTCATTTTCAAAAGTGAATTTGGCGGAGAAGGGCTTGACCGATGGGCCGCGCGTCTTGGTCGGCGTGATCGTCACGGTCTCATCTTCGCGCGTGAGCAGGAGGGACAAGTCCAATTTGGCTTCGATGGATCCGTGCCCGCGCAGGGTCTCCCCCTGCCGGGTCGCCAGTCCGTTGCTCTTGCGCTGATGGTGGATGACGATGACGGCGATCCCTGTTTCGGAAAGCCAGCGCAAGCCAGACATGGGCCCGTTCATATCGGCGGAATTTTCATCGGCCTCGCCCGCGATGACGCTCAGGTTGTCAATGACGAGCAGGCGACAATCCCGGTCAATCAGGCGGGCGGCCAGGGTGCGGACGGACTCGGTTTCCCCGGCAGAGAAAATCGGATCGGGCATACTCACGTAGTAGAGCGGCGCGCTATCGGCAATGCCGCGCGCGCGCGCCAAAGCCGCGAATCGTTCATGCGTCCGGCGCTGGCCGTTGTCAAAGTCCAGCCACATGACCGGCGCGGGGAAGGTCAACCGCCCGCTCAGGGGATTGTCGGGTTGTGTCAACCAGCGGTAGCCAGCGGCAACGCTCACGGCCATATCCGACAGCAGCATACTCTTGAGCGTGCCCGGCGCGCCGTACCAGATGGACAGACTCCCCTCGGAGACGAGGCCCTCGACAATCCACGTCAGCGGCTCGCGCGGTGAGAAGGCGTCTTTGAGCGTGAATACCTGCCAGGGATCCGGCTCGCGGGTCAGGAGTTCTATGACGATGGGGGGAAGGGAGGCAATCGCCTGGTGATCTTCCCAGCGGTAAGGATTGCCAGTGGGATGCAGGCTGGGCGGCAGGACGATGTAACCGCCCTCGCCGCGCACATCTATTCCGGGCGCGAGTTTGCCGGCGCTGTTTTTGATGTGACAGCCGGAGGGGATTCTGAAAATCAAATGCCGCCCCCCGCCGCCGGTCAGCGAGACTGCGGTTTGGAGTTGTAGGCCGTGCTTCTGCGCGATGGCCTCCCATTCGGACAGGCCATCGTGCTCGCCGCGCTTGTCCAGGTCAATAGCGACCAGGCCCGACTTACCGCAATTGAGTCCGATATTGGCCTGCGGGACTTTCCCCCACCAGCCGCGCACGGTCTCAATCTTCGTCGTGGCATCATTCAGGCCATGCGTCGTAAGCGGCGTCTTGTCGCGCGGCTTGAGCGGGAAAACATACCAGCCCATCCTGGCGTACTCTTCAGCTTGCTTGCCTAATTCAGACATGAGATAAAAAAAGACCCTTGCGTACAAACGACTCTGGCCCGGCGGCTGGCGAGCCACCTATGAGTCACGGCGCTCATAGATGCCAAGCCAGAGTCATTTGTCCGAAAAGGTCTTGCCGTGAACGACTGGTCGCTACTTCCAGCCGCGCCCGCGCTCGCGCACGGACAGACGCAGTATAACACGGCGCGGCGCGGGCGTCAAGACTTCTTCTCGCGCTCGGCAATCGCAGTCGCAATCGCCAGGAGAGCATAGACGAAAGCTATGGCGATGTCCTGCGCATCCTGCCATTCGCCGAAGTTGCTTGGCTCACCGCCGTCATCCAGTTCGTAAGTGCGCCAGCGTAGCAGGATGGGAACGAAATAGCTAAAGTCGCCGCGCTTCAAGACGGAAGGCGGATTCTCATTCGGACGCGGATAAGCCTCGCACTGAAAACGAGCGTCGAATTCTATGTGCATCGGTTATCTCCTGTGGTCGGGGCGGCGCGCGCCGTTGCCGTAGGGCTGGCGCGCCTTCGGGCGACTGGTCGCCGCCGCCCCGATGATCCTGAGCTTGTCGAAGGATGAGCGGCCACTTGCAGCAGGTCAGCTCAGCCGCGTTGCGCCTCTCCGCCCGTCACGCCATGTCGTCGGCGTTTACGTTTGCCACCCGCCCGCCGCCGGTAGCCGGGCAGTTTCCCGGCGTGGCGGGGGAGAGGTACGCTCGCGTCGCGCGCGGGCGAGTGGCCTAAATCGCTAGAAGGGCCTCGTTGCTTCCAGTACCAACTTTTCGGCTTGCTCCAGCGTGCGCTTGGAATTTCCGCGCAGCCAGTCGCTCACATGGACTGTACCGAGCGCCTGGCGGATATGCTCCTCCTGGACGCCATTCTTCCGGCAAAACTCCAACCAGCGCAGCTTGTCCGCTGTCTGCGGATTGCCGCCTTTTGGCGCTCCGCCATTGCCCGGCTTTGCTCCGAATACCAAGAGCCGCACGTCAAAAGTTTTGACGTAGTTCCCGCTCTTAGTCTTCTCCTTGCCGGTGTAGGTGATCTGTACCGGCGTCTGCGGTTTCAGGCTCTTGACCTGCTGCACCAGGTTCGCGCCGGCGTTGACAAAAACCTCCGTTCGCGTCTGGAAGATAGCGACCGGGATTTGTTTCTCCTGGTTCTGGCTCTGCATGGTCGTGAAGCCGCAGAACACGGCGCGCACGGTCTCGCCCTCATCGTTGAACTCGCGGTATTTCGGGTTGAGCGAAATGCCTGGCTCAGCGGCCTCCAGGTCAGGCAGGGCGTCCGGGTTGACCACCTGCGGCGCGATCAACGCCGTGTTAATGACGGGTTGAATAGCGGTCTGGGGCGCGGGCGGGGTTTCTTCTTCGGGTGGTTCGTCCGGCATATTTTCGTAAACCAATTCATCTTCGTCGGTGTTCATTGTGATTTCCTTTTCTCACGGGCAATTTGTTTTTGATTTCGCTCGGCGGGCCGGGCCGTCATGGGCCTATTCACTCCAAATGTAATCTGATTCCTGGTTGTCGTCCAGCATCTGAGCGTCAGCCGAAGACTCAACGCTCACGACCGTCTGCGGCATCCCGCCGTGCGCGATGGGGCAGCGCAGCGGGTCGCCCGGCTCTGGCACGACGTTCGGCAGGAAGCGGCTTTCCAGCACGCAGCCGCAGGCCAGCGTGACGCGATAGAGGCGGGCGGGCGCGTTCATCCCTCTCGTTCCTGGAGCGCGGTGGCGGCGGCCAGGGCCAGCACCGCCAGCACCAGCGCGTACAGCAGGCGGGCGATGACCCAGGTTTCGACGCTCACTCCGGCGCGCGTCTCAGACTGGTCTAGCGCGACCTCGGCCTCGCGGCGCGCGTCGTCCATTTTTTCCGCTAACGGCCCGCTTAGAAACTTGTAATTTGACATTGGATTCTCCTTATATCTCAATTATTGATTCTCTCCCATCGCCCGCTGGCAGGCGCGGATCGCGCCAGCATTGACGACCCAATCCTGCCCGTCATCATATTCTCCTGGCACGTCCAGGCCGTAGCCATTGGCCTGCCCGATGGCGGCAATCGCGGCGCGCAGTTGCATTTCTTCGGCGCGGGCGCACCGCAGTTCGGCGCGCAGTTCGCGGACGAGCGCGCGGTATTCGTCCAGCGCCGCGCGCAGGTCGGCCAGCGGGTCGGCGGTCATCATGATTTCTCCTTGTGTCTGATTTCGTTCTCAATTCTCAGGCGGCTACCGCAGGCCGGGCAGACCTGGCCGCGCTGAGCAACGGCGCGCCCGCAGCCGCGCTTGCAGTGGGGGTAATCTTGCCACGCGCCGCACTCGCGGCAGTGCGTCCAGCCGGTGCGCGCCGACCAGTATAGCCCCCACTCGCCGGGCGAGCCGCAGACCTGGCAGACCGCACCCACCAGGATCATGTCGTCGCCGTGCGACTCGACGGACGCGCGGCAGGCTTCGGCGCGGTCGGCGGCGCGGGCGTCGTTCTGCTGGCGGCGGTGCAGGTCGGCGTCGGTGGTCATGGCGCGCCTTCCGCCTCGACGAGCTTCTCGTGGATGAACTGCGCCGCGAGGCTGAAGCCCTGTTCGCGGCCGGCGGAAAACGCTTTCCACCAGTCGCCGCCGGTGACTTTCTCCCGGCTGGCTTCGGCGGCTTGGTCGTCGAGAAAGTCGGCCAACGTTTCCAGCGCCGCCCGCAGAGCCAGCAGGCGGCGGTACTCGTCGGCCTGGTCAATGTGGGTCAAGGTGTTCATGGGGTTTTCTCCTGCCCGACCGCCAGCACGATGGCCGCGCGCAGTGGCAGGCGCGGCAGGCAGCGGCGGATTTGCCAGGCGCGCCGGGCGATGGCCGCGCGGCGGGCTGCATTCGGCGGTGTGCGCGCTGGCACGTCCGGCCAGCGCGGGGGCTGTGGGAGCAAGGCGGCGCTCAGCACTGGGTGACAGTGCTGGCAGAGCATGGCCGAGTTGGGATACCACCGGCCACAGGTGCGACATCTCATTCCACACCTGCTTTCTCGTTCCGGCGCGCCTGCTCCCAGATCGCTTCATTGCGCCGCTGGTACTGCGCGTGCTCTTCTGGCGTGCGCGCCTGCCACGCATTCAGCGCGGCGGCGGCCAGGTCGCACTGCCGCCACAGTTCCAGGTAGTCGCGGTCTTTCAGCGCGTCCTGGTTGATCCCGTAGCGGCGGCAGAAACGCGCCAGGATGTCCCTAGCGCGGATAGGAATATCCGGCGGCGGGATCGGGATGCCCTGATTGTCCCAGATGGCGGGCCGCTCAGCGGGCTGCGGCCCGAGGCCGTATTTAGAGAGCGGGGCGGCGGGGGCGGGAATCTCGGCGGCCTCTATCGCGGCGGCCTCTGCTAAAAGTTCTTTTATTCTGGCCGGGGCGATCTCGTGCTGCGCCGCCTGTCGTCGGCGCTCTTGACACTTCATGCAAAACGGCTTGCCACAATCTAGACAATACCGTTGCCAGGTCGCAGTTGCGCCGCATATATGGCAGATGCGAAAGGGGAAAATAGCGGGCTTGGGCCGGTGGACGTGCTTAGTGGCCGGGGGCTTATTCTGACGGCGGGTCATGCCGCACCGCCTTCCGCTGTTTCCGTCTGCGAAACGTCAAAGACGTAGCCCAGGATGAAGCCGGGTTTCTCGTCAACGTTAGTAATTACCTTCTCGCTTGCGCCATCCGGAGCGACCTGTTCGCGCTCCCCGCGCCGGTCGGTCGGACACCAAATCATCAGACCGCTCTCGCCCTTCTTCACCGCGCGGCCCGCCTTCCGCCACTGATGAAAGCCGCCAACCAGGGTCACGTCGGCGCGTTGGAGGGCGATGAGCAACTGGTTACCGAAGGAGAGCGTGCGCCCCTCGACAGTCGTCGCCAGCATCCGAGCCGCCAGCGCCTGCCGTGCGCCGTCGTCCAGCGCGGCGACTTGAGCGCACAGGGAGCGGAACTGTTCCCGGCGCGCCTGGGCTTTCTCTTTCTGTTCGGGGGTTGCTTGTCGTCTCATCGTCGTTGCTCCTTATGCTACACTAGGCG
>Ga0209322_10002549_pt1 | contig 10363 bp, 6 predicted proteins | sample Rifsed19ft1_FD_184013 | JGI IMG/M metagenome (GOLD analysis project Ga0209322, IMG submission 184013) | Soil microbial communities from Rifle, Colorado, USA - sediment 19ft 1 (version 2) | ecosystem: Environmental > Terrestrial > Deep subsurface > Rock core/Sediment | place: Rifle, Colorado...
GCGGCAGTTCGGCGGTGCGATAGCGCACGGTCAGCGACTGGCCGGTCGTGTTGCCGTAGGGGTCGGCGATGTTCGGGCCGATCTCGACCGCGTAATCGGTCGACGGCTTGACATCGTAGCCGAGGACGAACGAGTTGTCGTAGGTGTTGAAGTAGGTGTAGACCTGCGTCGGGCTGAAGGGCGGCGTCATGCGCAGGTTGGGCATCACCGTGTCCGGGTCGATCGGCGCGTTGAAGTAGATGGTGAAGCTGGTGTACGGCGGAGCATCGCGCTGACCGTCGGCCGGATCGGTGCGCAGAATCTTGGGCAGCGGGACGGTGCTGAACAGCCACTGGCGCGATCCGCGACTGCCCTCGCCGCCGTTGCGACTGACGACGCCGGCCTCGACGTTGGCGCGATACGCGGTGTTGAAGTCCAGGCGCGCGGTCGGCGTGAAGGTCAGCGTCTCGCTGATCACCGAGAACGTCCCTTCGATGCGCTGGTTGTTCTGCGAGACGAGACTGAACTTGCTCTGCGCCGATTCGGGATCGACGGGCTGGTTGAATTGCACGACGATGGCCGTCTCGATCGGCACCAGCGTTTGATTCTCGGTCGGTGTGACCCACACGACTTCGGGCGGCGCGGTGGTGAAGCGCCAGGTGTAGTCGGCCTGCAGCGGGTTGCCATCGGTGTCGATCAGGCCGGTGACCCGCCCGGTATACGTCACGCCGCCGGCCAGCGGCTCGGCTGGATGGAACGTGAAGATCGACGTGTTGAGCCACGCGCCGTTGCCCGTGATCGGTTGGTCAGCAGAGTCCGTGAGCGTGAAGGGTTGAGGAAGATGGGCCTGCTCTTGCAGCGACGTGAGCGGGACGACCGGCCGGTTGAAGATGATCGTGATGCGCGTGTTGTTCGGATCGACATCGGCGGTGTCCGGCGCGGGAACGACCTGCGCGACGGCGAGGAATCCCGCCGTCGCAAAGCGGAACTGATAGGCCTGATTGAGCGGCGCGCCATTCGTGTCTTGCGCGCGCTGATCGACGACGACATCGTACACGCTGTCGCGGTTCAGATCGGATTGCGGTTTGAACTGCACGATCTGATCCGTGATCCAGTTGAACGATCCGGCGACGGTGGGATAGACCTGGAAAGCGGCCTCGACGGAAGCGTGATCCATGGGCCGGTCGAAAACGATCTCGATCGGCTGGTCGGGCGGCTGCTCCTGGCCCGTGTCGGGCGAGCGCTGCATCACGATGGGCGAGACCACATCGTCGGGCACGGGTGTGTATCCGACACGCGGCTTGGTCGGCAGCGGGGTAGGGGGCAACGTCGGAGTCGAGGTGATGCGGACGACGACACCGGGTGTGACGGAAGGCGTGACGACGAGGGGTGGGGTGGTCGGCTGGCCGGATAAGATGAGTGCTCCGGCGACGACGGCCGTTCCAACCAGGGCGGCGATGGCGATTCGATTTCGGCGGGACATGATCTTCTCCTCAGCGTGCGGGCGGGTTGCGTCTGGAGAGTGGCTGGTGGCTACACGCAAATCACTTTTGCACCACAGAGGCGCAGAGGGCGCGGAGAGAATTTGTGATTCTCTGCGCTCTCCGCGTCTCTGCGGTGAGATGTGAATCATCACCAGAGAGTGGACGTTGACTTGCGGTGAAGAGTTCCGACATATCCACTCCTGCCTATGCACGGATTGTATGTTGCGACGCACGAGAAGTCAAACGCAACGCCCGGCCGGGTGCATTTTCAATTCTGGGGCGGGTTATGGCGGGGCGCTTGGACCTCACCCCCGGCCCCTCTCCTGAGTCACAGGCTCAGGCGAGGGGGTGCCGAAGGCGGGGGTGAGGCATCAGGTTCGTACCTGGCCTTGCTCGACGACGCGCGCCAGCATTCGACGCATAGTTTCTCGTTCGCCGGCGGATAGCGTGTCGGGTGTCCCATCGGCCAGTATCGCCTGGCCCAACTCCGAGCGCGCCAGCACTTTCAGATCCTCGGTGTAGGCATCGCCCACAAGGTCCTCTTGAACGATCCGGCCGTCCTGCATCATCAAGATACGGTGTGTGCGTCGCGCGACCGCCGGATCGTGTGTGACGATGATGATGGTGGTACCGTGCGTGCTGTGCAACTGCTCGAAGACGTTCATCACTTCGTCGCCGCTGGCGCTGTCGAGGTTGCCGGTCGGCTCGTCGGCCAGAATCACCGAGGGGTTGTTCGCCAGTGCGCGGGCGATCGCTACTTTTTGCCGCTGCCCGCCCGATAGCTGGCCGGGCAAGTGGTGGCTCCTCGGCTGGAGGCCCACCAGGCCGAGCAGCTCTTCGGCGCGCCTGCGCTGCGCGCGCTCGCTCAGGGCCTGGCCGCGCATCGGCACTTCGACGTTTTCAATCGCCGTCAGCGTCGGGATGAGGTTGTGTAATTGAAAGACGAAGCCGACTGTGCGCGCGCGAAAACCGTCCAGGTCGCGCAGGCTGCCGATGTCGCACCCGTCGACGATCGCCTTGCCGGACGTGGGCCGGTCCAGCGCGCCGATCATGTTCAGCAGTGTCGATTTGCCCGATCCGCTGGGGCCCATTACGGCCACGAACTCCGCCGCGTGAATGCGGAAGTTCACGTCGTCCAGGGCGCGCACTTGAACGCCGTTGCCGTAAATCTTGGTCAGGCCGATCGCTTCAACGACGACTTTATCTTCGTTTCGTGCCATCATGATCTTGCTTCCTGTTCAGCATGGCGAATGACCGAGGACGAATGACCGAGGACGAATGACTGAGGACGAATGACTGAGGACGAATGACCAGGGTATGGGTCTGTTGTCCTTCGTCTTTCGTCCTTCATCCTTCGTCTTTCGTCCTTCGTCGTTCGTCCTTCGTCCTCATCACTGCTCCACCTGAATGTCGACGAACGCCGTCATGCCCCAGCGCAGCGCGGGATCGACTGTGCCCAGTGAGACGATGACTGTGTAGTTCACGCCGCCCTGTCCGGGTGTGGACATCGGCGCGATGCGCGTCACTGTGCCGCTGAACGCCGCGCCGGGCAACGCATCGAATGCCACTTTGGCGGACTGTCCCTCGTGCACGCGGGCCACGTCCACCTCGCTGAGATCGGTCGTCTCCACGCGCAGCGCGCCGAGATCGCCCAGCGTGATCACCGGCTGCCCCGGCGCGACCATCTCGCCGGCGCGGATCGACACCAGGCCGATCGTGCCGTCATACGGTGCGACGAGTTGTAGTTTGGGCAATTGCGCACTGGCAGTATCCACGGCGACCTGCGCCTGTTTCACGCCTGCTTCCGCGACCGCGACCTGCTCCCGCGTCGCACCCGCCTTCAGCAGATCGACCTGCGCTTGCGCCACGGCTTTCTGTGCCTGCGCGGCGGCGAGATTCGCGCGTGCGGCGTCCAGCTCGTTCTTCGTCGCACCGGCTTTGAGCTGATCGACCCGTTCCTGCGCGGCGACAGCCGCCTGTGTAGCGGCGTTCAGCGCCGCCCGCGCCTGCTCCTCCAGCGTGCCGCCGATGTCTTTGATGCGATCGTAAGCATCTTGCGCCCGCTTCTGCTCGGCCAGTGCAGCGGCCAGTGCAGCCTCGGCGGCGGCAATGTCGGCGGGACGCGCCCCGGATTGCAGCTGTGCCAGTTGCGCGGACGCGGCCCACACGTTTGCCTCAGCCGTCTTGACGGCTTGTTCGGCGGCGGCGATCTGCTCCGGCTGCGCGCCGGCCTTCAATTGCGCGAGTTGCGCCTGTGCCAGCGCGAGCGTGGCCTCGGCTTGTGCCATGGCCAGCCGGACATCGGCATCATCCAGTTGAACCAGCACGTCGCCCGCTTCCGCGCGATCGCCTGCTTGAACCTTGACTTCAATCGCTCGCCCACTCATCTGGAAGCCGAGCGCGGCCCAATGCTCTGGAAGAAGCTTGCCCGAAGCCGATACGACCACCGGGACAGACTCGGCCGGAGGCGTCGGGGTCGGATTGGACGAGGAGGCTTGCCCACACGCGGTGAGGCTCGCCAGCAATAGAATCGTGATGAGGATGTTGAGTTGTTTCATGGGTTATCTCCAAATGCAAGATGCAAGAGGCAGGATTCAGGATGCAGGAGGCAAGAGGCAAGTCAGGGTTTACGTTTTGGGCGGCGTTTTTGGTAGTCGATAGCGTTGACGAGTCCGCCGATGATTTCGTCGAGCAGTTGCATTCGATGTTGGAGCGCTTCCTTTGGCAAAAGACGGCAGGCGCGGTAATACCAGCCGCGTGTCTCGCGCGCTGAGCCGAGTGACACTCGCAGGAAATAGGCGAACTCTGCACCGAACCCGCGTCCATAGCCTTCCTCGATGTTGGCGCAGATCGAGCCGGCACTGCGAATGATTTGCTCAGTGATGGCTCGCCCGCGCACATCCTTCATCATGCGTCTGCAATCCTCCCACAACAGGTCGTACAGAAACAAGGCTTTGGGATAGACATTGAATTGCCACAAGGCATCCTGCTTCAAATCCTGGGGCACAGACTTCACCCATTCTTCAAACATCATTTTGCATCTCCCCTCTTGCCACTTGCATTCCTGCTTCCTGCTCTCTTGCTCACTCGTAGCGTAACGCTTCCGCCGGGCTGAGATTCGCCGCTCGCCAGGCCGGATACGATCCGCCGAGCAGGCCCAATATCAGCGCGACGATCAGCGCTTGCGTCAGCAGCGCGGGCGAGAAAGAGATCCGCACCATATCGCCCCACAGCGGGATTTGGCGCAGCAGCACACCCAGGAGCCAGGCCAGTACGGCTCCGGCCACCACGCCGATCAGGCTGAGCGCGAGCGACTCTTTGAGCACCGTCAAAAGCACACGCAGCCGCCGCCAGCCCAGCGCGCGCAGCGTGCCGATCTCCCGCGTGCGCTCGTACACGCTCATGATCATCGTGTTCATCATGCCGATCCCGCCGACGAGAATCGCCAATGCGCTGATCGCGCCCATCGCCGCATACGATCGCTTCATATCGGGCAAGTTCTCGGCGAATTCGCTCGCCGGCGACACGGCCACGTCGGGCAGGTGCGCTTCGATGGTGGCCGCGATAGCCTGTGCGCGCTGCGGATCGTTCAGCTTGATGCCGTACATCGTCACCTGGCGCGGCTTGCCGACGAGCGCCTGTGCATCGCGCAACGAAATGACACCCGCGCTGTTCTCATACGAGACGCCCGTCTCAAAGATGCCGACCACGCGAAAGCCTACGTTTGCCAGGCGGATGACCTCGCCCACTTTCACTTTCAGGACATCCACCGCCGATCGCCCGATCATCACTTCTCGATTGCCTGAAAGCCCACGCCCTTCGACGATCTTGAAATGCTCGATCGCCGGCTCGTATGGCGCGTAGCCCATGATGAGGAAGATCGGCGCTTCGTTCGTCTCGACCGCGCTGATCACAATGCCCGATACGCTCTGCACATCCGGCAGCGCGGCGATTTCCCGGCCCACCCGCTCGTTGACGGCGCTGTAGGCCAGGTCCGACGTGTCGCGCTGCTGGACCACCAGGTCGACATCGGTGGTCATCATCATTTGGTTGAACATCACGATGAACCCGTCGGCAATGCCGTTGAGCGCCACGACGGCGGCCAGCCCGATGCTGATGCCGACAATGGTCAGCGCCGTGCGCCGGCGGCGCCGCGCCAGCGATCGGAGCGTTTCCGACTTGACGCGCGAGGTCCGCAGGCGCGCCTCCGCGCCCGATCCACCTTCGTAGCGTAGCGCCTCGATCGGCAGCAACCGGGATGCCCAGCGGGCCGGGTACACGCCGCCTGCCGCGCCCAGAGCCATCGCCGTGAGCAGGCCCTGTCCGATCAAGGGCAGGCTGACGTTGCCCTGAAGGAAACTCATCGCCGGACTCTGGCCCAGCGCACCGATCAGCGCCGCGCCCACCGCGCAGCCGGCCAACCCGCCAATCATCCCCAGCATGACGCTTTCGCCCAGCACCATCGTCAGCACGCGGCGGCGACTCCAGCCCAGCGCGCGCAGCGTGCCGATCTCGCGCGTGCGCTCGAAGGTGCTCATCATCACGGCGTTAGTCATGCCCACGCCGCCGATGACGACGGCCAGCAGCGCGATGCCCAGTGCGAAGCCCTGGATGTAGGTGATCCATTGCTGCTGGTCGGCGGTCTGGCTCGACTGAGAAATCGTCAGGCGAGGATAGCGGCGCTCCAGCTCCGCGCGCACCTGTTCGATCTGCCGTGCATCGTTCAGTTTGATCTGCACCGCGCCGAGTTGGCGTGGCTTCTGGAGCAGTCTCTGTGCATCGGCCAGCGACAGAACCGCCGCCGCATCCTCGAAGCCGCTGCCGCTGGTGTAAATGCCGACGACGTGGAATGCGCCGCCCGTCAGGCGCAGCGTGTCGCCGACCTTGAGTCTCATCACGCTCGCGGCCTGTTTGCCCAGCAGGATTTCGTGACTGCCCCGCGTGGCGGAATGGGAAGCGCCCAGCGGCTGCCCTTCGACGATCTGGAAGCGCTTGATGGCGAACCCGTCCGGGTCGTAGCCGAACACGAAGAAGTACATCGCGCCCGGCGCGGTGACATTGCCGACGACCATGCCTGTAGCCGCGCGCACTTCGGGCAGCGCCGCAACCTGATTCACGGTGTCTTCATCGACCGCGCCGATCGTGATGTCCCATGCGCCTTTCTGCATCATGATCAAATCGGCTCCACTGCCGGAGAACATGGACAGGTAGCCCGTGCGCAGCCCTTCGCCCATCGCGCCCAGCGCGACGATCGCCGCCACACCCACGGCGATGCCGGCCACCGTCAGCAGCGTGCGCGTCTTGCGTCGAAACAGGTTCTTGAGGATCAGATTGAGCATGACTCTTTTGCCTCACTGGGCTTAACCACGGATGGCACGGATGGCACGGAGAAAGCAGCGGCTGTAAGCGACTATCTAAAAACTCAACACCAGGCCCCCATCCAGCACGAAGAAAGCCTTGAGGCTCTTGGTGTCTTGGTGACTTGGTGGTTAATCTTCAGGGCTTTTTAAGCATGTGGGTCACCTGTGTTCTCCCTAGTACACCGTGGCCTAAATAACCCTACGGTTGTCACCCCGAGCGCAGCGAGGGGTCTCGGTCGGCTGGGCGGAGATTCCTCGCCGCAAAGAGCGCGGCTCGGAATGACAAACCATTGCGGCATTTACGCCGACGTGTACTAGTGCGGTGGTTATGCGCCGGGTTGCGGCGAGAAACTTTCAAGCATGCGCCGATCTTCCGGATCGAGTTGCGCGAGTAGTTCAGGGCTAAGCCGGGTATAGATGCGCTGCGCGAACAGCTCCATCCACACAAACTGGCGCGCGATCAGCACCAGGTTGCGGTTTAGCGTGATCGTTGCCGTCGTCTCCTGCACGGTGTTCGAGATGAGCGCCTCGTGACTGTCGATGACGATTACCAGATCGTCGGTGAGTTGCTGGAGTTTGCTTTCCTGCGGAGGATGACGGACTGCGCGCCCGCAGCCCAACTCGCCCTCACCTGTCAACAATGCGCCGACGCTCACACCGCGCTCACATGCCGCCTCAACCTCGCTGCGCAGAACCTCCAGGTCTGGATCGTTCATCACCAGCAGCGCCTCAGTCCGTGCGCGCTGAAGCATCTGTGCGGCATACGACAGCACCGGATCGCGGCCGCTGATCGACCAGATGCGATCTTCCTCAGTCGTCTCGTGCAGCGAGCGCAACCCTTCGCGCAAGTCGCTCGTCAGCCGATGCTGTTCCTGCTCGTATCGATTGAGCAGAACGTCCGGCGGCAGGGGTCGATACAGTGTGGCCCTATGGCGATCGGTAACCAGCACCGCGCCCCGTGTCTGCAATCGGCCCAGTGCTTCATACACCATCGATCGCGGCACACCGGCGCGCTTGCTCAGTTGATAGCCGGTGGCCGGACTCTCGCGCAAGAGCGCCAGGTAGACTTTGGCCTCGTATTCCGTAAATCCAATCGCAGTCAAGCCAGCCAGTAATTCCATTTCGCTCTTCCCGGATTTCAGGGAGGTGAGCGACCAATGCATCGGATGGGCAACCCCCGCGCTGCGCGCAAGGGCAGGCGGATAAGCGAATCCTCGACGGGCGCACTAGTGCGCGGGTCGTATCCGTTTATCCGTGCGGATTCGTTGCATCGACCTCCTTGAAACACCCATTGAGCCTTCCATAATCTTCCCAAATAGTAGTTCGATACCCGACTAGTAGTTAGCATCCGAACTACTAATTTGGTGAAGTGACATTAATCATGTCTGGCCGTTACAAGTATCCTGTGGAATTGCTCGTTGCCGTAATTCAAAACTCCCCGTCGTCGAAAAAAGACCGGCACTTGCTGAGTGCCGGTCACTTGGTGCGCTGCTTATACCGCGACCAGCAGCGCCGTCACGTACATGATCGCCAGCCCGGCGGCGAAGCCGATCGCGTTTGACCCGGTAGCGAAGGTCGCGCCTTCGCGGCGGCCATGTCGCATCAATAGCTTACCGACCTCGACGATCACCTGCACGATCGCGCCGACCCCAACGCCGAGGAAGATCGCCGCGGCCAGGTCGCTGTAGATGAATCCACCGGCCCATGCTCCGAGGATGGCCGGCGCTCCGGCGATCAGGGTCAGCCACAGGAACGTGCGCAGTCCCGGTCGATCCTGCGCGACCGGCGCGGCGATGCCGATACCCTCGGTGACGTTGTGCAGCGTGAAGCCGACGACGAGAAACGCACCGAGTGCCGCCTGGCCGGCCGCATACGCCGCACCGATGGCGAGACCTTCGGCCAGATTGTGCAGGCCGATGCCGACGGCCAACAGGTACGAGAGAGCCGTGCGGCCCGAGGCTTCATCCCGATTCACGCCGCCTCGCGCGCTGGCGATCTGGATCAGCAGATAGGCCAGAAGCGCACCCGCGCTGAACAGGATCAGCCCGTTGAACGCGCTCGGCACGCGCGCCGCCACCTCCAGTCCTTCGCTCGCGGTGTCGATCAGTAGAAAAACCAGCAGACCGATCGTCAGCGCCAGGATCGCGTCGAGCGCACGGCGCTTGAGGCTGCGCATGAAGGGATGCCACATCAGCCCCAGCCCGACCGGGATCACGCCGACGTAGATGCCGATCAGCGCGAACTGGAAGAAGGTGTTCAGGCTGGCGACGGGGGTCTGCACGGCCAGCGGAATCCCGGCTTCAAAGGTCGTGCCGGTGGATGTGACGAGCACGATCAGATGCGGCTCAGCCGCGACCCACGGGTAGGGGATGCGGAGGGTCGCCGTGCCCAAGCGCGGGATGTCAGGGCCTGGCTCGATCGAGAATCGCCAGTAGGCATCATCGACCAGCACCTGCGCGACCGTCACCGGGTCCGGCCCGGAGTTGATCACGTTCATCACGATGAGGTTCGGTTCGGGCAACACGATCTGCTGAACGTCGATCTGCTCGATCGGCGGCAGCCCCTCAGGCGTCTGAAGGCCTGCACCGGTCGTCAAGAAGATGGCGACGACGACGACCAGCAGAACCAGGGGCAGCGCTGCCGCCGCGATACGGCCCGGCGACCAGGCCGGCGCTGTCTGGGTGGGCAATGTTTGCTCGCTCATTCTGTCACCTCGAAGAAACCCAGCCAGCCCAGCTCGGCAAACTCGCTGACGTGCGCGTGGAACATGAACTTGCCGGGAAACTTAAAGCGCGTCTCCAGGATCGCCCGCTCGCCCTGGCCCAAGATGACCGTATCGGTGTACTCGCTCGTCTCCAGCCGCGTGCCGGTGCGATACACGTCGAACAGGTTCGCGTGCAGGTGGAACGAGTTGATCAGATCGAACTCGACGATGTTGATCACGTACATGCGGATCAGCTCACCGACCCTGGCCTGGATCGGATGGCGGACGTAGTGGAATCCGACCGTATTCACCGCGTACACTTCATTCCCGCCGTCGAAGTTCGTGTCGAAAGCATTCATCATCATGAACAACTCACGCGCGGGTGGGCGGCCCGGCCTGGGATCGATGAGGAATCCGCCGTAGAGTCCTTTGTGGATGTGTCGCTTGAGCGGCAGCGTGTGGCAGTGATACAGGTGCAGCCCGAACGGCTCGGCGTCGAACTCGTAGGTGAACTCGCCGCCCGATGGCACCGGGTCCAGCCCGTCCATGTTCGACGGGTGGATACCGTGAAAGTGGATCGAGTGCGGGTGTCCCGTCCCGTTGACGAAGTGGACGCGGATGCGATCGCCTTCGGTGCAGCGGATCGTCGGGCCGGGCACGCGCCCGTTGTACGTCCACGCCGGGAAGTACACACCCGGCGCGATCTCGATTTCCTTCTCGCCGGCAAACACCTCGTACTCGCGCAACGTCTGCCCGTTGGGCAGCGTGCTGACCTTGCCATAGTCCCAGTCGGTCAGCATGGCCGTCGGATCGAAGCCGTTCTTGTTGTTCGGATC
>Ga0209322_10002559_pt1 | contig 10349 bp, 9 predicted proteins | sample Rifsed19ft1_FD_184013 | JGI IMG/M metagenome (GOLD analysis project Ga0209322, IMG submission 184013) | Soil microbial communities from Rifle, Colorado, USA - sediment 19ft 1 (version 2) | ecosystem: Environmental > Terrestrial > Deep subsurface > Rock core/Sediment | place: Rifle, Colorado...
TTAGGAGGAACACAAAGCCTTCACACGAATTCAAAAGATGAAGCGCTTGCGCTTCCAACGGAACAAGCCGCAAGAACTGCTCTTCGAACTCAACAGATAGTAGCTCACGAAAGTGGTGTTGCAAATACAATAGACCCTCTTGCAGGTTCTTATTATGTTGAAGCAATGACAGACCAGATCGAAAAGGAAGCTGAAGATTACATAGAGAAAATTGATGCTTTCGGTGGAATGATCGAAGCAATTGAGAGCGGATATGTTCAGAAAGAAATTCAGAAGGCGGCTTACGATTTTGAAAAGGAAATAGAGAAGGGAAAAAGAATAATTGTCGGGCTCAATAAATTTCAATCCGATGAAGATGAAGAGCCGGAACTTCTTAAGATCGATATGAAAGTGCAGGAAGAACAGGTTAAGTTTCTTAATAAAATAAGAAGGGAAAGGAATCAACAGGAGGTTGATAAGGCTTTAAAAAATCTGGAGAATGCCGCTAACGGGAATAACAATCTTATCCCATTTATAATCGATGCGGTTAAGGCTTATGCGAGTGTCGGTGAAATCTGTAATACAATGAGGAAGGTTTTTGGTGAGTATAAGGAGCTTATCGTTATTTAACATAAAAAAACCAGTCCCCCGCTTTATCATAATTTCCTTTTCAAAATAAAAGGAGAAAGAAGTTCTTGACATCACATAATGTAAAATGTTTTATGATGACTGATTATTAGGCAAAAAACCTTCAAAATTAGTAACTTACAAAATGTCGTTAATCAATTCACAAAAACCCAGGGTGTGTGTATGAAAACCTCGAAAGTTAATATTGATGGGAAAGAATTTGAATTTCCGATGGTGGTTGGAAGTGAAGGCGAGGTAGGGATTGACATAAGCAAGTTGAGAGGTCAGTTAGGAATTATTACTTTAGATAATGGTTATGGAAATACAGGTTCCTGCCAGAGTTCGATTACTTTTATTGATGGAGAGAAGGGAATACTCAGGTACAGGGGGTATTCAATAGAAGAACTGGCTGTAAAATCCAATTTTATAGAAGTATCGTATCTTCTGATATTCGGTCATCTTCCCGGCAGGAAAGAGTTTGAAGTATTTATGCACGACCTCACACATCACAGCCTCATTCACGAAGATATGAAGAAATTCTATGAAGGATTTCCTCCTTCTGCACATCCTATGACGGTTCTTTCGTCAATGGTTAATTCTCTTTCTGCTTATTACCCGGAAGCCGAATATAAGGACGATGAGTATTTAAATATTATCAGGCTCCTTGCAAAACTTAAAACAATTGCTGCATTCTCTTACAAGAAATCGATAGGGCAAGCGTATGTATATCCGCAGAACCGCCTTAGTTATTGTGCTGATATGCTTAACATGATGTTTGCCGTCCAATCAACTCCGTATGAGGTGCCAAAAGTTCTGGAAGATGCTCTTGATTTGTTATTAATACTCCATGCCGACCATGAGCAAAATTGCAGCACTTCCACAGTAAGAATGGTTGGAAGCAGTGAAGCAAATCTTTTTGCGTCGATTGCTGCCGGCATTAATGCATTATCGGGAGCTTTACATGGAGGGGCAAATCAGCGCGTTATACAAATGCTGAAAATGATTCAAAATGATGGGAATAACTATAAGAAATACATCGATATGGCGAAGGATAAAGATTCGAAGTTTAAACTAATGGGGTTTGGTCACCGCGTTTATAAAAACTTTGACCCGCGAGCTAAGATACTTAAAGCTTCGACTGATAAAGTATTGAGTGAGTTAGGAATAAAAGATCCTCTTTTAGACATTGCAAAAAAACTTGAAGAGGTTGCTCTTAAAGATGAATTTTTTATCGAGAAAAAACTCTATCCGAATGTAGATTTCTACAGTGGCATTATATACCGTGCAATGGGAATACCGACAAATATGTTTACTGTAATGTTTGCACTCGGGCGTTTACCCGGATGGATAGCACAGTGGAAAGAAACGAGAGAAGCACCGGGGGCAAGAATTTATCGTCCCAGGCAAATATATACGGGAGAAAATTTACGCCCTTACGTTCCTTTAGAAAAGAGGTAATTAGAAATATGATTCCCGAATATATAGAACACATCGGCATTGCAGTAAAAAATCTTGATGAAGCAATTGCTTATTATGAAAATGTTCTTGGATTGAAATGTTATGCTGTTGAAGAAGTAAAAGATCAAAAAGTAAAAACCGCTTTTTTCAAAGTCGGACAAACTAAAATAGAGCTTCTTGAGACAACTGATCCTGAAGGACCCGTTGGAAAATTTATTGAAAAAAGAGGAGAAGGTGTTCATCATATTGCATTTAGTGTTAAAGATTTGCCGGAGATATTGAAACAAGTCGAGCAGAAAGGTGTTGAGCTAATCGATAAAATCCCAAAGAAAGGAGCCGAAGAATTGGAAATTGCTTTTCTTCATCCTAAATCTACGTTTGGAGTTTTAACTGAATTTTGTGAGTATAAAAAATAATATTGTACAATTCAGGAGTTAAAACCGAAGGAGTTTCCTAAGTCTGAAATTATGGAGTAAGAAAAAACTTATGGCGGAGTGGAAGGAAGCTTTAGAAAATAGAAAATTCAGGATTGAATTTGCAATAACTTTTTTTCTTTTGGTTTGTGTATTAACTGTTCTGGCAAATTTTCTCAACTTTATTGAAGCAAGAGAAGGTGTTTCGCTTAATGATCCTGTTCTTAACTTATTTGAACCGGTTGATCTTACCTGGCTTACTTTTGGATTGATTTATATTTCACTTTTTGTCGCATTATATTTTTTTCTTAAAAAACCCATTTTACTTATTACTGCAGTTCAGAGTTACGTTTTGCTTATCATTTTCAGAATTATTGCAATGTACATAGTTCCCTTAAATCCTCCTGTAAAGATGATTCCACTGAGCGATCCTTTTATAGAATTTTTTGGGACAGGACAATTGTTAACGAAAGATCTTTTCTTTTCCGGTCATACCACAACATTGTTTCTTTTTTTTCTTTTAACCGAAAAGAAGCTGCTCAGAGGTTTCTTCCTTATAGCAACAGGTGTAGTTGCAATAAGCGTTTTGTTGCAGCATGTGCATTATTCAATTGATGTCTTTTGTGCGCCATTCTTTGCGTACTGTAGTTTTGTAATTGTAAAAAGTGTGAGTAAAAATTATACTTGACAGCCGGGAATCACAAAAGTCATTTTTTCTCTCTTTTCATTTCATTAATAATTTTATAGAATAACCTTACAATTTCAAAAATTATGACGATGAAATTAAAGCCTGTTAAAAACAAAACTGCAAGACTATTTTACTTATTCTTCGGATTTATTTTTTTAATTATTGGTGTAATAGGACTTCTTTTGCCGGTTTTACCCGGCTGGCTGTTTCTTGTGCCTGCGGCACTATGCTTTGCAAAAACATCTTCGGCTTTTAACAAATGGCTTAAGAAAAGAAAATCATTTCAAAGATTTTTTTCAGATACATCAAAGGTTAAGCGATGAAGCAACTTTTCCCTCTTTTACTTCTCTTTCTTTTTGGATGCAGCAACCTCCCGGATGAATCTTTCAACAAAGCTGTTACCTCGATAAATGCAGATGATCTTGATAAACATCTCACTATAATAGCATCAGATGAATTCCAGGGAAGACAGCCATCTACAATCGGTGAGGAGAGAACAATTAATTATTTAAAAGATGAATTTGAAAAATTAGGATTGAAACCGGGAAATAAGGACAGCTATTTTCAACCCGTTCCTCTTGTTGATATAGTAACCGACGTTAACAAAGAATTAGTCATAAAGGGGAACAACAAAACCACATCATTGAAATTTGCAGATGAGTTTGTTGTTACATCATCCCGCCTTGCACAAAATGTTGAAATAAAAAATGCAGAATTAATTTTCGCCGGATACGGGATAGTTGCCCCCGAATATGGGTGGAATGATTATGAAGGAATTGATGTTAAAGATAAGATAGTAGTTGTAATGGTTAATGATCCGGGATATGCAACGAAGGACCCAACACTTTTTACCGGCAATGCAATGACGTATTACGGAAGGTGGACTTACAAATATGAAGAAGCAGCGAGGCAGGGAGCGGCAGGCTGTTTTATTATTCATGAAACGGGCGCTGCCGGGTATCCCTGGGAAGTTGTAAGAAACGGATGGACAGGTCCGCAATATTATCTTGTTTCAGAAGATAAAAATTTTTCTAATTGTAAAATGGACGGATGGATTAACAATCAGAAAGCGAAAGAAATTTTAGCACAAGCCGGATATGATTTTGATGAAATAATGGAGAAGATTTCTAAGAGAGGATTTAAGCCGTTTTCTCTAAATCTTAGAACCTCACTTATTATGAAGAACAAAATAAGAGAATCAGTATCAAACAATGTTGTTGCCTTGTTGCCCGGAACTGAAAGGGCAAATGAGTATGTTATTTACACAGCTCATTGGGATCATTTTGGAATGGACACGACACTTGATGACGACCAGATTTATAATGGTGCAAGGGATAATGCAACCGGTACTGCAGGATTACTTGAAATAGCTGAAGCATTTACTAAGCTTGATATAAAACCACAGCGTTCAGTTATTTTCCTTGCAGTTACTGCGGAAGAGCAGGGTTTGCTCGGCTCAAAATATTATGCAGATAACCCTATTTATCCTCTTGAAAAAACTGTAGCTGTAATTAATATGGATGCACTGAATATTTTTGGCAAAGTAAAAGACATTACTGTAATTGGTTACGGGAATTCTGAGCTCGATAAGTATGTTGAAGCTGCGGCAGGGAGACAAAATAGGATAGTTAAGACTGATCCAGAGCCTCAGAAAGGAGGCTTTTACAGGTCGGATCATTTTAGTTTTGCCAAACACGGTATCCCCGGTGTATATGCAAAAGGTGGAGTTCAGAATATTGAAAAGGGGGAAGAATGGATGAGGCAGGAAGTAGCAAAATGGACAAGCGAGTATTATCATAAGCCGGGTGATAATTATGAGCCGGAATGGTGGAAGCTTGACGGGATGGTCGAGGACCTTCAGCTTCTTTTTGATGTGGGCTATATGTTAAGCAATGAAAATAAGTTTCCGAACTGGTACGAAGGGAATGAATTCAAAGCAAAAAGAGATGAGCAAATGGAAAGTGTATTTGACAAGTAAGTTTCGTCGGAGAAGATTATTTCGTAATATTCGTAGGCATCCTCAATCAATTTATCTTATTTTTATATAACAGTTATTTATTAAATAGGATACGAACAATGTTTCTGAAAATTAAAACTGTTTTTATTTTAGGACTAATTCTTTTTTTCATTCCTTCGGAATTAATCTCACAGGAACTCACTTCGGTTAAACACCCTGAATGGAGTTACGATAAAGTCATTTATGAAGTTAATCTGAGACAGTATACTGAAGAGGGTTCCTTCGAGGCTTTTGAAGAGCACCTGCCAAGATTAAAAGAAATGGGGGTCGGAATTATCTGGCTTATGCCTATTCATCCAATTGGAGAAAAAAATCGTAAAGGCACACTCGGAAGTTATTACTCTGTTAAGGATTATTTTGCTATTGATTCTTCATATGGAACAACTGAAGATTTTAAATCTCTTGTTAATAAGATCCACGAATCGGGAATGTATATTATTATTGATTGGGTTGCCAATCATACTGCGTGGGATAATGAATGGGCAGCAGAACATCCTGAATTTTATACAAAAGATTCTGCCGGAAATTTTGTTCCGCCTGTTGACGACTGGTCTGATGTTATTGATCTTAATTATGATAATGAAGAACTCCGGAATTATATGATTGGTGTAATGATGTATTGGGTTAAAGAATTGGATATTGACGGTTTCAGGTGCGATGTTGCAGCTATGGTTCCAATTGATTTCTGGTTGAATATAAGAAAACAGCTCGATTCAATAAAGCCTGTTTTCATGCTTGCTGAAGCATGGGAACCGGAGTTGCATGAAGCATTTGATATGACTTACTCATGGGGAATGCATCATTTAATGAGCGAAGTTGCTAAAGGTGAAAAAAATGTTAACGATATTAAGCTCTTATTTGAAAAAGAAAATAAAATGTACCCGGAATCAGCATTCAGAATGCAGTTTACTTCGAATCATGATGAGAATACTTGGAATGGAACTGTCCGGGAAAAATTCGAAGAAGCTGCCGGGGCTTTTGCAGCCTTAACTTATGTGATTCCCGGGATGCCGTTAATTTACAGCGGACAGGAAGCAGGGTTGGATAAAAGATTGCGATTATTTGATAAAGATACTATAGTTTGGAAAAAGTCTGAGTTTGAAAAGCTTTATAAGAAGCTGAATGAATTAAAAAAGGATAACAATACATTACTTAATGGCGAAAAAGGAGGGAAGATGCAAATACTAACTGTTTCCGGGGACAGCAGTAAAATTCTCTCATTTGTTCGTGAGAAAGACGGTGATAAAATTTTTTCAGTTTTTAATTTATCAAAAGAAAAGACTGACTTTAAAATTGAATCGCAGAAGATTGTGGGGCTGTATAAAGAGCTTAACTCTGGAAGAGAACAGGAATTTGGCAATGTTGCCTCGTTTAACTTAAAACCGTGGGAATATAAAATATTTTATAAAAATTGAGCTGGTCATGCTCAGGGAACCTGTAATCATTAAAATTAACCATCCAAATCCTATCTGTTTAGTTCTTATAAAAGAATTATTTTACAATAAATAAGCAGTTATTTTTAGCAGGTAAAAGTTTAGCTATTTTATCAATAGTTTTTCATTATTAAAAAACAAAATAGATGGAGGCACAAAGAGATGAAAATTAAATTTCTTTTTATTACGATAGTATTTTTATATGCAACAACCACTTTAGCCCAGTCTGGTGGAATAAATTTTACATTGGCTTTTCCTCAAGGCGAGTTTAAGGAAAATGTTGACCGGTTGGGTTATGGAGGAAGCTTGCAGGTTTTGTTTTTTAATCCAACGCCCGACTTTCCTGCGTCGTTTGGTATAAATTTAGGTTATATAAATTATGGAAGCGAATCGAGACGCGAACCTTTCAGCTATACAATCCCGGATGTATTTGTCGATGTAGATCGTACGAATAACCTTGTAAACTTTCATTTATTATTTCAGTTAATTTCTCCGACAGGGACCTTCAGACCTTATGTTGAAGGATTATTCGGTGGTTCATATATTTTTACTGAAACATCGATAAATAGCCGTAATTATGATGAAGTAGCAAGCTCAACAAATTTTGATGATTTTGCATGGAACTACGGTGCCGGTGGCGGATTTTTTATTTTACTTTCTGATGAAATGGAAGGAGAGCTGAGCTCACTTTTTCTCGATCTGAAGGTTAGATATCTTTTCGGTTCTGAAGCCGAATATTTGAAAGAAGGCTCTGTAATTTTAGGAGACAATGGAAGAGTTGCCTATCAAGTTTCAAAATCGAAAACAGACCTTCTTACTGTTAATTTAGGAGTTGTCGCTTATTTTAGCGGAATCTTCTGACCTCAAGAAAACTAATAACTATCCCGCGGTGATTTTCCTTAAAAAGCTCAATTTCTTTTAATATATTTGAGTCTGTAAATTTTTTTTCTTATTCAGCAAGGATAATAAAATGTCAGTCGTTTCCAAAAATTTTGATGAATTAGCAATCAACACAATTAGATTTTTAGCTGTTGACGGTGTACAAAAAGCAAATTCGGGTCACCCCGGTATGCCGATGGGATGTGCACCAATTGGTTATGTACTCTATTCAAAATATATGAATTACAATCCTTCCAATCCTAAGTGGTATAACAGGGATAGGTTTATTCTATCAGCCGGTCACGGAAGTATGCTTCTCTATTCACTGCTGCATCTCACGGGATTTGAAGTTTCGCTCGATGATCTTAAAAGCTTCAGGCAATTTGGTAGCCTTACACCGGGACATCCGGAATATCATCTTACTCCCGGAGTTGAAACAACAACGGGACCTTTGGGGCAGGGTTTTTCAAATGCAGTCGGTATGGCAATAGCCCAGAAATTTTTATCTGCAAAGTTTAATAAGGAAGATATAAAATTACTTGACCATTTCATTTACGGAATTTGCAGTGACGGCGATTTGATGGAAGGCGTTTCTCATGAGACGGCTTCTCTTGCAGGACATCTTAAACTTGGGAATATTATTTTCTTTTATGATGATAATGATATCAGTATTGATGGCAGCACAAATCTTGCTTTTACAGAAAATGTTGGAAAGAGATTTGAAGCTTACAACTGGCATGTTCAGCATATAGAAGATGGAAACGATATTGAAGCGATTGAGAATGCAATTAAGATTGCTCAGAAAGATGAAAGACCTTCAATCATTGTAACAAGAACTCACATTGGTTACGGCAGCCCGAATAAACAGGATACCGCAGAAGTGCATGGTTCCCCGCTTGGCGAGGAAGAAGTAAAGCTTACAAAGAAAAATTTCGGCTGGGCAGAAGACAAAGAGTTTTTTATTCCCGGCGAAGTAAAAAACTTTTTTGATGAAGTGAAAAGAAAAGGAAAAGAAAAGGAAGAAAAATGGAATAAGCTTTTTGAAAAATATAAAAGTAAGTATCCTGCCGATGCAAAACTTTTTATTGATTTGATGAATGGAAGCTTCGGGGAAGAATGGAAATCGAAACTTCCTGTTTTCAAAGACGAAGGGAAGAAGATCGCAACCCGTGCAGGTTCCGGTAAAGTTTTAAATGCTATTGCTGCTTCCCTTCCGACTTTAATCGGCGGTTCGGCAGATCTTGCGCCTTCCAACAATACAATGTTGAAAGATTATCCTGCTTTCTCATCAGAGAATTATGCCGGAAGGAATTTTCATTTTGGTGTAAGAGAACATGGAATGGCAAGTGTTCTTAACGGAATGGCGATTTACGGTGGAGTTATTCCTTATGGTGGAACGTTCCTGATATTTTCAGATTATTTAAGACCAGCAATTCGCCTCGCTTCTCTTTCAGGAATAAGACCGATTTATGTTTTTACTCACGATAGTATCGGGTTAGGTGAAGACGGACCGACGCATCAACCGATTGAACATATCTCTTCACTCAGGGCAATACCAAAATTAGTTGTAATTCGTCCTGCTGATGTTAACGAAACAGCGTACGCATGGCAATTTGCGATTGAACACAAAAGTGGTCCGGTTGCACTCATGTTAACCAGGCAGGGATTGCCTGTGCTTGATCAGGAAAAATATCCTTCTGCGAAAAATTTATTGAAGGGTGCTTACATACTCAAAGATTCTGATTCTCCGGAATTGATTTTGATGTCAACAGGCTCCGAAGTAAGCGTAACTTTAAAAGCTGCCGAAGAACTTGAAGTATCGGGAGTTAAAGTGAGAGTTGTCAGCTTTCCGAGCTGGGAATTGTTTGAAATGCAACCGTCAGAATATAAGGAATCTGTTTTACCTTCAGGAATAAAAGCGAGAGTATCTGTTGAAGCCGGAATAAAACATGGCTGGGAAAAATACCTTGGTGATTATGGAGAAGCTGTGAGCATTGAGAAATTCGGGGCTTCGGCGCCTGTGAATGTTGTTATGGAAAAATATGGATTTACTTCTGCAAATATTGCCGAAAAAGCAAAGAGAGTTTTGGAAAAGCTGGAAAAGCAAACGAGCTGATCATACAGACCATCGGAGAGATGAAAGATTAACCCTGTAAAGTTCCATTTTTTCCTTCGGACTGTGATAGGGGACAATAAAATTTTCTGGCAATAAAAAAATATTTCAGTATGAAAAAAATTATTGTTCTCGGGGCAGGAATGGTAGGCAGTGCAATAGCAATTGATCTTGCTAAAAGCCACAATGTTACTTCAGCCGATTTTGATCCGCATAAATTGTGTTTACTTAAAACGAAAAATATCTTTACAAAAAAAACTGATCTTACAAATAAAAAAGAACTTTCTGATCTTCAAATTTTAAGAGATTATTATGAAAAATAACTATACTCCTTCAATAAATATCATCCGTGATACAGAAAGGGAAATTAATTATATACCAACCCCTAATGCAAAACGAGTTGTTGGTCAAATTATTGATGATTTTCGCAAAGGGATAAGGGCGTTTAATATCATTGGTTCTTATGGTACAGGCAAATCTTCATTTTTAGTCGCTTTAGAGCAAAGTTTAAAAAGAGTAAAGCCATATTTTGATGCAAATTTCCTTCAAACACCAAATTTTAGTGCCATAAAGATAATTGGTTCGTACAAATCAATTATTAAAGATTTTGCCGATCAATTAAATGTTGCTGTGAAATCTCATATTACCGAGAATATTTTTTCTGAATTATTCAACAAATACCATGATTTAGGGAAAAACTCACCTTTACTTTTAATCTTGGTAGATGAGTTCGGTAAATATC
>Ga0209322_10002564_pt1 | contig 10344 bp, 6 predicted proteins | sample Rifsed19ft1_FD_184013 | JGI IMG/M metagenome (GOLD analysis project Ga0209322, IMG submission 184013) | Soil microbial communities from Rifle, Colorado, USA - sediment 19ft 1 (version 2) | ecosystem: Environmental > Terrestrial > Deep subsurface > Rock core/Sediment | place: Rifle, Colorado...
GAGGTCACGCCACCGGCGTCTTCTCGGTGCTCATCGCCGTTTCCAACCACAAGCGCAGCGCGACGGCCAACTCGCGACAGGTGGCATAGCGATCCTGCGAGCGCTTCGACAGCGCTTTGAACAGGATGCTCGACAGCGCGCGCGATTCGGGCAGCTCGTTCGGGTCGATCGGGCGCGGATCGGCTTCCGCGATCTGCTGCATCACCGTCTGATACGCATCGCCGCCGAAGGGCAGCCGTCCGGTCAACATGCGGTAGGCGACGATCGCCAGCGAGAACTGATCCGATTGCGGCGAGATGTCCCGGCCCAAGGCCTGCTCCGGCGACATGTAATTGGGCGTGCCGACCAGGTGGCCGGGGCGCGTCAGTGTGGAGCCGTGCACCAGTTTCGCCAGGCCGAAGTCGGTGATCTTCACGCGGTCATCGGCGAGGATCATGACGTTGGACGGCTTGAGGTCGCGGTGAACGATGCCGTGCAGGTGCGCGTAATCCAGCCCATCGGCGATGCGCTCGATAATCGACACTGCGCCGTAGGCCGGTAATTGTGTCTCGCTGCGCAGCACTTCGGCCAGCGTGCGCCCTTCCAGGTACTCCATCACGATGTAGGCGCGCGTCGTCTCGTACGACACGTCGTACAGCGTGACGATGTTCGGATGCGACAGCTGCCCGGCCAGGCGCGCTTCCTGCTGGATGCGCAATAGATCGACGGCGTTGTTGAGCACGTCGGTGCGGACGACTTTCACCGCGACCGTGCGGCCCATCGCCGGATCGAAAGCCTTGTACACCGTGCCCATGCCACCCTCGCCCAGCAGGCCGAGGATTTCGTAGCGGCCAATGCGCTCCAGTGGCTTCGCGCCCGTGTCCGGCGAAGAGGCCGCGGCCAGCACCGGACGCACTTCGCGCGGCTTCACGCGCAGCTCGGCCAGCGGCACGACCGACATGCTGCGAATGATCTGGCTGCCGGAATCACGCACGCGCTGGATGACCTGCGAGATGTGACTGGCTTCCGCGCCGGGCACGGTCGACGGATCGGGCGCGGCCAGCCCCGGCTGGCCGGTGCGCACCGTGTTGATGATCCACCACGCGAAGACGGACGAGATGGGGCGCGGGTCGTTGTCGACATTCGTCGCCAGCCCGCGCTCGACGACCGAGATCACATCGCGCTCGTAGCGGCGCAGCAGCGCCCAGTACGCCTGATCGTCGGGCTGCTCGATGCCCAGCCGCCCGGCCCACCAATGCCACGCGATCAGCAGCAACACCGTGCGCGCGTCCGGCGACGAGATTTCCCAGATTTGCTCGAAGTGATGGCGTGCTTCTTCTTCAAAACGCGCGCCGATGGCATCGTACGCCAGCTCGCTGCCCCGGCTGCGCGCGTCGAAGATCAGGGCGCAGGCCAACTGCACCAGGAAGGGATACGTGCCCGCCACTTGCTCGATGTACTGCCGATCCTGCGGCGTGAACGCCACGCCCGATCCGGGCAGCCGCCGCGCGATCAACTCGCCCACTTCGGAGGAGTCGAGCGGGCGCAGGCGGTGGAAGACGAAGTTGTTGTAGAACGGCGAGCCTTCGCCGCCGGAGACGCCCTGGCACAACACGTTGAGCGGCTGCTGCGAGGCGATGATCAGCGACAGGGTCTCGGCGGAGTGATTGACCAGCGCGCGCAGGCTGGACAGGAAATTGCGCGTGATCGGCAGGCTCTTCACGTCGCGCTTGATCACCCACTCGAACTCATCCAGGAGCAAGACCAGGACGATGTGCCGATCGCGCAGCAGGTGCAGGATCACTTCAAAGTCCGTGGCGTCGATGCGCTCTTGCCCGGCCAGCGTTTGAATCTCGGCCTGCACGTCGGGCATCGCGGCATCGATCAGCGCGCGCGCGAGCAGTGAGAGCACACGCTGCCAGAAACGTGTCGGCGTGAAGCGGCTGATCGACTGGCAATCGATGTACACGAAGACCGTGCGCGTGCCGGGCCGCGCCCACTTCTCCGTCGTCCCGATCTCGGTCACTGCGCGCAACAGCGAGGTCTTGCCCATGCGCGGCTCGCCGCTAATGGCGACGCTGCCGCATACCGGCCCGGCCAGCGCGTTGTAGCACGCGTCGATCTCGGCACGCCGCCCGACGAAGTGACTCAAGGGAGCGTGACGGCCATAGACAAAGGGGTTGATGCGACGAGTCATGGTATCTTCAACAATCCGTTGGCTAACGCAAAGAGCAATCCGCCGGCGGCCAGCATACCCAGCGCCCCCGCAACAATCCAGGCCGTTCGCGCGCGCTGCTTGAGCCGTGCCAGTGCCCGTTCATTCTTCTGCGCAATGCCGGTGCTGCGCTCGATCGCTTCGGCCAAGAACAGCTCGGCCTTCTGCCCATCGCGCCCGACGTAATCGCGGCGGCTGTGGCAGATTTCGATCCACACCGGGATGGCGGCATCCCAGTTGCCTTCCGAGTGATACGCCTGCGCGAGTTTGTACAGGTCTTCCAGCCGCATCGCTTCGCCGGCTTCGGCGAAAGCCTGCTGCGACGCGGTGTCGTGATACTCGAAGATCAGTTGCCGGTAAATCGACTCGGCCTGCGCCCAGGCGCGGCGCTCGGCATACGACCTGGCTTCGGCGCGCAATCGATCGACGAGGAGCCGCTTGCGTCGATCGGCGACGGCCGTCAATCGTGAGAGGGCTTCGGGATAGTCATGCCGGAGCTCGAGCGCGCGGTGGAAGGCGTCTTCGGCCTCGTCCAGATGATCGAACTTGAACTCGTGATCGCCGCGCGCCAGCCAGGCCCGCGCCATCGCGCCGAACGTGTCCACGTCGCCGCCGACGATCTCGATCAGCACCGCGAGCGCGGCGATGGCGGCATCGGCCTGGGTGGCCTGGAGCCGCGACTCGGCGTGCGAGAAGAAGCTATCTTTGATACGGGTCAAGATCGATCCGGCGGTGCTGGCCTCCGCGGCGAGTTGGAGCGCCTGCTTGAAAGGCGCTGCGCTCTCCTTGTACTGGCCGGCCTCCAGCGTCATTGCGCCGCGCGCCAGCCATAGATCGAGCAGCCAGCCGTCAGTCTCGCGATCACGCAGCATCAGGTCAGTGCGCAGGCGGACGATGGCGGCGATGGCCGTGTCCCAGCGACCCGCCGTGCGCTCGGCCTGGCTGAACTCGGCGAACTTGGTCTTGATGGGCCGCGCCAGGGTCTGCGGCTGCGCGGCCACCAGCAACGCCTTGCGGAACGCGCCTACAGCCTCGTCGAGCCGGCCCGCCGCGAGGTGATCGTCGCCCCAGCGCATGTAAATGGCCGGCAGGCGGCGGCGCGCTGTGTCGCTGGTGGGCTGCACTTCCAGCGCGCGCTCGTAATCGACGGCGGCGGTGACCAGATCGCCGCGCGACTCCAACTCGACGGCACGCTGCAGGCGGGCCTGGGCCAGGCCCGGATCGGTCGCCGCCGGATCCACACGATAGGCTAATTCGTACTCTTGGATCGCGCCGGTGAGATCGCCGGACTGGTACAGCATGGCCGCCAGGAGCACGCGCGCCTGAACGTGATTCGGGTTCGCATCGAGTGCCCGGCGGCATTCTTCCATCGCCGTCACGGAATCGCCCGCCGACCGGGCGCGTCGAGCCATTTCATAATAGTTGTGCGCGCGCCAGTGCAGGCGGGTCTCGCTCAGCCAGCCTTGAATCTGCTCGTCTTTGGGAAGATACTCGGCCAGGCGGGCGACACTTTCGAAGGCGACTTCCCACGCGCCGCGCGCTTCGGCGAATTCGCTGAAGCGCCGCACGATCGACTTGACGCGCGTCTGGAGTGACTCATCTTCCGGCGCAAGCGCCAACGCCCTGGCGAAGGCCTCGACGCCGGGGGCGTAATGGTTGGCCGCCAGTTCGGTCTCGCCGCGCTGAACCCAGATGCTGATCAGCCGGGACTGCGCTTCGTCGTCGCTCGGCGCGAGCCGCAGCACGCGATCGAACTCGCCGATCGCGGCGTCAAGGTTGCCCTGCGTTTGATGTTGGATGCCGAGCGCCAGCCGCGCGCTGACCAGCCCGTCGCGCGCGCTGGAGGGATCGATCTGGCAGGCCTTTTCGTATTCGCCGATGGCGTTGGGCAAATCGCCTGATTCCTGGAGCGACTGGGCCAGCCCCAGCCGCGCGCCGAAGTGGTGCGGGTTCGCGGCGAGCGCACGGCGGTAATCTTCGATCGCCAGTGGCAGATCGCCCGCCAGGTGCGCGTCGCGCGCGTTATTGAAGTAGCGCGTGGCGCGCTGGCTGATCAGGTCGATGTCTTCCTGCGCCCGATCGAGCGAGTGCTCGCGGGCCACCCAGCGGCGGACGAGATCGATGGTGAAGCGGTAATGGTCGCCTTCGCGCGCCAGGATTTCCCACTCCAGCAGGCGCTGGCGGGCGGTGGTCAACTCGACGCCGAGCAGGCGCACGCGGTGGCGGCTGAGTGTCTGGAGCATGTCTTCTTCGCGCGCCGATAGATTCGATTTGCCGTTGCCGTTGCTGCGCGGCGCTTCGGGCTGGGTGGTCTGGATCGCCTCGGCCAGCGCGGACAGCATCAGGCGCTCGGCGCGCGGCAAGCCTTCCCAGAACCAGTCCAGCCCGCCCGATCCGATCTCCATCGCTTCATCCAGGCAATCGCTCACGTCGGCCGCGTTGACGACGTAGCGGCCCATCGTCATCAGGCGCTTGTAGAGGACGTGGCACACCAGTTGCGTGAGATAGGGATGCCCTGCGGTGAGATTGAGAATGGCATCAACCGCATCAGGTGCGTAGTCGAGCACACCGGCAACGGGGCGCGTGATCAGTTCGACCGCTTCCTGGCGAGGCATCATCGACAGCCGGCGGAAGACGGCCTGCTTGAACAGCGCGCGATAGTGCACCGGGAGTTCGTCGAGGCGACGACCGATGACGAAGACGCACGCCAGGCGCGGATCATTCACGAGCCAGTTGCGCAGATAGCCGAACAGGTGGCTGCCGGCCAGATCGTCGGGCGTCGATGGCTCGTCGCCCATCACGTCGAATTCGTCGAACAGAATCAGCAGGCGCTGCCGGGGGTTGAGCGCGGCGTGCACCTGGGGCAGCAGTGTCTCGCGCAGGGCGTCGCGCCCCGCATCGAAAGCGGCGGAATCGGGTGGAGCCAGTTTGAGCGATCGGGCAATCGCCCCCGACAGACCGTGCAGCAGTTCGGGCAGATCGTGCTGGCCGCGCCCCTGTAAGTCGAACAGGACGGCGTGGTAGCCTTCGCCCATGCGCGTGGCGAGTTGGTGCAGCAACGAGGTCTTGCCAATCCGCCGCTGGCCGTACAGGACGATGACGTTTTGGGCCGGGACCGCGAAAGTGTCGTAGATGAAGCGGAAGACATCCTCACGGCCGTAGAAACCCTGGTTGGTGGAGAGCGGCGCGCCGACAACGTAGGGATTAGCCAGTCGCGTGTTCATAGACTCCAGCGATCTTGAGAAGACGGGACCGCGACGGGGCGCGGGTTCAGTGCAGGTAGTGCAGCGGCGTGCGTTCGATACGCGCTGGCATTATAGCACCCGGCTTTTGCGGTTTGCGTTTCGTTTCAGTTACAGGAACGGGTTTGCAACGTTGCGGGGATGTCAACGGATGTTATCAACGGATGGCGGTCAACGGATGAGTAAGCGGACAAACGGATGGAACCGGATACGAACGGAACGAACAGACACGTTCTGCGCTCAATCGGGTGGCCGTTATGCCTCTGTCTCGACGAGTTCTTGAATCACGTCTGCCTGCTTCGCTGCTTCGACGGTCTTGAAGCGGCGTCGCCGGACGCTCTTGCCAATGAAGTACATCAGTAGCAATGCGCCGACCGGGGTAGCGAGTGCGTAGAGCAGGAACGACAATGGCTCGAAGAACGGCGATTTCCCCGAAAACCGGTCGAGGTTGAAGAGGATCAGCACCAGCGCCGACCAGACCGTGACGAAGTTGGGGATCGGATCCCCGGAGTGGATCAATCTCAGTCCGCCGGTTCGATTCTCGGTGAGCGGCCAGAACAGGTTGCTGCCCATGTAGCCGAGTTGATCTTCGAGGATGTGAACGGCCATGCCGGCGAAGATGATCCAGCCCAGCGCAGCGTTGATCGATAGGCCCGCTGCCAATCCCAGGAAGGCCGCCAGCACCAGCGAGTGTGACCAGGCGCGATGCCAGGGCAGGAACTGAATCTCGACCTTGTCGTTCACGCGCTTGAACGCGAACGACGGCCCGCCGAAGATGTCGATCGTCATCTCTTCGCCGTAAGTGTACTTCATCGGCGCTTCGACCTTCGCCCGCGCCTCCGCCACCCCCTCGATTTCCGATCCGGCGTATGGCATCTGCGACGTGTTGACCGTCGGCCCGATGCGGACGGCGATCTCGCCGCGCTCCGCATCGAAGCGGACGGTGTATTGTCGCCACAGATCGACGCCTAATTTCATCGTGTGCAGCCGCACGCGCACGGGCTGGTTGCGCTTGTACGCCCGATCGATCGCTTCTGCGATCCGGCTGGCGATCATCTGCGGATCGGGTCGGTGCGGATCGGGGTCGATGTCTTCGGCTCGTTCGAAGTAGCGCGCGAACTTGAAGTCGAGCGTGTCGGGCAGCAGACCGAAAACGCCGCCCAGCACCGGCAACAGCGATCCGGCGGCGGCCTGTTCGACGACGCCGGGGACGAATGTTGCGGCGGCGATGCCGCTGACAAAGTGGGAGATACCTTTCATACGAATGTAGAATGCAGAATGTAGAATGTAGAAATTTAGGGGCTCGACTTTGCTGTGTAAGATCCACGCATGTTCGCGCGGGACTTGCGTAAAATGGCATGTAGAATGCGGATGATCTCATCGCACTCCTGCCGCAACGTGCAGACCTCTTTGTCCTTCGGAAGAATAGCGGCATCGATCAGGCCAAGCCAATAATAGGTTTCGCGGGCTTCTTTGTAGGCTGTGTTCGTCTTGTGGACAAAGTCGCGCTTGCTCTCGGCGCCCTTCGCTTCCTCCATGTTCGCGCCGACCGATGTTCCGGACCTCAGGATTTGCCGTCCGATCTCGGCTGCGGCCAGTGTCCTCGGCATCCGATCGATCAACTTGATAATCCACACCCCGAACTCGAAAGTCCGTTCCTGTATATCACGCGGCGCACTGTCGCTCACAATACCCCCTGTCTCCATTCTGCATTCTCAATTCTTCATTCAGATCAGGCCAAGCCAACGCGCTACCGTCGGCCCCACGCCTAGCATGTTGAGTGTGATGGGGAGCAGCAACACGCCCAAGCAGTTCATTCGCCTCGAGCCGAACAGCGTGGGGATCAGGCCGATGCCCGTCGCGGCCAGTGCGATGAGCAACCCGCCGGGGCCGGTGAGTGCGGCGATCAGCGTGACGAGGATCGCCAGCGTGGCCGCGTTCGTAACACGATACGGAATCCGCTGCACGACGAAGATTGCGAACCGGGCCAGGACAATGAGCATCAGAAACGACACGGCCCCGCTCACGGCGATCGCCGCGACGGCGGTGAAGTAATCCGGCGGCGAGGCCGGCGTGTAGATCGTGCTGAGCATCGCCGCCATGCCGCCGCGCGCCAGGTTCAAGCCGGGAATGAAGAAGAGCAGGAATCCGCCGACGTAGTACACCGCCTTCGACGCGCCTTGCGACAGGATGAAGACGCGATCGTCGCGCTGCGCCGTCGCGTGCGCGGCCAGGAATCCGCCTACGCCGCCGGTGACGACCGGGAAGAACGCGGCGAACAATCCACCCAACGTGCCGGAGGCGATGCCGCGCAACAGGTGCGACGGCGACACGTCGAGCGACGTGGCGATGTGCTGTTCGGGCACACGCGCGCCCATGATGAAGTTCGCCAGAACCATCGGCACGGCGAACAGGCCCAGGAACGCGGGCAGAAGATTCTGAAAGGCGATGTCGGTCGGCACGACGCTGCGGTACATGATGATGAAGCCGAGCAGGCCGGACAATAGAAACGTGAGGAGACCCGCGCCCAGCCCCGTCCACGCGGCGAGAAACCGCCCGATTCTCGTGCGTCCACGCTCGCCGGCTTTGGGCCATTCCGACATCAGCATGAAGGCGATGATCGCTGCGAGAATCCAGCCGAGGTGCGGCGCAACGACCTGTCGCAAAATGCGCGCCGCTTCGCCTGCGATCGGGCTTAGGGCGACGACGACCGCCAGCCCGCCCAGCCCGCCGACGCCGGTCAAGATCACGGCTTCGTAGCCGCGCCGCTGCAACAACCACTTCTGCCCCGGCAGGACGATGAACACCGACGATTCGTCCGGCGCGGCCAGGAACGTCGCCGGGATCGTGCTCAGCATCGAGTAGCCGACGACCATGCCCAGCAGCAGCATCGCCAATCGATCGGGGCTGAGAATCGACGACAGCGATCCGGCGGCGAGGATCACCAGCCCGGCGACGTTGTAGATGTGCAAGGCCGGGATCAGCGCCAGCACCGATGCGGCGATTGCGCCGATGACGGCCAAGCCGATGAGCGCGAGTGTATCCATTCGGGTTTTCTCACCGCAGAGACGCAGAGGTCACAGAGTTTTGAGGGATCAAATGCTATGTCCCCAATCCCAAGACTCGTCTGCGAATCCCTTGCTTCAACACCGGAACGTTGAAGTTGATCAACAATCCCACCCGCCAGCCGCCGAGACGCAAGTAGGTCAGTAGTTGCGCCTCGTGAATGGGAAGAAGGCTCTCAACGGCTTTCACTTCCACAACAACGGTCTCAGCCACAAGCAGGTCGAGGCGATAGCCGCAGTCGAGACGCAGGCCCTTGTATTCCACCGGGAGCCCCCGCTGTCGTTCAAACGGGATTTTCCTCAAAGTCAATTCCTGGCACAGGCACTCCTCGTAAGCCGACTCAAGAAGCCCTGGCCCGAGATGCCGATGAACTTCAATCGCAGCGCCGATAACCGCTTCTGTGATCTCATTAACCTTCATCCCTCAGCGCCCTCAGCGTCTCTGCGGTGAAATCTACGGATTAACCGTCACGTCATATCCCAACGCGGGCACGAGTTCGAGCGCGCCGCTGAACTCGTCCAGGCGGCCAACCACGTGCACCTTCGCCCCCGCTTGCAGCGCGGTCGCATTCGGCACGAAGGCCAGCACGTTGTTGAAGATCACCACGCGCAGTTCCCCTGTGCCGTCGTTGACGAACACCGCCACGCCCGCCGAGAAGCCTTCCACGCGCAGGACATCGCCGACGATGGCGACCAGCGTGCCGATGTCCGAGGCGGCCAGCGTATTGATCCCGCGCGTCTTGACGATCGAGGGCGAGCCGGGCTGCTCGATGATCACGTCCGCGCCCACTTCGGGCTGCAACTCCAGCGCGCCGTTGAACTCGGCCACCAGCGCCTTCACCCTGACCTGTGCGCCGAGGTTGAGCGCTGCGCGATCGCTCACTTCACGATAGCGGCCATCGAACAACACGAGTTGAACTGAGCCTGAGCCGTCGTTCAGCGTGAAGCGGAATCCCGCCGAGAAACTCGACGTGGCAAGAACCTGCCCGCGCACGCTGACACTCTGCCCAATGCGCGAGGCATCGATCGATGCGATCGAGACGATGTCACTCAGCGTCGCTGTCGGCCGGGCCGGCGGCGTCGCCTCCGGCGTGGCGAGGCCGCCGGCTGACGGCGTAACTGTCGCCGTGCCGCGCGCCGCCGGCGTGGGTCGAGAAGTGGCCGTCGCAGCCGGTTCCGGCGTTGGCGTGATTTGCGCAACCTCCGGCACAGGCGCGACACGCACACTGGCCCCATTCGGCGGGACGACTTCCAACTCGCCGTCAGACTCGTTCACGCGGCCCAGCGCCGAGACACTCACACCTTCATCCAGCCGATCGGCGTTCTCGACCTGCTCGTAGACGCCGGTCAACAACAGCAGCCGGATCGATCCGGTGTCGTCCCCTAGCCTAAAGCGCACGCCATCGGCCAGGCGCTCGACGCTCTCGATCGTCCCGCTGATGAACATCGTTCGGCCAATGTCGGCCTGCGTAATCGTGCCGAGCGGCGTCAGGCCGAGCGTGGCGGGCGATGCGGCGACGGCGCGCGTGAGGATCGCCACGTCGAGCGGCAGCTCCGGCACGATTTCTAATTCGCCGCGAAAGGAACTCACCAGACCCTGAGCAGCCACGTCCGCGCCGATCTGCCAGTCGGCAACATCCGGCAGCGACCCGAGCACGTCATTCCACACGAGCAAAGTGACGCCGCGCCGCTGCGGGTCGTTCAAGATGAACTTCACACCGGTTGAAAAGGTTGTCACTTTTGCAATCGTGCCCTGCACGCGCACCCAGCGACCGATGTCGCCGTCATCGAGTTCCCGAATCGGAGTCAATTCTGCGATCTCGACCGGCTCACTCAGCACCGA
>Ga0209322_10002573_pt1 | contig 10324 bp, 14 predicted proteins | sample Rifsed19ft1_FD_184013 | JGI IMG/M metagenome (GOLD analysis project Ga0209322, IMG submission 184013) | Soil microbial communities from Rifle, Colorado, USA - sediment 19ft 1 (version 2) | ecosystem: Environmental > Terrestrial > Deep subsurface > Rock core/Sediment | place: Rifle, Colorado...
GCTATGATTTCCAAGATTTCAAAACCGACTTGGTCCTATAACAGTGATAACCGTCATTGAGTCACAACACGTTAGGCGCTTTCAACTCCGTTCGCTCTGACCCCCATGTACGAGCCAAAAGTACACCCACCGATCCCTCGCACGCACTTCGTCAGGCGCGTGTTGCTCCACGCCGCAGCCGCGCTCGCTCTTCTCTTTTTTTCGCTCCTGCTGGGTATGGCGGGGTACGAGTACTTCGAGCAACTCCCGTGGCGCGACGCGTTCTTGAATGCGGCAATGCTTATGGGCGGAATGGGGCCGGTGGACGCGCCCCGAACCGACGGAGGTAAGGTGTTCGCTGGTCTGTATGCGCTCTACGCCGGCTTGGTGTTCTTGGTCGCAGCAGGCCTTATCTTTGCGCCCGTAGTGCACCGGCTGATGCACAAGTTCCATTGGCAGCAAGACCGCTAGGCAGCGCACGTTGACACGGTACGCGCCTAACCGTTCCATCGAGAGGGCGTGCGCCGGCAAGCCGGGGCACGCCTCTCATGTCAAACGTTTGACAGCACATCTATGACAGAAGAAGTTCGCGTATCGCCCGACGGAACGCACATTCTTGTGCGCTCAGCGGGTCCTCCATCGTTGGGCGAGATGAAACAGACGCTGTCGAGAATCGTAGAACTGCGCCGCGATCAGGAGATCGACAAAGTTCTAATCGATTCGCGCGCCCGAAGCGGGCAACCTTCGATGGCCGATATCTATAACGGTGGTGAGCTGCTTGCCAAAGCGTTGGGATCGAGAACACGCGTCGCCGTGCTCGTCGGCGAACTTACAGCTGACCACTCGTTGTTCGAAAATGTCGCTGTCAATCGAGGGAGCATTGTCGCCTACTTTCAGCAAGAAGATTTTGCGCTTCGCTGGCTTTCGCAGAATGATCGTTGATGATCACGCTCGCGGTGTGGAGGGGTCGAGCGTAAACGCAGCGCAACACCAGGATCAGGTCTCGCATTATACGAATGCGACGATACGAGACCTGACCGTAGACAGCTTCGATCTGATCTATTTTCTTGTATGAAACACTCGAAAAAAATTTTTGCAGCAATTCTCGGTACAGCACTCCTCGGTGGTGTTTCACCCGTCGCCGTCGCGAGGGAGCAGTGGTTCCTGATGGCCCGACATGGAGAGTGCACGGAGATCGAAAGATTAAAGAGAAAAGTTCCCGATCTCGGCGATATCAACGACCCGTACTCGTTCGTGAAACGCATGCAACAAAAAGGACATACGGTAACGTCCACTGAGGTGATGGAAGCCAAGGGAAAGGCGGTAGAGGTGAAAGTTCCAGAAAGAGAGTTGTTCCTGGTTTTTGTAACCGCTGAGCTTTGTCAGAAATCCGGCGAAAAATAATCTCAGCGACGAAACCTCAGGGCCAGGCCTCGCATTGTACGAACGCTACGACGCGGGACCCGACTTTGAATTGTGTGCGCAGTTTCATTGGTGCTATACCACGGTTCCACGGTTCGGCGGTGTTTAACCGCAGAACCGCCGCGTATCTCGGCGCCGTTAACTCGGCTGGCGTGAAAAGCGCTATGATTTCCAAGATTTCAAAGCCGACTTGGTCCTATAACAGTGAAAGCCGTCATTGAGTCGTATCTTCCTGGTTAGGGCGAAAGGAGAAACCCTTTGCCGGAGATCAGCCGATTCCTTGGAATCATCATCGCGATGTACTACAACGATCATGCGCCGCCGCACTTTCACGCCCGGTATGGCGATTTTGAAGCAGTCATTGCAATTGATACGGGCGAGGTCGTAGAAGGTCGTTTACCACCGCGGTTTTGGGCTTGGTGCAAGAGTGGCGCGAATATCACAGAGTTGAGCTAACCGAAGATTGGAACTTAGCTCGCGAGAGAAAGACGTTGAAACGAATCGAACCGCTGGAGTGATACCATGTTGCCAAAATTACGAGAAGCCAAATACCGACGCGATTACCGCATTTGGCTGAAGTTTGCAGATGGCGTAGAAGGCGAAATCGATCTTGAAAGCGAGCTGTGGGGTGACGTATTCGAACCCTTAAAAGACAAAGCCCGGTTCGCGGAGTTTGCGCTGGATGAGGAACTTGAAACCATCGTTTGGCCAAACGGGGCTGAGTTCGCACCGGAGTTCCTTTATCAAAAGTTACGCCCTAACTACGTGCTCAGGCCGACGCCAAAAAGCGGAGCGGCTTAGCGCAGTTGTGGGAGTTTTTAAGAAGCACGCGATGAACCAATCGAACGACGATGCTGAGTATTTCGAGCTAGTAATCGTCGCCACTTCGCCGACAACAGATATTTGGCTCGGCGATGATGAAGGTCACTTTGTGGACAAGGGCGGAGGGACGTTAGCGACGAGCATCCGGCCCGGTCACTACACGGTGGAGTTCGGCCTCGGCGCAAAGGCATTTCCAATCCACATCACACAAAACACTCGACGCACGGAAGAAGAAATCGCAGCTGGTCCGTCCTGTCCACGTCCCATCCCGAGCATCCCACCGCGAGGTACAGGTCCGTGAGTCGAGCAGGCCCGGCGTGCACAGCACGCCTTGCGGCCACTTCAGATAGAAGCAGGGCCTTCAGATCATGGCGCGGCACAACGACGTAAACCATGTCGTCGACATCTAGCCGAACTTCATGGCATCTTTCGGAAGCGCGGTAAGCCAGAAACCAAAACCGGGGTACGTCCCCGGGTACGCGGTAGTATGTCCATTGCGCATTAAAAGGTAGCGTCCCCTTTGTAATTATGGCTGCGACCCGACACGGATCTCTGGGTTGTTGGAATCAGAGTGATTAAAGAAAATTCGCTCCGACCCCAATGGCACTACCTTAAGCACGAATGCGGGCCGGTACGCTGTTTTACCCCCTCTCCCTCCGGGAGAGGGAATGGGGTGAGGGAGTAATACCTCGAACCCTGTGGCGAGTTTCATGATCCCCTCACCCTCGCCCTCTCCCGGAGGGAGAGGAGAAATAACGTTTGTATCGTCTGCGATTGCTTAAGGTAGTGCCATTGCGCTCCGACCTTTTTAGCAAGCGTAGCGTGCGCCATGCGCACGACCACTCTACAACCGCCGCATGGCAACCTTTCGCCGATCCACCATTCCTGGCGCGACGTATTTTTTCACCGTAAACGCGTATCAGCGTCAGCAATTGCTCACCGAAGCGCCGTTTTATCAAGCCTTGAGGCAAAGCTTCGAGGCGGTGCGCACAAGACATCCGTTCAACATCGATGCATTCGTTTTACTGCCGGATCATCTGCATTGCCTCTGGACGTTGCCAGAAAATGATTCGGACTATGCGACACGCTGGAATATCATTAAACGCGCCGTCAGCCAGCGAACGCGCGAGATGATCTCAGCGTCGCTAACCCGTTCGCGAGCAGGAAGGGGCGAGTTAGGCTTATGGCAGCGCCGGTTTTGGGAACATCAAATTCGTAACGAACGCGACTTTCAAAAACACGTAGACTACATCCACTGGAATCCGGTCAAGCATGGTTATGTGAAGCGGGCGAAAGATTGGCGCTATTCAAGCTTTCACCGTTTTGTCGAACGGGGTATCTATCCACCGGATTGGGCATCGCCTCCGGCACAAGGCAAACAACTTGAGGACGGGAGTTTCGGCGAGATGGAGTAATCGTGCGCATGGCGCACGCTACGCCTGCTATTATGCGAAACCCAACCTTTTCAACTCTCGCGCCCGGATGACCACAAAGACCAAAGCTCTCATCACTCTTGGTATCCTCGCTGTCTTCGATACCGTTATTCCAGTTCCCATCACCGCGCTGATTGTGATTTACGCGATCCTGCAGAAGCCGCCTTGGGTCACTGATCTCGTTCGCGACATCTACGGCATGCGTTAGAAGGCGGTGTATTTCGAATCTTCGCGACCTGGTTTGAAGTCGAACAAAACGAGAGGCGCAATGTGAACATCGAACAGTTCATGCAAGGCTACAGGGTGGCGTGGGAGCAACGCGACGAATCGATGTTCTGCGCGCTCTTCGCTTCAGACGGCGAGTACCACAATACTCCGTTCGCCGTTCAGCGCGGTCACGCGCAGCTTGCCGAGTATTGGCGCCGCGTAAAACTTCAAGAAGACGTGCACGTCACGTATGAAGTGTTGGCGTCTACTCCCACTAGCGGCATGGCACACTGGCACGTCACTTATCAGGTAGCGTCCGAAGAACTCTTCCAAATCTGGGCCAAGTCTACCGGCACGAATCTTGTGGCCCGAAAACCCGGCGATCCGCTGCCGCGGATGATTCTCGACGGCGTGTTACAGGCGGAGTTTGAGGGTAGCGTGTGTAAGCGGTGCCAGCTCTGGTGGCACAGTATGCCGCAGGCATCGTGAGCGGAGTAATTGGGCGGCGTACCACGGTTTAGAGTAACGCCCGAATATCCGCCGCCGCCAAAATCAAAATTGAATTGAGTCGTAGGTTGCGCTAACCCTTTCGACTTTTAGTCACGAGCGCGCGCCGCTTCTCGTACGCCTCGCGCGCGATGGCGATGTCTTCCAGGTACCGCGGCAATTCGTCGAGCGTCAAAGCCTGCGGCCCGTCGACCAGCGCTTTCGCGGGCGCGGGGTGAAAATCCACCAAGATCATATTCGCGCCGGCGATTACGCCTTGCGCGGTAACGTGGAACACATCGAGTATTCCGTCGGGCGAGCGTTCGCGGCTGCCGACTGCGTGCGACGGATCGATGCACACCGGCAGGCGCGTCAGGCGCTTCACCACCGGCACGTGCGCGAAGTCGACGAAGTTGCGGTGCGGATCGCCCATGTTGGTTTTCATGCCGCGCAGCGCGAACACGATGTTGCGATTGCCTTCGCTTGCGAGATACTCGGCGGCGTTCAGCGATTCTTCGAGCGTGATGCCGAAGCCGCGCTTGAACAGTACCGGGAATTCGCGCTGGCGGCCGACGATCTTAAGCAGCTCGAAGTTTTGCGTGTTGCGCGTGCCGATCTGAAGCATCACGCCGGTCGGGCGGCCGGTTTGTTCCAAGGCGGCGGCGATTTCGTCGACTTGCGAGTCGTGCGTAATCTCCATCGCTAAGACCTTAATACCGTATTTCCCGGCGAGCTCGAACACCCACGGCAGGCAGCTCTTGCCGTGGCCCTGGAATGCGTACGGATTCGTGCGCGGCTTGTAGGCGCCCATGCGCGTGCAGACTTGGCCGTTTTCCTGGAGCGCGCGCAGCATTAGCTCCACGTGCTCGCGGGTATCGACGGCGCACAGGCCGGCGAAAACGTGCAGGCTGTCCTGATCGAAGCGCACGCCGTTGTATTCGAACCCGACCGGTCGATGGTCGTCGCGGTGGCGGCCGATGATGCGGTATTCTTCCGATACGCGCACGACGCGTTCGACGCCGGGCAAGCTTTCGACGTCGGATTTGTTGAGCGACGCGGTGTCGCCGATTAGATAGATTTCGGTCACGGTCTGTAGGGTTCCGGTTACGTGATGAATGCGCGGCTTTATGTTCGCTTGATTGCCGAGGTAATCGAGCACCTGGCGGTACTCGGGACTGTCGCTGGCGACACCTGACTTTAGGATTACGATCATGACGCTTATGTTTTCGACGCGGCAATGCGTTGCTTGGGGCGCGTATTGTAGCAATACCCAGGCATCAGGCGCGCCAATATGAGCGAGCCGGAAAGCCTGCGCCGCCCGCCGCCGTACGCGCTCGATCGCGACACGCTCAAGCGCGAGGTTCGTATCGATGTCCATCGATCCAGCGGGCCGGGCGGGCAGCACGTGAACCGGACGGAATCGGCGGTGCGGATAGTGCACGGCCCGTCCGGGGTGGTGGTGACGGCGTCCGATTCGCGCTCGCAAATACGGAACCGCGAAATTGCCTTCGACCGGCTCATTGAGCGGCTGAAGCAGCTTAACTACCGGCCGCGCAAACGTATCCCGACGCGGGTTTCGCGGGCGGCCAAAGCGCGGCGCCTGGTGTCGAAGCAGCTGCGTGCCCAGCGCAAGCGCTCGCGCGGTCCGGTGCGCGAGGAGTAGCAGCGAAATGCGGCAATTGTCCCCAACAATCAGTTCACGTACGATTCCGTCGGCAAGGATGAGCCCGAGCGAAAAGCGCGGGTTTTTTTATGCCTCCAATCATGGGTCACAGGACGCGGCCCGAGCGGCCGAATGCGGCGCCGGTGTTTGCTGATTCGGACAATAGTCTGTTACAAGTGTGCGGTGGGGTCTCAGGGGTCGACGGTTAGCGCATGTCTTTCGAGCAGCTCGTTCTCTATCTCATCGAGAATTACGGCTATCTAACGATCCTCATTTGGACGTTTATCGAGGGCGAGACGATCGTCATTCTCGCCGGCATGGCGGTGGCGTCGAGCATCGGTGGGCTCGAACTGGGTTGGGTGATCGCCAGCGCCCTTGCCGGTAGTTTCAGCGGCGATCAGTTTTACTACTATCTCGGGCGCCACTGGGGCCCAAAAATAATCGCCAAGCGCCTGTCGTGGCAAGCGAATGCCGAGCGCGTCTATAAACACCTGCACCGCCACCAATACTGGTTGATTCTGACATTCCGCTTCTACTACGGGTTGCGCAATGTGACGCCGTTCGCGGTTGGTTCCGCGCAAATCCCGCGTCTGCGCTTTTTCATGCTGAATCTTATCGGCGCGATCGTGTGGGCGGTCACCTTCGCTGGCGGTGGTTATTTGTTGGGCGAAACCTTGAAGCTGTTCATGGACGACTACCATCGCTACGCGCTCTACGTTCTAGGAATTATAATGCTCGGGGCGATAGCGCTGTGGGTCGTTACAGCAATACAGCTGCGGCGTAAAGCGCGCGAGCTTGCTGCGCGCGATGAGGGTCCGACTCCGCCGAACCCGGTCTAGTGGCGCTCCAGCGCGATCGCGTAAAAACCATCCGTTCCGTGTCGATGCGGCTGTAGTCGCAGACTGCCGTCGGCAGCGGGTTCGAGGGCCACATGACGGCGCGTCAGAATTTCCCCCGCCGGGGCAACAGTGAAGTCGCTGTGCGTCGCGCAAAACTGATCTACGACCGCCTCGCTTTCTTCACGCAACAAACTGCACGTCGCGTAAACCATTCGCCCGCCGGGTTTCAGCAGCATCGCCGCCGCGTCGAGGATGCGCCGTTGCGTTTCGATCAGCGCCGCCAGATCGATCGCGCGCCACTTAATATCCGGATTGCGTCTCAGGGTTCCGGTGCCGGAGCAGGGCGCGTCGACCAGTACGCGATCGATTTTTCCGTGCAGTCGCTGTACGCGGGCGTCGCGCTCGTGCGTAATCGCAACCGGGCGCACGTTCGACAGCCCGGCACGGCGCAATCGCGGTGTCAGCCGGTCGAGCCGCTTGGCCGACACGTCGAACGCGTACAACGTACCGCTGTCGGCCATCATGGCGCTGAGATGTAAGGTCTTGCCGCCGGCGCCGGCACAGAAGTCGACGACCATCTCGCCGCGGCGCGGTTCGAGCAACAGCGACAACAGTTGGCTGCCTTCGTCCTGTACCTCAAACAGCCCTTGCTGAAACGCTTCGGTGCGAAAAACGGAGGCGCGCTCGCGCAGGCGCAAACCCATGGGCGAGTAGGGCGTGGGATCGCAGGCGTAACCTTGTTCGCTCAGAATTTTTTGTACTTCCTCGGGCTTCGCTTTGAGCGTGTTGACACGCAGATCGACCGACGCGGGCCGATTCAGTGCCTCGGCGAGCGCGAGTGCATCAAGCTCGCCGTACTGCGCAACCAGGAGTTCCGCCAACCAGTCAGGCAGACTCGCGCGAATCGCGAAGGGCAGCGCGGCGGTGTCGAGCGTGCGCACGCGTGTCGCCAACGTGCGGCCGTCGCCGCGATAATCCGCATCCTCGAGAACACGCGCGCTCAGACCTTGGCGCAACAAGTGGGTCGCGACGAGATCGAACGGGTTGGACGACTCCGCGATGTGTTCCAGTAGTCGCTTCTGACGCAAACACGCATACACGGTTTCCGCCACTTCGCCGCGATCGCGCATGCCCATCTCGCGATGCGCGCGAAAGTACCGCTCCATTTGCTTGGCCGCTCCCGGCATCCTGCCTTCCGCGACATTGGCACGTCCCTGTGCGGCAGCCGCTCCCGGCATCCTGCCTTCGGCGCCGTGCGGGGATGCACCCGTGTTGCGGGAAGCAGGACGCTGCGAGCGACCGACATCGGCACGTGCCGATGTAGCATCGGCCGGGATCGTGTCGGTCAGAATGGCACGCAGCAATTCGGCGGACTGTGAAAGGTGAAATAGGCGAGGCATCTAAAAATCAGTGGCAAGTGGCAAGTGGCAAGATGCAAGTAGCAAGTAGCAAGTAGCAAGTGATGCAACCTTCCTTGCTACTTGTCACTTGCTACTTGCCACTGCCGTCAATCCCCGTAACGTTTGGCGAGATCGCCGTAGGCGTCGATGCGGCGATCGCGAAAGAACGGCCAGATGCGGCGTACCTGCTCCGAGCGCGAGCGATCGATCTCCGCGACCAACACCGCCGGTTCGTTCGTGGGCGCCTCGGCTAGCATCTCACCCTGCGGACCGACGATAAAACTCGATCCCCAAAAATCGATTCCCGGTCCGGCGCCGCTCGGGTCCGGTTCGTGGCCGGTGCGGTTGCAGACGATCACCGGCACACCATTGGCGATCGCGTGCGCGCGTTGAATGGTGCACCAGGCGTCGTGCTGGCGCGCACGTTCGGATTCATCGTCGCGCGGATCCCAGCCGATCGCGGTCGGGTAGAGCAGCAGCTCGGCGCCGTGCAGCGCCATGATGCGCGCCGCTTCCGGGTACCACTGGTCCCAACATACGAGTACGCCGAGGCGCGACCCATCCGCATCGATCGGTGCAAAAGCTTGGTCGCCGGGCGTGAAATAAAATTTTTCGTAGTAACCGGGATCGTCCGGAATGTGCATCTTGCGGTAGCGCCCGACGAGATTGCCGCTGGCATCGAGTACCACCGCGGTATTGTGATAGAGACCGGCTGCGCGGCGCTCGAACACCGAGCCAACGATAGTGATTTCCAATTCTTTCGCGAGCACGCCCAGCATCTGCGTCGTCGGACCCGGTACCGCCTCCGCCTGATCGAAACGCCGCAAATCCTCCGACTGACAAAAGTAGACGCCAGTGTGCAGCTCCGGCAGCACCACCACCTTCGCCCCTTGCGCCACGGCGTCGCGGATGCCGGCGGTGGACGCGGCCAAGTTGGTAGCGCGATCCTCGGTGCAGGCGTGTTGCACGAGGCCGATGGTAAGAGTTTTGCTCATGCCGAGAATCTTATCACGAGGGGTAGGCCGGTGTTGGTGCTGGGCGCCGCCCTTCGTAGGATGGGTGCAACCCATCAATTCTAAAAACCGATGGGTTACGCTTCGCTCCACCCATCCTACGAACCTGATGCGTATGGCAGTACGTCCGCCGGTAATTGCATCGTCAAGCAATGCAAACTCCCAAACTGCGCGACAATTGACGCGCAATCGATGCCGACAATTTCTCGGTCAGGAAAGCATTTCTTCAACTGCGCGAGCGCGAGTGCGTCGGCCGAATCGCGGTATGTCGGCACCAACACCGCGCCGTTAATAACCAGGAAATTTGCGTACGTTGCCGGCAGCCGGCGGCCATCGTCGTATTGTGCGCGCGGCCAAGGTAGCGGTAGCAGACGATAGGGCGATCCGTCGGCGGCGTGGAAATTCTTCAGCTCCGTTTCCATTGCTTTCAGGTCCACGTAGTGCGAATCGTTCGGATCGTCGCAGCTGACGTAAGCGATGGTGCGCGCGTCGCAAAAGCGCGCGAGCGTGTCGACGTGGCTGTCGGTGTCGTCGCCTTCGAGATGTCCGTGATCGAGCCATAGCACGCGATTTATCCCGAGCCACTCCGATAACTCCCGTTCGATGTCGCTGCGTGATAGTTGCGGATTGCGGGTGGGTGCGAGTAAGCAGCTGGTCGTCGTGAGTAAGGTGCCGGAGCCGTCGACTTCGATTGAACCGCCTTCAAGAATCAGATCGAAAGTCTCGATTGGCGTTTTGCCGAACGTTCCAACGGTGTGTAGCCGACGCGTAATCGCGTTGTCTAAATCGTGCGCATACTTCCCGCCCCAGCCGTTGAACCCGAAATCGAGCAGCAGCGGTTGGTCTCGGCACAGCACAGTGATCGGCCCGTGGTCGCGCGCCCAGGTGTCGTTCGAGGGCGCGATTTCGAGAACCGCACGCTCCATAGTCACGCCGGTGAATTGCAACAGCTTAGTCACGTGCGCTTTGTGCGCATCGTTGTAGCAGGCGATGAGCACGCGTTCGCGTTTCGCGATTTCACGCGTAATCTCGGCGAATACCGGCTCGACGAGCCCGAGCC
>Ga0209322_10002577_pt1 | contig 10320 bp, 8 predicted proteins | sample Rifsed19ft1_FD_184013 | JGI IMG/M metagenome (GOLD analysis project Ga0209322, IMG submission 184013) | Soil microbial communities from Rifle, Colorado, USA - sediment 19ft 1 (version 2) | ecosystem: Environmental > Terrestrial > Deep subsurface > Rock core/Sediment | place: Rifle, Colorado...
CCGTTGCTGCCCGCCTGCAAGAGACGCGTCTCACCCACAGGCAGGGATTCGTTGCGGATGGTCTGGTGCTCAAAAGGGATGGCGACCGTTTCGACTTCGAAGCGCTCGGTGATGCGCGTGACCGTAATCTCGGCCCCCTGCGTGAGCACCGTGTAGCCCGGAGGCGCAACCCGGTCGAGCGCGCCGAGGCCGACGCCGGCCTGAGCGAGCGCTTGCTGAACAGTGCTCCCCGAGGGCACGTCGACGCTGTGTGTGATCCCGTCGGCGTGGGCCTCGATGGTGATCGTCCCCGCGGTGGCCTGCGGGCCGGCGCACCCCGCAAGCGCCAGGATGAGGAGTCCGAGCAGCGGGGCTCGATGACGAGGGTAGGAGGGGGGCTTCATTGCTGGGCTCGAATCGCGCTGGTATAATCCCGGGCCGCAGGCCTACCGAAGCTCACCCACCAGCGCGGCCTCGCCCCCATCGACGACGAGCGTCGTGATGCGAAGCCCGGTGGCGAGCGAGCCCAGGGGCGAGGTGAAGGCATCCGTCAACATCGAGGACACGCTCTGCCGCAGGGCCTCCGGTGCAGGAAGCGGGCCAAAATCGGCCGAGGAGACGTCGAACGAGATCGTGCCATCGGGTTGGAGCGTCGGGGTTACAGTGATGAGGATGTCGGCGGCGAAGGCGCCCTGGTGGGTGCGGCCATGGATCTGGATCATGCCGTCGCGGAAGTAGACCTGGGGATCGGTGAGGAGCGGATCTTCTTGGTTCTCGAGCCGCAACGCCAGGTACGACGTCACCTGGGCCTCGCTGAGAAGGACCGTCAGGCGCCCCGACCCTGCAGCGGCGACAATCGCCGATTCCCACACCTGCTCCAACTCCTCGGCCGCTTCGGTGGAGATCGGAATCGGATCGCCGGGCGGCTCCGGGCCGCCAACGTCGATCTGGCACGCCATGGCCGCCAGGGCCAGGCTCGCCGCCAGGGCGGCAAGAGCGCGCGCGCTTGAAGGATGAGATGGTATCGAATGCAATTCCCGAGTCTCCCGAGGCCGAGGGCGCGGGAGATTATAGCACGGCCGTTCCGACGGTCCCGGAGTTGAGCCTCGCGGCGAAGGTCGAGGGATTGCTGTTCGTTTCCAGCGGTGCGGTGCAGGTGGCCAATCTGGCGAACGTGCTGCATGTCCCCGCCCGGGAGATCGAAGCGGCCCTGCATTCCCTGGCCGAAAGCTATCGCGGCCGCGGTATCCGGCTGCAGCGCCACGACTCGCGCGCCCAGCTGACCAGCGCTCCGGAGCTCGCCTCGCATGTGGAGCGACTCCTCGGCCTCGAAGCGACGACCCATCTCACCCAGGCGGCGCTCGAGGTGCTGGCGATTATCGCCTACCAGCAACCCGTCACCCGGCCGCACATCGACTCGATCCGGGGCGTCAACTCCGAAAGCGTCCTGGGGACGCTGCTCCGCCACGGCCTGATCGAGGAGGCCGGGAGAAGCGACGGACCGGGCCGGCCGATCCTCTACCGCACCACGCCGGAGTTCCTCAGGCACTTTGGCCTGAACTCCTTGAGCGAGCTGCCGCCCCTGGGGCTTCCGCCGATCGCGCCGGCCGCGCCCGGGGCAAACTCGCCCGAGAGCGGCGAGTCGCCTCAGGAGGGCAGCGAGACGGGATGAGCCTGGAGCGTCTCCAAAAGGTGCTGGCCTCCGCGGGAGTGGGATCCCGCCGGGCGTGCGAGGAGCTGATCCGTGCCGGCCGCGTCACCGTCAACGGCCGGGGGGCCGATCTGGGAATGAAGGTCGATCCTGCGATCGATGTCATCCGATTGGATGGGGAGCGCGTTCGGAGCGCCGAGACGCCCGTCTACGTTGCGCTTCACAAGCCTGCAGGCGTGCTCTCGAGCACGCGCAGCCAGGGTGGGCGCACCACGGTCCGAGATCTCGTCGGCCTTGGCGAGCGCGTCTACCCTGTTGGGCGGCTCGACGCGGAGAGCGAGGGACTCGTGCTCCTGACGAACGACGGAGCCACGGCTCATCGCCTCACCCATCCCCGATTCGGCCACGACCGCGAGTATCGTGTGCTCCTGAATCGGGAGCCGGATAGCGAGCAGATCAGCGCCTGGAGGGCGGGTGTGGCGCTCCCCGACGGGGCCAGGGCCCGACCGAGCGAAGTCTGGGTGCAGCGATCGGAGGCCGGGGGTGCGTGGGTCGGGGTGATCATGCGTGAGGGAAGAAAGCGCCAGATCCGCGAGACCGCAGAAGCGCTGGGGTTGCGCGTCCGCCGTCTGGTCCGGGTCCGGATCGATGGGTTGAGGCTGGGGTCGCTCTCCCCGGGTGATTGGCGCCGGTTGACGGACGCCGAGGTGAGGCGGCTCAAGGGGGAAGCGGAAGCGACGCCACGATCCGGCGCCCAGAGGCGGCCCAAGATCGACCGCAAAGCGGCAGTGAAGAAGAAGACGATGAGGAGGCCGGATGCGAAGCGATGACGTCGCACTGGAGCGGCCACAGGGAATCCTCGAGCGGCTGTTGAGCCTGGGGATTCGGGTGGACGCAGAGCGCCTGGTGTTCGCTGCGATTCTCGTTGTGGCCTTTGTCTCACGGTTTGCCATGCTTGCGCCCCGCGTGATGAGCCACGATGAGATCTCGCATGTGTACTACTCCTACAACTACTACCGCGGGCTGGGCTTCCAGCACAACCCGCTGATGCACGGGACGTTCCAGTTCCACGTTGTGGCCCTCTCCTATTTCCTCTTCGGCGCGACGGATGCCACGGCCCGCTTCCCGGTGGCCATTTCCGGGGTGATCGCCGTGGGGCTCGTCTGGGTTTTTCGGCGTTGGCTGGGGCGCACGGGGACGCTTGTCGCCGCCGCTCTGATGGCGTTCTCCCCGTACATGCTTTACTACTCACGCTACGTGCGCAACGAGGCTTTTGTCGTCGTGCAAGGCCTGCTCATGGTGTGGGCGGTCTTCCGTTACTTCGAAGACCGCCGGGCGCGCTGGCTCTACCTGCTCTCGGCCTCCCTGGCGCTCCACTTCGCCACGAAGGAAACCGCCTTCATCTACGATGCCATCCTGCTCCTCTTCCTCGGCGGTCATTTTGTGTGGGACGTCCTGCGCGCCCGCTGGGAGAGCTCTGCCCACAAGGCCGCCTTCGTGGGCGGCCTGATTGCGGCGATTGCCGGCATCGGCCTCGCCATGGCCTTCTTCTTCCGTGACCTGGTGCGCGCCACCAAGGCCATCAGCCAGCCGGCCGGCGAGGCGGCGGTGACCGGCCCGGCGGGCGGGCTGCTGATGCTGGTTGGCCTTGCGCTGGGCCTCGTGGGAGCCATCGTGATTGTCGCCGCGCTCCTGGCCAGCTTTGGCCGCCGACTGCGCGCCGAGTTTCCCTCCCTCGACATGCTGATCATCGCCGGGACGCTGACGGTGACCCAGCTCTCGGCCTTCTTTCTGCCGGTGGATGTGATCGCCCGCTACGGCGACACTTCCGATCCTCAATCGCTGCTCGATCCGACCGGCCTGCAGCGCCTCTGGGTGGCTCTGCCTGTGATTCTGCTCATCGCCGGCGCGATCGGTGTGGCCTGGGACTGGCGCCGCTGGGCGATCGCGGCAGGTATCTTCGCCGCGATCTTCATCCCTCTGTATACCTCCCTCTTCAGCCACGGGCTGGGGCTTACGACCGGCGCTGTCGGCTCGCTCGCCTACTGGCTGGGCCAGCAAGGCGTGGAGCGGGGCAGCCAGCCCTGGTACTACTTCCTCTTGATACAAGTTCCTATCTACGAGTTCCTGCCGGCGATCGGCGCGATCGCAGCGGCGGTCCTCGGCTTGAAGGCTCTTCTTCGCAGACGAGGGGAAGAGGCCGCTGCCAGCGCAGATCCTGCCGCCCCCCGGGCCTTCTCGGTGCCGTTGTTCCTGGGTTTCTGGAGCCTGGCATCCCTGCTCGCCTACTCTGCCGCCGGCGAGAAGATGCCCTGGCTCACCGTCCACATTGCCCTCCCGATGATCCTCCTCTCCGGGTGGGTGTTTGGAAAGTTCCTCGAGAGCGTTAACTGGCGAGCCTTCCGGGAAGGCCGCGCCTGGGTCGTCGCCGGACTGCTCGCCCTGGCGCTGCTGGCCCTGGCCGCCGCCCTCGGCTATCTGCTCGGCGACGCCCCGCCGTTTCAAGGCGTGGGCTACGAGGAGATCCAATCGACCGTCGGGTTCCTTATCGCTCTAACCATGGGCGTGGGCGCGGTGGTGGTGCTGACCTACGTCGCCATGGGCTGGAGACCGGCGGACCTGGCCCGATTTGCCGGGGTGATCGCGCTCGGAGTGCTCTTCTTGCTCACGGTGCGCGCAGCGCTGCGCGCCTCCTTCATCAACTACGACAATGCCACCGAATTCCTTGTCTATGCCCACTCCGCCACCGGATCGAAGACCCTGCTCTCTCAGGTGGAAGATCTCTCCATGCGTACGACGGACGGCCTGGGGATCGACGTTGCCTACGACAACGAGACCTCCTACCCCTACATGTGGTACTTGCGCGACTACACCAACGTTCACCCATTCGGGGAGGCGCCCGGCCGCGATCTACTCAACTACCCGGTCATCATCGTGGGCGGGGGCAACTGGGCGCGGGTGGAGCCGATTCTCGGCGACCGCTACTACTCGTTCGAATACACCCGCATGTGGTGGCCCATGCAAGACTACTGGGGCCTCACCTGGGAGCGCATTGGGAACGCGCTGCGCAGCCCCGAGTATCGGGCCGCGCTTTGGGATATCTGGCTCAACCGGGACTTCACGGCTTATGGCACCCTAACCGGGAGCGACTTCTCGCTCGGTGCGTGGCAGCCTTCAGACCATATGCGCCTTTATGTCCGAAAGGACATTGCGGCGTTGATCTGGGACTACGGGGCGCTTCCCTCAGCCTATGAGCCAGAGCCGTTCGTCGACCCGTATGAAGACGGAATGACCGAGCTCGGTGCAAGCCTCGTCTTGGGCGCCCAGCCAGGAGGAGAGCTCTCGTTCCTCAGGCCACGAGGAATGGATGTGGCCCCGGATGGGAGCCTGTACGTCGCCGACACCGGTAACCACCGCATCCTGCATCTTTCCCCGGATGGGGAGATCCTCGACGAATGGGGATCGTTCGCAGATCTGGAGCAGGGCGCGGCTCCGGGCGGCACATTCAATGAGCCCTGGGACGTCGCCGCGGCGCCCGATGGGACCGTCTATGTAGCCGACACATGGAACCACCGGATCCAGCACTTCACCGGCGAGGGGGATTTCATCGGGATGTTCGGGGCGTTCGGGCAGGGGGAGAGCCCCACGGTGCTCTGGGGCCCGCGGGCAGTCGATGTGGACGACGAGGGACGCCTGTACGTCGCCGACACGGGCAACAAACGCATTCTAGTCTTCGACGATCAAGGCGAGTCGATCGCCACGTTCGGCGGGCCCGGCTATGAGCCCGGCCGTCTGAGCGAGCCGGTGGGGCTTGCCCTCGCCGACGATGGCACGCTCTATGTCGCCGATACGTGGAACATGCGGATCCAGGGATTTCGCGACAGCACGCCCGGGCAGTTTGATCCTGTATTCGAGTGGACGATTGAGGGCTGGTATGGCCAGGGCCTGGAGAACAAGCCCTACCTGGACGTGTCGGGCGACGGCCAGGTGTGCGCATCGGACTCCGAGGGCTATCGGATCCTGTGCTTCACCTCGGAAGGCGACTTCGTCGTCGGGTGGGGGGCGTTCGGGACGCTGGAGACTCAGTTCAACTTCCCCAGCGGTGTGGCGTTCGACTCGGAGAACAGGCTCTGGGTGGTGGATAGTGGCAACAACCGGCTGATGCGCTTTACGCCGGATTTCGGAGATTAGCGCGGTGGGGAGAATCCCGGGCCGGTGGGCCCCGGCCTGAAGGAGAGTCGATGAAACTGCACGAGTACCAATCGAAGCAGTTGTTCTCGCAGTGTGGGATCCCCATCCCGCGCGGCCGAGTGGCGGCCACGGCCGCACAGGCGAAGTTGATTGCTCAAGAGCTGGGCGGCCGAGTTGTGGTGAAGGCCCAGGTGTTGGTGGGCGGGCGGGGCAAGGCGGGCGGGATCCGGCTCGCCGGGTCTCCGGAAGAGGCCGAAGACGCGGCCACCCAGATCCTGGCGATGGAGATCAAGGGGCTCCCGGTGCGGAAGGTGCTCGTCGACGACGCGGCCGAGATCCATACGGAGATCTACCTGGGCGTGACGAACGACCGTGCCGCCCGCTGCCCGGTGCTGATCGCCTCCGGCGAGGGAGGCGTCGAGATCGAGCAGGTGGCCAAGGCGACCCCGGAGAGGATCATCACGGTGCAGATCGACCCTTTGCTCGGCCTGCGCGACTATCAGGCGCGCATGGTGGCGGCGGCGATCGAGCTGCCGAGGGATCTGTGGCGCGACTTCATCAGCATCTCCCGGGGGCTCTTCGACTCCTACCAGAAAGCGGATGCCACCCTGGCCGAGATCAATCCTCTCGTCATCACCCGGGGCGGGAGGCTGCTCGCCCTGGATGGCAAGATCGTCCTCGACGACAACGGGCTCTTCCGCCACCCGGAGCTGGCCGAGATGCGGGATGCGGATGAGGAGGCGCCCGCGGAACGGGAGGCCCGCAAGTATGGTCTCACCTACGTCAAGCTCGACGGTTCGATCGGGTGCATGGTCAACGGGGCGGGGCTGGCCATGGCGACCATGGACGTCATCAAGCTCTTTGGCGGGGAGCCGGCGAATTTCCTCGATATCGGCGGGGGCGCCGGCTCGGAGAAGGTGGCGGCTGCGCTGCAGATCATCCTGAAGGACCCCGATGTGCGCGCCGTCCTCTTCAATATCTTCGGCGGCATCACGCGCTGCGATGAAGTGGCGCGCGGGATCCTGGCTGCCCTGGGAGAACACGCCACTCGGCCTCCGATGGTGATCCGGCTGGTGGGGACAAATGAGGAGGAGGGGCGGAAGCTCCTTGCGGATGCCAACATGGAAACGGCCTCCTCGCTGGTCGAGGCGGCGCAGAAGGTGGTTGATCTGGTGCGGGAGGGAGTGCGATGAGTGTCCTGGTCAACAAAGGCACTCGGCTCCTCGTCCAGGGGATCACCGGACGCGAAGGCCTCTTCCACGCGGCGCAGCTGTGGAACTACGGGACGAAGATCGTCGCCGGCACGCGGCCGGGCAAGGGCGGCGAATGGGTGCTGGAGGGGAAGGTGCCGATCTTCGATACGGTGCACGCCGCCGTGGAAGCGACCGGAGCGAACTGCACCTTGATCTTTGTCCCCGCCACCGCAGCCGCCGACGCCATGCTCGAGGCCTCGGATGCCGGGATCCCTCTCATCGTGTGCATCGCCGAGGGCATTCCTGTCCAGGACATGATGCAGGTGGGCCGGTATCTCGGCCAGAAAGGGACAAGGCTGATCGGGCCAAACTGCCCGGGTGTGCTTACGCCGGGCGAGGCCAACGTGGGGATCATCCCCGGCCATATTGCCATCCCCGGCGACATCGGAATCGTCTCGCGCTCGGGAACCCTCACCTACGAAGTGCTCTATGCCCTCAAGCAGCAGGGCAAGGGCACCTCGACATGCGTGGGGATCGGCGGAGATCCGGTCAACGGCACGTCGTTCATGGATGTGCTGGGGCTCTTTGAGGACGATGCCGGCACGGAGAAGATCGTGCTGATCGGCGAGATCGGCGGGAGCGACGAGGAGCGGGCGGCGGAGTTCATCAGCAACCGAATGACCAAACCCGTCGTGGCGTTTATCGCCGGCCAGACCGCCCCACCGGGCAAGCGCATGGGCCACGCAGGCGCGATCATCGAGGGCGGCTCGGGGCTGGCGTCCGACAAGATTGCGGCGCTGGAGGCGGCCGGGGTGAGCGTTGCCAGGCACCCCGAGGAAATCGCGGCTCTCCTCCATTAGAGGTGGTGGGCAGGTACGGATGAACCTCGATCCGGTCGGCTGCCGAGCAGGTCCGACGTTAAGAGCAATGCGCCGCAACCGGGCGCCCAGGTCGGCCTGACGGTCCGCATGCGGGGCGCATTCTAGAGATGTCGGAGCCACCGCCGTCATCCTCCTTCGCCGTTGACAGGGCGGGCCGGTGGGGGTCGAGAGACGTCGGCCGCGTTGGCCGCCGAACGGCCGAGCCGATGGCGGGCACGCGCAGGCCGCCACTCGATCACCGGGACCTGGAGGAGGGACCGTGGCTGGCGAGATGACCAAGGCCGACCGCCTCCGGGCTGCGATCGCGGGCGCAGAAGCCGATCGGCCGCCGATCGCCCTGTGGCGGCATTTCCCCGTCGACGACCAAAGTCCCGCGACCCTGGCTGAATCGGCTCTTCGGTTTCAGCGAGAGCTTGATCTGGATCTGATCAAAGTGACGCCGGCTTCGTCGTACTCCGTCGCCGATTGGGGCGTGCAGGATGAGTGGCGGGGCGATGCGGAGGGTACACGCGACTACACGGTCCGCGTGGTGACCGAGCCAAGCGACTGGCGGGATCTGCCGTCGCTCCCGGCCGGGATGGGCAAGCTGGCGGAGCACCTGGACTGTCTCGGGGCCGTGTGCCGCGAGGCCGGCGAGGACGTGCCGGTGGTGGCGACGGTGTTCAGCCCTCTCGCCCAAGCGAAACACCTCGCCGGCGAAGAGCGCCTCCTGGACCATCTCCATCGAGCTCCAGGCGATGTAGAGGCGGGGCTCGAGACGATCACGCAGAGAACCATCGCGTTTGTCGAGGCGGCGAGGGCGACTGGGATCTCCGGGATCTTCTACGCGGTTCAGCATGCCACGTATATCTACTTCGACGAAGCGGGCTATTCGCGGTTTGGTGAGCCCTATGACCGCAGGATCCTCGAGGCGGCCGGCGGTCTGTGGCTCAACCTGCTTCACCTGCATGGCGAGGCGGTGATCTTCGATCTGGCCTCGAGGCTTCCGGTGCAGGTGGTCAATTGGCACGATCGCCACACCGGGCCCAGCCTCGCGGATGCCCGCCCTCGGTTCAAGGGAGCACTCTGTGGAGGCCTGCGGCGTTGGGAGACTCTCGTCCTTGGGCGGCCCGAGGATGTTGTCGCCGAAGCGCAAGGCGCGGTTCGGTCCGTAGGGGGCAAGGGCCTTATCCTGGGGGCCGGCTGTGTTGTTCCAGTGGTGGCGCCGCGGTCGAACCTGGAGGCCGCCCGCCACACAATCGACTTCGCATAGTCACAGTCCGAAGCCTGAGAGCTGCCAGGATACTCGAGGTCAATCTGTGGCTGTTTCCCTCCAACCGACGGTCAAGGGCAGATAGCGATGGCTGGCTTGAGGGTGATCGGGGGAAGCGCACGCGGGCTGCGGCTGCGCATGGTTCCGGGGGACTCGAGCCGGCCCATCGGCGACCGGGTGAAAGGGGCCCTATTCAACATCCTGGGCGCCGACGTCGAGGGCTCGAGGTTTCTGGACCTGTTCGCGGGAACCGGGAGCGTGGGCATCGAGGCTCTAAGCCGGGGAGCTTCGTCGGCGACGATGATCGACGCCAGCCCCCGCGCCATCCAGACGATCCGCGCCAACCTTGCCCACACTCGATTGGAGGAACGCGGCGAGGTGGTGCACGGGGACTCGTTCGCCTATCTTGCCCGAACTCCGCCCGAGCCCTTCGACTTCATCTACGTCGCGCCGCCCCAGTATCACGGCCTGTGGAGCCGCGCCCTCCGCGCCATCGATACCAATCCCGGCGCGCTAAACCCGGACGGCTCGGTCATCGCCCAGATCCATCCGAAGGAGTATGAGGAGCTTGGCCTGAATCGCCTCGTGGAAAAGCAGCAAAGGCGCTACGGCAATACGCTTCTGTGCTTCTTCGAGCTGCCGGGCACCTGAGGCTCAATCGCGGCTCCTTAGGACCTCACCGGGGATATGAGGCGTCAGGAATGTGCGCGCGCATTCTTGGCCTGCGCAGTTTCGTCAAGAGGCTCAGTCCATCGCGCAAGGGCGCAGCCGCCCGTCATTGAGGCTCCACTCAGTTGACGGGATTGTCCCTGTCGCGGGTAGGGGCGAAGCATTCGCACAACGGTCCGTCAAGGGGTCGGCCTCGCGCCAAGCGAATGCTTCGCCCCTACGCGTTGCGCCAGCGCAGGGGTCTTCACCGGGCGAAATGGGTGCAGGTGGGCGGCCTTCTTCAGGTGTGCTGCGCCCCTGCTACCTCTCTCTGCCCGCACAACACAATCGATTGAACGAATAGCGCGGGCGCAGAGCCTCAGCTGGCAGGAGTGGCGGTCAGGTGATCGATCCGCAGCGCTGTCCTGAAGAGGGTGTAGAGGCAGAAGAGCTCGAGAGCGAAGGGCGGGAAGCCGAGCAACCCGAGCACCGGCATCTGCCCGAAATGAAGGTCGAAGGGACGAA
>Ga0209322_10002578_pt1 | contig 10319 bp, 8 predicted proteins | sample Rifsed19ft1_FD_184013 | JGI IMG/M metagenome (GOLD analysis project Ga0209322, IMG submission 184013) | Soil microbial communities from Rifle, Colorado, USA - sediment 19ft 1 (version 2) | ecosystem: Environmental > Terrestrial > Deep subsurface > Rock core/Sediment | place: Rifle, Colorado...
TTGCCAGGGTGTGCCCGCCCGCCGATGAACTCGGCGGGCTACACCCCAGCATCGGATGAATCCGACTAGCCCGATTCATCGGGCAGCGGAGTAGCGCGGCGAATTCATCGCCGCTGTCTTCAGGCATATCGCCACCCGGCGATGTGGGATTCTCGCAATGACGTTCGCCATCTGAAATGTACACCCGCGCGGTCGCTATCCGTTTACGGGAGCACTGCACCCGCCGAAGGCGTGTGTTCGTTCTTATCCATTGCTTTTTGCCTGTGGTATAATCGCCCTAGCCCCAAGAGGAGTTGACCATGTACATCTCGAGCCGCGAGTTGAAGCGCGTCAACGTCGTGTCGGTGAGCGGTCGCGTAGACAGCGCCGCCGCGCCCGATCTGGAGAAGTCGCTCCAGAGCCTGATCGAGAGCCGCCGCAACCAGATCGTCGTAGAGTTGGCCGACGTGGACTACATGAGCAGCGCCGGCCTGCGGGCGCTGGTGTCTGCGCTCAAAGCGGCCAAAAAAGGCGGCGGCGATCTGGTGATCGCCCGGCCCTCGTCCCGCGTGCGCGAGGTGATCGATCTGGCTGGCCTGACCTCAGTCTTCACCATGCATGACGACACGCTGGAGGCGGTTGGCTCGTTCTAACCCCTTTGGCGATGGCGCATCCGCCGCCCGCGCGGGATCATCATGGACGAACGCACACTGACGCTGCCCGGTCGATTCGAGAACCTGGCGAAAATCTCAGACTTTATCACGCAGGCGGCGCGGGCGGCTGGTTTCGACGCCGACGCGGTCTTTCATGTCCAGATGGCTGTGGACGAGGCCTGTTCGAACGTCATCGAACATGCCTACGGGATGGATCGGAGCGGCGACATTACGCTCATCTGCCGGGCCGACGATCGGGGGGATCTGCGTATCGAGATCGTCGATTACGGCAGACCATTCGATCCTAACCGCGTGCCCATTCCCCGGATCGATCCTGAGCACTTCGATCTCGACGAGATGAAGGTGGGCGGGCTGGGGATCTTCTTTATGCGCAAACTCATGGACGAAGTCACCTTTTATTTTGATGCGAATACGGGCAATCATTTGACGATGATTAAGCGGAGGCCACAGTGACCGGTACGATCGTGCAGGACCTGTTTGAGGGTCAGGTGGCCCGACTCGCGCCGCAGGGCCGGCTGGATACTTTCACGGTGCCGGCCTTTGAGCAAATCCTCAACGAGCATCTGGATGCCGGGCACGCTCGACTGATCGTCGATCTGGCTGAAGTCACCTACGTGTCCAGCAGCGGCCTGCGCGCCTTACTCAGCGCGCGGCGGCGTGCGCGCTCGGCAGGCGGCGATGTGGTGCTGTGCAACATGGCTCCTCGCGTGCGCGAAATCTTTGAGATGGTCGGCTTCGTCAGCTTGTTTAGCATTTATCCTTCTGCGCAGGATGCGGCGAGAGCGCTGCTCGCCGACACCACGCCTCACGCGTGATCCATCTGTGTGTTCTACAAGAGCTCACCCACGAAGTTGCGCAAAGAAGTTCACGATCGCGCTGACTTTCGTGTTTCTCCAGGTGTCTTCGTGGATCGTCTCCCGTTTGATACCGGCTCGTCCGAGCCGGGTGTATGGAAAGGAGGTGAGACTCAGACAGATACTTGGAGCCTGTCTGAAAAGCCGCCAGATCAACCACCAAGACTCAACCCCCTGAAGGGGGCAAGCGACACCAAGAATCTCCAAGTTTTCTTTGTGTCCCTTCGTGTCTTGGTGACTTGGTGGTGAGTTTTAAGACAGTCTCTTAGGAACGATTTGCACGATCGATAATGCACGATCCCATTCTCTCTAAGGAGGAGAGCCATGTTGCATAGCCGCAAGCTATACTCGCTGATCGCGCTGCCGGTTATGCTGGCCGTCGTGTTGGCCGCCTGCACAACCGCCCCGGCTGCCAGTCCCACGCCGGCCGGGCCGACCACGATCATCATCGGCACCACGGACGAGGTCAACAGCCTGGACGCCCGCGATGCCTATGCCACGCATGACTGGGAGATCATCAAGAACACGGGCGACGCGCTGATGGGCTATGTGCCCGGCACGGCGGACCTGGTCCCGCGTCTGGCCGAAGCCGCGCCGGAGCGGAGCGACGACGGTCTGACCTTCACCTTCAAGCTGCGCGAAGGGATCAAGTTCGCCGACGGCACGCCGCTGACGGCACAGATCGTGGCCGACAGCATCAACGACACCATCAAGCTGGGCGGAGACGTATCGGGCCTGATCGCCGGTTACGTGAAAGACGCGGAAGCAACCGACGATCGCACCGTCGTCTTCCACCTCACGCAGCCGTGGGCCGTGTTCCCGTTCCTGGCCGCGACGGCCCCCTTCGTCCCGCAAAACCCCAAGGACTTCCCGGCTGGCGAACTGAAGCAGTTCCCGGACCAGATCAACGGCGTCGGCCCGTGGATGATGGTGCAGCATACCGTCGGCGAGCAGATGGTGCTGGAGCGCAACCCGAATTACTGGGACAGCGCGAGCGCGCCCAAAGTCGATCGCATCATCATCCGCTACTTTGCCGATCCGACGACCATGGGCCAGGCGGTTGAGAAGGGCGAGATCGACATCGCCTGGCGCATCCTGGGCCCGGTGGAAGCTGTCCGCCTGCAGAGCGTGTCCGGGTTGACAGTGGAGAAGATCGAGGCCCCGGCGCTGCGCTACATCTGCTTCCAGCACCAGCTGGATCCCGCTAACAACATTCTCGTGCGCCAGGCGATTGCGGCTGCCGTCGACCGCGAAGCCATCGCCGATCGCGTGTTCGAGGGGCGTGTCACGCCGGCTTACTCGACGGTGCCCGCAGGCTATCCATACGCCATCGAGCCGTTCCTCGATCTGTACGGCACGCGCAATCTGCAAAAGGCGATCGACCTGCTGACCCAGGCGGGCTACACCGCCGACGAGCCGCTCGATTTACAGTTCTGGTATCCACCGGAGCACTACGGCACGACCACGGCGGATGTCGTCCAGCTCATCAAGGAGCAGCTCGAAGAGACCGGTCTGGTGAATGTCACCCTGAACGCTCAGAACTGGGCGACCTACATCAGCGCCGCCACCGATGGGCAATACCCGGTTTACATCCTGGGTTGGTTCCCGGACTTCGTGTTCCCGGACACGTGGCTGTTCCCGTGGGCCGATTCGACGCAGTCGAAGGGCCTGGGACTTAACTACAGCAATCCGGAGATGGATAAACTGCTGGTGGACGCCGCGACCAGCGCGCCCGATCAGCAGGAAGCGCTGTACCACCAGGCCCAGGAGTTCTACGCGGAGGAAGTTGTCACCGTTCCGCTATTCTGGGAGCCGGAGTACATCACCTACCGGGCCGGCATCAGCGGTGTCAAGATCGGCCCGCCGTTCGAGTTCAACTACAATCAGCTCGTGCTGGAGAAGTAACTTCCGTTCCGTGACGCCATGAAGTGACCGGATAGGGGCGAGGGTTTCCTCGCCCCTATCCCCTTAATCGTTCGCCTTATGAGCGCCTCTTTACGCAACTTCCTGATCACGCGCCTGCTGCTCACCATTCCCATGGTGCTCATTCTGGCGACGATGGTGTTTTTCGTCATGCGCGTGCTGCCCGGCGATCCCATCACCTCCACCGTCGGGCCGCGCGTGACCGAGGAGCAGCGCGAGATTTTCCGGCAGCAGTTGGGGCTTGATCAGCCATTGCTCGTTCAGTATTTCGATTTCGTGTGGCGCATGATCCGGCTCGACTTTGGCAACTCGATGATCGGTGGCAACCGGCCCATCCGCGATGAGCTATCTGAAGTGCTGCCGGCTACGATCGAACTGTCCGTCCCGTCGATGCTCTTTGCCTCGGTGTTTGGCGTGTTGAGTGGAGCATATGCGGCCCAGCGGCGCAAGAAAGCGGCCGACTACGGCCTGCGGCTGTTCAGCATCACGATCTATTCGGTGCCCATTTTCTGGCTGGGACTCATGTTCATCATCATTTTCAGCGTGGGCCTGGGAGTGACTCCCGTGGCGGGCCGGATCGATGCGCAGGTTTCGCTCACGCTGGAGCGGCGCACGAATCTCCTGATCGTCGACTCGATCCTCAGCGGCAACTGGGCGGCGCTGGGCAGCGTGCTCCATCACTTGATCCTTCCATCGCTCACGCTGGGGTTGGCCTTATGCGGCGTGTTCATCCGCCTCACGCGTGTCAACATGATCGAAGCCTTGCAGGAAGACTACGTCACGGCGGGCCGTGCGCGCGGCGTGCCGGAACGCAATCTCACGTATCGCCATGCGCTGCGCAACACCTTTATCCCGATCCTCACCCTCATCGGGCTTCAGTTCGCCATTCTCCTGGCTGGAGCGGTGCTGACCGAAACCACGTTCTCCTGGGCGGGTATGGGACGTTACCTGGTGGAGCGCATTGAACTCCGTGATTACGCTGCCGTGCAGGCCGTTATTTCCGTGTTTGCTTTGCTGGTTGCGGTGATCACATTGGTGATGGATGTGCTGTACGCCTTCATCGATCCGCGCATTCGATATTAGAGCCATCCCGGCTTGGGCGGGAATTGAACCGCGAAGGCGCGAAGAACGCAAAGAAGTCTCAGGTTTTTCTCTGCGCTCTTTGCGGCGAATAAACTCTAATCTACTGCGCGCGGTCACAACTTGCGCTTTTTGCTGCTCCAAGCCCGCGTCCGCGCGGGCGTCTATCCTGATGAATTCCACTTGCATTTACGCTTGTGGCGGATGAGCAATCCGCCGCCGGATTATTCATCCGGCGGGCGCCATGGCGTAAACCGAAAGGGAATTCGCTCTAGGGTATTAGTCGAGACTATGCCGAATGAGCCTTGTAGACCTCAAGCAAGACGAACGACCCCCTGAACCGACCTGGCAAGAGGAGCTGGACCGCGCCGGATTTGCCCGGCGTATTTTGCGCCAGACCTGGCGCGCTCGTAAATGGTACGGCGCAGACTGGTGGTTTGTGGCGATCAGCGCCGTGATGCTGGCGGTGTTTGTCGTAGTGGCGGTTTTCCCTCAGGCGTTTGCTCCCTACGATCCTAAGGCCGAGGTCGGACCTTCGCTCTTGGCTCCCGGTCAGGTGCCCGTGGGCTATGTCCTGGTCACGCGCAAGGCCGATGGCGTGACAGACCTGCGCCAGATCGCCACGTCAGCGAACACCATTGGCTTCGTGCTGGGCAGCCCGGCCAGCCAGGCGCTGCGCGAGCGCACCACCGAACTGACCGCCGAGGCCATCGCATCAGGATCGGCTGTGACCTATGCGCCTCGCCCACGGCGTTTTGAGACGCTGGACGAGGCGCTGAAGGCGCTGGCGGCGAGCCAGGTCGATGGGATCGTGGAGACGCGCACCGCCGTCGAGGGACGGCTCGCTCAATACGAGGATTTGGAGATTTCGACGCAGATTCGAGAGACAGGCAACAGCGGCTTCATCTTCGGCACCAACCAGATCGGGCAAGACGTGTTCAGCCGCATCATCTGGGGCACGCGCATCGCGCTGATCGTCGGTCTCAGCTCGGCGATTGTGGCCGTGGTGCTGGGCGTGCCGCTTGGACTGATCAGCGGCTTCGTGGGCGGCTGGCCGGATCGGGTCTTGACTCTGTTGATGGACAGCCTGTACTCCTTCCCCGGATTGATCCTGGCGATTGCCATCGCCGCCGTGCTCGGGCCGGGTATTGGTAACATCATCGTGGCGATTGCCGTGCTGTACATCCCGACTTATTTTCGTATTGTGCGCGGCCAGACACTCTCCGTCAAAGAACAGCTCTACGTGGAGGCGGCGCGCAGCCTGGGCGCGACACGCAGCGACATCTTGCGGCACTACATTTTTCCCAACGTCATCCCGTCGGTGGTAATTATCTTTTCGGTGAACGTAGCCGACGCCATCTTGACCGAAGCCGGCCTGAGCTTCCTGGGCTTGGGCCTGCCGCCGGACACGCCCGACTGGGGCATCGATCTCGCGCGCGGCCAGGATTATCTGCGCCGGGCCTGGTGGCTGATTACGTTCCCCGGCCTGATGGTCAGCCTGGTCACGCTGGCCTTCAGCATGTTGGGCGAGAGCCTGTCCGAGATTCTCAATCCTCGGCTGGCGGGGTTATAGCGCGATGAACGGCGATTCCGATGAAAAGCAGGTGTTGGTTCAGGTTCGCGACCTGTCGGTTCACTACCACACCCGGCAAGGCCCGCTGAACGCGGTGGATCGGGTCTCCTTCGACATTTACCGTGGCGAGATTCTGGGCCTGGTCGGCGAAAGCGGCTGCGGCAAGAGCACACTGGGCAAGGCGTTGATGCGCATGTTGACCCCGAGCGCCCAGATCAGCGGCCAGATTATTTTCGACGGCGAAGACCTGATGACGTTCAGCCCGGGCCGCTTGCGCGATTTCCGAGGCCGGCGCACCAGCATGATCTTTCAGGACCCGATGACCTCACTCAACCCGGTGCAGCGCGTGGACGAGCATCTCGTCGAAGCGATTCAGGTTCACGAGCCGGCGACAACCAAATCGTCGGCACTGGAGCGGACGCGCAAGCTGGTCGAGCGGTTGGGCATTCAGAGCCGCCGCCTGGCCGACTATCCCCACCAGTTGTCCGGCGGGATGCGGCAACGAGTGATGATCGGGCTGGGACTGGTGCTCAACGCCAACCTGATCATCGCCGATGAAGCGACCACCTCGCTCGATGTGATCGTCGAAGCCAAACTGCTCGATCAACTGCGCGAGATTCGCGATGAGTTCGGCGTGACGATTCTGGCGATTACGCACAACATCGCCCTGGTGGCCGAACTGGCCGATCGAGTGGCGGTGATGTACGCCGGTCGCATGGTCGAGATCGGCTCGGTGTACACCGTGTTCGATAAGCCTTTGCATCCGTACACGCAGGGCCTGTTGCAGTCCGTGCCGAACATCAAACTGGACGAGCGCGAAGAACTGTACAAGATGGCCGGTGAGCCGCCCAACCTGGCCCGCCCGCCTTCCGGCTGTCGATTCCACCCGCGCTGCCCGTTTGCCATGCCCATCTGCTCCCGGATCGAACCCGCGTTTCAGGAAGCCGCCCCCGATCATCTGGTGCACTGCTGGCTCTATCAAGATCACCCGGAGAAAGACGCGCCGGCGGCCAGGGAGACCGCATGAACGATCAATCCAGGCCGCGTTCGAGCGACGGCCAGGAGAACCTGGTCGAGGTGAAAGACCTGAAGAAATGGTTCCCGGTGCAAAAAGGATTCCTCGATCGGCTGTTGAGCGGTCACGCCGATTACGTGCGCGCGGTGGACGGTATTTCTTTTGAAATTCGCCGGGGCGAAGTGTTCGGCCTGGCTGGCGAGAGTGGTAGCGGCAAGACCACGACCGGCCGGCTGGTCATCGGGTTGATCGAGCCGACCTCCGGAACGGTTCGATTGGATGGGGTGGACCTGTCCACACTCAACGCAGAGCAGTTGCGGCACGAGCGTCGCCGAATGCAGGTCATCTTTCAAGACCCTCACGCCGCGCTCAACCCGCGCATGAGCATCGGCGCAGCAATCGGGCATCCGGTGCGAATTCACATCACCTCCGATCCGAAACAGCAGCGCGAGATGGTGTATCGCATCCTGGATCGCGTCGGGCTGGCGCCGCCGCAGCAGTTCTACGACAAGTTTCCGCATCAGCTCAGCGGCGGGCAGCAGCAACGCGCGGTGATCGCGCGGGCGCTGGTGACCACGCCCGATCTGGTGTTGGCCGACGAGCCAATCGCCATGGCGGATGTCTCCGTGCGTGCCTTGCTGCTCGACTTGATGATCCGCCTCAAAGACGAGCTGCAGTTGACCTACCTGTTCATCACTCACGATCTGGCGACGGCCAAGTATATCTGCGACCGGATCGGGATCATGTATCTGGGCAAACTGGTGGAAGTGGGCGACTTGCGAGCCGTGTACGCCAACCCGCAGCACCCTTACACCGAAGCGCTGCTGGCGGCTGTGCCGGTCCCCAATCCACACAAGCGTCGCACGCAGCCGATGCCGCAAGGCGAGATTCCAAACCCGATCAATCCGCCGAGCGGCTGCCGCTTCCATCCGCGCTGCCCTATCGCGATCGACGTATGCTCGCAAATCGAACCGCCGCTCCTCGATCTGGGCGGCGGTCATTGGGTGGCGTGTCATCTGAGACAGCCGGGTAATGTAAAACGTAAAACGTAATTACGTTTTGCGCTTCACGTTTTGGCCTGCGTCAGTTCGCGTGCGGTCTCTTTGAGAGCGTCTTAAAAGTCCATTTCGCCGTCATTCTGAGGCGCGAAGCGCCGAAGAATCTCCATGTTTGCGCCGAAAAACGAGATTCTTCGCTCGCTACGCTCGCTCAGAATGACATCACCAGAGAGTTTTAAGACAGTCTCTAAGAGCCCGTCTGAAAAAGTCACTGTGGTAACCACCAAGTCACCAAGTCACCAAGTCTCTCCAAGTTTTCTTTGTGTCTTCGAGTCTTGGTGGTGAGCTTTATAAGCCAGCCTCTAAAAACCGATCTGGCGAATCAAGTTCTGGACCGTGTTGATCTGCTGGCGCACGTGCGCGTTGCCCGGGTCGAGTTGCTCAGCCGTGTTCAGGTCGGACAGCGCCGCCATCAGGCGCTGGCGCGTCATGATCGCCATCCACGGCATGTGTTGTTGCACTGCCTCGTTCGCGCGCTGAATGCCGCGAGCCGTCAGCATGTCGACCACCACCTGCCGGTACTCCGCGCCGACGCGCGGCCCATCGAACTGGATTGCCTCTTCCGCCAGCTTGAGCGCGTCGTCGAGCCGCCGCGCGTTCCCCAGGTCGATAGCCTGGTTCATCAAAGCCGGGACGAGGTTGTTGCGCGCCATTTCGCTGTGAGGATCGATCTCGATGGCCTTTCGCACGTCGGCCAGGCTGCCGGCGTTGTCTTTCTTGCGATTGCGCATCAACCCGCGCATATAATGAGCCTGCGCCCACTGCGCCCGGAATTCCGGATCGCGCACGTTGTGCTTGCGGTTGATGCCTTCCAGCAAGTCGATGGCAGTCTGAATGGTATTCTCGTTTTCAACCAACGCCCGCGCGTACCTCGTCGCCGCCTGAACGAGCAGCGGGATCGTCTGCTCCTTGCGCACGTCGAAGCCGGCGGCTTCCTGGAACAGTGCCACCGCGCGGTCGAGCGCATTGCCATCCATCAGCTCGCGGCCGCGCTCTACCAACGATTCGACCAGCAGCTCCTGTGCAGCCTTGTCGTTGGGAGTCTGCTTGAGCAGGCGTCGCAGCTCGGCCTGCGCCTCGTCGTAGCGCTTCAGGTCTTTGACCATCGTGTAGCACGCGCCCAATGGGGACAGGTAGGGCGCCAGCGCGGGGTTCGCTCGCGCCAGCGCATCGACGGCCTGGGTCAGATCGCCGCACGCCGGCAGGCCGCGCCAGCGTTCCAGCATCAACGGCCCGCACGCCGCGCGCAAGGCCTGCTTGTGAGCGCCGCTCGTTTGCATAGCCGCCCGCATCTCCTCGGCGGCGCGCAGCTCGCGGACAAAACTCACTTCCAGCGCGGTATGCCGCTCGGCGTGCGCGGGCTGTTTCTGTTCGAGGTAGCGTGTGCGGTGATCGCGAAACTCGGCGCGCAGCCGCGCCTGCGTGTCCTTGCGCACCTCGGCGACCAAACCATCGTCGATCGGTCCGACGGCGCTCACCCGGCCGCGCGACCAGCCCGTCCAGTAATCCGGATCGACCAAGGCCATCGCCCAGTGCGCGATCGCTTTCTTCCAATACGGATCGGCCTGGGCCGGGTCGCGCGCTTCAAGTTCGGATGCCAACCGATAGCATACGATGCCGATGTAGTGGGCGGTCTGCACGCTTTGCGGATCGCGTGCCTGTGCTTCTTCCCATTCCCGCAAGGCATCGGTCAATCGCCCGGCGTTGAAGTACGCCAGCGCCGACTGGTGGACGAGCGCCGAGAGCAACGCGCGCTGTGTCGCGCTGTCGTCGAACATCGCGATGGCCTGCCGCAAATCGTCCACGGCTTCGAGTGTGCTGTTGGCTTGCAGGCGACGCACCGCGCGGGCGGACAGAATCTGGTTCATCGCCTTGCGCGCCGGTTGAGCGACGGGCCGAGCGCCATCGCGGGTCGTGTTCGACACAACGCGCGCCAGGCGCTCCGCCGCCGCGTCGAGATCGCCGGTCGCGGCCAGCGCCAATGCTTGAGCATACAGGCGCTCCGGCGGCGCAGCGTCTATCGAAGTGGAGGCGAGCGCCGTCATCGCCTGGGGCAGTTGGCCGGCGCGATGGCTCGTCACGAGGAGGCCCTGCGCTACGCGCGCATAGCACTCGCAGCAGCACGCGCCGTAGCCGGCCTGGTTGCCGCCGTGCTGAGCGAAA
>Ga0209322_10002587_pt1 | contig 10305 bp, 9 predicted proteins | sample Rifsed19ft1_FD_184013 | JGI IMG/M metagenome (GOLD analysis project Ga0209322, IMG submission 184013) | Soil microbial communities from Rifle, Colorado, USA - sediment 19ft 1 (version 2) | ecosystem: Environmental > Terrestrial > Deep subsurface > Rock core/Sediment | place: Rifle, Colorado...
GCGGCGCACCGGTCATATCGACGAACGAGGCGGTGAACCACCTCAGCGACACGTCCCGCCGACGTAGCATCATCGCCATTGAGTACGGGTCGTGAAAGCGGTTCGGGTAGATCGACGAAATCGCCACGACCGGGCTGGGTGCGGCTTCGCGATCCAGGTAGCGCGCCATCTCAAACAGCGTCGAATGATAAGCCACGCGCACATCGCGCGCTTGCCCCCACACGTCGAAGTAATCGTGCGCTGTGCCGATCGCGATGACGACGATCCAGGCGACCAACACCACGGCGCGCAACACGCGCGACTGGATCAGCCGCTTGAACCATCGCGCAACTTCAACCGCCCCGACGGCAGCGAACAGATACACGACCGGCTGCGCGGCAATCGATCGCAGGCTGCTGGCGACGACGCCCGTGAGCAGGCTGGGGAAGACGCCGACGAGCAGCCAAAACAACGCCAGCGCGTATTCGATGCGGCGAAACCGCAGGCAGGCCAGAACCACGCCGAGATAAAACAGCGCGCCGGTCACCCAGTCCAATATCGGGCGGTCGGGGATGTTGTACAGCCACAGGTTGTCGCCCTTGAACGTGAACATGCCCAGCGCGCCGATCGCGTTGCTCAACACCTCGGACGGATCGCCGGCGAACAATCGATCAATCGGGCCGCCGAGTTGCGCCAGGCGCGCTTCGGAACCGGGGTTGCTTACCAGATAGGCAAACATCGGCAGCGATAGCGCGACGCCGAGCATCACACTGCCGATGACACTGATCCAGTTCTGTTTCCAGGCCCGGCGATGAAAGATCAAAAGATAAAACCATAACAGCACGAACACACCGGGCAGCACGCGCGCGGCCATGTACGTGTACAGGCACAAGCCAACTAGCAAACCAGACAATGCATAGCATAACTTGCGTGAGGCGGTTCGGGAGGTATACAGCGCCTGCCATAGGAAATAGATCGAGGCGGTGAACAGTGTCGGGAGCAACGCCGAGCGGAGTGCCTGGCGATCGGTCGAGATCGCCCAGAACGAGACGGCGAGCAGCGCCGAGGTCATGAGCGCGGTCGGCACGTCGAAGGCGCGGCGAATCCAGAGATGGGTGACGACAATCAACAGCAAGCCGGCCAACACCGACGCGATCCGCAGCGTCAGGTAGTGCTGGCCGAAGATCGGCATCAGCCCGGCGACGACGTAATCGTACAGCGGCTCGCGGCCATAGCCCACCGTTTCGTAAATCGGCCGCGCGCCGTTGAGTATGGCGACGGCGTCCGCAGCGTGATCGGCCTCGTCGTGCGTGAAGCCGGGCGGGATGTCGTCGAGACGATACAGCCGGAACGCGGCGGCGATCAGCAGAATCAAGACCAGCGTGATCGTTTCCGCCCGTCGCCCCGGCCAACGAGGTCGTCGCTCGACTGAGCTCGTGTGATGCTGGAGTTGATTGCTAACCACCAAGACACCAAGTCACGAAGATAAATTGGTTCGGAAATCTCAAGGACAGGCGCTATAACCATCAGAACACAAACACAACTCGGTGTCGCTTGCCCCCTTCAGGGGGTTGTGTCTTGGTGGTTAAGGAGCCGTCACTCGCACGCGCGTCAGCGTGACATACGTCCCGATGCCGTGCCCGTCTTCGGCCAAAATCTCTAATCGCTTCGACGACGGCCTGCCATACCAGCCGACCTCCACGTCGTAAACGCCCGGCGGCGTGTGGGGATCGAGCGTCAACACTCGCTCGTCAATCACGACCTCGCCCGCCGCCCAACTCGACAAGGGCCGGGTTCCATTCACCGGATCGCCCGGCGTGCGCGCCCAGATCGTCGCGGGATCATCCGGCGCGGCGACGTGCGCGAAGATGCGATAATCGAAATCGGTCGGGCCGATCGACTTCCAGTACGTGGTGAGCCGGATCGACTCGCCGGGCCGGGCGCTGCGCCGATCGAGCGTGTAACCCAGCAGCGCGATCTTGTCATCGAAATTCAGGTCGGTGGCGTTGGGGAACTCGCCGCCTCGCGCCGCAATCGACACATGGCCGATCGTCACACCGTCGTCGCCGTTCGACACAAGCAGGCGCGGCCCGCCTCGCTCATACAACCCGACGCGCGCCGTCGTCTCCAGCGGCGCATACGCCGTTTCGGGAATATCGATCGTGTAGTGATCGACGAACACCTCGCCAGGGAGCCAGAGCAGCGTCGGATAATTGCCCAGGCCGGGATAGGTGTCGCGCTGCGCTTCGATCACACCGTCGTTATCGATGAGGTGAACGAAGACCACATACGATCGACCGACCGGCTTCAGCGCCTGCCAGTACACACTGACCGTCACTTTTCCACCAACCTGCACAGTCGACACATCCACAGCGTACCCGACCATCCGAATCGCATCGCCGAAGGCCACGTCCGCTCGATGCGGAATCGCGGCAATTTGCGCGTCGCTCAACGGTTGCGGTCGAGCGTAAGCCGGCGCGAGGATACCCAGCAAGCCGTACAACGCGAAAGCCAGCATCGACCCGCTCAACGCCAGGGCCACCATACGCTCGCGCGCTCGAAGCCACTCGTGCAGTCCAACCGCGATGACGATTCCCAATGCCGGCCAGGCCGGAAAGAAAAAGCGTCCGTTTGGCCCGGCGGTGCTGATCGTCATGTAGCCGAACACCGCGCCTGCGAACACGATAACCATTGCGGCGAGGATGCTCAACTGCGCACGCCGGGTGAAGTCAGCGTGACGCCTGCGCCGCAACCAACCCACACACCATCCAACCAACGCTAACGCGCACACACCCAACACGATTTGATAGACTGCATCCGGCATCGGAATCTGGCCGTAGCCGAACCGTCCCCACAGCGTGGACCACGAGTACGGAATCTCCTGCACGGCGAGCGAGGAATCGCGCAGCGGATCGCGCCCGCCCCAGATCGAGTTCATCTTCTCGACGCCGGTCATCTCGCCGTACAGCATTTGATTGCGCGCGAACCACCAACCGGCAAGGACACCGGCCACCGCCAACACGATTAGATTCGCGCGCACGAAGCGGCGCCATCCCGCCTGTCGCGTCGAGAGCCAGAGAGCCAACTCGATCACCGGCAGCATGAACAACAGGTTGAACTTCGCCAGCAGCGCCAGCCCGAACAACAAGCCGATCGACGCCGCGCGCCGATCGGTGAATGGCTGCCCGATCGAATCGACGCAGGCATACGTCAGTGCCGCGCCCATCGTCCCGGCGAGGACGTCGTTGTTGACCGCGCCGCTCATGTACAGGAACTGCGGATTGAACGCGACGACGGCGGTCGCGCTCAACGCCAACGCGGGCCGGTCGGGGAACACTCGACGCGCGGTTCGATACGTGAGCCACACGGTCAGCGCACCGAAGAGGACGTTGACCCAGCGGGCGACGTGAAAGGCCAGGATCGTGCCGCGATAGGGGAAGTCCTCGTCGCGCAGATGAAAGTAAAAGTTCTTATTGTCCGCGCTCACTTCGAACACGCGATATTGCCAGAACGGGTTCTGCGCCGGCTCGTAATCCCACGCGCGACTGGGCTGAATCCACGCCGAGGCCAGCGCCGCGAGCGCGTAGTACAGCGGCGGGTGATGCGCCTGGATGCGCGCGCCTTCCGCGCTCTGCACCGGCAATTGGCCGGTGGCGATCAGATATTGAACGAAGCGGAAGTGATGCAGCTCGTCGGTGGACTCGTACATCGGGTTGACGACGCTGTACGCCACGGCCAGGACGATGAAGGCGGCGACGATCAAGACCTCTCCCCCCAGCCCTCTCTCCCTTTTAAGGGGAAGCGGGTGAGAGGGTGAGGGTTCACGCGACACAGCGGTCGAAGGGCGGGAGGGAGCGCTCATGGGAGTTGGGCGCGTGCATGATACCGTGAAAGGAGGGGATCGACAAACGAAAGTGACCGGCACTTGGGAAGTGCCGGTCACTTGGGAAACGGTGACTCGGTAGCCGACTAGAAGTCGCCCATGCCGCCGCCCGGTGGCATCTGCGGCCCTTCTTTCTTCTCAGGTTTGTCGGCGATGAGCGCCTCGGTGGTGAGGATCATCGCCGCGATGCTGGTCGCGTTCTCGACCGCGCTGCGCGTGACCTTGGCCGGGTCCATGATGCCGGACTTGATCATGTCCTCGTACTCGCCGCTGATCACGTTGAAGGCGATGTTCTTGTTCTTGTCTTCCTTCTGCTGTCGGCGCACCTGGTCGATGACGACCGCGCCGTCCATGCCGGCATTGATCACCAGCCGGCGCATCGGCTCTTCGAGCGCGCGGCGGACGATTTGCACGCCGGTGGCCACGTCGTCGAGCTCGGGCTTGATCTTGTCCAGAGCCGGGATGGCGTTGATCAGCGCGACCTCGCCGCCGGGCACCATGCCTTCTTCGACGCCGGCGCGGGCCGCCGACAGCGCATCCTCGACGCGGTGCTTCTTCTCTTTCAGTTCAACTTCTGTGCCCGCACCGACGCGGATGATGGCCACACCGCCGGCCAGCTTCGCCAAGCGTTCTTGCAGCTTCTCCTTGTCATAGTCCGAGGTGGTGTTCTCGATCTCGACCTTGATCTGCTCGATGCGGCCCTTGATCTCCTTGGGCGTGCCCTTGCCCTCGATGATGGTCGTGTTGTCCTTGTCGGCGGTCACCTTGGTGGCCTGGCCCAGATCGTCGAGCGTGACCGTGTCAAGCTTGCGGCCCAACTCCTCGGTGATGACGGTGCCGCCGGTCAGGGTGGCAATGTCCTGCAGCATGGCCTTGCGGCGATCGCCGAAGCCGGGGGCTTTGACGGCCAGCACGTTGAGCACGCCGCGCAGCCTGTTCAGCACCAGCGTCGCCAGCGCCTCGCCGTCCACGTCCTCGGCAATGACGACCAGCTCGCGCTTGCCGCGCTGGATAATCTTCTCCAGCACCGGCACGATGTCTTGTGCGGCGGAAATCTTCTTGTCGTGGATCAGGATGTAGGGATTCTCCAGAACGGCTTCCATCGACTCGGGGTTGGTGATGAAGTACGGGCTGATGTAGCCGCGATCGAACTGCATCCCTTCGACGTACTCGGTCTCGAAGGCTAGACCCTTGCTCTCCTCGACCGTGATCACGCCGTCCTTGCCGACCTTATCCATCACTTCGGCGATGAGCTCGCCGATTTCCTCGTCGGCGGCGGAGATCGTGGCGATGTGGGCGATGTCTTCCCTGGTCTTGACATCGATCGACATCTTCCTGATCGACTCGACGACGGCCTCGCGGGCCTGCTCGATGCCGCGTTTGAGCAGCATCGGGTTGGCCCCGGCGGCGACCATCTTCAGACCCTCGTTGACGATGGCCTGGGCCAGGACGGTGGCGGTGGTAGTGCCGTCGCCGGCGACGTCATTCGTCTTGGTCGCGGCTTCCTTCAGAAGCTGCGCGCCCATATTCTCGTACGGGTCACTCAGCTCGATTTCCTTCGCGACGGTCACGCCATCGTGGGTGACGGTCGGCGCGCCGAATTTCTTGTCGAGTGCAACGTTGCGGCCCTTGGGGCCAAGTGTCGTGGCGACCGCATTGGCCAGAATATCGACACCGTTCTTCAGCGATCGCCGTGCTTCTTCACTGAACGTCAGTTGCTTCGCCATCGGTCTCTCTCCTTGATTATTTCTCGACAATCGCGAGGATGTCGGTTTCTTTGAGGATGAGGATTTTCTTGTCCTCGATCTTGACTTCGGTGCCGGCGTACTTGGCGAAGAGCACGATGTCGCCCTTCTTCACATCCATCGGGATGCGCTTGCCGTCGTCATCGGTTCGACCAGGACCGACAGCCAAGACCTCGCCTTCCTGCGGCTTCTCTTTAGCCGTCTCGGGCAGGATGATACCGCTGGCCGTCTTCTCCTCTTTCTCGAGGGGTTCAACGACCACACGATCGCCCAGTGGCTTCAGGTTCATCTTCAACTTGCTGGCCATGCTTCAGACCTCCTATGGGATTTCTGATTGTGGATTGCGATTCTACGACCGATTCAGCGGGGTCGGTACAAGACAATCGCTTAGCACTCTCTTGGCGAGAGTGCTAAGCGCCCGCATATTACCACAGGATTTTAGGAGTTGTCAAGGGCTTTAGCGAAACTCTAATACGGCCCTCGCGTTGAGGTCGGCCAGGAGCCTGGCCCACGGGGGCAACACGGTGCATTTCAGAATGGGGCCAATCGATCCGAAGGGGCTTCTCGCAATGTTGATCTTCATCCTTCAGCCCTCCGCCTTCATCCTTTGGATGATCTTCCGATCCGTCACCGCGAACGCATACCGATCTAGCTCGCTCATCCGCACCCACTTGAAATCGGCCACACCGATCGGCTTCGGCTTACCCGATACGGCCCGGCACTCAAAGGCGTGCAGCGTGATCCGAAAGTGAGTGTAAGCGTGCTGCACTATCACGATCCGATCGCCGACCGCAATCTCCAAGCGCAGCTCTTCTCGAATCTCCCGCTTCAGGCATTCCTCCAGCGACTCGCCGGCTTCGCGCTTGCCGCCGGGGAACTCCCACAATCCGCCGAGCATGCCCTCGTAGGGGCGTTGCGCGATCAGCACGCGGCCATTCCTGCGAATGACCGCCGCCGTGACATCGTAGTGCGGCAGCGTCTTCTTTGCGTGCCTGACGGGCAACCGCGACTCGAGGCCGCGCCGGCGCGCTTCGCACATGGAGGCGAGCGGGCAGACATCGCACCTGGGCGCACGCGGCGTGCACACCGTCGCGCCGAGCTCCATCAAAGCCTCGTTGAACCTCCCGGCGCGACCCTCCGGCAGCAGCGACTCGGCTAACGACCACAACGCGGCGCGCGTCTTCGATTCGCGCGGGTCGCGCCGGATAGCGAAGAGGCGGCACAGCACGCGGCTCACGTTGCCGTCGAGCACCGGCGCATCGACGCCGAAGGCCAGGCTGGCGATCGCGCCGGCAGTATAGCGTCCCACGCCCGGCAGTCGCATCAGACCTTCAACCGTTTTAGGAAATCGTCCTTTCAACTCGCGGCTGACGATTTGCGCCGCGCGGTGCAAGTTGCGCGCGCGAGCGTAGTAACCCAAGCCTTCCCACAACTTCAGAACTTCGTCGAGTGGCGCGTCGGCTAGAGACTTGAGATTCGGGAACCGCGCCGTGAAGCGCTTGAAATAGGGGACCACGGTATCGACCTGCGTTTGCTGCAGCATCATCTCGCTCAACCAGACGCGGTACGGCGCGCGATTCCGCCGCCACGGCAGATCACGGGCATTCGAGTCGAACCAGCGGATCAACTTATGGGCGAATATCGATCTGTCCATAGCGCGGTCTCCCGCCGCAACCAAAAAGCTAACCACGGATGACACGGAGCGTTTTGATTTTTCATCTGTGACATCCGTGAAATCCGTGGTTCCAAATCTTCGCGGCCTTTGCGTCTTCGCGGTTAATCGATAACTTATGGTACACTCACTCTTGCCATGCCACAAGCCTTTGACCTCGCCATCGCCTGGAACTGGGAGTACGACGCCGGCTTCGTGTCGGTGCTGAACACGATCTGCTGCGCACGAAACGCATCCCTGCTGCAAGTCACTCCACAAACATTAGGCACGACGATCGAACAATTGCGTGCGGGCGACCTCACGCTGGGCGTCTTGCTCGACCGCGCCTGGGACGTGGATGAAGCATTTTACCCGTTGGTCGATGCGTGCCGCAGCCGCACGCGCATCCTCAACGATCGACCGCTGGCGCTGCGCGCGTGGGACAAAGCGACGATGCACCTGGAGTTCATCGCCGCCGGCCTGCACACGCCCTACACGATCGCATTGCCGCCGTTCAGCGAGCAGCCCGATCCGTCCCCGCCCGATCTCACGCCCCTCGGCGAGAAATTCATCGTGAAACCAGCACACGGCGGCGGCGGCACCGGCGTCAAACGCGGCCTGACGACGTGGGCGCAGATTCAGCAGATTCGACAAGAATTCCCCACCGACAAGTATTTGATTCAAGCCCGCGTCACTCCGCGACAGACCGACTCCGGGCCGGCGTGGTTCCGCGTGCTGTACGCACTGGGCGAAACCCTGCCGTTCTGGTGGAACGTGCAGACCCACGTGTATCGACCACCGACCGCTGCGGAAGAAGCGCGCTTCAACCTGTCGCAACTGCGCGACATCGCGCAGGCCATCGCGGGCGTGTGCCGGCTCGACCTTTTCTCGACCGAGATCGCGCAGCGCGCCAGCGACGACCAGTTTGTCAGCGTGGACTACGTCAACGATCCGATCGACCTGCGGCTGCAATCGAAAGCCGTCGACGGCGTGCCGGACGCGGCGGTGCGCCTCGTTGCAGACCGGATCGTTCAGTGTGCCCTATCCGTATCGGACGAAGGACGAAAGACAAACGACGAAGGCTAAAACAGTCGGCTGGGAGAATACGCCTTGTGGATACGCTGCCTCGCCTTCTTCTCGGCCTCGCCCTCAGCACGCTGATCGGCTACGCCGGCTATCGGCGCGGGGCGCTAACGGGATCAGGCTGGCTAGGCGCGCTGATCACGGGCACATCGATCTTTGGGTTCGGTGGGCTGGACTGGGGACTCCTGCTCATCGCGTTCTTCGTGCCGTCATCGCTGCTCACGCGGTACAAAGAGAGCGCCAAAGCCGAAGCCGCCGAAGCCTTCGCCAAAGGCGGCCCGCGCGATCTGGGTCAGGCATTAGCCAACGGCGGTGTGGCGACGGCGATCGCGGCGCTATCCGGTTTAGGCGGCGAGTCGCCGCTGCTATTTGCGACTTTCGTCGGCGCGCTGGCCGAGGCGAATGCCGACACGTGGGCAACCGAGTTGGGCATCCTCGCCCAACAGAAGCCGCGCTTGATCACGACGGGCCGCGAAGTCGCACCGGGCACATCGGGCGGTGTGACTGGGTTTGGAACCGGCGCGGCTTTAGCCGGCGCGGCGCTCATCGGCGGGCTGGCCGCGCTGTTTCGCGCCGACTGGCGACTGTTGCCAATTGGCGCATTCGCCGGACTGGCCGGTTCACTCCTCGACAGCCTGCTTGGAGCGACAGTGCAAGGCATTTACTACTCAGAAAAACGCGGACAAGAGACGGAGAAACCCTTCGATCGCGACGGGACGCCGAATCGACACCTGCGCGGATGGACGTGGATGAACAACGACGTGGTCAACTTATTGGGAACGACTGTCGGTGCGCTGCTTGGCTGGCTAGTTCATTCACTGATTCACTGACGCACCGCACCTCAAACCTGGGGCAATCTCGATTCAGTGCAATTCATCCGCGACAATCCCTGACCGGCACAACGCATCTCCAACCCAATCACCGCCCTTCCCAAACACACGCGCCGAGCCACAGGGCTATACTCATCGCAGTAAAGGTGACGAGGAGCGTTATGTTGAAGCAGGCGTTGGTTGTGCACCCCGATCGGAAAGCCCGCATTTTACTGGAACGTTGGCTGCGTGCCGAGGGCTATCAGCCGCAATCGGTGAGCGCTGGGGCTGATGCGATCTTCTACGCGCGACACATGCGCATCGACCTGATCGTGCTCGACCGCCAAGCCCCACCCTCGGAATGCTCGGATGTAATCTTGGGATTGATGACCGATCCGAAATCGGCGCGCATCCCGATTGCCTTTGCCAACCCGATTGAGGGCGACGCGCCCATCCTGGCGACGAGTCGTACCATTCATTAACACATGCCGCATCAGGCGGCAATCAGAGCGGCAGCCACGAGCAGCCCTCATATTGAGATTTACACCGTGGCCAGGGGACTGCTCGATGCTGTAACCACCGAGGCGCTAACCTTACCCCCATTCTGATCGATACCACCACAGCGCCCCGGTGGAATGGTCTAATCCATTTATCCTTATGATGCAAACAGCCGGTGCTTATACCGGCTGTTTGTGTTCTATGCTGCTCCAGCCCACGCGCCGCATCACGGCTCACGCCAGCATAAACTCCGCCAGCAACTGCGCCGTCGCCACCAGCGAATCCTTGTGCGTGCGCTCGTAGGAATGGCTGGCCTCGATGCCGGGGCCGACCAGTCCAATCATCATATCCGCCCCCGCCCGCCAGGCGGCCTCGCCATCCGATCCGTAGAAGGGATAAATATCGACTTTGTAGGGCACGCCGGCGTTCTCGGCCAGCGACACCAGCTTGCGCCGCATCTCGATGTGGTATGGCCCACCCGAATCCTTGACGCAAATGCCCGTCGAGAACTCGTCGCTGTTCTGGCCCGGCCCGACGGCAGCCATATCCACCACGAGCAGTTCCTTCACGTCCGGCGGAATGCCGGTTGCCGCGCCATGCCCGGCTTCTTCGTAATTGCTGATCAGGATCGTCAACCGCTGGCTGGGCTGCTGGCCC
>Ga0209322_10002594_pt1 | contig 10290 bp, 18 predicted proteins | sample Rifsed19ft1_FD_184013 | JGI IMG/M metagenome (GOLD analysis project Ga0209322, IMG submission 184013) | Soil microbial communities from Rifle, Colorado, USA - sediment 19ft 1 (version 2) | ecosystem: Environmental > Terrestrial > Deep subsurface > Rock core/Sediment | place: Rifle, Colorado...
TAAATATCTCTTCCCCTAAAAACTTAGACGCTTCTCCATTGCCAGGCTCGGTGAAATACTTGAAGTGGGTCCCTTGCTGGTCGGTAGAGATAATCACCATCCTTAATCGTTGGTTCACTCGGACACTCTGCACAATTTCTGCGTTGACTGATAGCGCCATCAAACAAACTGCCATGATGATAATAATGATCTTTTTCATTGAGATACCTCCCCTTCTCTTATTTTGTAACCTCATATCGATCGTACTGTTCGGGTGTAAATGGTACAACTTGCTTAGGTTGATATTGTTCGGCACAGCAATGAGCCAGTACCATTAGAGCAACCAAGAGAGCAAATGATTTCCAGGTCATTTGTTATTTTCCATATCCTTTGAATACGTAAGCCAATCTTCCAACTCAGGATCGCTGGCCAGCTCGTTGTTAACTTCCTCTTCCATTCTACCTTTACTTAAGTTAATTATTTGCTTAAAGGTTAACATACCCTCACCTCCTTTCTTATAAATATCTTCCCGATCGCTCTTATCCCGCAATGGGGACATTTAACCTCATCATAGGTGCTGATGTAATCCGTCTTCCATGTAAAGTGACAGACTGGACACTCAATCTTTATCATTGCGGGAGCTCTCCCATAATTTATTAAGCTGCTCTTCGCATTCCTGATTATCCTGTGACATACCGTGGAATTCCTCTTTATTGATCAAATCCTCTATTATAAACCTATCCATATTAGCCTCCTTCCATCTTAACTATTTGCTATGTGCAACATCATTAATGCAACCAACCCCAAGACCGCGCCGATCACCCCCACCACCTGCATCCAAGTTACAATCCTCTCTGTGTTGTCACCGATCCAAACAAGTGCCAGCCGGATATTAAGCACAGAATAAACTCTGCCAAACTGCCAGTATGCTGTTAATTTATTCATAACGACTCCTTTCTATTTGCCCCATAAATTGAGTTCAATCAACTTAGCCTTAAACCTCTCCCAGCATTTACAATCCAGTCCATATACTCTGCCCAAGTACTCAATATATCCCGTGTTCAGGGTCCTACCACACTTACAGCATTTGATTTTCATGGCTAACCTCTTTTTTAGTCTCCTCTTTTTTGGTTATGGTGTTTATTTCCATCTTGGGCAATAACCATCTTCTTCCAAAACTTTCTTACATCTGCAACAGATCTTCTTCCATACATAGAGAAAGCCAACGGGTTCTGTTTCAAGTTTAGTGTAAAAATGAAAACAGATCATCTTTCATTTCTCCTTTGGGGTTAGGGTTGTTTAGTGATTCATTGGTTTAATATATTTGTGAAAGAAATTTTCTCCCAGTACCCAATGTAGTGCCCACAATCTTTGCTCTGCTTCTACTTGCAATAATGCCCTTGGTGCATTTGTCCAAACGTCTGCGCAACCACCTTCATAAAGGACATGGTGATAATTCTTTTTAAGTTCAGCTATTTTTTCTCTAATTTCTTTTTCGGTTTTCATCTTTGTCTCCTTCTTTGGAGTAAAGTACCATACAAGAATCACAAATAATCCATCCATGACCATTCAATAAATATACTTGTTGGGTTGTACTGAAAGGAAATGTTCTATTGCAATGAATACATGATAAACGATTTACATTTTTAAAAACCCACTTTGAGTGATCTTTTCTTGATATAATATTATTATTTTCTGAAATTGTTTTATTTATTACTTGAAGCTGTGTCATTTTAGTTTTTCCTTTCTGTTTGATTTACCTTTTATGTTGCAATCCAGATGCCAAACTCAAAAGAATATTTTACCCTTGAAATCATTAGGCTTTTCTTAATAGTTAACATAACTCAAAACCCTAAATTGGATAATAATTTACCAGCAAGGGAAAAGAAATATGGATTTCCTAATGATATTAGGTAGATCGAAAAATGAACACAGTAACAGATTTGAACAGTAGTTATGTTAACATTTAGGGTTGTAAATCATACACAGAAAACTGGCCGGCTATTATTAAGGATCACGTGCAATTGCTCTTTACAGGCTCTTATTGTGGGTGCTAAAAAAACACTTGACAAATCCCATCAAATCGGTATTATTCTAAGGTAAGCGGGAGGATAAATTATGAACAATGAACGAGCTTTAGTTGGTGGGAAGGAAATCGCTGAATACCTTCGCTGGCCCATGCCAAAACTACTTGCCCGCTCAAAAGAACTCCAAGAAGCTGGGGCGCTGACCATTGAATGCTTCGGCAGACCTCCACATCGAACGCGTAAAATGTATACATTCCCATCATTGCTCCAAAGATACTTCACTTTAAAAAATAATAAATAGATAATTTCATATTACCTGAATAGTCTGCTAATCAATTACACTACATTAATATCCCTGATAAATTACTACAATGAGTTTGACAAAGGAATAAATGTGTGCTTAGCTTAAGCATAATGGCTGATGAGTCGAAGAGTTTGCGGGAAAAAATAGCGGAATCAATTAGCTCTCCACTTGTGGAGCTCTTTGACAAAAAGGGGATTACACTTGATTATCTTAGCGACAAACTTAAGGAGGAGCTTGATGCTTCAATCCCTAAGTTATTTCAATCCGATGGTAAGGTAGTCGAGTCACGGGAGATTCCAGTTTACGACATTCGCCAACGTGCTCGGCAAGATGCTCACAAGCTCCGAGGCGATTATCCCGTCGAACGCAAGCAGATCTCAATCGATGGCGCCGTTCCAGTGATCCCTCTTTCGGACGAGGAGCAGATCGAGCTTGAGGCTACTAAGGAGATGCTTCGTAAGCGGATCAAGACAAAATGACAAACTCAAGCTGGGTGCGGGTTTGCGGGCTGGTCGATTTCAATAACTCTTGTGTTCACGTTAAACATTGATGTTTATGCACATAATTAGTTTACATAATGTCGGTTATCGGTCAGGCCATTTATGTACATGATATGCAATCAGGTAAGGGTGAGCGAGTTGGTGAGTACATGGGTAGGGGGGTGGGTGCCGCCATACCCTTAAATCCCCCCAAGCGTGGAGCCAGGTGGATAATTAAGCTCCCTCCCTGTCCTCTATTATTGGTCAGGATTTTATATCTGGAAAAAATTTTTGGGAAAATTTCGGGAAATATTTCGGTTGCGTTAAGGAGTGATTATCGAAGCTCAGCAAATAATTGACAGCGATTATATTGCACAGCGTGCTCACCAGGAATTGCTTCGTGACGAGCTTTCTTATTTTGTTCAAACCGCAAAGATTAAGTTAGACGGCCAGCCATTTTCGTTTGACAACCATGAATACCTTGAGGAGCCGTACGAGGAGATTCGGAAGCACCGGGAGTTGATTTTAGAAAAAGCGGCGCAGATGGGGCTCTCTACTCTTGAGCTCCTGAATGCATATCATGGCAGCAAGTACGGTGCCTACCCTCATGGGATACTTTATCTTCTTCCATCAAAAACAGATGTGACCGAGTTTTCCAAATCGAAGGCTCAGTCGATTGTAGATGAGAATCCTATCATTTCCAGTTGGATTGGAAGTTCCGGCCCGGACTCTACTAATACGGCTAACATTAAGAAGATCGGCAACTCCCTTCTCTACTTTCGTGGGATGCAATCTCGTATCGGCCTTAAAACGATTACAGTTGATATGATTGTATTTGACGAAATTGAAGAAGTTGAAGACTGGTCGCTTGTGGCTTTGGCTGAAGAGCGTATGAGCCATATTGGGATTTCGGATAATGCTGGGGAGGATATTCAGAAAATAACCAGGCAATCTACTGTCCATCGGCTATCGGTTCCTTCTATTCCTGGATGGGGAATTGATGCTTACTTTGCCGGAAACGATGAGGCCGGAATCCGTCCATCGGATCAGAGATACCGGATGTTTAAGTGTCTGGCTTGTAATGAATGGAACTGTTTTGAGGATGAGTTCCCGGACTGCATTGTGATTGTTAACGATAAGGATGAAAAGGCGATTCGGGTATGTAAGAAATGCGGTCGGGAGATTAGTCTTGCAAATCCGGAAGTAAGACGAAGTGCTGAGTGGGTGCCGAAAGAACCTCTTCAGCGTGTGCGGGGCTACCACTTTTCTCAACTCTTTTCCCGTTTCGTTAATCCTTATAAGATCATCAATCAGTTTAATAAAAAGCACGAACTCACTACTCTATTTAATGATAAGCTCGGCATTCCTTATGTTGATGCGGAAGCAAGGCTTGAGATTAAAGACTTGGTTGCCCTTGAGACAAGTGATCCTCAGCACAACGCTCATCCTGGACCATGCGGTATGGGAGTCGATCAGCCAAAGGATGAAGGTGGAAAATTTCATATCGTGATCGGCTACCGGATGGAGAAGCAACCTTGCAACATTATCCGTATGACCGTTCGAACCAAATGGCAAGAGCTTGGCGACCTGATGAAACAGTTCAATGTCGGTCGGTGCGTGATTGATGGTCAACCTGATCAGGCGAAGGCTCGTGAGTTTGCAAGAGCCTTTCCGGGCAAGGTGTTCCTTTGCTATTATGCTAAGGAACAGAAAGGCGCCCCTAAGTGGAATGAAGGTGACTATATCGTAAGTGTCGATCGCACAGAGTCAATCAATAACTCCACCCGGGCTGTCCATGAGCAAAAGATTTCTACTCCTCGGCTCGATGACGACGTTAAGATATTCCAGCGTCATTGTCACAATATGGCAAGAAAGAGGCAGGTTGATAAAGATACCGGCTCGGTTCGCCAGATATGGGTGAAGACCGGCCCGGATCATTACCGTCATGCGTTTAATTATCTCTATCTGGCTCTCCCTGAAATAGGTGAATATGTGCCTCCGAGGAAAGAGACTGACTGGATGCACAATTTTAAGAAAGAAAGGAATTGGAAGACTATATGAAAAGGTTATGTTCTCGGAAAGATGAACTTATAGAATTGCATAAAATGGGGTACCGTAATGAAAAAGATTTTTTTGTTCATTGCGATCTTCGAATGAGGTGCTTGGAAGTCTCGGTTAAAATCCATAGCAACAGTAGAGATGTGATCGATGGTGCAAAAGTCTTTGAAAATTATGTGCTGGGAAGGATGGCGGTAAACTTATGATTACCTTGGATATTAAGCATCCTGTCTTTCAGATTGTTCTTGATAAGAACGTTAACTATCTTGAGCGTGCTACCCTTAAATTCTTTAAGGACGGCTGGTATCCAGTTGGTGGAATAGGGCGCAAGTTAAATGACTGGGTGCAGGTGATGGTGAAGGATGAAGCTGCACCAGAAAGGATGAAAGAGGATGGAGATTAACCAGAAGCTAAAGTTCTGTCGTCTTTGTGGAAAGACTAAATCTTCAGGGGAATTTCACCGAATACCATTGGCTATGCTCTCTACTGGCGTTCCATTTATGGTTGATGCGTGTAATGGCTGCGAGAAGATAGTCCACAATATTAGAGTAATAGTCGGCGAGGCTGATGCAAGTGCAGTGAAGAATGAGGAAGTTCTTAAGAAGGCTAAGGATGAGCATCGAATTATTACTTTAACCGGACATGGAAGACTTTCATGAAAAGGAGATTAAGGTATGAGTAAAAAATCAACGGCACCGATTGCAGTACCGGCAAAGTCAGAAAGGGATTATCAAGCCGAGTCTGATTTCTCTACTCTCGAACGTGCCGAGGAAGTTCGTTCTAACTCTTCCCGTTTCAAAATGGCCAGAATGATGGGACAGAAGAAGCTTCGGGCGACACAGAAGGTACTCGGTCGAATTGGTGGTAAGAGATCGAAAAAGGGGAGTATAGGGATAGGATAGACCATGCAAGAAATTCCTCTTGCTAGACCTGACAACGGTAACGGTAGAAAGCCGGGGATCACTGCCAATAAGGTATGGGGATGGTACCACGAGGGCCGGGATCTCTCCTCTAAATTCCGTCAGGAGAGCCAGGTTGATTGCAACTACTATGACAACGAGCAATGGACGGAAGAAGAAAAGGAAGAGCTTAAAGACCGTGGCCAGGCTGCTATCGTTATCAACCGGATCAAACCAACTCTTGATCTTGTTATTGGTACTGAAACTAAAGCCCGTGTAGATTTCAAGGCTGTCCCTCGGCGGAGTGATTATGTTGCCGATGCTGGCCTTGCTACTGAGTCTATTAAGTATGTAATGGATCAAAACGATGGGGAACATGTTTGCTCTGATGCTTTTAAGAATCAGATCAAGGCTGGCTGGCAATGGGTTGAAGTTTCCAAGAATGATGATCCGTTTGGTGAGATCGTTAAAATTGAAGGGGTTCCACGTGATGATTTAGTATGGGATCCTCTTGCCAAGAGATTTGACCGTAGTGATGGGAAATACTTTATCCGGGCTAAGTGGCTTGAACTTGAAGATGCCATTTCCAAACTTCCTAAATTTGCCGGTTTGCTGGAACAAGCTGTTTCCAATGATGAAGTTGAACCGTTCAGGGAATCTCCTCACCACGGAACAGAAGACCAGGCTGATCGTCCGGGGGTGGGGGCATGGGACAAATCATCTATTTCCTCTACCGAGTGGGTAGATAAGTCCCGTAAGCGTGTAAAGTTGATTGAATGCTGGTATAAAGTCCCTACGGAAGTATGGCTTGTCGAGAATGAGGAAACTGGTGATGTTGAAGAGCTTGACCCTTCAAAAATCCATCAAGTCCTCGCTACTCCAGGGACGAAACTTTCAAAGAAAACAATTAGGAAGGTGAGGCTTTGTATTGTTGCCGGGAATAGTGTTCTTCTGGATGTACCCACTCCCTATCAGCATAATGAATATCCTTTCATTCCATTTTGGGGGTTTATTAAAGACAGGGATAATTCCCCCTATGGTTTAATTCGTCAACTCAGAGACCCCCAGGATGAAGTGAACAAGCGTCGGTCGAAGGCGATGCATTTGTTAAACTCCCGTCAACTAATTGCTACTTCAGATGCAATCGACCAGAAACAAAATACTTGGAAAAAGGTTATAGCAAGTGTTGGTGATCCCGAGGGCGTTATGCTTCTCGATCGCCAGTCCACAAAGGATGGTGGAAGGTTTGAAATTGTCAGCACTCAGGCTCTTGTTGAGGGTCAGTTTAAATTCGAGGAAGAGGCCAAACGTGAGATTGAGGAGGCTGGTGTAAATCGTGAACTCCAGGGGCTTGAAAGTAATGCTTCCTCCGGTCGGGCCATTATTGCTCGTCAAGTCCAGGGCAACACGATGCTCTCCGATCTGTTTGAGAATTACCGGAGATCCCGCCAACTCCTCGGTCAAATGGTATGGGCTCTTATTCAGCAATACTGGACTCGACCCAAAATCATCCGTGTGACAAATAAAGTCGGTGAACATGATTTTATTAAACTTAATGAGGTTATTCAATTTAACGGAAGAGTTTTTATCAAGAACGCCATCTCCCGTGCCAAGGTTGATATCGTAATAGATGAGCAAGCTTTCAATGCCACCATTCGGGAATCGCTTGCTGCTCAGATGTTTGAACTTATCGGAAAACTTCCACCTGAAGTCGGTATTCTTTTCCTTGACGATGTGATTGATCTGCTTGATCTTCCAAATAAAGACACGCTTGTCCAGAAGATCAGAATTGCTCAGGGAGTGATGCAGAATAAATTACAGCAAGAACAGCAAAACCAGAGGATGATAGCTCAGGCAGAAGCAACAAAGAAGGTTAGTGCAAACGAAGGAGGCGCTACGGTTGATCGTCGCCCCGAGGAGGCAGCAATGGCTCAGGGGCTATAAATGATCCTAAGCTTCCGAGGATATAGGAAGCAGGAAATAAACTCGCTACCCTAAGCGAAAAGAAGGGAGTACCACTATGAGTACGGACGCATTTGATACGGAGTTATTGTCAGACGAAGAGCTTGAGGGGTCTAAATCTACTCCTCCCATTGACGAACCGGAGCCGACATCCGATGAACCATTGGTCGATACAAAGGTGCCGTCACCACCTGAGGGAGAGAAGAAGGTTGAAGAGCCTCCTGCTAAGGTAGAGGAACCGGTGATTAAGCCCCCGGTCGAACCCCCACCCAAGGTAGAGCCTCCGCCAACGATTGACGGAATTATCGCCAAGGATGGGAAAAACTACATCCCTTTCAACGTTCTTGAAGAGGAAAGGGCAGCGAAGAAATTAGCGGTTGAGGAAAAGCAACGTCTCGAATCTGAGATTGCTGAACTCAAGAAAGCTAAAGTAGAACCAGTTAAGGAACTTGCACCAATTAAGGAACCTGACAAGAAGATCGATGCTCCTCCGATTGATTTTAAGGTGATCGCAAAAAAAGCCTACGAATCTGAGGATGGAATGGCTGAGGCCTTACAGCAGATGTTTGAGGCTGGGAAGGTTGAAGCTTCGAAGGCAGGTGCTACTGCTGGCAGAACTACTACCATCGAGACGGAATTTGCAAGGGAGGCTGCAAGAATCAAATCTGCTAATTCGTGGATTACTCCTGGATTAAGAGAGGATGCGGTGTATAACCGTGCTCTTTCTATCATGCAGGAACGAAAACTTGCAAGTGACGATCTTGCTGGAATGGTGAAGGCTGCTGAAGATGCAGTATCTGAGATGAAGAAAGAATTCAGAGTCGATGAGCCTAAAATCGACCTCGAAGCTGAAAGAAAGAAGATGGAAGCAGAAATAACGGCCAAGGTGACCAAAGATATCCTTGCTAAATTCAATATCAAGGAATCCGATGCAGTTACCCTCGCCGATGTTCGAAACGCTAGCCCGAATCTCCTTAACAAATTCGATGAGATCGATAAACTTATTGGCATCGATTATGAAGAGGCGATCGGTCAACTCTCGTCAGAGGAAAGACAAGCCTTTCTTAGGAGAGGCGATAATGCTTAACCTTTGGCGAGAAATCTGCCAAAGGAGGAAATAGAGTATGCCTAGAACAGTCGTTGCAACAGGTGATGGCATTACCGTAAAACATTATTCGGCTGCCATGTTCATGGAGTGTATTCCTCAATCTTTTTTCCTTTCCAAGTTTGTTGGGAAGGCCAAGAAGGTTGATAAACAGCGCACCCAAACCGATCCCGACTATCCTATTCAGATCCTTACGGATTTGGAAAACGATGCCGGTGATTCAATCGCATACGATCTCTTCGTCCGGGCTAAAGGGCAGGGTGTTGAAGGAGATAATGTCCTTCGTGGAAACGAAGAGAAGTTGGTGTGGTATACCGACTCATGCAAGATCGATCAGCTTCGGCATGGGTTTGATGTCGGTGGAAGAATGACCAGGAAGAGGACTCGCCATAACCTTCGGGACGTGGCCAAGAGCAATCTTTCTGGCTGGTTTGCAGAAAGGTTCGATGAGTTACACATGATGTATCTGGCTGGTGAGAGAGGAGATGATGTCGGTATTTGGATTCTTCCGGACGGTTATGCTGGATTCGCTGGCAATACCCTCACTGGTCCAGATTCGACGAAGGATATCTATGGCGGAGATGCGACATCAACGGCGGATCTCTCGGCATCTGATACCTTTACCCTCGATCTTATCGATGATGCGGTGGCCATGGCTGATCTCAGCACGCCTCTCATGCGTCGGTGTAAGGTAGGTGGAAAGAGTTTCCGGGCTGTCCTTGTTCTTCATCCTTATTGCGTTCGAGATATGCGGACCAATACATCTGTCGGCCAATGGATGGATATCCAGAAGGCAGCAGGTATCCGGGGTGAAGGAAATCCTATTTTTTCCGGGGACGATTTCATTGGTGTCTATAACGGGGTGGCTATGTTTAAGCATCCCAAGGTTCCACTCCATGACGATTGGGGTGGATCGACAATCGCTGGAGCCCGAAACCTTATGCTCTTCGCTCAGGCTGGAGTGATCGCTTTTGGTTCTCCTGGAAACGGCCTTCGTTTCCAATGGCATGAAGAGGAAGAGGATCGGGGTAATGTCCAGGTGCTCGATGTCGGTTCCATTTTTGGTATCAAAAAAAGTGTATTCAACTCCAAGGATTTCGGAGTTATCACAATTGCTGCGGCTGCCTCGTCAACCAGACCGTAACGATTAACAGGGTAAGTACCCTCATAGTAAAGTCAGTAAAAAGGAGGTTTTAGCAATGGCTGATCTTAAATCACCTCAAGTTCAAAGTTGGTATCAGGCTCGTGAGTCTGATGCTGGGAATGTCCAGGGAGTAATTGGATATTGTCCTGCATCAACGCTTACGATAAATACCACTGATGTGGTTCAAATGGTCAAGGTTCCCCTCGGTGCAATTGTTATGGACTGCTTGCTTGAAACGGGAGCATTCGGTTCAAACGTATTGGCTTCCGTTGGGGATGGCGATGCAGTAGCTCTTTATATTACTGCTCAGTCAGTAGCAGCGGCAGCACTTCT
>Ga0209322_10002595_pt1 | contig 10286 bp, 10 predicted proteins | sample Rifsed19ft1_FD_184013 | JGI IMG/M metagenome (GOLD analysis project Ga0209322, IMG submission 184013) | Soil microbial communities from Rifle, Colorado, USA - sediment 19ft 1 (version 2) | ecosystem: Environmental > Terrestrial > Deep subsurface > Rock core/Sediment | place: Rifle, Colorado...
TCTATACGATGTGGCTCAAGCGGACGACGCCGCAGAACATCGTCATTGGCGGTGCTGCCGGCGCCGTGCCGCCGATGATCGGCTGGGCGGCGGCGACGGGCGGCATCAGCCTCGAATCCTTCGTGCTCTTCCTCATCATCTTCGTTTGGACGCCGCCCCATTTTTGGGCGCTCGCGCTGCTCAGGACGCGCGACTACGCCAAAGCCGGCGTTCCCATGCTGCCGGTCGTCGCGGGCCCCGACGCCACCAGGCTTCAGATCCTCATCTACAGCCTCATCCTCGCGCCGCTCGGCATGGTGCCGGCCATTATCGGCTTTGGCGGCACGCTCTATATGATCGCGGCGTCGGTGCTCGGCTCGCTGTTCGTGGTCATGGCGATTGCCTGCTACCGTGAAAGGGAAGGGGAGGAGGCCGACCGCGCCGCGAAGAGCCTCTTCGCCTATTCCGTGCTTTACCTGTTCCTCCTGTTCGCGGTTCTCCTCGTCGAGCAGGGCTTCGGCATTGACGGCAGCACTTTGCCGTCCCTCTGGGCGTTGTGATGCAAGATGCGGAAAAGGAGCGCCAACGCCGCCAACGCATGCGATCTGTGGCCATCGCCTGGATCCTCGCGGCGCTCGTGGTGCTGTTCTTTATCGTCACCATTGTCAGGCTCGGCGGCAATGTGGCCGTCCGGCCGCTTTGAGCTTCGGCCATGAGCGATACCGGGCAACACAAGGAAAAGCAGCAACGCCGCCACGGCGTCGTCGCCCTCTCGCTGGTCGGCCTGGTCGCCGGCATGACCGGGCTCGCCTTTGCCTCAGTGCCGCTCTATCGCCTATTCTGCCAGACGACCGGCTATGGCGGCGTGCCGCAGCGTGCCGAGCGCGCGCCCGACGAGATTCTCGATCGCACCATCCGCGTCCGCTTCGACGCCAATGTCGATCATGCCCTGCCTTGGACCTTCGGCCCGGTCGAGCGCGTAGTCGAGGTCAAGATCGGCGAGACGGCGCTTGTCTTCTTCAAGGCCACCAATAATTCGGACGCTCCGGTCGCAGGCACCGCCGTCTTCAACGTGGTGCCCGAGCTTGCCGGGCGCTACTTCACCAAGATCGAGTGCTTCTGCTTCAAGGAGCAGACGCTTGCCGCCGGCGCGAGCATCGAGATGCCGGTCACCTTCTTCGTCGATCCCAAGATCGTCGACGACGAGGATACCAAGAACATCTCCGAGATCACTCTGTCCTATACCTTCTACCGCACCGGAGAGCCTGGCGTCGCCGCGGCGCCGGCTGCCGGCAATTCGGGATCGTGATGGATATGAGGCGGGCAGCCGCCTCGGCTAGTTTGGGAGGAACAGGAGCGAGCCATGGCTGAAGCCCACGCCAATCAACACGACTATCATCTCGTCAATCCGAGCCCATGGCCGATCGTGGGTGCGATCGGCGCGCTCTCGCTCGCGGTCGGCCTGATCATGTTCTTCATCTCGAAGAAGGCGGGCACGCCGCATCTCTGGTACGTGATCCCGGGCCTCCTGATCATCATCATCACCATGTTCGGCTGGTGGCGCGACGTCATCAAGGAGGCGCATGAGGGTTACGAGACGCCCGTGGTGCAGCTCCATCTGCGCTACGGCATGATCCTATTCATCGCCTCTGAGGTGATGTTCTTCGTCGCCTGGTTCTGGGCCTATTTCGATGCGGCGCTTTATCCCGACGATGCGATCACCTACGCCCGCACCCAGGTGCTCGGCGGCCAGTGGCCGCCCATCCCGAGCGCCGAGACCGATATCGCGGGCCTCGGCAGCTTCAAGCATACCTTCGATCCTTGGGGCCTGCCCTTCGTCAACACGCTGATCCTGCTCACCTCGGGCACGACGGTGACCTGGGCGCATCATGCGCTGCTCCACAACGATCGCCGAGGTCTCGTGCTTGGGCTCGCTTGCACCATCGTACTGGGCATCTTGTTCACCACCACCCAGGCCTATGAGTACATGCATGCCGGCTTCGGCTTCGCCAACCACATCTACGGCTCGACCTTCTTCATGGCCACGGGCTTCCATGGCTTCCACGTCATTGTCGGCACCATCTTCCTGACGGTATGCCTGATCCGGGCGATGCGCGGCGACTTCACGCCGAAGCAGCATTTCGGCTTCGAGGCTGCCGCCTGGTACTGGCACTTCGTCGACGTGGTGTGGCTGTTCCTGTTCACCTGCATCTATGTGTGGGGAGCCGGCAGTAACTACGCCCATTAGCGGCGTTTGGCGCAAATCCGGGGGGCGGTCTTCAAGGATCGCCCCTTTTCGTTTGAGGAGGCTTGATGGACCAAGGGCAGAAGCGAGGGGACGTTCCGTCCTTCGGCTCGACCTTATGGGCCGGGATCGCCGGGCGTTGCCCATCTTGCCACCGCGGCAAGCTTTATTCCGGCTATCTCACGCTCGCCCCCAAATGCAACGTGTGCGGCCTCGACTATAGCTTCGCCGATTCAGGCGACGGGCCTGCCGTCTTTGTCATCCTGGTGACCGGGTTCATCGTCACGGGCCTCGCGCTGTTCACCGAGATGCGTTACGCCCCGCCTTATTGGCTGCACGCTGCCGTTTGGGGCCCGCTCGCCATCCTCCTGCCGCTCGTCCTGCTTCGGTCCTTCAAGGGCGCGCTCATTGCCCTCCAGTTCAGGCACAAAGCCGAACCGGGCAAGCTCGCCTCTGAGTAAGGCTGGCCCTGATGCAGACGAAAAGCCTGGTCGGGCTCACGGCGCTGATGCTTGCCGCCCTTGCCGTGCTCATCGGGCTTGGCGTCTGGCAGCTCAAGCGGCTCGAGTGGAAACAAGGGCTGATCGCGCAGATCGAGGCGCGCACCAAAGGCCCGCCCATCACCCTTGAGGACGCGGTCGCGCTTGCTGGCGAGGGGCGCGATCCGAGCTATTACCGCGTCCGCGTCGATGGCCGCTTCCACCACGCCAAGGAGCTTTATCTCTACGCCGTCTCGGAGGGGAGGGTCGGCTGGCATGTCATCACGCCGCTCGAGACCGAAGACGGCGATGTGGTTCTTGTCGATCGCGGCTTCGTGCCTGACGAGCTGAAAGACCCCTCCGCCCGCGCTCTCGGACAGGTCGAGAACGTGGTTACCGTCACCGGGATCGTGCGCACCCCGGAAACCCAAACCGTCTTCACGCCCGATAACGAGCCCAAGGTCAATCGCTGGTTCTGGCGCGATCTTGCCGGCATGGCGCGGTCGATGTTCCCAGGCGGCACGACCGAAGTGGCGCCCTTCTTCCTCGAGGCGGATAAGAGCGAGTTCCCCGGTGGCTGGCCTGAAGGCGGTCAGACGCGGCTGGAGATCCCCAATAACCATCTGCAATACGCCATCACCTGGTTCCTCCTCGCCGCCGGTCTCCTCATCGTCTACGGACTTTACGTATGGAGCCTTTACCGGCGGCCACCCCTTTAGGATGAGGCCTTGGTCCTGTTGCGGGCGAACTCTCCGCCCGCTAGGGTCACCCACGACAAAGCCCCCATTTCCTGCCCAAAGAGGCCTGTCTTGAAGTTTGTCTCAACGCGCGGTGAAGCGCCGGCGCTTTCCTTTGAAGGCGCGCTCCTTGCCGCGCTTGCCCGCGACGGCGGACTTTACCTGCCGGAAGCCTGGCCCAAGCTTCAGCCCGACGCGATCGCCGGGCTGGCCGGCCTCGATTATGCCGACGCCGCCTATCGCGTCATGCGTCCCTATCTCGAAGGCGATCCCTGCCTTGCCGACCTCGAGACCGTGTTGGAGGAGGCTTATGGCAGCTTCCATCACCCTGCGGTCGCGCCGTTGCGGCAGATCGCGCCGAACACTTTCATCCTCGAGCTGTTTCATGGGCCGACGCTCGCCTTCAAGGACCTCGCCATGCAGGTGGTGGCGCGGCTGATGAACCGTGCGCTCTTACGGAAAGGTGCGCATGCGACGGTGATCGGGGCGACGTCAGGCGATACCGGCGCTGCGGCCATCGAGGCGTTTCGCGGGCTCGAGGCGATCGACATTTTCATTCTGCATCCGAAGGGGCGCATCAGCGACGTGCAGCGGCGCCAGATGACGACCGCCAGCGAAGAGAACGTCCACAACATCGCCGTCGAAGGCACCTTCGACGACTGCCAGAACATCGTGAAGGCGCTGTTCGGCGACATGTCTCTCAGAGACCGGCTCGAGCTGACCGGGATCAACTCCATCAACTTCGCGCGGATCCTCGCCCAGATCGCTTACTACTTCACCGCGGGCGTCAGCTTGGGCGCTCCCTACCGGGCCGTCGCCTTCACCGTGCCCACTGGAAATTTCGGTGATATTTTCGCGGGTTACGCGGCGCGCGCGATGGGCTTGCCGGTCGCGCGCCTCGTTATTGCCACGAACCTCAATGACAGTCTCGTTCGCGCCCTAAGCTCCGGGGTTTATGAGCCTAGAAGCGTGATCGCCACCTCTAGCCCGAGCATGGACATCCAGCTTGCGAGCAATTTCGAGCGCCTTCTGTTCGAGCTCGCCGGGCGCGACGCCGCGCGGGTAAGGGCGCTCATGGAGGAGCTGCGCAAGACGGGGGCTTTCCGCCTGAGCGAGACCGAGCTTGCCGGCTTGCGTGAGCTGTTCGCGGCGCATGCCATCGGCGAGCCTGAGACGGAGATGACCATTCGCGGGCTCCTGGACGAGACGGGCATGCTTATCGATCCCCATACCGCGGTTGCCGTGGCGGCGGCGCGGGCGGAGAGCGGCCTTGGAGCCGCACCCATGGTCGTGCTGTCCACGGCCCATCCCGCCAAGTTTCCCGAGTCCGTCGAGCGGGCTTGCGGCCGCGTGCCCGAGCAGCCCGAGCGCTTAAGGCTAAGGCTCGGCCAGCACGAGCGCTGCGCCTTCCTCCCTAACGAGGTGGGCGCCGTTGCCGGCTTCATCGAGACGCATGCCCGCGCGCCCGGGAAGACCGCAGCGCGCCGCGGGCGCCGGGCCGAGGTGCGCGCGTGAGCATTGAGCGGTCAACGCTAGCCAATGGCCTGACGGTAGTCAGTCACGCCATGGCCGAGGTCGAGACCGTCTCCCTCGGCATCTGGATCGGTGCCGGGAGCCGGAGCGAAGCGCTTGGCGAGCATGGCGTCGCCCATTTCCTCGAGCACATGGCCTTCAAAGGGACGGCGCGCCGGAGCGCCAAGGATATCGCCGAAGAGATCGAGGCAGTCGGCGGCGAGCTCAATGCCGCGACCGGCGTCGACTCCACCACCTATTACGCGCGCGTGCTGCGCAAGGACATGCCGCTCGCGCTCGATATCTTGAGCGACATCATCCTAGCCCCGCGCTTCGATCGCACCGAGCTTGCCCGCGAGCGCGACGTGATCCTGCAGGAGATCGCGGCCGCCATGGACTCACCCGAGGACATCGCTTTCGACCTGGTGCAGGAGGCGGCCTTCCCCGACCAGCCCGTCGGCAGGTCGATCCTCGGCACGGTGGAAAGCGTGGGCCGCTTCAAGCGCGCCCATCTCGGCGCCTATCTTTCCGCCCATTATCACGGCCCCAACATGGTGCTGGCGGCCGCCGGCGCCGTCGATCACAAGGCGCTCGTCGCCGAAGCTGAGCGCTGGCTTGGCTCCTTCGATACCGAGGCGGCGCCAGAGCCGGAAAGTGCTCTTTATTCAGGGGGCGTCAGGCGCTCGGCGAAGCCCTTCGAGCAGACCCATGTCGTGCTTGCCTTCGAGGGGACGCCCTACCGCCATGCCGACTATTTCACCGCGCAGATTTGCGCCGGTGCCCTGGGCGGCGGCATGTCCTCGCGCCTCTTCCAGGAAGTGCGCGAGCGGCGCGGGCTGTGCTACGCCATCTATGCCTTCTCAAGCGGGCTTTCCGACAGCGGCATGTTCACCATCCACGCCGCTGGCGGCCCCGATCGCGCGCATGAGCTGTTCGCGGTGATCCGTGACGAGCTGGTCAAGGCTGCCGAGGAAGGCTTCCGCCCCGACGAGATCGCCCGCGTCAAGGCCCAACTCAAGATGGGGCTCCTGGCGGGGCTTGAGAGCTCAAGCGCGCGCGCCGAGCAGCTCGCCCGCCAGATCCTGATCCATGGCCGCCCGCTGTCGACCGAGGAGCTGATCGAGAAGGTGGAAAACGTCGAGGCTAACGACCTGCAAGCCTTGGTTGAGCGCATGCTCGCCTCGCCGGCCAGCCTTGCCACGGTTGGGCCCATTCTTCATGTTGCAAGATTCGACCGGGTGGCGGAGAAATTCACTGTTCCATCCATCAGGGCCGCTTGAGAGGGAATGCCGTAAAGCCATGGCGCTATTGCGAACCGCATCCCCGAGCGATCTTGGGCCGGTCATCGAGTCCGAGCATGTCATGTTGCGTACGCCGCAGATGTCCGACTTCCCCGCTTGGGCTGAGCTTAGGGCTGCGAGCCGCGAGTTTCTGACGCCGTGGGAGCCGCTATGGGCCTCCGACGAACTTTCCCGCGCCTCGTTTCGCCGGCGCGTTCGTCACTATTTGCGCGACCTCCGCGAGGATGTGGGCTATGCGCTTTTCATCTTCGCCGCCTCGAACGGCGCGATGGTCGGCGGCCTTACGCTGTGCAACGTGCGGCGCGGCGTGACCCAGTCCTGCACGCTCGGCTATTGGATCGGCGCCAAATACGCCCAGCAAGGCTATATGACGGCTGCCATCCGGGCTGTTACCCCGTTCGTGTTCGATTCGCTAGAGTTGCACCGGCTGGAGGCGGCGTGCCTGCCGAGCAATGCAGCCTCGATCAAGCTCCTGGAGAAGACGGGTTTCAAGCGCGAGGGACTCGCGCGTCGCTATTTGCGGATCAACGGCGTTTGGCAGGACCATCTGCTTTACGCGCTGCTTGACACCGATACGCGCCGGTAAGCCGCGCGCATCGCAAGCGGCAAGGAAGACGGGGGAGGAATGGCGGAGTTGAGCGCCTCAGTACGAGGTGAAGCGGCGCCTTCCTGGCATCGAGGCGGGCGGACGGCTGCGCTCGCTTGCGCCATCGTCGCCGCCGGTCTCCTCTTGTCTGCGGCCCACGCTCACGCCATTGAGGCGATCCCGGTCGAGCCCAATCTGGAAAAGATCGACATCACCGCCAAGGGCGAGCTCTATGAAGGCCGCGGCGACCGGCTGCAAATCGAGACGGCGCCCGGCCCCGACGGCTATATCGGCCGCATGGCGGTTGCCGCCTCCATCCCCGGCACCAATCCGGGCTGGCTCGTCTTTGCCCTGTCCAATCCGACGTCCGAGCGCATCGTGCGCTGGCTGGTCGCGTCGCGCTATACGCTCGCCGATTCGCGCGTGTTCTGGCCCATCCTCGATGCCCCCCGCATCGCGGCCGTTACCCCGTCGCTCGGCTTCCGCCCCGAGACGCTGAAGAGCGACCGCGCCGACATGTTCCGGCTGAACCTGGAGCCCGGCCAGACCGTCACCTTCGCCGCCGAGATGAGCTCGCAGCAGGTGCCGCGGCTCAATCTGTGGGACCCCAATGCCTATCAGGCTAAGCAGCAGGATCGCATGTTGTTCAATGGCGTGCTGCTCGGCATCACCGGGCTGCTTGCCATCTTCCTCACCGCGATTTTCGCCGCCAACCACCGGGCTATCTTCCCGGCGACCGCGCTCGTGGCTTGGGCGGCCCTCGCCTATTTCTGCGTCGATTTTGGCTTCTGGAACAAGATCTTCCCAATAGGTCCCGACCGCACGGCGCTCTACCGCGCGGCTGCGGAAGCGGGGCTCGCCGCGAGCTTAGTGCTCTTCCTCTATGCCTTTCTCCGTATCGGGCTTTGGCACGGTTGGATCAGGACCTTGTTCTGGGGCTGGATCGCGGTTCAGTTTGGACTCATCCTCGTCGCCATTGTCGATCCGGCCTTTGCCTCAGGCTTGGCGCGCGCCTCGCTCGTGGCCATCGCCGGCGTCGGCACCGGCCTCATCGCCTATTTTGCGCTGCGTGGACAGGACCGGGCGCTTTCACTCATTCCAAGCTGGATGCTGCTCGTCGTATGGCTGTTCGGCGCCGCCATGATCGTGCTCGGCAAGTTGTCCGGCGACCTCGTCGTCTCGGGGCTTGTCGCGGGCCTCGTGCTGATTCTCGTGCTGCTCGGCTTCACCGTGACGCAATTCGCCTTCCGATCCGGTGGCGCACCCTTAAGCCTCGGCCCGCCGAGCCTCGTGCAGATGAAGTCGCTCGCCGTGGACGGCTCCGGCGCCCATGTCTTCCAGTGGTACGCCGGCAGGGACCAGATCACCGTGGCGAACGAGGTGGAGCAGGAGCTTGGGCTCGAGCCTGGCGCCCTCAACGTGGCGGTCGATGACTTTCTTCAGCACATGCACAATTCCGACCGCGAGCGCTTCCGGCTCATGCTGTGGTCGCTACAGGAGAAGCAAGGCGGCGACTTGCAAATCGATTTCCGCCTGCGACGCCACGACGGCACCTATCTTTGGTATGACCTCCACGCCCACGCCACACCGAGCGAGAACGCGCGGCTCCTTCGCTGCACCGGCTTGCTGCGCGACGTGACCAACCTGAAGCGCTCCTATGAGCGGCTGATCCACGACGCGGTGCATGACAGCCTTACCGGCCTTCCCAACCGCGAGCTGTTCATGGATCGCCTGCAAGGGGGCATCACCCGCGCCCGCGAGGGCCAGGCCAACCGTCCCACCGTACTTTTCATCGACATCGACCGCTTCAAGAATGTGAACAAGAGCTTCGGCCTCGTCGTCGGCGACAGCATGCTGCTTACGCTCGGCCGCAGGCTGAGCCGTCACCTCAATCCCCAGGACACGCTCGCCCGCCTGGGCGGCGATCAGTTCGCCATTCTCCTGATCTCAGAGTCCGACCCGCATCATGTGGCGACGCTCGCCGAGCGGGTCAGGCGCGCGCTGCGGACGCCGATGAAGATCAGCGCCAAGGAGATCATCCTCACCGCCTCAATCGGCATCGTCGTGCATGATGGGACCCAGGCGACGGCTCAGGAGATGCTGCGCGAAGGCGAGCTGGCCATGCTGAGAGCCAAGCGCGGCGGCGCCGACCGCATCGAGATCTTCAATCCCGCCATGCGGGGCGAGGACGAGAGCAAGCTTCCGCTCGAAAGCGATCTAAGAAAGGCGCTCGAGCGGCAGCAGATCGCCGTGCTCTACCAGCCCATCACCCGGCTCGCCTCCAACCAGCTCGCCGGCTTCGAGGCCCTGCTGCGCTGGGACCATCCGACGCGGGGACGGCTCGGCGCCGAGGACTTCATCCCGCTCGCCGAGGAGTCCGGGCTCATCGTCGAGCTCGGCAGCTATGTCCTGGGACAGGCGCTCGAGGAGGCGGGACGCTGGCACAAATTGCTGCCGCGCGACCGCGATCCGCTCTTCGTCAGCGTCAATGTATCGAGCCGCCAGCTCTTCCGCCAGGACATGGTGCAAGAGATCAGGCTGATGCTCGCGCGCGAGGCGGTGCCCAAGGGCACGCTGAAGCTCGAGATCACCGAGTCGCTGGTTATGGAGAATCCCGAGCGCGCGGTAGAGATTCTCACCTGGCTCAAGACCTTCGGCGCCAGCCTCGCGCTCGACGACTTCGGCACCGGCTATAGCTCGCTGAGCTATTTGCACCGCTTCCCGTGCGACACCATCAAGGTGGACCGCTCGCTGGTCCGCGACAGCGGGCTCGACGGCTCGACCCCGCTGATTCTCCGCTCGGTCATAGCGCTCGCGCACGAGCTCGGCAAAGAGGTGGTGGCCGAAGGCGTCGAAACGCAGGCTGACGCGAGCTATCTCCGCTCGATCGGCTGCGAATACGGCCAGGGCTATTATTACGGCGAGCCGATGGCGGCCAAGGACGTGGCGAGCCTGCTCGCCGCGCTCGCCAGTCACCGCAAGCGCCGCGAGCGCGAGCGCGCCCGCGCGCCGGCCGAGCCCCAGGCGCCCAAGGGGTTGGAAGTGCAGGTGGGAGGCCCCGCGCCGCTGCCCGCTCTACCCGGACCCGGCACGGTGCCGTCCGCTTCCTAAGCGTGGCCTGAATCGTTGACGAGGCGGATCGGATCGATCCCGATCTTGTTCAAGGCGCGCGAATATTTGCGGTCGACCTTGGGATCGAAGATCAGCTCCGGGTCCGCCGCGCAGGCGCCCGGCCACGGAAAAGGCGAGGTTGATGATCGCCTTGTCGATCCGAGAGGCCTCGAGCAGGCCACCGAACAGGAATGAATCCGAGAGAATAAACAGCCAGAGGCCGAGGCGGTTGTTGCCCAGCTTATACTTGTAGTCGCTCATGTGAGCGGTGTCGGCAGCCATCAGTGGCCTCCTTCTTCGCGTAAGACGCGCGAGATGTGCATAAAGTAGTAGAGG
>Ga0209322_10002597_pt1 | contig 10279 bp, 14 predicted proteins | sample Rifsed19ft1_FD_184013 | JGI IMG/M metagenome (GOLD analysis project Ga0209322, IMG submission 184013) | Soil microbial communities from Rifle, Colorado, USA - sediment 19ft 1 (version 2) | ecosystem: Environmental > Terrestrial > Deep subsurface > Rock core/Sediment | place: Rifle, Colorado...
ATATTCTGCTCCCCCTCCAGGGGAGACAAAACTAGCGTTTGTTCCAACAAAATCAGCATTCGACCATGCATAGTAGTCAACTCCAGCAGCTGTGGGAGCCACATAAAGGCGCTTATTTAATGGATGAAAAGTCGCATACCTTGGCTTCCAGTCTGCAGGGACTCCTTGCAAGGCTTTCCATGTGCTATCTGCTGGGTCTCTCCATCTTGGAGCATCCACACCATTAACGAAGAATGCAGTTCCATGCCCAGGTGTAATAAAAGGGAAATTTGCGATGGAGAGCCCCGTAAGAACCTCTGTTGAATCATCCCAGAGTTTTCCAGAGCTAGTGAAAACTAAACGATGCCGCGTCCCATCTGGGCGCAAGTACTGAACAACAGCTCTTGCCTGCACCGCCCCTTCTGGCTGTGCAATCTGCACCATTCCCTTCCTGCGCTTCCCAAGACGGGCATCCACCTCACGAGAATCTACCCATTCCTCATCCAAAATCCTCGAAGGAGCCTCGTTGTCTCTTACACCTTTCCAGGATTTGGGCTTTACTGAAAGAGAGAACGGCTCTCCTGGCATTATTCCTTCACCCAAGCATCCGAGAGGCTTGATTCTTTTGTCCAGTCATCTGCTAAAGATGCTTCTTTCGCCCAAGTATCTGCTAATTCCGCTTCCCATGCCCAGTCAACAATTCGCCGTGCTTCGCAAGCGATTTCCACCTCAATCGAGAGCTGAGTTCTTGACTGGACAGGAAGCACAGCATCAACACTAACAAGAACCAGCTCTACACCTGCAGCGACGGCAATCTCCTGATCGAATCCAACAATAGCGGACGCTTGCACAGGGATCTCTTGGTCACTCTGCACATGACCCAACCAAAGAGCCTCAACCATGATTAGCTGGTCAATATTCAACAACTGCCTTGATGCTACAGGAATTACAGCATCTATCGCAAGAACACCCATGGCTGCAACAGGAATAACAGCATCAGCGTAGAACTCATTCCATTCCTCGAAATCCTCTGCCGCAGGTGAGTTGAGATTCTGTCGCACACCAACGATGCCACAATATCCAGATGTGTAAGTCCCATCAGCAACAGGGCCTATGATCACACTCCCATTACGGAGCACGTCGATCTGGTCTCCTACCGCACGGACCTCGATTCTATCACCAAGACTGAATGCTCCTGTGTAAGTGGAGCCAATTTGTGTTCCCTCTAGACCGCCTTTAAAAAGTCTGATCCTCAAATAGGAACCATTTGTAAAATACACAAGGGCGTGATACCCTGGATTCCCTGCTGACATTCTTGCTCCAGGGCCGACGCGATCAGAAGCTACGTCAACTCCACTCATGAAAACCAGCACTCCAGCTTTCTGATTATCAGCAGGCTGCCCCGCCCCTGTGTACCTTGCACTCCCCGTCCCAGCACATACAGCCCTGTTTGATGAGATTGTGAATCCAGTTTGATCCTCAACCCAATTCGCTCCGAGGTCAGCTGAATCTCCCCGATTGAAATTATCAGAGGCAAGTAGCGTGGACACTATGCACTTACCCCGCTGAGGCGAAGTGTGAAACTATCATCATACGGCAACTCTGTGATCACAAGCCGAGACCGCAACCAGATTCCCTGCGCGGAGCCTGCTGTTAAAACTCCCCCATTTGCGACGTTTTTTGTGGAGGTGTCGAAAGTGAATCCTGCAGGGGCAACTTTCCTGTTATTACCTGCTCCATTTGTCCCTGTTCCATTCAAAGATGTCTCAAGAGCAAAGGTGTGCACCCCTTGAGAGTCCACAGCAATAAGTAGCTGGCCGCTGTTAACTGATAGCGTGCCGTGTTGATTCTTGACAAAAACCTTCTCGTGGTAGTCAGTCTGAGCAGCTGGATTGATCATTTGGTTGTAAAAAGGGAGCTGAACAGCATTCATTGCAGCGGGAAGGGTGGCAATGGTGGCGCCAGCGCTACTCTTGCGAATTGTGACTGTTCCAGCAGTTGAAGCGCTCTTTTCTGCGGCGAGGAAAATCAATTTGGAGTTTATAAACGCAACGACTGAAACTCCATTAAGGGTTTTGACCTCGCTTTGAAGTGCGCCCGCGGAGTCTAAGTAAAAAATCGTGACTGTTTGTGTTGTATCTCCTGCGCTGCTGGAGAGCATCTCAAGAGCATTTGCTGTGCCGAGTCGGGTGAAAACAATCCCTTTCGTAAGGTCAATTGCTCCACCAATATTCTGCACAGAGTCGTCTTTCGCAAAAACCGCTGCCGCATACCAGGCAATATCACTTGCGACTACTGGCATTTGCTGCTCCTTGTCTCACACACCTGAGACAGACATGGTAGAATCATGTTCCGCCCATCCAAATCTTTGTAAGCCGATTCCTGCACTTCTTGCATAGGAGGGTCAACTAACACTCATAATGAGTGGGTTCGCCCAGTATTCACTAGGAGCTGGCTCCTGGCTCATAAATGGCTTGAGAAACAACTCATCACGATCTTCCCCTTCATCTCGTTTCTTCCCAGCTTGGAGGATGCCATCAACAATTTTCATGTCAGCTTCAGACTTCGTATAGGATTTGATGTCAGCATAAATAAAGGACCTCAACCCGATACGAAGAGCCGGCATGAGATAATCAGGAATTATTGGGGTCTGTCCACCAGTCAAGTTCACTGGGTTGTATGTGTAAATTAACATCATTGTCCAGGAGCTGGAACTCGGCTTTGGTGCGATCAAGAGCTTGTCATCATAGACAGTATAATCCCTGGGATAGCCTGCTGCAAGACTCTCCAAACGAGGATAGCGGCGATGAAAATCTGGAATGCCTTTCTTGTCCAACTTTCTTGAGTTGGTGTCTCCAGTATCAATCCAAAGAGTATCAGGACTGCGGAAGTCAATGGGAAGGGCGTAACGGTAGGTATTCACCACAGTAGCTCTAGTAGCCCTTGTGGTGATGAAACTCCAATCAGCATATCCAAGAATCAGCTGATAGACATCATCAAACCACTCTCCCGCACGGGCAGTAAGATCAGCACGACCAACCAATCCAAGAGCTGTTGCGATTATTTGATCTTTAGTTGCCACTAAACCCCCCAAGCGTTAAGGAGTTGAGCAAGACGATCAGCTTTCTCATCCTCTGAGATCAAGTAATGATGCCAAATCCAGTTTGCGTTCTGCAGGCCAAGCTTCTTTAGGATCTCTTTTACACTCATGAATTTAAGCCCAAAACGAGAGATGTTCCTTGAGAGGGTGAAGTCACTGATGAGATGACCTGGCTTGATGGGTTTCTTCAACTCTGCCTGGATAGGGAAAATCCTATTGATCGCTTGCTCGCAATTCAAGTCGTCTAGTGGTCTCCAAAGATCAAGGCACCAATCACTAGCAACTGTAAAGCAATTTCCCGATCCAATGAAACGCCCATCTCGACGGAAGTAGTCATCCATTCGCCATCTAACAGTGGCTACATCTGCATCAAGATGGGAGATGGTGTCTTTCCCAAGATGCGCTGTCAAATCAAGAAAATCAGGATGTATCGCCATGTCCGAATCAATGTAGATATTCCAATCAGCACCAAGTTGCTTTGCCAGCTCAAAAATTTGAAGCTTCTCATAATCAAGAGGCCAGACTGGAAACTTGCGTTCACTGATGATGAAGACTTCAGCACCAATTTTATTCGCATAGCGATGAATTAGTGGATAAGTAAGCGATGTAATTTTTGGTGCGTAGTTGTCAATATTAAGTAAAAAAATCATCTTCCTCAAGTCACTCTCCTAGGGGGATGAACCAAAGATCATCAGGCCCGCGTTTCGGGGGAAGCTCAAGTTCCCCCACAGCTTGACTGACACCATCCAAGTTCCAATCATGCCCACAAAGAAGCTTCTTTGCCACAGGGGTCCAAACACGTAAGTCTAACCGAACCGCTTCCAGTGTGTGCTCTCCATCAAGGAAAACCATGTCAACAGACTTTGGCTCAAAGGTGATAGCTGCTAAATGACTTGGGAGCTGTAGCAGTTCTAAGTTCGTCATGCTCCCAACATTTCGCAAGAACTCTCGTTTGACATCCCCATGATTTGCAAATCTCTGTTCCCCTTGAAGTTCAGATGGAGAGCCTTGGAAATGGTCCACCACAAATACAGTCCCAAGACACCCACGACAAAGAGCATGGGTAGACCGCCCAAACCAAGCACCCACTTCAACAACAGACTGGAACCGACTTGCCTGCTCATAAAGCCATTGCAGCTCTTTGTGAGACATCCAACCAAAGATCCCAATCTCAGGAGGCTGGTATAACTGTTTCAAGAAAACTCCTGGGAGGGGAGCCTCCGGAGAAGCCCCCCTCCATGAGTGACCTACTACTCACACTGGAGCAGGACAACTGCCTTTCTTCGCACCGTGTCTGATGCGAGGCTTTGCAGGGCAGCCGCCACAGCGATCTCATTGGCGTCAAGCCCAGAGTTCGCATTGATGGCAGTTGTTGGCAAAACCTCCAAGATCGCCGTCCCAGCTCTGAGGCGATCTCCCTCAGCCACAGCGGTTCCAGCCGCTGTCACATCAGCACTTGGATAGATCCCACGAACTTGAATCCATCCACAGAAAGCTGCGGTCAAGCTCGCCATTGGAATCCCAGCTGTGCGCTTTGCTCCTGCAGCAGCTGCAGCGATGACACTCCACCGCTTGATGAAGTTCACCGTGTCGTTTGTGGTGAGTGCTGCAGTCAGAGCGGGGCTGAAGTCCACTTGGAGAGCTTGGACCTTTGTGACAAAGCTGTATTCACCTTCAGGTGCAGCGCCCGCAGCTCCTGCATCATCAACGACGTGGATGATGTCATCCACATTGACCTTGTCATCGATGAAAGAGCCCGAAGCTCGAAGCACCTTAAGGTTGCTACTGATGTTAGTGGCTGCTACTGCGCTGCCGATCAAGACTCCATCATACATCACCAAGGAGTCCGCAGCGAGTGCTCCAGCTGTGCGGTTCTGCACGTACCGGAACCAGCGCTCTCCGTACTTTCCATCCACTTCCACCCGCAGCACACCAAGCTCCTCCTTTCCAGGATAAGCATGGACGTCTGTGAGTGCTGTCACAAAAATCGATTTGAACATCTGAGTCTCCCCAGTGTTAGGCCATCTCTGGCCGTTGGACTACATACCTGACAAGATACCCTGCATGCGCGAGTTGGAGAGGGTGATCTCCCCCTTGACCACTACCTGCGCAACTCGATCAAGCTGATCTGGAATTGGCTTCCAGTCAGTTATGTCGAAGTCTGCATGGGAGTTGATCACGAGCCTGATGTAGCGCTCGTTGAGGAGGCGCAGTTCTCCTGCTGGAGATGATGGACTAAAGGTCAAGGCCATGCCTTTATACTTCAAGGCCTCAAAGCCCTGATCACCCATACGACCATCGTACACCCTCAGCATTGGAGTCAGCCCAGCCTCGTACAACTCGTACTGGTTCTGATCTGTGAGTCCCAGCGTTGGGTGGTCATTTCCCACAGAGCACGAGTTGTAGACCTTCCTTGTGTTGAAAGCAAAGGATGTATCACCAGTGGGCAACCCAGTGTCATCCTTTGTACGCTGGAAATTTCGGAACCAAGCATTCGCTGCAAGGCTTCGATCAATCCCACCAACAGTCCCAACTGTTGGAGTTGACGAAACTAGCAGCGCCAACCCTGTGAGATCAAGACCACCATTCCCGGTGCCGTCGCCAAAGGCCATCACTTCCAAGGCATCGATCAGACTCAGCTCTAGGTTCTTCAACTTCCCCTGAGCCAAACTCATGATCGCGTGCTTGTCAGTGTTCTCGGTGTCATCACCGTGAAGGCGAATCACAGAGCCAGCAACCAGCTTCCAGTCGAACTTGGCAACGGTCATTGGATCGGTGTTTGTGATGTCCACTTTGCCACCACGAGCCAAGCTTTTGACTGTGGTGTTCTTGGCATACATCAGAGTCTCACCAATCCAACGCCCGCCAGTCTCCCTTTGGATGCGCCCGGCTGAATACAGCCAGTACCAAAAGGGAGTTGCCTTGAAAATGTTATCCACCGCCTTGGTTTTCATGGTCTGCCAAGTGGTGGAGTAGAGACTGTCTAGTTGCTCTGTCAAAGTTGGCATTGTTATTTCTTCCCGAAGATTTTGTCATAAGCCATGCCAGCGGCATCGCCGTATGACTCAGGCTGCCGAGCCTTCCCGGAGCCTAAATCTCCACTCGGACCTGACCCGGTCTCACCGCTCGTAGGACGACTACCACTTTCGCCAGCAGGGGTTGCTTCTCCAGACGCATCTTGCTTGGCAGTTTTGAAGCTTTTGCTGCTGACAGCTTCCATGCCCTTGACCATGACATAAATCTCGGCAGGATCAAGACCTGGCATCCTTCCCGCAATCTCAATCATGGCATCCTTATAGTCCCAAAAGTCCTTGAATCTTCCTGCAGCCTCTGCAACTTTTGTCTTCGCATCAATCGCGGTGACTTTTGCTTCGATGGGCTTGTTCTGGTCGGTAACAACCTTTTTGATCTCTCCAACAATGAAGTTAGCGAGTTCCACATTGTCTAGTTGATTGAGATCAATAGCTTGGGGTTTCTCCTTTCCACCTTTGTCGCCAGGATCTTTGATCCCTTTCTTTGAATCCTCCAAGTAGGCCAAATACTCTGGAGAGATGATTGTCTTATGCAGCCCCTCTAGTTTTGACGCGTTCTCTCCAACTTGCTTCTTTAGACCATCACGTTCTTGAGTGAGAGTCTTATTTGCTTCCTGCAGTTGAGTAAGCTGCTCTTGCACCTTCTGCTGATCTTGTGGAATCACTGGTCCTGCAGGGGAACCCCCAGGAATTACATCAACCATGTCACCCTCCTCTAAGAGCCAAGTTCGTTGTTCAAATTACGTTCACGCAGGATTTGCCTGTATTGTGGCCATGATTCAATCTGGACTGGTGTATGTCCAAGATGCTCATGCACAAACGGGCGGAACGCGAACATCTGCGCCGTTGGAACCCAAATGAGTTTGCCTTTGCAACTAGAACACCTGCCAAGACGCTTTGTGTTTTTAGCCACCACTTCTCCCCTGCGCCCACAGTTGGAACACTCAACATCATATCTAAGCACCAGGACCACCTCTTAAAGCATCAGCAGTTGGCGAAGCTTGGGTTTTCTTCTGCTGTGGCTGCCCTCCTCCAATGCTTCCCATGAGTAACATCATTTGCATCTGCAAGGCTGCAGCCTGCTCTGGAGGAATGAGCAGTTGTTCAACAGGAACTGAGTCAAATTGTTCAAGATAAAACCGATAGAGTTCCGCCTGAGCGACGTTTGGGTCACCTTTCATGGTTTTGAAAACAATATCAGCCTCCTGCTTGGCAACTGCCTTTGAAACAGGGATGGTTGAGTCAGCGGCAATCTTCAAAGCATAATCATCTTTCAAACCAGAACCGATGAAAGTAACAGGAAAAGGAATCCCGGTCACCTCAATATATCGAGGAGTCTTCCAAAACTTGAAGATCATGGGGTTGGTTTTTGTTCTGAAAGAGTCAGTAATATGGTCAGCCATGAGGTCTCTTCGTTCATCCCCACGAAGCATGAGGTTTTGCTGCACGATGTTCGCCTCTGTAGCTGTCCTGCGAGAGACTTCAAATTCTGCGAGAGAGTTGCGAGAGAAGCCAATGACCTCACGAATGTCATCTCTTGTGACTTCACTGATATTAAAGAGGTCTCTTGACATTGAAGGATTAAGTATCATCGCTGCTTGCTGTGGGGGGCCATCAGTGAGGATAATGGGAGCAATTTGATCACTCGCAAGCTTTGTACGATCAGCAGCATCAATGACATTCTTGTCGATGAGAAGCTTCAAGAGAGTGATCTTCTTATGCCCCATCTCTATTGTTCTAGTCTCATTCAATTCCTTGACCAGAGGGAGAATTGCAGCCGCATCCGATAACCCCCAAAAGTCCTCGCCATCCTCATTAAACTGCATTATGCTCACAGGGAGGCCAATGGGAAGATTGTGCTCTTCATACCGCATGAAGTCTTCACCCTGATCCAAAGTGAGAGCCATCACACGACCTTCGCGCTTGTCCCAAATCTCGTAGAAGATTAGCCAACCCTCGTCGAAAAACTCCCTCTGGCGATATTGAGTTGGATATGCTGCTTTATCACGGAAAGGAAGATAGAGTTGACTGGTGCCAGAATCGAGTCCAACACCCCAATTTGCTTTGAAATCAGCAGTCACACTCTTTTTGTAAACAGGGTCAGCTTTGACATCCTCTAAAGGACGCCTGCAAACAAAGGCACACCAAGGAGCCTCATGAGAATTCCTTGTCCCCCAAGGGACCAAGAAATCCTCTGGAGGAGTTCTCAAAGACCAAGGACTGTCTGGATGGATCAGACCATGATAAGAATACTTGCGGAGCTTTTCATCTATAAGGGCATCAGTCTCGGTTGCTTGAGGGAAGCCCAGCTCTCCAAGGAGCTCTTCCACCGCGGGGTGCACATCCCCATTAAGAGGCTGGTCTTTTTTTGCAGTCTCAGGGAGTTCAGTACCTATGGTGGCATAGCCATGTTTAAGAACACTAATGTTGAACCGGTAGCAATCAAGAATTCCCAACTTATACTGGCTTTTGAGGCTATTTTGCTCGATTAGTTGAGTATCCACAGCCTCAACTATCTTTGCTTTGAGTCTTGCTGCTGGATCACTCATTCTCCCTGGTGATGGCCTTGCAGAAATTGTGGGTGATTTGAAATACAACTGAGGAATCATGGCGCGCCCGATTGCAAAGAGCAAGTTGATCCCAATTCCAGCAGTAGGACGTCTGTTGAGATAATACTCCCTGACTTCTCTCCAGACGCTCAACCGATTCCCTGCATTGAGATATGACTCAGCGTTGACGATGCGCTGACGCCACATCGCGAGGTCTTTTTCTATCTTGTCTTTTGCTCTCGGACGTGCCATGATCTCCTCTCGGACAACTAACCGCTGCGGTTGGGGTCCTTGTCACCCTTTGCAGCAGCCCCCGCGGGCAGTGTTGAACCAGTTGGAGCGAGCGTTCCATCCTTCCTCTCACTGTCCTTTGGGGTCTCTACAGGACCTGTGAACTTCCCTGGCATGAGCCTCACCTCCTCCCTATTCGCTCACGCGCTGTCGCATGGCGGCTTTGGAGCGTTTTGGGATGCCCTTCATAGGCATCTTGACCACGTCTGCGGGTGGTAATGGCCGATGAGAACTTGGTCCCTGCACAGGGCCTTCTTGAAGGGCGCTTGCGACGGAGCCTTTTTTGAACTTCTTTGGAGCTGCCAACTGGATTCCCCCTTTCAAATACTTTTCACCCATGAAAAAGTATTTACCCTAACGGCGGTATAGGCTGATATGCTGCAACCTTTGCAGCGACAGCAGAGAGTGCTGTGAAAGCAATGTCCGCTCTAGCTTTGATCTCCTCTGGAGTAGCCGGGTCATCTTTCACAGCACCATAGAGACGAAGTCCGAGATCAATAGCCGCGTTAGCCAACATGATGATTGTGATTGGGTCCATTATTGCACCCCCTTTGCTGCTGGTGCGTATACTTGGAGAACAATGTTCAAAAGCTGATTCTTGAAGTTTCGGATGAGTTCTGCTTGCTGTTCAGGAGTGACTGCAACTCCAGCCGCCCGTAACGTAACTAGAGCCCTCTCTGCCTCAGCAAAGCTCTGACGAAAGCCTGGGACGAACTTTCGCCACTTGTCATAATCTGCCTCAGGAATCTTTTTCGCTAGATATGCAGCGTCAATTTGCGCTGCTGTCTCTAGGAATTGATTCCCAAAAGCTGCAAGGGTTTCCGCACTTTTGGTGACTGTGAGCGTGGTGCAAGCAACAACGAGAACCAATAGGAGAGCCAGCAGAGAAAGTTTCTTTGTCTTCATGATCCCTCCGCAAAAACTACGCTGGTTCCACTCGATAGCCATCAACCCCCTTCACAAAAGCAATAACAGAGGAAACCCCAATGACTAGCCACTCCCACTGACTCGGCCAGTGATTGAGGGCAAGCAAGATGGCGCCGCCAGTGATGATGCTCTGAGAAAATCCATGCCAAGAGGCTCTTCTTATCCAGATCCAGTTCATACTTGCCCCCTCACTTGTAGCTCCGAGATCTCATCCCTGCTTTTGATCGCGCTGGGGGTTTGGTCGGCCCTTGCACAAAATCCTCCACATCCGCCGACTTCATGGAAGAGGCCGCCTTTTGAACCTTAGGGCCTCCAACTGGATGGCCAGCCTTCCTCGCTTTGACCATTTTCATGAAGCGCTTTTGTTTTGCTGTTCCAGGCATCCTACCTTCCTCCGCGAA
>Ga0209322_10002600_pt1 | contig 10275 bp, 6 predicted proteins | sample Rifsed19ft1_FD_184013 | JGI IMG/M metagenome (GOLD analysis project Ga0209322, IMG submission 184013) | Soil microbial communities from Rifle, Colorado, USA - sediment 19ft 1 (version 2) | ecosystem: Environmental > Terrestrial > Deep subsurface > Rock core/Sediment | place: Rifle, Colorado...
GACACGGGCGATGCCGTCGCCGTGCGGAATCCCCTCAGGACGACTTCATGCCGGACGCCCAGGGAATCGATCGTGATGACGGGCTGCCCGGACACCGCGACGTAGCGGTCGACTTTGTCGGTCACCTCGAAGCGGTCACCACCCCGATACCGAATGCGGACCTCTGCGCTCCGACTCCGATCGGCCACGATCCCGGTGACCGGTCCGCGTGGCCGGGCGCGGACGAATCCGATCCCCAGCCTCGATCCATATCCGAGATTCGCGGTGTGAACGACGTCGACGACGGCGACCACGTACCCGCGAGTTCGCTCGCGATACAGCGCGAGGAGCGCCGCGAGGATCCCTGCGAGTGACAGGAACCCGAGAAGTCCGAGGATCGGAGGAATGACCGGGTTGCACTCGAGGAGTGATCCGCATGGCCGCACGGCGTCCGACGCCTCTGACGGGTCGCTGAGGCCGGCGGCATTTGCGGCGAATGCCCGGCACACGTACTCCACGCCGTTCGTCAGGTTCCTGATCTCGGCCGTCGTGATCCCGGATGAGGCGACATCGATTCGGACAGGCCACGTACGACCCTGGTCGCCCGAGCATTCGTACCGATAGTCGGACACGAGCGACGCATCTTCGGCCGGCAGCTGGATCCGCACCGCGCGGTCCAGGGCCTCAACGGCCGGCTTCCCGGGCGCCGCCGGGCGCCCGACGGGCGTGGCGGTCGTGGTCGCGGCCGTCCACGAGCCCTCCGTGGTCGCGTCGACGGCCGCCACCGCGCATTCGTAGGCCGCGCCGTTCGTGAGTCCATCGACAACGGCCGATGTCGTGAGCGACGCGCCCTCGTCCGATTCCGTCCACTCGCCCTCGCCCGAGCGGCAGCGGACCCGGTAGTCGACGATCGGCGCCGGCGTCGTGGCAGGAGCGGTCCACGCCACCTCGATCCGGCCGTCGCCGGGCGTGAGCGTGACACTGCGGACCGCGCCCGGTGTCGGTACCGGGGTGGGTGTCGGCAAGGGCGTCGGCGTCGGTGCGACCGTGAAAGTGCAGGTGACGTCCTGGAGCGCGACGGCGACAGCGTTGCCGGCATCATCAGGTGACTCGAACACGACCTGCGGCCAATCGAACTGCGTCCCGCTGACGCAGGCGGGCATCTCGCGGATGATCCGCAGTTTGACGAGACCGCTTTCGAGCGCGTCGCGCTCCGTCGAGCTGAGGCCCATGCCGACCGGCAGCAGCGCGAACGGCGACCGGCTCCCGAAGAGCCTGTCGCGCGCTGGTTGCACCTCGCTGACAGCCACCCCTGGGACGTCGTGCTTTCCGTCGGTGAACAGGATCAGCGCCGGCCGGACGGCGTCCCCGGCAAGGTGCCGGGCCGCCCGCTCCATTGCGGCGACGTAGTTCGTGTCGACGCCGATCTTCCGGGTGAGAGCGGGGTCCAGGCCCTTCCGGTACGCCTTGGCCACGTTTCTGAGGCAATCGGCGAAGCGTGCGACGGTCTGAGGGCTTTCGATCAGCTTCAGATCTACGCAGCCGGCATAGTCGGCGGCGCTCGTCGCGAACTGGACGATCGTCACGCTGGCGTCGCCGGCAATGAGGTCCGACGACGTCGCGTCGATGCGATCCGCGATCCGGTCCAGGGCGGCGGCGAAACGGTCCCGGTTCGCGACGTCCTCGAGGATCGAAGCGGAGAAATCAAGGACGAGGACGACCTCGGATCGATCCGGGGGTGTTTGCGCGAGCGAGACCGGCGCAAGGCGGCCCGCAAACAGCAGCGCCCCTAGGACGAGCATGACGACGGTGAGCGCCGCCGACCCGAGGCGGCTCATGTCTCCTCCTCTGCTCCCGATTCCCCCAAGGTCCCCAATGGTAGGGAGGCATCGACCGCCGTCAACGGGCAAGAGCTCTACTCGCGATCGGTGGCGTCCTCGTCATCGGATGCGATGTACGGCGTGCTTCGCGGTCTCCTCCTGTCGAGCGACACGGCGCCTTGGAGGCGCTGGCGAACGGCTCCGCGATGACTGATGTCAATCTCGGCCCGTGGCGGCGAGTAGGTCCGCGCTACGCTACCACCACGGACGCGCCGGCCCACACCGGTGCACATCCGGCTCACCCGACCCGCCTCACCTCTGGTGACGGCCCAGCTTTCGTGCAGCCCACACCGTAGATCGCGTCGGTCATACGCCGGCCGTCAGTTCCCGGCCGGCGCGCAGCAGGTGCAGGCGCCCTCCGCGCTGCCGACGACCGCCGCCGCAGCGTCGCAACAGGGCGTTGCATCGAGGACGGCGAGGATCGGCCGCGAGGGTCGGGTCAGGGCGAGGTGTCGCTCGAGCTCGGCGAGGCGCGCATCGAGCTCCTGGAGCCGGCCGATCCGCTCGGCGACATCGGCGCGCCGCAGCGCGATCAGGGACGGCAGCGCCGTGCGACTATCCGCGCAGTGGCCGGAGTGGCACCACGAGGCGATCTTGGCGGCATCCTCGAGCGGGATGTCGAGCCGGCGGAGGTCGATGAGGAGGCGCAGGTGCTCGGCGTCCGACTCGCGATAGTCGCGGTACGCGTTTGCCCGTCGCGACGCCCGCGGGAGCCAGCCCGAGCGTTCGTAGAACCGGACCGTGTCCGTCGAGACGCCGACTCGTCGGGCCAGCTCGCCGATCTGCACCGGCGCAGCAAACCTTGGCGCGGTTCGAATGTCAAGCGGTGCCTCGACCCCCGGTCGGCATGGTCGCGGCGGCAGGGCCGCCCTCGAGCAGCGCCTTCAGGCGCTGCGCCTCCCGAGCCTCGCCGCCCCGCACCTCGGCGGCGGCGAGCGGCTCGAGCAGCCGCCGCCAGCCGCGGAGCTGCACTTCGCCGGCATAGGTCATCCGCGTCCCGGTCCCAGTGGGCTCCAGCGTCGCGAACGATGTCCACTCGACGCCCGGATGGCTGATCCGGATGACGAGCCGGCGGTCGGCTTCCAGCTCCGTCAGCTCGAAGTCCAGCATCCCCTTGATCGGTCCCTTGGCGAGCCGGAACTGACCGCGGGTTCCCACGCTCGGCTGGCCTGCGGTGTCGAATCGCATGTCGACCATGTCGGTCCACTGCCCATAGCGCGCCGGATCCAGGAGCGCCTCGAAGACCTCGTGCGGCGGTCGTTCGATCGTCACCTCGGACGAGTACCGGATCATCTGCCCACCTCCTCGGCGACGGCCCGCATCCGCCCGGCGCCGAGCACGGCCGCCAAGCGGTCGAGGGCCGTCCGCTTCTCCCGCACGAGCCGCCCGATCGTCTCCTCGTCGGCCGGCTGGGGACCACCGGCCGCCCAGCGGAGTCGGACGTTCGTGCCGTCGTCGGTCTCCGCGAGGTCGTACGTGGCGTAGACCGGCCCGACGTCCGGAACGGCCAGGCGGTAGCCGACGTGGTCGTATGGCTGCCAGTCGACGATCTCTTCGAGCGTCGCGAGGCGACCCGTCACGCACTGCGCGGTCGTTCCGACGCCACGCCGGCCGTCGACGGCGGACTCCGAGATGACGATCGGCCCCTCCCAGGTCGGCCGCAGGGCCGGTGCCGTGAGCTGGGCCCAGACCGCAGCGGGCTGCGCCCGAACCGTGACGTCAAGCTCGAACAGCGCCTCGGTCTCGGCGATCGTGAGCCGCCGCCGCTCGGTCTCCGACTGCCAGCGCGCCTCGAGGTCCATCGTGTAGGTGACCACCTCGCCGAGGTGCTCGATCGACTCCGAGCCGAACCGCAGGTTCGCCGCGCCTGGGTCGAGTCCGAGCTGGGCGAGCGCCTGGCCGGTGAACACGGCAAACCCGGATGCGCGCCCGTCGTCGTCGTGGGCGGCCTGCGCGGTCACGCCTTTGAGCAGTCGATGGACGACGATGATCGCGCTGCCGGCCAACTCGTCGTGACCGGCGATCCGGCTCCGGACGTACTGGCCGTGGTGGACGAAGAACTTCAGGTCCAGCCTCGGGGCCTGGCTGCACGCGTTGCAGTCGCACGTCGTGGCTTGCTCGATGCTCCGCAGGCGGCGTCGGAAGGCGACGTAGGACGCCTCGATCGAGTCGAGCAGGAGCGAGGCGTCCGCACGACCGTCTTCCGCGAACAGGAACGCCGCATCGCCCTCGAACTTGGCCAGGCGGAACGGCGGTTCGAGCCGGCCGACGATCGTCTCCAGCAGGTCGCCGGCGATCGTCGGGGCATGCTCGAGCTCGCCGCGCGAGAGGTATGCGGTGTAGCCGGTCAGGTCGGCGATGAGGAGGGAGCCGCTCTCGGGTGTCGCTGCCATGGCCCGAACGGTAGACCATGAAGTCGCTCCAATGTCAAGGGGTCCGGCTCGCTTCAAGATCGTTCCGACCTCCGACCGTCGGGCCTCGAAGGTGCCCGCCCGGCCGTCCACGCTGCCCTAGACTCTCCGGACCTCGATGGCTCACACATCCGCCCCGGGCCCAGCACCGCGCCGCCGCACCGATCTCGTCGTGCCCGCGCGCCTGAGAGGTCGAGTGGTGCTTCCCGGAGACGCCTTGTATGACGCCGCGCGCCAGGTCGACAATGCCGCCATCGATCGCCGACCGGCGGCCATCATGGTGGCCCGCGACGTTGAGGACGTCCTGGCGACGCTGGCGCTCTCGCTGGCGAGTGGGAGGGCCCTGGCCGTGCGAGCCGGCGGCCACAGCACGCCCGGTCATGGGGTCGCGGAGGACGCGGTCGTGCTCGACATGTCGGGCATGCGCGGGATCGAGATCGACGCCGTGACCGGCACGGCCTGGGTCGAGGCCGGGGCGACTGCCGGAGAGGTCACCGCCGACGTGCACCGTGCCGGCTTCGCGATCCCCTTCGGCGATTCCGGCACCGTCGGAGTCGCGGGGCTCACCCTGGGCGGTGGCATCGGTTGGCTCGTCCGTCGCCACGGCCTGACGATCGACAGCCTCCTGGCGGCGGAGGTGATCATCGCCGCCGGTGATCGACTGATCGCGAGTTCAACGGAGAACCCGGAGCTGTTCTGGGCGCTTCGCGGCGGCGGTGGCAACTTCGGCCTGGTCACCCGGTTTCGGTTCAACCTCCATCCGGTCGACACCGTCCTCGCCGGCAGGGTCCTCGTCCCAGCGACTCCGGGTGTGCTGCGCCGCCTCATCGGTGTCCTGAGCGGGGCGCCCGACGGCCTGACCGTCATCGCCGGTCTCTTTCCGGCACCGCTCATGCCGGAGATCCCCGACGCCTGGCACGGGCGACTCCTCGCCTCCTTGAGGTTCGCCCACTCGGGCCCGATCGCGGACGACCAATCGGTGCTCGACCTGCTCCGATCGATCGGCCCGTGCGTCGAGGATTCGGTGGGACGCAAGCCGTACCCGGCGCTGTTCCCGCCTCCGAGCGGCGCTCGAATGGCCTATGCGGTCCGGACCCTGTTCGTCGACGATCTCGACGAGCGGGCGATCGAGATCGTCGAGGGCCGGATGGCTGCTCCGAGCTCGCCCGAGGCCTGGATCCAGCTGCGTGTCCTGGGCGGCGCCGCGGCGCGGGTGGCGAATGACGAGACGGCGTTCGGCCATCGAGATCGGCGGGCGACCGCAACGCTCATCGCGCCGTATGAGGATCTGACGGAGACAGCGCGCCACGAGGCCTGGACCGCCGACTTCGAGGCTGAGCTCCTCGCGGCGGGCTGTGGGTCGGGGGCCTACGTGAACTTCCTCGGCAGCGACGGCGAGGCCGCCCTCAACGCCGCCTATCCACCGGCGACCCTTGCGCGCCTCGCCGACGCGAAGCGCCGCTATGACCCGGGCAACCTCTTCCGCTCGAACCTCAACGTTCCGCCCGGTCCCGGCGGTGCATCCGGCTGACCCCGCTCCTGGTGTGGTTCGCGGAACACCCGGACCGCCTCGAGGAGATGCGCGCCGACGCCATCCGGCCGCCGTAGACCCCGGAGCCTGCCCGCTCCGTCGGCCTGTTTCGAGCGTGGAGCGATCGATTTGCCAGAGCGCACGAGGATCCCGCGAAGACGGGCTCGCCGTGCGCCGCCGACAGCGGACTCGAGCCCATCGCCGACGCCAAACTGCGCGGATTCCCAGCCCCTCGCGACAGCGCCAGGCAGGGCCAGCCACGCCCAGGGAGAGTTGGAGCGGGAGACGGGATTCGAACCCGCGACATTCTGCTTGGGAAGTCCTGACCTCGCGAGCGTTGTAGCATGAGCGTGGAAGGGCGAGCGAATCACCGGTAGTTATGGTGTCGTAACGGGCCCGGGCGCGCCGGGACAGATCGGCGCGGACCGCGTCTGCGGTGATCGTGGCTGCGACCGATGGCCGACGGCTGATCCCCGGCGCGCCGACCAGGACCCTGATCCCACCGCCGGACCGGCCACGTACGGCGACTGACGCCACCTGCAGGCTCTGCCGTCGCCGGGGTCCTCGACCGCCAGGGCGTGTCAGGCCTAGAATCCCGCGGTACGGACCAAAGCACGATTCCTGGGAGGCGTAGGTCATGTCCCTCCTCCGGCGCTTCGAGCAGGCGCGCACGGGAATCGCCGCTCAGCACGACGGCACCGCGACGCCGGTCCTGCGTCCGAGTTCGTCCTCCACCCACATCCTGGCCCGTGAGGACCTGCTCCACGACATCCGGCTCCGCCTGCAGGGCGAGATCGGGAACGTCTCCACCTCGCTGCTCGACTCATCGGCGACCGACGTCCAGGGCACGATCGAGGGGGTCGTGGACCGGTTCCTCCGGGCGAACGACTTCGCCCTCACCGGGGCCGAACGCCAGCACCTGGTGGACGAGCTCGTAGGGGAGGTCGAGGGCCTCGGGCCACTGGAACCGCTTCTCCACGACGGCTCGATCACGGAAATCATGGTCAACGGCCCGAACCAGATCTACATCGAGCGGGGCGGGAAGCTCGAGCGCGTCCCGCAGACCTTCCTGAACAACGAGCACGTGCTCCGGATCATCAACCGGATCGTCAGCCCGCTTGGCCGCCGGATCGACATGGCCAGCCCGCGGGTCGATGCCCGCCTGGCCGACGGTTCGCGGGTCAACGCGATCATCCCGCCCCTGTCCCTGGTCGGGCCGACGATCACCATCCGGAAGTTCTCCACCTCGCCGTACACCGTGGACGACCTCGTCCGGTTCGGGACGGCCACCTCGGAGATGTTCGAGTTCCTGCGCGCGTGCGTCGAAGCCCGCCTGAACATCTTCGTCTCGGGCGGCACCGGCTCGGGCAAGACGACGACCCTCAACGTGATCTCGAGGTTCATTCCCGAGGAGGAGCGGATCATCACGATCGAGGATGCCGCCGAGCTGCAGCTCAACCAAGAGCACGTCATCACGCTCGAGGCACGGCCGCCCAACATCGAGGGCCTTGGCGAGATCACGATCCGTGAACTGCTGCGCAACGCCCTGCACATGCGCCCGGACCGGATCGTCGTCGGTGAGTGCCGCTCGGGCGAGGCCCTCGACATGATCCAGGCGATGACGATCGGTCAAGACGGGTCGATGTCCACCGGGCACGCGAACAGCCCGCCGGACATGCTCCGCCGTCTGGAGACGATGGTGCTCATGGCCGGCATGGACCTGCCGCTGCTCTCGATCCGGGAGCAGATCGCGTCCGCGGTCGACCTGATCGTCCATACCGCCCGCCTCAAGGACGGCTCCCGGAAGATCGTCAGGATCACGGAAGTGTTCGGGATCGAGGACGAGAAGATCTTGACCCAGGACATCTTCGAGTTCGAGCAGACGGGCGTCCGCGATAAACGGATCGAAGGCGTCCTCAAGCCAACCGGCATCCGGCCGACCTTCATGGGCCGGTTCCCGGCGCGCGGGATCCAGCTCCCGCCGGGCGAGTTCGGGATCCCGCCCGAGGACCCCGAGAAGCCGTCCCGCCAGCCGAAGGGACGCTGGACCACGGGCGAGGCGCCGCTGGCCGACGCCTCCCGCCTGGTCGTCGGGCACGGTCGTGCGGTCAAGGCCGGAGGGATGATCTACATCACCTCGATGGGCCCGGTCGATCCCGAGACCGGGCGCGCCATCCCGGGCGGCATCAAGGAGCACGCCCACCAGTGCCTGCGCAACCTGCAGGCGAAGCTGGAGGCGGAGGGAAGCTCGCTGGAGAAGATCGTCTGGGCGAGCTGGTCCCTGCGCGATCCGGCCGAGTTCGAGACGTTCAACGAGGAGTGGGTGCGCTGGTTCCCGGGCGACACCCCGGTCGGCCAGGGCACGCTGATGCCCTCACTCCAGCGCCGGGCCGGCTTCCGGGTCTCGATCGGGGTGATCGCCGAGGCCTAGCGACCGAGCAGCCCAGGCTCGACCGGTCGGGCGTCGGGAGCCTGGGGCCAAGGGAGTGGAGCGGGAGACGGGAAACGAACCCGCGACATTCTGCTTGGGAAGTCCCGAGCTCGCTAGCACTGTGGCGTGAGCGTGGAGGGCGAGCGAATCAGGCGCAGTTAAGGGCAGGTGGGCCCAGACGTATAGTGATGACCGTCGCGCTCCCACTCCGGCGAGGAACGATGCTCTCAGCCGCGCAACCCACTTGCTTCCTGATCGCCGACATCTCCGGGTACACGGGCTACCTCGCCGACGTCGAGCTGGACCACGCACAGGACATCCTCGCGGACCTCATCGGCGCCGTCGTCACGGCGCTCCGGCCCAACTTCCGGCTGGCCAAGCTCGAGGGCGATGCCGCGTTCACCTTCGCGACGGTCGAGAAGGTCGACGGGTCGACGCTCCTCGACACGATCGAGCGTTGCTACTTCGGGTTTCGCCGGCGCCGTCGCGACGTCCGTCAGGCGACGTCGTGTGAGTGCAATGCCTGCGTGCGGATCCCCGATCTCGACCTCAAGTTTGTCGTCCACTTCGGCTCGGCGATCCTCCAGAAGGTCGCGGGCCGGCAAGAGCTCCTGGGGTCCGACGTGATCGTCGCGCACCGGCTGCTGAAGAACGAGGTCGTCGAGAAGCTGGGCATCAACGCCTACGCCCTGATCAGCCAGAGGTGCATCGATGCATCCGACCTCGACCCGGCCGCGCTCCGCATGCGCCAGCACACCGAGACCTACGATCGGATCGGCGACGTGCCGGCTTGGGCTCACGACCTGGAGCGCCGCTGGCAGGAGGAGGAGGCTCGCGGGCGCGTCCGCGTCTCCCCGCAGGAATCCATCCTCACCGTGTCGGTGCCCACGAACGTGCCGCCGCAGGTGGCTTGGGAATTCCTCACCATGCCTGGGCAGCGGATGACGTGGCAGCCCTGGGTGACGGAGGTCACGATCAAGGGGACCACCGGCGGCCGGCGCGGGCTCGGCTCGGCCAACCATTGCAGGCACGGCAAGGATGCCGTCATCGAGGAGATCCTCGATTGGCGTCCGTACGACTACGTCACGGATCGGACGATCCTCGACACGCCCAGCGGACCGGTGAAGGTGCTGCACACGATCGAGCTGGAGCCGGGCACGGTAGGCACCATGATCCATTTCCGATTCGGTGCGCCGAAGACCCGACGGGAAACGGCGCTCATGAAGGAGATCGGCCCGGCGTATGGGCAGGCGCTGCGGTCGAGCCTTCCCAATCTCGTCGCCCAGCTGGACGCCGAACTCGCGGCTCGTGACGCGGACCGCGGCCCCGAGCCCGAGCTGCGCAAGCCCAGGCCGGGCGGCCCCCTGTCCGGGCTTCAGCCGCTGGTGATCGTCGGCTGACGGCCGGCCGCCGAACCTGCCGGGCCGCTTGATTCGATCATTCGGCCGTCCAGGTGAAGATCGTCGGAGGCGGGGCACCCGGAACCACCGATAGGTCCAGGCCGTGGACGTCCGGGAAGTAGCCCACCCACCAGCGGTCGTGCGGGGAGTCCGTGAACCGCGTTCGTATCTTGCTCGGGTCTGCGACCTCACAGGCGGCCCAGCCGGCGGGCCGGTCTCGCCACTGGCCCTGCGCGACGGTCGAGGCGACCGCATGGTGACGCCGCGCCGGCGGGACTCTGCGTCCCGTGCCTCCCTGCCGATGGGCGCATCCTGCCCGATGCCCCCCTGGGTGACAAGGCGCTGTCGGTTGACTGTTTGCTGCCAGGATGCACCGCCGCGCGCCAATCCCATCGCGGTCGAGCGCTGCGGCTGCGGGGTGTCGGGACGCCGACGGACGATGGCGAGGTCGCGTCGGCCACGGAAACGGATCGCCCTCGCAGGCTCGGAGCCGTCGGCGAATCTATGCAGCGCTGAGGCCAGTCAAGACCTCGCGACCACCCTTCCCGCAAGCAGCGAGATTCTGCCTAGGTCAGGGCGGGAAACGTGGAGCGGGAGACGGGATGCGAATCAGGAACACTCTGCTTGGGAAGCCCTGAGCTCG